>JACCDN010232599.1_pt1 | contig 11487 bp, 11 predicted proteins | sample 7441691 | NCBI WGS metagenome assembly JACCDN01 (sample SAMN15323439, study PRJNA562643) | freshwater metagenome | isolation source: river surface water | place: USA:Blue River Watershed | collected 2017-08-16
GGTAAGGTAAACCATCCATTCGGGCGAGTGGCGAAATGGCAGACGCGCTGGCTTCAGGTGCCAGTGTTCGCAAGGACGTGGGGGTTCAAGTCCCCCCTCGCCCACAACTGAGTATTGGTAAGGTTTTCATCGTCGTGCAAGCATTTACAGAACTCCTCGATTCCCGCAGTTTGTTGTGGAACCTCACTCTTCGAGAGTTGCGCTCAAAGTACCGCCGGTCATTTCTTGGCTGGGCGTGGTCTTTGTTGAATCCGCTTTCAAACATGTTGATTTACACCTTTGTTTTTGGTGTGGTGTTTGGTGCGACGGCGCCAATTGGCGAGCCATCTGGCCTCAATGTGTATGCGCTGTATTTGTTGTGTGGAATTTTGCCGTGGGGGTTTTTCTCTCAGGTCACCAACCTTGGAATGAATGCGCTACTCAGTAATGCTTCGCTCGTTCGCAAAGTTGCATTTTCGCGTGAAACTTTGGTGATTTCCCAAGTCATTTACTGTTTTGTGCAATGGTCAATCGAAATGTCGTTGCTTGCGGTAGTGCTCATCATTGCTGGAAGCCCAATTCTTCCTTGGTTACCGGTCACTATTTTGCTCATGGTGTGCCTTGCCGTTTATGCGTCAGGTTTCGCACTTGCGCTTTCGGCCGCGGCTGTGTTTTTCAGAGACCTTCGATATCTGTGGGGCATATTGATTCAGGTGATGTTCTTTGCAACACCAATCATTTACACGCCCGATCGCTTAGAAGGAAAACTGCCAGGCTTCATTGAGTTCATCATGACCTGGAACCCGATGGCAGTGTTCATTCTCACATTCCGACACATGCTGTATGGAGGGTCATCTCCAAACTGGGGCGAAATGCTGTACGTGGTTGTGGTGTCAATTGCGGTGTTTGTTGCGGGGTGGGCAATCTTTTCGCGGCTTTCGCGGCGTGTTGCCGAAGAGCTGTAACAACAGTTACTGAATTGTCCATGTAGATGGAATTGACACCAATCCATCTTCAAACAAATGTTCTTGGTGCACGTCAAAACGAACCCAGTTTTGACAGTGGTCGTACTCGGTAGTGCCAGTTGAATCTGTGCATGTTGCCGAGATGTAGTACGTGCCTTCAAGCAAGGGAACCTTAGCCAGCGACACACGAAACGTTGTTGGTTCTGCTAACGCGCGGAGTGGTGGTTGTGTGTTTTGTGATGTTGTCGACCACACCGTTTCGCCGCCAATTTTGGCAATCGAAACTTTAACGATTGGCGATATCAAACGAGATTGAGGAGTAATTGCGAGTTCGATGTTCGCTGAATCTTGAGTGTTAATGCGCTCTACAGCGTGACCATTTTCGTTCAGTAGGCGAATGGTGTTGAAGTGGGCCTCGCCAGTACCCCAACGCTCACGAAAATCAGCGTCACGTTCGGTGTGGGCGGCATAGCTCTCGCCTGTGTAAGCAGCAATTACCTCTGAAGAAGGACCCCGCATTTTTAGCTTGCCTTTTTCTAGCCAGATAACTTCTTGGCACATGTTTTGCATCGCCGCAAGACTGTGGCTAACAACAATGATGGTTTTTCCATCTCTGCGAAATTCCTCAATCTTTTCGGAACTTTTACGTTGAAATGCTTGATCGCCTACACCTAGCACTTCGTCAATCAGCAATACTTCCGGCTCAACATGAGTTGCAATAGAAAAGCCAAGACGAACTGTCATTCCCGAAGAAAAATTCTTTACGGGAGTGTCAATGAAGCGCTCAAGGCCAGCAAATTCAACAATGCTGTCAAACTGCTGTGTGATGTCTTTCTGTGACATTCCGAGAATTGCGCCATTCAAGAAGACGTTCTCGCGACCCGATAGTTCCGGATGGAAGCCGGCACCAAGTTCAAGCAAACCAGCAATTTTCCCGCGTACGTCAATGCGACCACGTTCTGGACGGTAGATGCCCATAAGGCATTTCAACATGGTGCTTTTGCCGGATCCGTTTGATCCGATAATGCCAAAGGTTGCACTTTCCTCAACGGTAAAAGAAACGTCGTCAAGTGCCCAAAACTCTTCAAAGCGAGCACGGCGACCACGAAGTAGGGCAGCCTTTATGTACCTGTTTCGCTCGTGATAGAGACGAAAGTTCTTCGATACCGATTCAACGGTAATCACAGGTTTAGACATGCAAATTTATTTTAGCGACTTTGTGCTCGTGTAAAGCGACTACGCATGTTGTTGATCTGGGCTCGAAGGTTTGCGGGAAGCACCTTTGCATCCCAGTTAATGATTAATGAATCAGCGTGTGCGAGGTAATACTCAAGTTCTTCGTTGGGAATTGCTGAGTTTTCATACCACGGCATATGCCGCGCAACATATGGTGGAGCGCAGCGAAGTGAACGATGATTGAGATGCCCCTCACCTGGTCGATACATGGCAAAAGTTGTGTCGATTGGAGAAAAGAAAAATCCGGGATAACGCTCATCTAACCACCATTGCGATTCCCACTTCACTACCTCTTGGGAATGTGCATAATGCTCAGGAATATCGTCAATGCGCAACGAAAACCCAACTTTGTCTATGTCGGTGTATGTGTTTAATGCACGTTCAAAGTGCTCGAATACATCTGGAGGGCATTCTTCACAGGGCACGACATCGGGGTCGGTTACAACGAAGTGTGAGTCGAGCCCTAGTTCAAAAGCAAGCCCGCTCAGCCATGGCGCACGGTGGCCAAGGTTGATGTCGTTATATCGAACATTGTGCGGTGATGCTTTCAGATACTCAACGAGTGGAGGGTATGTGCTCGCGTTATCGCAGAGCCAAATGTTTTCTTGCCCTTGTGATTCAAGCCATGAAACAAGTTGTTGTAAATGTGTAACGCGATCCCGCACATTAATGATGATGGGATACTGCTTCATTGCGCAGAAGTCTCACGTTCCTTTAAGAAGGGTACGAAGCGAATGAACCGTTGACCAATGCGGAATGCTCGTGAGGTTTCTACTTCGGCGACTCGTCCACGAAGTCTGTCCCGTTGGTCGGTCATAGCGGTATAAATGGTTGTTAGGTGCTCGATTTCGGTATTCACCTGTGCCAATTTGCTTTCAAGGTCATTTCGTTGTTCCACAACGGTTTCGAACCCGTCTCGTATGGTGAGTAGTTCGCGCTGTAACTTGACCAACTCTGCAATTTTGCTCTCGGTATACAAACTGATTTGCTCATTTTTCATGCGCAAACCATGAGCCTCTGCCAGCAACTCCTTTATCAGTTCGTCGCGGTCGTCTTCCCCAGTGGACACACCTCAAGCATAGTGAGATAAGTAGAGATGTAGATTTGTAGAGGTGAAGATCAAGCGCGTCGATGTGCACCGATATTTGATGTGGCTTGAGATTCTTTACGGCGCAATTGCATTGCTGTTCCTCACAGTTGGACCCGTTTATACGCTGTGGCGAAATGCTCAGCTAAACAATGCGCAGCTTCCAATTGAAGCAGCTCATTTATCCACCTTTGTTGTGGTTCAACTACCGGCTTTGTACTTACTAGGAAAGCGCGCCAACCCTATTCTGTGGTGGAAGTCAGCAGAGAGTTATTTAGTGTTACTGGTTGCCTGGCTTCTTGTTGCTTCAATGTTTAGCGATTTCGGCGCATACGCAATTGGAAATGCAATAAAGGTTTCGCTTTGTGTGACCACTGGATTGTATTTATCTTCACGATTTAGTCGCAACCAGCAAATGATCATCATCGCTCTTGCAACACAGGCAGGAGTTCTTGTCTCTCGTTTTGCAATCGCAAGAAACTGGCCGGAGTCAACATATGAATTGCGCGAGTGGAGTGGAATTTATGTGAACCCAAATCTTCTTGGCCCAGTTGCTGCAATTGCATGTATTTCGTTGCTATTTGCAGTCACTCCGCACATAGGAAAAATTCCACGGCAATGGCGCATCCCAGCTGGAGTAGTTGTTGCAGATATCGTCCTGTTTAACCTCATCGTGCTATTTCACACAAGGGCATTTACATCAATTCTTTCAACGTTTGTAGTACTGATAATTGGGGCAACCGCCATCATTGTCAATCGAACAGTTTCAGGCGACCAACAAAAACTGTGGTGGACTAGTGCTGTAACTGTTCTCTCAGGCGGACTTGTCGTTTCAATGATTGTTCTGTATGGGTTCAATTCACTTGTGAACGGAAAACTCTTGCCGAAGTCGGTGCTCCAGGATCGAATCTTTGCATGGGACTTTTCATGGACCGGTTTTCTAGAGCGTCCATGGACAGGATGGGGCCAGGGGGTCTCATGGTCTAACCAAATATTTAGGCGCCTTGATTTGTACTGGACGGTTGAGAATATTGGCCATAGCCACAGCGCCTACTTTGACATTCTGTTGAGTGGTGGCATTTTTGCGGGACTTCTTTTCAGCGCTTATCTGGGTGCTGGGTTGTATAGATATGTGAATCTCTCTCAACCTCAACAGTCCGATGTTTTTCGCCTCGCGCTTGTATTCTTCTGTCTGAGTGCGGCATTGTTCGAACCGTTCATTGTCACAAATTATTTTTTATGGCCGATACTCGTCATGGCCATTGCACCAGATAATCGGAACAGCTAACTCGCGATTATTCGCAACATCGTTTCGCGCGCATCGGTTGGACTGAGCGGAAGTAGCCCAAGATCGACCGGCAGCACTGGAACATGAGAAATGAGCGGGTGCCGTGGACGGGTGTCTTCTTCGCCTTCACCAAAGAGTTCCTCATGAACTTTTTCACCTGCGCGAAGTCCAACAATCTCAATGTCTACCGCTTTCCCGGAATTTGTCACGAGCTGTTTTGCAACTTCATAGATGGATACTGGCGTACCCATATCAAGAACCAATGCTTCACCAGAACTGCCAATAGCTCCAGCTTGAATCACCAACTGCACTGCTTCAGAAATCGTCATGAAATATCGCGTCACACCGCGATGAGTAACAGTCAATGGACCGCCTTTGGCGATCTGATCGCGAAACGACATCAGCACACTGCCACGAGAACCAAGAACATTGCCAAATCGAACCGACATGTACTTGCCGGATGGCGCAGTTGCTCCAACCGCTGCAGTTACTCGCTCTGCAATTCGTTTTGAGTACCCAAGAACACTGATTGGGTTGGCGGCCTTATCGGTGGAAATGTTGACGAATACACCCACTCCAGTTCTCTGAGCAGCATTGAGCAACGTGAGTGTTCCCAATACGTTCGTCTGATAAGCCTCAAGTGGATATCGCTCAAGAAGTGGAAGATGCTTAAGCGCTGCCGCATGAAAAACTACTTCGGGTTTGCGACTGTCAAAAATGTGATTGATGGTGGCTTCATCACGTAAGTCGGCCAGAACAGTTTGTGGAGTATCGAGCAGCGCTCTTCCATGTATTGAAAGCTGCACCTCGTGAAGAGCACTCTCATCGCGGTCGAGCATGATGAGTTCTGCTGGATTAAATCGTGCCAACTGACGACAAAGCTCACTTCCGATGCTTCCACCCGCGCCAGTAACCAATACTCGACGATTCACGAGGTAATCAGAAATTTGCTGAAGGTCAATGACAACTTTTCGACGACCGAGCAAATCTTCATCCGTGAGATCACGAATGTCGCTGGTGTCTAACGGACGTTCATTGAGGTTTTGGACCGCAGGAAGCACTTTTACATCCATGGAAAGATCTCGCGCACGCGCGCTGATATCGCCGATAAGAGCGCTGTCGGCTGAAGGAATTGCAATCAGCAGTGTTGTTGCTCCAGTTCGCGCGCGTGCCTGCGCCAACTGATCTCTGCCACCAAGTACCGGAACCCCAGAAATGCTGAGTCGATGTGTGTCTGGATTGTCATCTAAAAACCCAACAGGCAGGTATGGCGACTGTGGATTTCGAAGCAAGGTGTTCACCATTTGAATTCCACCTTCTCCAGCTCCGTACACCAATATCTTTGCTGCAGTTTGCTCTGTTGGACGACGCAACTGTTCTCGTATCAATCGCCATGTGTATCTGCTTGCTGCAACAAAGCACAATCCAGCAAAACCCGAGATAAGAATTACGCTGCGCGGGAATGGATTAAGTGAACGATCAAAAAATCGCAGTGTGAAGAGAATTGAAGTGGTGATGAGAGCAGCAACAACGAGTCCACCAACTTCATCAAAACTGCCGTATCTCCATCTACGTCGATAAATACCTACGACATAACCAACGAGTGCATGCACCACTAAAACGATGGGAATTACCCGAATCACAGAGCTTCTGGTTGCACCGAATGGGTCGTGATGCCCTTGGTACTCGAAACGCGCATATGAAGCTGCGATTGCGGTAATTGACCATATGGCCATATCAATCACAAATTGCAGAATGGAACTCAGCACTACAAAGCGCGCGGAGTTTGTAAGACGATCTACTACTCGCCGCGTTAGAGGGTTGGTTACGCCCATTGTGATTAGTGCTGGGAGTCCACGAGTATTGCGCCAAGCACCGTGCGTTGAGCACTTTGAAGAACCAACCACGTATCAGTGATTTCATCGGCTTTTGTTTTTTTGGTTGTTGCAACAACCACAGAGGCTTTGTCTGCCGCAATCAGGCTTTCAGCGCTTAATGAAGCAATTGGTTGCTGCGAAACAATGGTTACACCGAGGCCACGAGTGATGTCGTTTAGTTGCTGCGAGACGGCTGTCGTATCTTCTGATGCTGTGGCTGGAATGAGAGAAATTATTGACTGAGATGACTGCTGAGCTCGTGCAACAAGTGCCGCAGCAACATGTTGAAGAGATGCGGTATTGGATGTGATGCGTCCGAGAACATCGGTTTGATCCACATACTTGGTTAGTTGACGCAATGATCGAACACGCTTATCAACAATGGTTAACTGCAGAGCAATAAGTAATCCAACAATTGCTCCTGATACAAATCCAAAACCGTATGTACTCTTTTTCACGGTAGTGATCGTTCCGCCAAATTGCTCTTCGGTTGTTGTGAGCAATGCGAGTTCACCAGTAATCAATGGAATTGCGGCATCAATACCGGCAACTTTTTCTTGAGCACTAACTGATCCACTTTGAGCAACGGTAGACAACATTGATTTGACTCGTTGCATGCCGGTAACAATGCTGTCTTTACGCACCTTTGACAGAGCTGCTACGTATGCATCAATAGCGGTATTGCAAGTTTCAGCCGCACTGTCGGAGCAAGTGAAACTATATGTAGGTGTACCAACGCTTAAGAAAGTGAATTTCGTTTTTCCATCACCTTCAGCTGTGTTTAGAAGGGAGAAACGCTGTTCTGAGCGGGTAATTGTTACTTCGACGTCAACTCCAATTTCTTGCGCAATCTTTTCTCGACTGGCTTGTTCCTGCACCTGCAGTATTTGGTTATCAAAACTTGGAAGCGGATTGATGGTTGCAGGATCAATACCAACCACCGACAGCAAAGAGGTTTCATCGCGCGATTCATAAACCCGATTGATTGCGGTAATTGCTGGAGTCGTTGAGAGGTCGCTTTCTTGTGACCACATAGCAATCGTGCCAAGTAGCGCTGCGACTAACACGATCCACCATCGGGCAATGATTCCCTTGGCTACTGGAATGAGTTCAATTTCTCCGACTTCGCGATTCAAGATTCCCATTGCAAAACAGCCTACCAGTGGGTGTTTCCGCTGATTTCTAATGGTTCTGCATGGTGCAACCGTTTTGGCGTCAATCCGTGTCACCATGGAAGTAATGGATAATTACCCCCAGCATCCAGTTGATGATCTCGCACGCATCCTGTCGTATCAGGACGCGATTGACGAATCCGCTCCTATTCATGAAGTTGCATCAGAGATGTATGCCATGTCGTGTTGGACGCCCGAGTTTTGTTCATCGCTCATTCGTGCCGCCGACTTGGTTGGTGGCTACTCGTCGCATGAGAGCGATCCCGTTCCCGGTCAAGAGATTTCGCTTGCGGCAATTAGCCCAAGTCTGTTTGAAGCAGTGCAAAACGATATGGGAATGCGAATCTGGCCTCAGCTTCAGCAGCATTGGCCGCTAATCGATTATCACGGCATTAATGACGCGTTTATCATTCGTTACGAAGTTGGCGGTCAAGAAGAATTGCGAATCCATCACGATGTTGCGCAAGTTTCTGCAAGTGTGAAGCTGAACAGCGACTACACCGGAGCCGAATTGCAATTTCCGCGACAAGATTTTTCAAATGCCGATCTAGCAGTTGGGTCATTAGTTGCGTGGCCGAGTTTGGTTACCCATCCACACCTCAGTGCACCAATTACGAGCGGTGTGAAATACAGCCTCACCATTTGGTTTGAACTTCCACTTTCGCTGCAATGATCAAGCAAAGAGTTGCTGGCAGTTTTGCGATGGCTGGGTGTTGTTTGATGCTGTCCGCATGTAGCCAATGGTCCTCGGCACAAAGCGTTCCAACAACGATCGCAGTTACTACAACAACCACCGAACCCGAAGTCATCTCGGCGTCAGGACAGCGCAGCGGTGTGTCCACGAAAGCAGCTCAGAAAAAACTACTGAGCCTCGGTTTCTGGCTACTTACACCAAATGGAAAGTATGACGAAACTACACGTCAAGCAGTAATGGCGTTTCAGAAGTACTACCTGTTGCGTCCAACGGGAAGCATGAATGATGCAACGGCATTCCTTTTAGACAAAATGGAGATTCGTCCGCGAGCGCTGGCAACCGAAGGAACATTGGCAGAAGTTGACAAGACTCGACAGTTGTTGTTCCTCGTAGAAGACGGCATAACGAAATATGTCATCAATACTTCTACAGGCGACGATCGCCCGTATGTGGAGCCCGACATGAATACACCTGGTGTACTTATTCGAGGAACCGCAATAACTCCAGTGGGTAAGTTCAAAATGAATCGCGAACGACCAGATGGATGGTGGGTTGGAGACTTAGGACAGATTTATAGGCCGAAGTACTTCATTGGTGGTGTTGCAATTCATGGTTCGCAAACCGTTCCTGCGTACCCGGCAAGTCACGGTTGTGTGCGCGTTACTACAGCCGCAATGGACATGATTTGGGATTCCGACCTGCTCCCACTGGGTGCCGATGTCGTGGTGTACGGAGAACTTAACTAGTTCGTTTACGTACAGAAAGCTTGTGATCATCGGCGTTTAAGCACGCCCCGTCACTCAGTTGAAATTTCCACCCGTGCAAGGTGCACACCACATGATCGCCTTCGATAACACCAAACTCGGAGAGGTCGGCTTTGCGATGTGGGCAAAAGCGCTGCATGACATAGCCACCAAGTTCAATTTCGTTTGACACCTCTTCTTGCGAACCATTTTTGCGAGCAACTTCTTGTTCGGCACGTCGCATGCGTTCAACTGACAGGCTCTTGAAAAAGTTATACAAGTATTCGTTGTATGAACCGTCACGCCACGCAGTGAATCGGCAAGACAAGAACAATGAGTTCGACCAATCAACAGCCTTTTGTTGAACAACACCTTCGAATAATGGTCGGCCAATTTCCATTCGGAATTTGATTGGCTCATTGTTGTAAGCAGAAATCTTTCCATTTGGAAAATCAATCAAAATGTTTTCGTCTTCGGTTTTCAGCAGGCAGTTGCCACCAATTGCTGCGCGCAGCGACGGAGCCATTGCAAGTAATGGTTCCCACCATGCTTGAAGTTCGCTCACCAAGTTGGTGTTGCTGACCAACCACGATGCTTTGGTGTTGCGCAACCACTCTGCCCAGTCATCTTGGTACTCCAAGAGGTATTCACGCTTGTGAGCAAATGGTCGCTGTACTTCGGTATCGCTGACACAGTGTTGAACATCAATGGTGCTTGGAGAAACCGAAATAGCGGTGCCCGGAATATTCATTACGGCATTGTTATTGCCATGTGTTGCAAGCCGAGCAATGAATTGGGTTTGGTCGGGGAAGATGGATAGCTCATCGCCGTCAATCATGTTGATGGAAAACAAATCTTCGTCGAGGAAACATGGTGGGCCGGCTGAAGGAACCACTACGCGAGCACCAATTGCTTCCACATAGCGAATAGATCGCGCGAACCGACTCTCAACTTTGCTTCGCGCAAGCTCAATGAGTTCCTCACGTGGTTGGTCGTACACCATTGGGTACCAAATTGCGCCGCTGAATTGCAGCCAGTGCATGTCAACTGGCCCATGTTGCAATAACTCCGCAAGGTCACCAGTGCGACAGTCATTCTGATTCACGAGTCGCGAAGCTCCGTCTTCAACCACCAGCGCTGAATCTCCACCAGGTCCATCAGCAATGGCGGTTTCAACGTGAATGGCGACGCGAAGCCCATCACCTAAGTCCGTCATTACGCCATTGCGAGTGCGAATGAAGTTGGTGAAACCAAGCCTGCTTAATTGACGCTCCAATTCGCGTGTTGCAAAATCGGGCAACAACACAGGCGTTGACTTGTCAATGTGGTTGGTAAGCCACGCCTCGTCGAGGTGGTCGCCGTGTTGGTGTGAGATATACAAGTAGTCAGGGCGCTCAAGCTTTTCCATGACATCGCTTGGCAATTGGTCGTTGCGGGGAAACACAAACCATGAGGCCCAAAAGGCAGGAACAAACCATGGGTCGCACACAATGGTGCGCGAGCCAGTTTCAATCAAAATGCCAGCATGCCCAAGGGACGTGGCTTTCATTGCGAGTTAGGCGATTGGTGGGTCGGTGAACTGTTGACCACCACGTGCAACATGTTCGGTCCACTCGCTGCCATCCCAGTAGCGAAGCTCAAACCTGTTGGACGGATCTGCATACCATGCAGCCGGCGCAGCAGCGCTAGATGATGTCGTTTCAGTGACGGTGACGTGAGCAGTCACTGGAGAGGCGACCTGTGACTGTGCGGTTGAACTTTGCGACGTGTTTTGCGTTGGGCGGCGAAGAAACGCACAGTAACGGCCATCAAATGTGGTGACGATGTCGACCACTTCCCATCCTTCAGCCGACTTCTTGGTGAGCTCGGCAGCGAGCGACTCCGGGCTGGAGTTAAATGGATTAAACGCCACGTATTCGTACATAGACATCAGGCTAGTGCTGGTCACATCGAATAAATAGGTCGGGAGCCAATGTGTGAACGGCGTAACCTCAATATGTGACTTCAGCACTACGAATTGGATTCTTCGGACCATCTGGCACGTTTACTGAGCAGGCGCTGCTTACGCAAACAGACTTGGCTAAGGCGACGACTGTTCCGTTTCGCACGGTCCCTGATGTGCTCGATGCTGTGGAGTCTGGAGAAGTCGATCTTGGTTTTGTACCAATTGAAAACTCCATTGAAGGTACCGTGAACTTCACGCAGGACGCATTGGTGTTCGATCACGATCTACTGATTCAACGCGAAGTGGTACTGGATATTGAGCATTGTGTTTTGGCAAAGAAAGGCGCAACGCTTGCAGGAATTGAAACCCTGTTTTCTATTCCTGTAGCGACTGCGCAATGTCATGAGTACGTGCGCACAAATTTGGGCAAAGCTGATGTTCGTGCAGCAAACTCAACCGCAGAAGCAGCTCGCATTGTGAGCGAGAGTGGCGGCAACACCA
>JACCDN010286166.1_pt1 | contig 11487 bp, 8 predicted proteins | sample 7441691 | NCBI WGS metagenome assembly JACCDN01 (sample SAMN15323439, study PRJNA562643) | freshwater metagenome | isolation source: river surface water | place: USA:Blue River Watershed | collected 2017-08-16
CACATTAAATTTACCAGATACATATATATTGGAATAAAATATTATACTGGTATAAGATTTATAATTAAACACAGCTTTTTCTAAATTACATGGTAATTCATTATATTTAAATTCTGAACCTGATTTAAATGCTCTTGATTCTTTAAATCCATAATTAAAAGAATGGATTATATTTGTTTCTGTATCTGGTTTTATAACCATATTATCTAATTTAATTTTATATTTATCATAAATCTTAATTAATTTTCTTATTTGAGATTCATAAACTTGTTTTGCTTGTTTATATAATTCTAAATTAAATATAGACTCGTCAGGATTTTGTTCAATATATTTATAAATTAAATATAATAAAACATGTTCTGAATTAAAAGCATCTTCTCCTATATTTTTTATAAAATTATTTCTTTTTGATTCTTCAATATCTTTATAAAAAAAGTCAGTTACGCCTGTTTTTAAATAAGAGCAAATACAAATAATTCTAAATACTCTTCTAAATACTTGAAAATTACAACTATATGCATATAATAATGCTAATCCGTCAGTAATGTCTAAACGTGTTTCAATAATTAATTGACCTATCATAGAAAGTTTATTATTTGAATCAATTAATCCACGTTTAAATGAAAAATCAAATCCATCAACTATAAATGCTTCTTGGGGCGGTTCAATAAATTCAGTAAACATTTTAATTGTTTTTTCTACATCAAAATCTCCTTTATTTATTTCTGTTCCTAATTTTAACATACTTAAACAAACATTCTTTAAATCTACTCTTCTTATCTCTGGTTCAGGAAAATCTAATGCATATTCTTCTTCTTTGGGTGTGTATAATTTATAACAAAAACCTGCTTTTGTTCTTCCTGCTCTACCCTTTCTTTGTGACATTTGTGCTTTTGTAATAAAACTTTTATTCATTATATTAATTTGTTTTTTAGGGTCATATTTTACTCCTAATTCTAATCCTGAATCTATAACATAAACTATTCCGTCAATTGTTAAACTTGATTCAGCTACATTGGTTGATACAAATATCCTTCTTTTATAATTGGGATTTAATTCTTTGTACTTTTCTGGTGCACTTATATATTGTTCTAATTCTGGGTCAATCCCTGAATATAAACCCATTGTAAAACAATCTGGAAGTTTTTCTCCTAATTCTAATGCTACTTCATTACATTCCTTAATTGTACATACAAAAAATAATATATCACCTTCTTGTGTTTTTTTTGAATTAATCTTTTTAACTAATTCTGTAACAATATTTTTCCCTTCTACTAAATATTTATTTGATTTAATATCTAGGCTTGATTCTAAATAAATTATTTCAATCGGAAAATTTGGTGTTCCTGATAAAAATAAATATTCATATGCAAATTCCTTATAATATGATGAAAAAATCTTTTCGTCTACTGTTGCACTCATAATAACTAATTTTAATGGCTTTAATCCTTGTTCTTTTCTTAATTTAATTGCATTTTTTAACAAATATAACAATAAATCAATTTGTACCTTTCTCTCATGAGCTTCATCTATTAATATTGCATCTATTGATTTTAATAGCGGATCTGCCTTTATTTGAGATATTATAGAACCATCTGTTGAATATAACATAATAGTTTTATCTGATTTCATGTTTTCCCCTCTAAACTGATAACCTACTTGTTCACCTAATTGAACATCTAATAATTTTGCACCAAATTCTGCAGCTTTTTTTGTAATTATTTTTTTTGGTAAAGTCATTACAACATTGCCAGTATAGTTTAAAGCGTGTAGAACCAGGCGATTTACGGTGATTGTCTTACCTGAACCTGTACCTGATTGAACAAGGATAACATCATTTTTTTTGATTGATTGAACAATTTGTTTAGCCATTTTATAAGCAGGTATATTTGACCAAAATTTGGCTAGATTCTTATATTCATCCGAATAAGGTTCACCATTTAAAGGATTTGGATTTTTACCTTCAGGATCAAATATACCAATATCATAATTATCTTTATTTTTTGACATTTTAAAGTCTATATATTATAGTTTATAAAATAATATATAAAAATATAATATAATAATTATATAATGCCAAGAAGTTCATCAAGTTCATCAAGGTCATCATCATCTAGTTCAAGGTCAACAAGTTCTAGTTCAAGAACATCAGGTTATTCAGGTTCTTCTAGTTCTTCTTATCCTATATTTTTACCATCAAAATCAACTCACACTCCTCCACCACCAGCTTCATCTACATCATCTGTATCTCAAAATAAAAATACTGAAAAAGAAAAGCAAGAATTATCAAGTACAAACACAAATTCAAATTCAGGTTCTTTTTTAGGTTCAATGGCTCAAGGATTTAGTTTTGGTGTTGGTTCATCTATCGCACATAGAGTTGTTGGAGGAATTTTTGGTTCTACTACTTCTAGTTCTACTTCTACTTCTACATCTACAACTCCTTCTTCTACTTATTCACCAAACAGTGAAACCAGTACAATTAAACCTATTCAAACAAATTTAAATTATGAAAACAAATTAGATTGTTCAAATTTTAATTCTTCAAAATTAATTAAAGAATATATTGAGTGTACAGAAATGGCTACTCACGAACACTGTGCTCATATATTTGATGATTATAAAAAATCATGTATGTAAAATTTATAAATTATTTGTAAATTTTTTATATAAATTATTAATATATGGAAAAATGGAAAAATGTCCATTATCAAATAATAAAAGGTATATAACACCAACTACAGATTGGTTAAAACCATTAAATGAATTTATTGTTAATTTAGACAATTCAAATACAATAGGTATGTTAATTTTAGCTGAATTAGTTAAAAAAGAAAAAATAATAGTAAAAATTACGAGTAATTTTAATAAAAAATTAATGATAATAGATAAAATATTATCAGAAGAACCTAATTTTATTAAAACATACTGTGTATTTCCTTGTTATGAAAATTTAAAAATATTAAATAAAAAATATAAAAATTCAAATTCTTTTTGTAACGAAGATAAAAATAATAAAGAAAAAAATAAATTAATAACATTAGAATTAATGAAAAAATATAAAAATGGTAGTATTACTAATTTAAAAAATAAATTAACAATAGAAAAATCAAGAAAAATACTTGAACAGTTAATATTAGCACAAATTAATGTATTTTATAAATATGGTTTTGTTCATAATGATATTAATTTATCAAATATTTTATTTAAAATTGCTGAAAAAGAAAATGTATATGAATATAAAGTTTGTGATTATATTTTTAATTTAAAAAATTCTAATGTTGTTACATTAAAAAAATTAATTAAAAAAGGTGAAATTATACCTGTTATTTCAGATTTTGATAAATCAAAATGTTATTCTTCTAATGTATTTAATGAATATGATAATAAATTTATTAATAAAGATACATTTTGGTATGATCACGTATTATTAATAAATTTAAATAATTCAGTTAATGTTTGTTTAAATTTAATTAAAAATGATTATTCAAATGTTCAAATAATCAAAAATAATATAACAAATATAATGAACGGTAAATTATATGAAGATGCTTTTAAATGGAGCACTAAGGCTCTTGATAATTATTATAGAAATAAAATATCTTGGGAAGAATTTAGAAAATTATCAATTAATTACTGTGTTAATCACATTAACTCTATTATGAATATTTTTAATAATAATGATATTGAATTTATTCCAAATAGATGTATGATAGATTTATAAAAAGTTGATTAATTTATATAATATATAGTATTTACTATATATTATTCTAATAAAAAAATGTTACACAAGTTAGATAAAGACAATAATAAAAAATACACTTTTATAGTAAAGTCAAATTGGATTGACAAGGTTGAAAAGCAAAGTGAAACGTTTTCAAATGATGTTTATAAAAAATACAAATCTATATTAAATGGAGTTGAAGGAGAATTAATAATTTGTTCTGATTTGGCTAAATCAAATGAATTTTGTAAAAAAATTGTTTCTGAAACTTATGATGAATATTTAGATTTTATTTCTAAAAGAGACTTTAACAAAGAACAGTGGGTTTATAATATTTTAGATGGGGTAGCTGAACAAGATAAAATTTTATACAAAGACGAACAAGTAATAATTGCTCCAACTTATACATGGACTGACCATACTGATTTTAGTAAGATGTATTTGTTAGCATTTCCCACAAATAGAAAATTACACTCAATTAGAGATTTAGATGGTTCTCATGTTGAATTGTTACAATTTATTAAAACCAAAACACTTGAAATTATTAAAACAACTTATGGATATAATTCTGATGTTATCAAAATGTATTTTCATTATGCACCATCAACATATCATTTACACATACATTTTGTTTTAGTTTCAAATACAGATGTTAATTCTTCATGTGAATATTCTCATGATTTAACAAATGTTATTGAAAATTTAAAAATTTGTTCAGATTATTATAAATTAATAATTATGAATAAAAGAAGTTAATTTATTTACTTTTTAGAATATCATGACGATGATTAAAAAACATTAATTTAAGTTCATCCAAAACTTTTGCTTTACACTCCATATTTTCTTTATCTTCTTCATCATACAAACTTTTAAGATATTGGCGTGCAACTCTAATCCAAGTAGCATTAAACTTTTTAGGATTTGCTTTAATAAATTCTGTTGTTTTCTCTATATTCTCTTGTTCGAATGGTTCAGTTAACATATTGTGAACATTATCAAATATTTTTATAATTTTGTCATTAGTTTTACCTGCTAACCATTTTTTTCCGTTACTATATGTACATTTATTACGTGCTAAATCAACAACACAAAAGTTTTTATTTTCTGGTTTGTTATCATTAATAAAAATGTGTTTGGTTATTGAAGGAATAATTTCTTTATGATGAAAAGTTGATAAACATGTCATAATTGTTTCTAAATCAATTTTACTATAATCCTCTTTTCCATGTGCAACTATATTAATAGTGTTATTATTTGTTATATTTTGAGTGTTATTTGTTGTGTTATTGGAATTAGTTGTATTGTTAGTTGTATTTGTAGTATTTAGAGAATTAACATTTGTACCTACAGTATTAGATAATAATTTATTATTTAAAATTTCTTCTTTTTTAGGTAATATTTTCTTTTTATCAAGTTTTGTAATTTTATCTTCTAATTTTTGATTTATTTGTTGTTGATATTCCATTTTTTGATTCATTTGTTCAATTTCTTTTTTCATACTATTAATAATAAAATTACTTTGATTCATAAATAAACTTAAAATTAATTTAGTATTATCATCAATATCTAATTCATCAATATTAACCATATTATTTGTTGATAATTTTAATAAAGTTTTTTTTCTTTCATCTTGTTCTTTTTTAACTTTACAAAAATTTTCACAATGCCTTTTTAAAGAATATATATTTATAAATGACTTTTTACAATATTCACATGTAGTATTTTTATTTATAGTTATACTTTGTAAATTATTATTATTTTCTGTTAAATTATGTAAATTATTGTTATTTTCTGTTAAAAAATCATTATTTATTAAATTTGTTTTATTATTTGGTTTACATGGTTTCTTTTTTTTAACAGTATGATTAATAAAATCACATTTTTTTGAAAATTCTTTTGAACAAGTTGGACAAGTATATAAAACCATTTTTATATATTTTGTATATAAATACAACTATATATTATTTTTATTTAAAAAGCGTAAATTTTTTTTTAATACATTTTTTACTCCTTTTTTACGCTTTTTTATTTTTACTCCTTTTTACTACCTTATTGCTTTTAATAAATATAAATTATTAGTTTTTATAAGGATAGTTACTTTTATTTTTATGTTAATTTTTATATAAATTTTTAAAAAAATGTGTGTGTGTAGGGTTAAAAAAATAAAAAAAAGTTCTAAAATTTTTCATAAAAAAGTTTTTAGCATCAAAAAATGTAAAAAAAAAATTAAACAAAAAAAAATAAAAAAATAAATAATTTGAGACCATAAGCGGAAAAATTTTAAGACGATAAATGGTCTTAAAAATATAAAAAAATAAAATTTTAAAAATATTTTTTAAAAATAATTAATATAAAAAATATAAAAGTAATTAAGAGACAAAAGAGCAATAAAATCGTTAAAAATATATATTTAAAATAATTAAAAAAGTTAATAAGAACATTATTTATTAAAAATTATTCAAATGTAATTGATTTAATAATACTACTATCAATTCTAAATGATAAATCTTTATATTCAACTCTTGTATCAATACAATATCTAAGAAAATTGCTTAAACAGTTAGCATTATTTGAATTAATTTTTAATGCATTTTGATAAATTGAATTATTAGTATTATCTTTATCAATTCTAGCCATTGATATATGAGGACTCCAAACACCTTTTCCAAAATAATAATCACGCACAGCAAATAATGGTTCAGAATTATCAACAGTTTCTCCTGATTTAAGATAATATAATAAATAATATTTATTAGAATTAATAGTAACTTCTTTAGATTTAAATGTTCTTTTAATATTTCTATTATTTTTATTATTTGTACTATCAACTAGTTCAATAAATTTATTAATTATTTCATAAAAAATTTTTCTAAATTGTGTAATTAAATCTTTATTATCAATATCAAATAATTGTGCAATAAAAGCTTTATATTTTTTATTATCAATTGTTTGTTCACCTAAAAAATCATAATTTGTAGATTTAAAATTAACATTATTAAATATTTTAAGAAATTCCACATACAAATAATTAAATTCATCAGTTAAATAATTATAATTTAAGTACTCAATAAATTCTTCAGAAATATATGTAGAATTTTTATCAAAATATCCAAAATCTCTATTTGAATTTAATTCATGACTTAAATTTAATTCAAATTGTAAAAATGATAAGTGAAAAGGAAAATTTAAATTAACTTTATCTGACATATTAATTTTTTCTGCATTATCTTTAAGTTTTTTGTAAAAATTAGAATTTTCATTAAAATTAGCACGTAAAACACATGGTTTAAATTTGTATAGTGTATATTTTTTTCCGGTTCTTCGATTTATTTCAATAGATTCCGCATTTTTATCATAAAAATAACCTCCTCCATTTTGTTTATTCACATTAATACTTTTTAATTTTAAATATTTATTTTTATATTTTAAATATTTACTTTTATGAATATTTGTTTCCATTATAAAATATTATTAGATAAAATTTTTATCTAATACATAAAACAAAAAATTTAATAATTTTCATATTATTTTAACAAAAATTGATAAAGTATTATAATATCTAATAAAGTAAATAATAATATACATATATTAAATAAAAATGGAGTTTATAGTGGATAAATTATCAAATAGTACTTTAGCTAACACAAATTGTGTATATATGAAAACTAAAGTGTTTGATTATATAACAATAAAATGCAAAGAAAAGTCTGTATTATTAAAAGTGCAAGAGGATTTAACATTAAAACAGGCAAATATAATTTGTTTGAATACATTTCAAAGAATGTTTTTTAATTTAGAATTGAATTCAAAAGTTATTATTTATCCAGTACAAATAGATAAAATTAGTAGTACACTAAATTCTATTACAATGATAGTTAAGTGTATATCAACAAAAAGTTCTTTAATTAAAATTAATGATGAATATTTAGAAGAAATAAAACAAGCTTTAATTGATGTTCCTGTTTACAATGAATTTCAATTAATTTATAATGGTAAATTATCTTTGATACCAATGGAAATATCAAATGAAGACATAAATAAATTAATTGACTCCAATACAGAATTAAAATTAATTTCAACTGATAAAAATATTGAAATCGATATAAGTACATCAAAAGAATTATTTAAAACAAATTTTAATTTTTTAGAAATGGGTGTAGGTGGTTTAGATAAAGAATTTGAAGTTATTTTTCGTAGAGCCTTTTCATCAAGATTAATTCCTGAAAAAATATTAAAAAATTTGGGTATTAATCATGTAAGAGGTTTAATGTTATTTGGTCCACCAGGAACAGGCAAAACTTTAATAGCCAGACAAATTGGAAAGATTTTGAACTGTGAGGAACCTAAAATAGTATCGGGTCCAAGTTTAATATCAAGTTATCAAGGTCAATCAGAGAAAAATGTAAGAGATTTATTTGAAGAAGCATTTGCGGATAAAAAAGGCAAAAAGCTCCATTTAGTTATATTAGATGAATTTGATGCAATTGCAAAAAAAAGAGGATCAATTCATGATGCAGGTTTATCTGATAAATTAGTTAATCAGTTTTTATCAATGATTGATGGTCCTGAAAGTCTCAATAATATATTATTAATCGCAATGACCAATAGATTAGAATTAATTGATGATGCATTATTGAGACCCGGAAGATTCGAAGTTCAAATTGAAATTAGTTTACCTGATGAAAAAGGTAGATTAGATATATTAAAAATTCATACTAAAAAAATGCATAATTCTGGACTTTTACAAAATGTTAATTTGAATGAGATAGCTAGTTTAGCTAAAAATTTTACTGGAGCTGAATTAGAATCTGTAGTTAAAAATGCAGTTTCTTATTCTATTGCTAAAGAAATCGACCCTAATAATCTTGCTGCTATCAAAGACATTAATCCAGTTATAACACAGGTTGAAATGCTTAAATCAGTAAAAGAGATTAAACCACAATTTGGTTCTGTATCAAAGGAAATAGAAATTATTACATCTGAACCTTTTGAATTATATTCAGAAGAATATACAAATACTTACACAGATATTTTAGAAAAAATTGGTAAACTAACTAATGGAAAGTTATTATCAATATTAATTCAAGGAGATAATTGTGTTGGTAAAACAACTTTAGCATGTCAAATTGCTAGAAATTGTGGATTAAATTGTATTAAATTTATTAACACAGAAACTTTAATGAATCATCCGTTTAAGGATACATTACTTTATGAAATATTCAATCAAGGATATAAATCAGAATCATTTGTTTTAATATTAGATTCAGTAGAAAAATTGATAGAATATTCAAAGTTAGGAAATATTTACAATAATAAAATTTTACAAACAATTTATACAATTTTAACTAAAATTATTGAATTAAATAAAAAGGTTGTTATCTTATTAACTAGTTCAAATGATTTTTTAATGGATACATTAGAATTAAATACTCTTTGTACATATAATTATAATTTATATGATATAACAACTACAAAAACAAATGATAAATTAGTTTCAATGTATTTTAAGGAGAAAAAGTTTAATTTAATTTAGAATGTAATAATTTTATAAAAAACTTATTTTTTTATACAGAAGATAATTCTTTATCTTTATTTTCATGGTTATTATCTTTATTTTCTTGTATAACATTATTTACAATGTTGTAGATAGGTTTTGCTGCATTTTCAAATAATAATAATCCGACAAGTCCAACAATACCAACTAAACTAAATGTTAAAAATACAATTCCAACATAAGTCAATGCTTTCAAACCATCTTGGTTAAAAGTACAGGAATTATTATCTATTTTATTCACATACAAAGTATTTTTATAATTGACAGGATAATAATAATCAAGTTTATCTTTAACATCAGAAAAATATTTTTCATCTTGATAAGGTTCGTAAAGACAAGTTTTATTTGAATTATGATAATAATAATCTATCTTTACATAGCCATCATAACAAGTATAATAATTGTATTTGGTACATTTTTTATTTTCATCTTTTTTAACACACGCTTTACACATACCGGAAGTAATTTTATGTCCATATACAGTTCCAGTGGTTTCAATAAAAGAAAAGCATGTATTTGGGATATTTGTTCCACATCCTGAGAAAAAGGTAGGCAAACCTATTACCAAGCATATACCAATAGCTAATAAAAAGTAATAATGAGTAAGCTTTATAGACATATTTTTAAGGTTATTAGTTATAATTAAATAGTATAATAATATAATTATAGTAATTTAATTTTTTCAATTTTTATTAAATAATTACTAAAAAATTGAAAAAGTAGTTATTTCATTAGTATATATATTGTAAGTACTTAAAATTAATAATAAAATCAAACCAATTAGCTTAACTAACAATGAGTAATTATCCAAGCCCAGATGATATTGAATACTTAACACAGGAACCTTATAATACTATTCCTAAAGATAGATTAATACACATAACCCCCCACTATTTTGATTTAGAATTATTAGCAAGGTGGATTAAAATAAATCCAAGAAATCCACTAACAAGAGAAATATTTAATTCAGTTCAAATATGGAAAATTATTATCAAATACAATAATTATTTAAAAAGTGCAAATCCAATATTAAATGGAGAAGTTATACAATTTAATTATACTGATAATCAATTTATACAAATATGTAATCAAATTAATATATCAATTAATAATAATTCAAATTATATACCCGAAAACATTGTTTTACAAATAGAAAATATTAGAAGAGGAATTAATATTAATGTATTAGTTCCTAGAGAACAAATTATTCACAATCCAATTATTGATTCAAATACAAATTCGATAACTAATTTTCAAGTTGGTCAAACCTATATATTTATTAATATTAATAATGGTATGATTGGTAGAACACAACAATTTGTTGAGATTGTAGATGGTATACCAAGATTTGGATTTGTAGATGTTTATACTGAAATGCCTTTTAGTGAATATTTATTTTATAATCAAATTAATGGTGTTGCAAATGTTGAAGTACCAAGGCCACTACAATTAAATGAATTAGTTGTTGGTTCTAGATATATTATATTACAAAAAGGAAGCCAATTTTTAGCAAAATCACAACCTTTTGTCTGTTTGTATGCAAGTTTTAATGGTTTTAATGGTTATCCACAATTTTCATTTAATATTGATTATAGTTCTGCAATATTTAATCCAAATTTACATTATTTTTATGAACGAATTCAATTAAATCAAATTGGAATTATTTGTGCAAATGATGATTAAAATTTTTATTTAATAAACAGAATATTTTATAAAATTTACAAAAAATATTTTTTTATTGATTCATAATTGTTTAAAATACATAAGGATTGTTTCGACTAATTTATAAATAAATTATCCTCAATAATACCAATGGATTGTTTCAACTAATTTATAAATAAATTATCCTCAATAATCCTTATGTTTACTAAATTAGATTTAGAAAACATAAGGATTGTATTCAATCATATCCATTTCATCCATTTGTACTTGGTACCATCTATTTAATTCGGGTAGGAAAACAACATCACCAGAATAAAGTTCTTTTCTATTTCTATTGTTAACAACAATTTTAATAATTTTATTGCCTTTACTGATTGAAGTAAAATATTGATACCAATTATCATTAATTTTTTTACCAATCAACTCTAAAATACCGTTAGGTCCTTCATCAGCATAAATACCAAATGCTTCTAATCCTTTTTCAGTCCTAACGGGAGCAATTTGAACTCCTTTATAAGAACCAGATGAACCTGTCGAGTTAGTTGAG
>JACCDN010505498.1_pt1 | contig 11484 bp, 7 predicted proteins | sample 7441691 | NCBI WGS metagenome assembly JACCDN01 (sample SAMN15323439, study PRJNA562643) | freshwater metagenome | isolation source: river surface water | place: USA:Blue River Watershed | collected 2017-08-16
CCCCCTTCTCGATATGTACTCTGGTGCCGAGTGTCTCTTGGAGTTTTTCCTCCATGGCTACGATTTCTGGATCAGCCATATACTCCTTTTTTCTTACACGGTCTGTAGCAATCTTGCGAGAAAGTCTCTCGGCTTCACGAACAGTCATCTTGCGGAACATGATTTCCTTAAAAAATACAATTTGCTCTTCGGGCTTGTCTGCAAGCATCATGATAGGACGAGTGTGACCTTCACTAATTTTACCTGCAGAAAGCGCGTCTAATACCTCCTGTGGTAGTGACAACAATCGCAATGTGTTAGATACATATTCACGACTCTTGCCGACTTTAGCACCAATCTGTTGATGTGTGAATTTAAATTCCTCTGCTAATCGCATAAATGCTCGGGCACGCTCTACGGCATTGAGATCTTCGCGTTGCAAGTTTTCGATTATTGCAAGCTCCAATTTTGTCATACTGTCATCTCCTACACGTATCACTACTGGGACTTCTCGAACACCAGCAAGCTTCGATGCACGCAAACGGCGCTCTCCAGCAATCAATTCATATTCGACTTCTACACCGTTTTCATTTATTACTTCATTACGTGATACAGTAAGTGGCTGAAGGATTCCATACTGACGAATAGAGTTCGCCAAGTCGCTCAAACGAGCATCGTCGAATTCTCTGCGAGGCTGATAAGGGTTGGGCTTGATCTTGTCTACATCAATCCAAAATATTGAGTTACTATATAGTTGTGCCATTCGACTATTTTAGCATAAAAATGATTTCCATCAAAAATTGCTTTTTACTCGGATTTTGAGTAATATACAGTCTATGCTCGAGTGGCGGAATGGTATACGCGGACGACTCAAAATCGTCTCTCGCAAGGGGTGGAGGTTCGAGTCCTCTCTCGAGCACAAATAAAATCTCGCAATATTGCGAGATTTTTAAATTACAATCTCTGGCTCTTGTTCAAGCGTTATATCAAATTTGTCTTTTACTATTTTTATTATTTCGTCTCGGACTTTTAGTATATCTTGATAAGTCGCATTGCCATTGTTTACAAGCACGAGCGCATTGTTTGGATACACAGATATGCTACCGAAATCTCGGCCTTTTAGGCCCGCCTGCTCTATTAGCCATCCCGCTGGGATTTTTGTAAGATTTTCATCGATTGGGAAAATTGCTAGGTTAGGATTTTTGTTTTTAATTTTTGTAGCTACACTATTTTCAACAATCGGATTCTTGAAAAATGACCCTACGTTATAAATCTTCTTTGGATCTGGGAGTTTGACTCCCCTAATATCAATGATCGCTTTTCGGATTTGTTGCAGAGTTGGAATATTTATATTGTGCTCGATAAAATACTTTTTAACTCCAGGGTAATTTGGGAAGCTTGGTGACTTCTTCCACAACTTGAATGTTACGTTTAGAATCACAAACTTACCCTTACTTTCATTTTTAAAAATACTATCACGGTATGCAAACTTACATTCAGAATTATTTAGACTTTTAATATTTTTATTTTGAATATCAAATACTTCTAGAGACACAATCGTATCTTTGACTTCTGTGCCATAAGCCCCAACATTCTGCACTGGCGTCGCACCGACAGTCCCAGGTATTGCAGATAGAACTTCAATGCCCGACAAATTGCTTGCGACAGTTCGTGAGACAAAATAATCCCAGTTTTCCCCAGCGCCTACTTTTATAATTGCGTATTCATCATTGTTCTCCAGAACTTCAAAACCATTAATTTCAATCTTCAGCGCCATTAAATTTAGCAACTTATCTGTAAAAACCAAATTAGATCCACCCCCAAGAACAAATATGGGAGTATTTTTTTCTTCAGCAAATTTAACAGCTTCCACAAGCTCGTCTTTATCAGCAATAGTAGCAAAATAGCGGAATTGCCCTCCAATGTGAAGTGTGCAATGATCTTTTATTTCTACATTTTCAAGTACCTGTAACATCCCATTAAAAAATTTAAATTATAATACTTCCTATTTATAGCTTATCTCCGCTGATTTTCTAACGGGACAAGTATTGCAATTATATCATATATGATATATAATTGTAAATATGAAGAAAACAGAAACACAAAAAATTGGCTTTTTTATCAAGGAATTGAGGGAGCGCCGAGGGCTCACCCAAGGTGAATTTGCCAAGAAATTAGCCACTTCCCAATCAGCCGTTGCTCGTATGGAAAAGGGTGAGCAGAATTTCAGCACTGATTTACTTGGTAAAATAAGTACAGTCCTTGACCACAAACTTGTTTCTATAAATGACTCGATAGATTTCCAAATTACTGGTGGCAAAAAACTTAGCGGATCCATTAAAACAAATTTCTCCAAGAATGGCTCTGTTGGATTAATCTGTGCATCATTGCTCAACAAAGGCAAAACTACTCTACATGGTATTGCGCATATTGAAGAGGTCAAAAGAGTAATTGAAATATTGGAAAGTATTGGTGTAAAAATTACTTGGATAAATCAAAACTGCCTAGAGATTGTTCCTCCTAAAAAATTAAATTTAGAAAATATTAATGTAGCATCTGCGATCAAGACTCGCTCAATAGTTATGCTTATGGGTCCACTGATACACTTATTACCTGAATTTTCACTACCGCACGCTCAAGGATGCAAATTGGGTAAACGTACTGTAAGTGCGCATATATATGCATTAGAACATCTAGGTGTAAAAATAAAAACTACAAATGACAGCTATGATGTAAGCAGCAAGAAGTTAAAACCTGCCGAAATAACAATGTACGAGGCTGGTGATACTGCCTGTGAAAATGTCCTAACAGCAAGTGCAAAAATTGAAGGCACTACTGTAATCAAATTTGCTAGTGCCAACTATATGGTCCAAGAAATTTGCTTCTTCTTGGAAAAATTGGGTGTAAAGATCGATGGTATTGGTACATCTACTCTCACAGTTCATGGTGTAAAAGAAATAAATAAAAATATTGAATACACAAACAGTGAAGACCCTATCGAATCTATGATGTTTCTTGCGGCCGCAATCGTAACCGATTCCAAACTATTAATCACTCGTTGCCCTATAGATTTCCTTACACTTGAATTATACAAGCTCGAGAAAATGGGACTCAAATACAAAATTTTGAAAAATTATTTTTCTTACAACGAGCGCACAAAATTATCCGATATTGAAATATACCCTTCTAAATTAAAAGCTCCTTATGACAAAATCCATGCCAATCCATACCCAGGTATAAATATGGACAATCTTCCCTTCTTTGTACCGATTGCTAAGGCAACTGGCACAACTATGGTTCATGATTGGGTTTATGAAAATCGCGCAATATATTTCACAGAATTAAATCGCCTTGGTGCTGATATTACCCTTGCTGACCCTCATCGAATATTTATCCACGGTGGCACACCTTTAAAAGCGGCTCAAGTTGTCTGCCCTCCTGCATTAAGGCCCTCTATGGCAATAATGATATCAATGCTCGGGGCAAGTGGTACATCAATATTACGCAATGTATACATGATCAGTCGTGGCTACGAAGAAATCGCCGAGCGCCTCAACTCTATAGGAGCCGATATAAAAATATTGAAATAACTATTTTTCTTCCATCCCCTCTGTGCATGTTGGGCAGGATTCGCAGATTGTTTGATTGCGATAAATAGCAAAGGCTTTTTTAATTGGTAGTATTGACGCAAAGAATTTCAAATCTACTAATTCCCTTACGAGCCAACCAAAAAACCCATAAAATTTAAATGGGCCCACAGACACAGCCGCCCAATGTGTACCTACCGGAACTGCATATGCAACTTTATTTGGAATATATTTATACATTTTCTTATTCCTTAATTTACAGGATATCGAATCCGCAACATATGATCCATCATAGAGCGCAGTCTGCGCGAGTCCGGAATATTTTGTATTGGCGGCATCGCCTGCAATATAGACGTTTGTGTATCCTTCCGGCTTTAGGTATTCATCGACAATAACTTTACCATTACGAAACAAATTAAGTCCTTGAATTTTTTCATAAAAATGATTCGTGCGTGACCCTGCTGTCCAGATCAAAGTATTGGACTTCATCGACATGTCTTTCATTAAAATTTGATCGACATCTTCCTTTACTACCGAACGATTGAGGAATATATTGACACCCAAAGAGTGTAGTCGGTTATACAAAAATTCCGAGACTTTTTCAGGAAGCATTGGTGTAAGACGGCTAGATGCCTCGACTAAATCAATGGTTATAAATTTATTATCAATGCCGTGTTTTTTAGATAAATCCTTCATATACTTTATGAGCTCTCCTACAAGCTCGACTCCCGATGGCCCACCACCTACCACAACTATATGCAAAGAGGCCACAAGGTCCTCTTTGGTCGCAGATAAATATACATCAAAATTTTTATGTAAATGCTTTTTAAGCTTTAATGCTTCATTGATAGATTTGAATCCAAAAGACCTCTCTTTTATACCTTCGATGTTGAAATATACAGTCTCCGATCCCAGAGCAAGCACCAATTCATCGTATGAATAAACCGATTCTGTTTTGCCTGTAATTTTATTATCTTTTAAATTGACATCAACAATTTCGTCTTTGATAATTTCAACATTCATATTCTTGAAAATTTCCGATAAAGGTATGCAGACTTGGAATGGTGACTCTCCGGTAACTACCCTGTAAATCCGTGGATAATATTCAAAATGTGTTTTGTCCGAGATAAGTATGATTTTTGTATTTTTTAAGTCCTTTTTGGCAAGGTCAAGGGTGCATCTAACCCCCGCAAATCCGCCTCCGACTATGACAATTTTCTTTTCAATATTTTCAGTATTCATAGAACGCATTATACCAAAAACCCTTTAAAAATAAAAGAAAATAGGCTATAATATGGGTCTATGTGGTATGTAAGAAGCCACTTAGTTAAACGTCATAGTATATGAAGTCCAATAACAAACAAAAAGATGCATTTCTCAAGGCTTATGATGAGCATAGCGACGGACTTTTTAGGTATGCCCTTTTCAAAACTTCCAACCGAGAATTAGCTCTAGATATTGTCCAAGACACATTTACAAATGTTTGGGAATATATAGCCAAAGGAGGCAAAATTGATAATATCAAAGCCTTCCTGTACCGCACCCTCGGCAACAAGATTATCGATTCATATCGCAAAAAGCAATCTGAGTCACTCGATAATTTGATTAATGAAGGTTACGACATTGGATTCGACGATCGTAAAAAAATGGAAGATTTATTAATGGGTGAAAGCGTATGGACCAAAGTCACCGAAATGGAACCTGGTCATATCGAGATCCTAACACTCCGCTACATGAATGATCTCTCAATCAAAGAAATCGCCCATATGATAGACCAATCCGAGAATAGCGTATCTGTCAAAATTCACAGAGCACTAGAAAAACTAAAAGAAAAATTACAAAATTAAAATGAAAAACACAGAAAAACAATTAAAAAAGCTTCCCAATATCCGTATGACAGAAATGGAGCGTATTTCTATGCGCCGTAATTTAATTGCATTTATGGAAATCATTTCCCCTTCTACAAAAATCACAAGTCCTTTTATTCATTTCTGGAGTCCAGTACTGTTAACAATGGCCTCATTTGTATTCATCATTTTCGGAGGTAGTACTATTGCTTATCATGCCTCAAATTCCCTACCCGGAGATTCATTGTACGATTGGAAGGTAAATGTAAACGAAAGAGTGGCTGGTATTTTTATAAAATCCGAGTCCGAGAAAATCCTTTATGAAAGAAATTTGGTAGCCAAAAGAATCGACGAGGTTAAAAAGCTCGCAGATGAAGGTGCTTTAACAATGGAAAAAGTAGCCATCGCCGAGAAAAAGATAGATACCCATATTGCTAAAATAGATGAAGAAGCGAAATCACTTGCAGAATCCAATCCGTCCGAATTCATCAAAACAGCAGAGGGTCTACAACCTATAATCGATGCTCACGAAAAGGATGTTTTTAACACACAAAAAGAGGAAAAGGCAAAAGAATCTATTCCCGAAAATGTCTTGCCTACAGCAGACACAAATATACCTATTCCGGTATTAAACTCAGTACAACCTAACCCAGAAAATAAAGAAATTACAGCAGCTGCACCAACACTTCAACCCCTAAAAGGAGAAGACAGAGTATCAACCGAAAAAGAAAATACAGAGAAGGCTCTAGAGAACTTGATTCAAAAAGTTCAAAAAGAATCTACAATACTTCAAAGTATTGCCGAGCAAACTATTCAATAATTTTTATATCACTCGAGCTTATTTCGGAAATCCCTTCACCCTGAGGGGATTTTCTATATGCAAGTACGACAGCACCAACTGCTATTAAAATAAGAGTGGCTAGGCCAATTAGTGGGAAGTAATTATTTGGTATATTTTTGTTACCTACCGATGCACCCAAATTATCTAAGTCAATTTCCGTATTTATATCAGTAGACTTTGAGTCAGTATATATACCTCTTGATGTAGACGATATACTTTTAACATAATTAGGTGTTTTGCTAACCTTTTGGACTGGGTATGTACTTACGAGAGATCCATTAGGAGCATAGAGGAATAAGTTTTGTACATCATTGAAATCAAATAATGTTACCTTGGGCGAGAGTATAATACTTTTGTTTGGTAATATCGCCATGCCTTCTGGTAGCTTAAAGCTCTTTGTACTTGAATTCAATACCCAGCCCGACAAGGACATTCTGTTTTCGGATTGATTTTTTATCTCTACATAAGGATCATTTATATCCCCTACTTTTGTTATAAACAAGGCTGGATCGGTAACGGTGATTACTATGTTGTCTGATGCCACAGGCTTGGTGCTGAGGATGGATTCGTAATAAGTTAATGATAGTACATATTCTCCTGAGTATTGGTATGAGTACTCAAAAGGCTTGTGCTCGGCCTCTTGCAATGAATTGCCATCACCGAAACTCCAGACAAATTTACCTTCATCCAACTTCTCTTTTGTATAACCTATGGTATTGGCATCTATCAAAAAACCTACACGAGTTGTCGCATTATTTTTGGCAACAATTTTTGTTGTGATTATTCTGGGGATTTCCACGGCAACTTTTGCTGTTGTGCCCGAAGAAGATGTAGAGGTGCTCTTAGAATTTGTAGACTCTTGATTTGTTTGGTTGGAATTATTATTCGTATCGTTATTATTTGAATTATTGTTTTGAGGAGTGGAACCCGAGCTACTATTTTGAGCACCTGGTGTAGGACTCGAGGCAATAAATTCCCCGCCGATTTTCTGCAAAGAGTTGCCATCTCCGACAGCACCAATGCTCGAATTATAACTAACAGCCCCTACGACATTTAGATCTTGGTCTTTCATTGAGATAGAATCATTTTCATTTGAAAGTCCGGTCCAACTACTATCAAATATAATTCCGGAAAAATTTGGCCAGTCTGCCAAAAATTTATTCGCATCCTGCACTATGACAGCATAAGCTCCAGCTTGTAAACTGGAGCTCGAATTTGGGTTTAAACTATGTTTGGTATTATCAGAAAAGAAATACCATTTGGTTAAATCAATAGATTCACTGCTGTTATTATAAACTTCGATCCATTCACGATTAGTGTCGGTGCCCGAGGCGTCGTACATTATTTCGGTAATTTCAATTGAAGCCAAAGCTGTCTTTGTAAAAAATATTAGTATCAGTATTAGGAAATATTTTTTAAGATTTTTCATATTTACTCTAGAACCTTTTTCAAAACATCTTCGGGAACTTCTTTTGGGTTTGGATTCTTCTCCCAGGTTGGTTTTTGTTCATCTGTAGTGTTACCTTGTATGTTTACTGGCTCCTCTTGTAATGGTACTACAGGTGTGGGAGGCTGTGCAATAGGCGCAACAGGAGGCGGTGTGGGGATTACTACAGTCGGAGTCACATCCTGCTTTGGGGTGACAGCAACTTTTGCAAAAATATTCTTTAATTCATTCATTTTTTCGAGGGAAGCCTCTTTTGTAGGTATAGGTGGAACAACCGGCTTTGGTGCTACATCGGGCGCTTTAGTATCTGGCTTTTTGAGAGAATTTAATGACATTGGAGCCGGAGTATCCTTTTTGACTTCCTCTATTGGCAAATCTTTTATGTCCTGGACATTGGGCGCCACATCGACTCCTATTTTTTGCAAAAGACCTTTTAACAAAGGTGATGGACCAGACTTTTTCCTTTCAAGAGGTTTGGGTGGGAAATTATTTTTGGGTTGAGTATTGGGTACGCTTGGAGTAGGACTTTTTACAAAGCCAGTTGTTTTTGTTGGTATAATATTTGTACTTTGCATTTTACTGAAATGCTTCGGTGGAATACCTTTGATACTATCGGATGTAAATTGTATCCCTAGTGCCGCAAGTGGTGCGGAATTTTCCTGCTCTTGCTTAAAGGCTTTTGGTGCGATGAACCCTCGTTCTGGTGTAACAACACCGTCTTTGATCTTTGCTAGACATTCTTTACAATAAACTGGCTTGCCTGGTGTTGGCTCGAAAGGTACTGAAATCTCCTTTTTACAATTGCTACATTCAACTTTGAATTTACTGATAGAGCCGTCTGTTGCTTGCAACATTCCACTCCAATTATTGATCTCGTCTTCTACTTCCTCACGGCTACGTGTGTACAGGCGCCTAGATGATTCGATAATCTTTTCTTTTACATTTGCTTCGGCGTCAATTTTAATCGGTGGTAAAGTCGTCGCTGAAAAAGGCCGGCTCGTGATACCATCAATCATTAACTTCAGATAAACATGGTAGTTGGGCAAATTGACCAAATCTTGCGCCATAAATTCCGGCTCGAATTCCTTCTCCAAGAATTCGGCATCATCGGCACCCACACGGAAAATAATCATCGTACCCACGTTTCCGAAAACAGCGTCGCGGACAGCAGTACTTTCCTTTGTTTCCAATTGAGCTGTATATTGGTGAGCGATAATTAGATTGAGCCGGTACTTGCGGGCCTCGGACAAGATGTTGGCAAAGGCGTCTGTGGCAAAGTTCTGGAACTCGTCGACATACAAATAGAAATCTCGGCGGTCTTGCTCTGGGATACGCACACGCTCCATGGCAGCTAGCTGGATTTTTGTAATAATCATACCTCCAAGCAATGCCGAGTTGTCCTCTCCGACACGTCCTTTTGAAACGTTCACTAAGAAAATCTTGCCATCGTTCATGATGTCAAAAATATTTATCGTAGATTTGGGTTGGCCGACAACGTTACGGATAATTGAAGTAGATAAAAATTGACCAACTTTGTTTTGAATCGGGGCGATAGCTTCGTTACGGAATTGATCGCGCCATTGTTCGTATTCATGCACCCAAAAGGCTTTGACCACTGGGTCCTTTAAATTGCCAATAATCATCTGACGGTAATCTTTGTCTACCAATATGCGCGGAATACCGAGGAGTGTGGTGCCTGGCGTATCAAGCAGTGCCAAGATGGCGTTGTTGAGGATGTATTCCATACGAGAGCTCCAAGCATTGGCCCAAATTTTTGTGAAAATTCCCATCAATCCTGACGCCACCAAGTGCTTGTATTTAGGATCGTCGAGCTGAATAACATTGAATCCAATGTGGAAATCGGAATCGGCAGGGTTGAAGTATATAACATCATCGACGCGATGCGGTGGAATCAAATCGAGAACTTCCTCGACCAATTCACCGTGAGGATCCACAACGCAAAGACCATCACCATTTTGGATATTTTGTGCGATTAGATTAGAGAGTAATACAGACTTACCAGTACCTGACTTTCCAAGTACATACATATGTTGACGACGGTCTTTGCGCTTAATACCAAAAACCTGCGAATGGTTTCGAAAATTCGTTTTTGCAAAATATGTTATGTCTTTGTTATAAGGTATTGGGGTTTCCATATCTTGCTCCTATTATACAATTTTTATTTAATTTTTAAAAGCTACATCACCTCTTGCTGATAGCAAGATTCGCAATAAATAATTTCAGGTCTTTCAGGAGAGTAACTTGTTTCGAAATCATTATTACAACCTTCTTTCATACAACTCCTTTGCCATAGTTTTGGTGGATTTATAAATTTGAAACGGTCAAGAAATCTACAATTATGACACAGATGAGGTAAAGGTAATCCGATCCTTTTATAAAATTGTAATTCTATTGGGACTATCCTGTATGCTTTTTTGCATTTTTCACAGGCAATTATCTCTTTTGGTATATCATCTGACACCTCATCGATTAAATCTGGCAAACTGGAACCTTGGATTGTTGTTTGAAACTCTTTTGGGTTTGGTTCTCTCCATATAAAACCTTTCGCTACTGCTTCGCTTGAATCAAGTGGTATATAATCTTGTGCCAGACTTTCATTGTATGCAATTGGCGAAAATTCAACAGGGAAAAAATCTCCGTAGCCGTAAGCTGTTTGAAGTTTATCTACATATGGCATTTCATTTATATGCTTTATTATTTTCTCCTTTAATTCAAAATATTGTTCTTTTGTATATTGTTTATTAAAAATACAATACTGCTTCTTTGAAAGACTCACACACCCGAAACAATCAGATGACCCCACACAATATGCACAATACTCTAGGTCTTTCGATTCTGCCCAACAATTAAAACAATATTTAAGATTATAAGAACCCTCTCCGCATGTAACACATTCGTACGCATTTTCGACACCCATGAATAATTGTACACAATCATAAGAATTCGCAGCTTTTAAAACACTAATTTGAATATACCGCAGGTTCTCCCCTTCTTGAATCGAGAAAGAGTCTCGGACATTTTTTGAATCACTCACTCTATCGCCCGTACTATTATAATTCCTTATACCGTGATAATATTTTACTGGAAACTTTTGCCAAAAATCTTGCGCTTTTAAATATAATTTTTGTATTGAATCATAAGAGCCTAATCCCAAGTCTGCGACCTTTTGTTCGTAATCTTCTTTAGATAACGGCTCATTGAAAAAATGATATGATTTCCCTCTTAGGTTTACACAACCAAAACAATTTGTACAACCACGAAGACCTTTTGAAAACCATACGTCAACACAACTCTCGCAATCTACAGAGTAAAGTGTGCGGTAGGATTTATAAACCATTACATCTTCGTAGCAAAGTTCACTATCTATAACCTCATGAGAGTCAAAGGAGTCTTTCATATTTGTAGCCTTCACTAAGTATGCTGAATTTTCAACAAAGTCGGAATCGAAACACAAATAAGCATTCCTTAATCTCCCTGCTTCGTTGCAGTAATCAGAATTAATCATAAAACCCGCAGAAGATTTTGCTGGAAGAGGTACGCTTGATAATAAAGCATAAAACTGATCAAAAAAGGTTTTTGAGTAATCATAATCTTTCCCATAATCTGTTGGGTCCCAGCCATCACTATACCAATAGCTGTTTTCATAAGTATTCACATTTGATTCCGCAGGAAATCCAGAGAAAGAATCTTTGCCTGTTAGGTGGTCCTTCCTACGAAACAAATGGCGCTCGTTTCTAAAAGCTAATCTCCTTTGCATACGAC
>JACCDN010677771.1_pt1 | contig 11484 bp, 13 predicted proteins | sample 7441691 | NCBI WGS metagenome assembly JACCDN01 (sample SAMN15323439, study PRJNA562643) | freshwater metagenome | isolation source: river surface water | place: USA:Blue River Watershed | collected 2017-08-16
ACAACCGAGAGGAAATCTAAGTGAAGATCACAACAGGAGCTGGCGACATTCGCGTTGCCATCGTCGGCGTAGGAAACTGCGCAAACTCACTCGTTCAGGGTGTTACGTATTACAAGGATGCAGCAATCGACCAGGAGATTCCTGGCCTTATGCACGCAGTTGTTGGTGGATACCACATCAGCAATGTGAAGTTCGTAGCTGCTTTCGATGTTGATTCAAAGAAGGTCGGTCTCGACCTTGCGGATGCGATTTGGGCATCAGAGAACAACACAATTAAGTTTTCAGATGTAGCAAAGACAGGCGTTGAAGTTCAGCGCGGAAAGACACTTGATGGTCTCGGTCGTTACTACAAGGAGACAATCACAGAGTCAACAGCAGCTGAGGTAGATGTAGTTGCAGCTCTTAAGGAAGAGCAAGTTGATGTTCTAATCTGCTACCTCCCAGTGGGATCAGAAGAAGCAGCAAAGTTCTATGCAGAGTGTGCAATTGCTGCAGGGTGCGCATTTGTTAACGCGCTTCCAGTCTTTATCGCTTCAGACCCAGTATGGGCAAAGAAGTTCGAAGACGCTGGCCTTCCAATCGTTGGCGATGACATCAAGTCTCAGGTAGGCGCAACAATCACGCACCGCATCATGGCGAAGTTGTTCCAGGATCGCGGCGTTCACCTTGATCGCACCTACCAGCTCAATGTTGGTGGAAACATGGACTTTAAGAACATGCTCGAGCGCGATCGTCTTGAGTCAAAGAAGATCTCAAAGACAAACTCTGTTACATCACAGCTCGATCACGACATGGGCGCAAAGAACGTTCACATCGGACCTTCTGATTACATTCCATGGCTCGATGACCGTAAGTGGGCATATGTCCGCCTCGAAGGTCGTGCCTTTGGTGATGTTCCTTTGAACCTTGAGTACAAGTTAGAAGTATGGGATTCACCAAACTCAGCAGGCGTCATCATTGATGCCCTTCGCTGCGCAAAGATTGGTCTTGACCGCAAGATTGGTGGAGCGCTGCTCTCACCATCTTCATACTTTATGAAGACTCCTCCTGTGCAGTACACAGATGAGCAGGCTCACAACAAGGTGGAGGACTTCATCACTGGAAAGCTTGATCGCTAATAACAATTAATATCTACTTCACTTAGATAGATAAAAACCCCCGGAAAGATTCTTCCGGGGGTTTTTACTTTCCCTCAACCCCTCAACGGAGAGTTCAAGAGAGTTGGGGTTAAATCGTCGCGCTATCTGGAGTGCGACGAAGATGTACTACACCGAGCAAGGTAAGAATCAACATCAGGATTCCACCTACAAGTGCGGCAAGAGCGCCATAGCCTGCAATCACTCCCATGGTTCCAAAAGCGTAAGCCTCAAGGAGCATGCCGCGGAGAGTGTTACCCATAAAGAGTGTCTGTCGGAGTTCACCTAACTTTGCAATCTGTGCGGTATCAGTACTTCCGCCTCGTACAAGTCCCATATACATTCCAGAAACTTCAGAATAAGTCGCAGGTTTTCCTAGAGTTGCGATTGCTGATGACTTCATATGTTCCCAGATATAGAGATCTGAATAATCTCTCGCCATCTCTCCGGTTGTTACTTTCATCTCTGCCCATTTTGCAAGCTGAGCAGCGGTGGCTTCTGGCATTGCTTCTGCGGTAGGAAAGGAGATGTTTTGATTTTCTAATTGGCTTCGAACTGAATCTTCGGCAAAAGTTGCGCCCCAGTTAAGCAAGGCGGCTGATACGAAGAGGAATACCGTTAATCCTGCTCCGATTGCAGTGACGATCTTGTCAAAAGTTTTACGTTTCATTTTTCTCTCCATTATTCTTTTGTAAAACACTCCTAACTGAGTGCTATTTACATTAAAGACCTAGAGAGATTGCGGGTGAAGCAAAATGACGAGTGCTAGCACCTCAGAGAATGGAGCGAGTGCTAGCACTTCGATTAAAGAGAATTAGTGGACTTCTCGGTTACAGATAGGTTGACCTTCACCATTGACTTCAAAGTGAGCACAAGGCACTCCGAGGCGATCAAAGGCGGCATCGCCATAATGAGTACGGTAGGCAAGAGCCAGTAAGACTCGTATATTGGTGTCGCCATCAGATGTGATTCCGAAAGTTTTTGCGGCGCGAGAGACCGTGTTCTCAATCACTTTCTCGGTGTGGTTCGTCTCGCGTGCGATTGCTGCATTTGATTTACCTTCGCAGAGCAAGCCCAACACCAACTGTTCGAATGGGGTGAGCTCTCGAGTGGTGATTGTTATATCGCGTGCCATGTGTAGGGACCTCTCCGTCGCTATAGGGCTATTGTGCTCCTTCCCAAGGCGAACTTCACCTCTTACACTCGCCCAATGACTCAAATCACCTCGGAGATCTCAAATCAGGTCCAGGTAATTCGCTTTAATCGACCAGAGAAGATGAATGCCCTTACGCGCGATATGTATGGGGAGCTAGCCCGATTGCTCAATGAGGCGTCAGGGGACTTCGGTGTGAGAGCGGTTGTAATTAGCTCAGTCGGAGATCACTTCACAGCTGGCAACGACATCATGGACTTCATGAGCAATCCGCCTACAACTGAGGATTCCACGGTTGCAGCGTTCTTGGGTTCACTCCTGAACTTTCCAAAGCCATTGATTGCTGCGGTAAAGGGAAATGCAGTCGGCGTTGGAACAACAATGCTCTTGCATTGTGATGTGGTGGTCGCAGCGGAGAATGCGGCTCTATCAATGCCATTTACCTCACTCGGGCTCGTGCCCGAAGCTGGATCTTCTCTACTTTTCCCTGCTCTAGTTGGATATCAGCGCGCAGCAAAGATTTTTATGACAGGTGAAGTCTTTAGTGCACAGTACGCACGCGAGATTGGCCTGGTTGCTGAGGTTGTCACTGATGCTGAATCGGAAGCAGTTGCTATTGCAACTAAGATTGCTCAACAGCCCCCAACTGCCATTATCAACACAAAAGCGTTGATGAAGGCAAGTAAGCATGATGCGGTTGAGGCAGTCATGAAAGCTGAGTTCCAATTATTTGCTATGGCCCTTCAATCGGAAGAGTTCGCAGAAGCAGCCATGAAGTTCATGGCAAAGAAGGGAAAGTAAATGTCACTTCAGGGGAAGAGAATCTTCATCACCGGCGGATCTAGAGGAATCGGTTTAGCGATTGCTCTCCGCGCAGCAAAAGATGGCGCGTCTGTCGCAATTGCTGCGAAGACTGCAGAGACCAATCCTAAGTTGCCTGGCACTATCTTTACCGCAGCGGCAGAGATTGAAGCAGCAGGGGGAGTAGCGCTACCAATTCAATGTGACATCCGTGATGAAAATCAGATTGAGGCGGCAATTCGTCAGACTGCTCAGGAGTTCGGTGGCATCGATATCCTGATTAACAACGCCAGCGCAATAAACCTCACCAAGACAGAGGCAACACCTGCAAAGCGCTTTGACCTTATGTTCGATGTCAACGTCCGTGGAACTTTCCTCACTTCGCAGGCCGCGATTCCTTATCTTCGCGAATCAGGCAAGGCGGGACGAAATCCACAAATTCTTACTCTTTCACCGCCTCTATCAATGAATCCAAAGTGGTTTAAGAACCATGTTGCATACACAATGGCCAAATATGGAATGTCGATGTGCGTTCTTGGCATGGCAGAAGAATTTAAGCGCGACGGAATTGGCGTCAATGCCCTCTGGCCTCGTACGGCAATCGATACCGCAGCACTCGCGATGATTCCAGGTGTAGATACAGCTGCTTGCCGCACTCCGGAAATTCTCGCCGATGCGGCGTACATCATCCTTAATCGTCCTGCTGCGGAATCAACTGGAAATTTCTATGTTGACGATTTGGTACTGGCAAGTGAAGGAATAACTGATCTTGATAAGTACTCAGTTGTTCCAGGAACCAAAGATTTCCTCCTTGATTTCTTCCTCGACTAGAGGGTCATTTCTTGAGAGATCTGATTAAAAAGGTAGTTCCACAAGATCGCACCTTACGAATCCTTGCTGGCTCTACCCTCATTAACACCTTTGGTAATGGGCTCTTCATGACGGTGGATGTCATCTACTTCACGACCATTGTGGGCTTATCACCTGCTCAAGTTGCGTTAGCAATTTCGATTGCTGGCGGCCTAGCCATGACGTTGAGTGTTCCATCCGGTCACATCGCCGATCGATTTGGACCTCGCAACATCAGTGCGATAGCCCTGGCACTTGAAGGTGTAACACTGACTGGTTTGATATTTGTCCATAGTTACACCCCATTTCTTCTGATTCATATTGTGATGGGGGCGCTAGGCGTTGTTGCTCAGACCACTCGAATGGCAACCATCGCTAAGCTCGGAGGAGAAGAGTCGCGCGTTCAGATTCGTGCCTATCAACGTGCTGTGACCAACTTCGGAATATCCATTGGGACCGTATTCGCTGGAATTGGATTAGCGCTCAATAACGAGACTTTCTACAAGGCGCTCTTGCTTGGAAATGCAATTACATTTGTACTTGCGGGCGCGCTGTACATGAAGCTCCCCTTTGTCGCACCAACGGTCGAACGTGGCGAACCTTTCTCCTTCGCGGCGATGAAGGATCCCATCTTTCTAGGAGCCACTCTGTCAAATGCCTTTATGTCTATTCACTTCGTCCTTCAATCAGTAGCGATTCCACTCTGGGTTGTTCGCGAGACTGATGCACCTCGCTGGTGGGTCTCCGTTCTGATGATGATCAACACCATTGCTGTGATGTTGTTCCAGGTTGCCGCAAGTAAGGGATCTGCGACGCTGATGGGTGGGGCAAAGCATTACCGCCTCGCCTCGTATTTTCTCTCAGTCGCATGCGTGCTTTATGCATACGCACATGGAGTAAACGCCATAATCGCTTGCTTAATGCTTACTCTGGGCATGGCATCACATATCGTCGGTGAGTTAATTGGTTCTGCCGGATCGTGGTCTATTGGATTCGGATTAGCGGATGAGAATCACCAAGGGCAGTATCAAGGCGTCTGGGGACTTTCATGGGGACTGAGCGGAACTCTTGGGCCAGCATTGGTCACTGCGCTAGTCATCGGCGTTGGAATATCTGGCTGGTGGCTTCTCGCCGCTATCTTTGCGGTCAACGGAACCATCATGCACAAACTGGTAACGAAGTCCTGGACCCGCACTCCAGAATCACAATCTGCCTAAGCCGCGCTCAGCTTCTCTTACTGCGACTCTTCCCAAATCTGGATGGCTCTTGAGGAAGTCTCTCACTGATCGGGGATCAATCTTCGAAATATCGCGAAGTGCCCAACCTATCGCCTTAACTATAAAGAACTCTTGTGAGTTTGAGTGATCATCGCAGTATTGGAGAATCAACTTCACATCGGTTTCGTATTTACGGCCACGTTGATGCTGAATCGCTGCACGATTAAGCCAGATGTTTGAAGACTTATTCCATTTGTCCATTAGCTTCTCGCAGCCATATTTATCGGTTAATGGAGATATAGCAACACTGCCGAGGCTATCAACGGTGTCCCACCATGATTTGCTCACAATTAAATCTTCAACGTGATCCGCTAAGAAACTCTGCTCTGCCTGCGACCAGTGAATCCCAATGAGATCACAGGCCGCATATTGGAACTCGCGTTCATCCAGCTTCCATAATTTTCGGGCAGTTGCGCCGAGTTCATCCGACCTTGGCGTAGGAAGGGTTTTCGCAATCTTCTTCACCAAAGTCCGTCGCTCTGGCGTGGCTACGCCAATAAATGGCGCAATATCTTTCATATATGCCTGCGCTCCGATTGCATGCTTTCGATTAGCTAGCGCTTTAAGAGGTGGTTCTAGCGCAGCTAGGAAGTCAGAAGCAAAGGCCATCGGATCTCCCATCTCGGTGCCCGCGATGCACCTATATCTACGCGTCTCCATGAAGGAATTCTGCAGAAATAGTACATCGCTCAAAGTTTTGTGAGGAACTCGTGAGGAAAAGTCGAACTTATCGAGATTGAGAACTCGGAGGATTGGCTGAAATTGAGAGAAGGGAGTGAATATGTGGTTGATCGCCGTTGTAGCTATTGTGATTTTTCTACAGGTTCGTAACGCGCCTAGCGCACATTAATTCATTTATAAGCAAGGGGAGGTCTGTAATGGATGCAGGTATTGAGTTCAAGAGGGTGGAGAAGAGATTCAGAGCAAAGAGAGCGTTAGAGGATCTCACCTTTACCGCTCGACCTGGGGAGATTACTGGCCTCTTGGGTCGGAACGGTGCTGGAAAGACAACTGCGCTCCGAATCCTCGCTCAACTCGAATACCCGAATCAAGGAACTGCAACCATTAACGGCCTCCCTTTCTCGCGACATCCGGTGGGGAGCGTTGGACTATCCATTAATCTCGCTTTTCCACCGAGTCGAAGTGTTAGAGCACAATTACAAATCGCAGCCTTGGCGGCAAATGTTGGTAGCAAAGAAATAATGGCAGTCGCCTCTTTAACGGAGATCTCTCCTCTCTCCTCTCTCAAATGCGGGGAGCTCTCTTTAGGAATGAGACAACGTCTGAGCTTGGCTTGTGCCCTCATTGCGAATCCACATACATTAATTTTCGATGAGCCGGTAAATGGGCTTGACCCGGATGGGATTCGTTGGCTCCACTCTTTCTTGCGCTCCGAAGCCGACTCCGGAAAGACGGTCCTAGTCTCAAGCCACTATCTCCATGACATGGAGCGATATGTCAACGAAGTAGTAATCATTCAGAGCAAGATGCTCTGGAAAGGGTCGTGGCCGCAGGAGAGCCATCGTTCTCTCTCTGGGATTTTTGATGAAGTGACAGATGGAATTGCTATCCAGTAGGAGATGGGGTTCTGAGTGGCTGCGCTCTATTTATATAGACCTTCGCAACTTGCTCGCCAATCCCATCGCCTTCACCCTTCCAACTTTGTTGATCCTGGTAGTCAATCTTGCGTATCTCAATGCAGTAATCACAGCTGAAAATCAGAGTGAACACCTGTTACCGATTGCAACATTTCTATTGCTGAGCGCATTTCTCAGCTCTCTTCTTACTATCCCATTTGAGATTAGAGAGGGATACGCCGAACGAATACAGATTGAATTTGGTTCTTTTGGCCGTCGACTCGTCGCTCGAATTCAAGCGAACGCCATTATTGGCCTAGCCCTCACCCTGATTCCCTACCTAGCGCTGACACTTCAAGAGAGGTTTCAACGACTTACTCTTGAATTTGAATTAGAAAAATTCGCTCTATTGGCGGTTGCCACTGTTTATCTGACGACTTTCGCAACCCTGATCGGCGCAATCTGGGGTAATTATCTGGCACTCTCACTTCTTGGCGCCGCGATCCTTATTCTCCAAGTTGCATATGGTTTCTCAAGTCACAGTGGATGGGCTTTCTCTTCACTGGTGGAGCGACAACTATCCCTAGTTCCTGATTCACGATTGTGGAAGCCTTATGTGATGAGCATATTTCTCTTCCTTCAAATGGGCGCTATCAGCGCCAGCCCCGCAGTGCACTGGCTCAATCGCGGTCGGGGTCGGATAAAGATTGAAGATTTTGGAGATTTCACGAGCAGCCGTCTAGATAGGACTCTGACTGGCAATCAATTCGAACGTTATTTGCGCCTGATGCTCAAACAGGCGACTTCGATATCGGCTCATATGAAGATGATCCCTCTGACAATCTTTCTCTTTGCCGTCTACCCAATCATCGCAGCTGAAGATGCATTCTCTCGGTTATCACCAGAAGTAAAGATCCCCATCGTCACATCGTTGCTCATCACCTCGCTCTTCTCCTGTGTTATCTCTATCGGCGCTTATAAACTTTCGCAGGATGAGCGCGAACGCGACGCTCTAGCTTTTGGAGGCATGAGCCGCTACCAAAAATTTACTGATTATGGGTACAGTCTTATATTCACTGCAATAGGTGCAATAATCCTTCTCGCGTATTTCGTAATGACCCAGAAATTCAATGTCGAATCACTCCTCCCAATGCTTTTTAGATCGATTCTCATTGTGCTTCTTGTCGTGCCGTTTATAGTTTTATTGGCGAGAAAAATCACTAATCTCAAAATTGATGTTCGTTTCTTCATACTTTTTTCGACGATAATTCCAATCGGAGAAATGATTCTCTCTGGGATTTATCCAGAGACCGCTTCCTACCTTCCCTCCAGTCTCCTCGCATCATTGGCAGGGGGAGAAGGCTTGTATGAATTGCCTTATGGCTAGAAGATACAAAACCCCCGCCAGTAATCTGACGGGGGTTTTGTATTCGACTTCTTAGATGTCGTAGTAAAGCTCAAACTCAGCTGGGTGCGGACGAAGACGTACGTAGTCAACTTCGTTTGTACGCTTCCATGCGATCCATGTCTCGATGAGGTCTTCAGTGAAGACTCCACCCTTTGTAAGGAACTCATGATCTGCTTCAAGTGAGTTTAGTACCGCATCAAGTGAACCTGGAACCTGTGGGATTGCTGCTGCCTCTTCGCCCTCAAGCTCGTAGAGGTCCTTATCTACTGGAGCAGGTGGTTCGATCTTGTTCACGATTCCATCGATGCCTGCCATGAGCATTGCTGCAAATGCGAGATATGGGTTTGATGATGGATCCGGGCAACGGAACTCAACGCGCTTAGCCTTTGGTGATGATCCGGTAATTGGGATACGGATACATGCTGAACGGTTACGAGCTGAGTAAACGAGGTTTACTGGAGCTTCGTAGCCTGGAACCAAGCGACGGTATGAGTTAACTGTTGGGTTGGTGAATGCAAGAAGTGATGGAGCGTGCTTCAAGAGACCACCGATATACCAACGTGCCATATCTGAGAGATCGCCATAAGTGCCAGCTTCGAAGAAGAGTGGCTTGCCATCTTTCCAGAGTGACTGGTGAACGTGCATACCTGAACCGTTATCTCCGAAGAGTGGCTTTGGCATAAATGTTGCGGTCTTGCCGCCTTCCCATGCAACGTTGCGGATGATGTACTTAAACTTCATCAACTCATCGCCTGCTGTAAGGATGTCGGTAAACTTGTAGTTGATCTCCATCTGTCCAGCAGTTCCCACTTCGTGGTGTGAACGCTCAACCTGGAGTCCTGCGCGACCGAGCTCCATCACCATTTCATCACGAAGATCTGCAAACTGATCTGTTGGTGAAACAGGGAAGTAACCACCCTTTACGCGAGTGCGGTATCCACGGTTAGGTGTGCCATCTGGATCTGCAACGATACCTGTGTTCCATGAACCTTCATATGAATCGATGTGGTGGTAAGCCTCATTAATGCCGGTCTTAAAACGGATTGCATCGAATACGTAGAACTCAGCTTCCGGTGCGAAGAATGCCTGATCTGCAATACCAGTTGACTTCAAATAATCAACAGCCTTCTTCACAACGCCACGTGGGTCGCGTGAGTAAGGAGAGTCATCTGATGGATTGTGAACAGAGAAGATGATGACAAGTGTCTTCTCGAGACGGAATGGATCGATGTATGCAGATGATGGAACTGGAAGAAGCTTCATATCTGACTCGTGGATTGACTGGAATCCGCGGATTGATGAACCATCGAACATCAAACCATCTGTGAATACTGCTTCATCAAATGATTCAACTGGAACGTTGAAGTGGTGCTGAATACCTGGAAGATCTGTAAAGCGAACATCAACAAGCTTTACATCTTCCTTCTTGATATAGGCGAAAATTTCGCTTGAGTTCTTAAACATATATAGGACTCCCAATAAGTCTTAGTGCCATCACAGCGAAAGCGCTGATTCGGGCTATGTCGAAAGAGCTCGACTTTGAGCCTTTCTATGTGGCAGAGCCTATGGTCTAGTGCGTTACAAGTGCTATTTTCAGTGTTACGCCCATGTAACAAATCGCGGCTTCCGTCTCATCTCGGTAGGCTTACCGCTATGTATCCACGCATTAGCCAGGGGCGCCGCATGCTCGGCATCTCCATCGACTGGCTCGCCGCTTACGCCGTCACCTTAGGTTTCTTCTCAGGGGGAGGCTCATTCCTCGAGCGGAGCCGAGGGGTCGGAGGAACAGTGCTTCTCGTGCTCACCCTTGAGTACCTGCTCCTAGTCACCTTCGGCGGATCCTCATTTGGCCACAGAATCGTCGGACTTAAAGTTGTCCGCTTTAGCGATGGCGGCGCAGTAACCCCAATTCAGGCACTGATTCGCACCGTCTTGATGGTGACTATCGTCGCAGCGATCACCTTTGATGAAAATGGTCGTGGGATTAACGAGCGTCTCTCAAATACGGTGCTCGTGAGCACACGAGACTGAATTATTTTCAATCATTAACACCGCTCAGGTTTATTAAATCTATAGACAAACCAGACTTTCACTGAAAGGTTTCTCTCAACCCGGCTTGGGCAACAGTGAAGGAGAGAGAAATGGCAAGAGCTTACGAAATTTCAATTTGGAAGCCTCATTCAGGTAAGCGAGCTGAATTCATGAAGTCATGGGCTGAGGTAGCAGCGATTTTTAAAGCCGAAGGCGTCAGTGAAATTACCGTTTTAAACGGGCATGCAGGCAAAGATGTCGGGAACATCGTCATCATTCAGACCTTTAAGAGCCTTACTGATAATGGCATTGTCAACGACGCAATTGGCGAAAGTGCTGCCATGAAAGCTTGGGTTGAAAAGAATAAGGACATTAACTCCGCAGATATGATTTCTCACGATCTCTATACAGAATAAGCATAAGTCGTAGCAATAAAGAACGACCCTGAATAAGTTCAGGGTCGTTCTTTATTGTATTAAATGCTTTTATTAACGAATCTTTACACCCTTTGGCATTGGACCCTTTGGAATAGGAAGTGACATTCCACCTACTGCCTTCAAGCGCATACGAAGTTCGCGCATTTGGTGGGCGGTGAGTTTCTTTGGAAGCTTGGTGACTTTTTTCTGAAGCTTCTTCAGTGGAACTTGGCCTTCGCCGTCGCCAACAATAATCTCTGTGATCGGAGCTCCGGGCGCATAACGCTCAGACTTCTTTCGCTCATCTTGCAACATCTGGCGGACAGCCGCTCCGCCTTCACCGGTGAGAACAATTCCGGCTCGACCAACGCTTCGGTGGACCATATCTTGGTTGCGATTGACTGCAACAGCGGGAGTTGTTGTCCAGCCCTTGCGGATTGCCATCAATACTGAGGCGCCCGCACCGATCTGACCTTCAATAGATGCGTATGCGGCAGCGCCGGCAATTCGTGTGAAGACAACAAGAGAGAGCAAGAGCGCAACTGGTAATCCAATGAAACCTGCATAGATTGGTCGACCAAAAACCAAGCCGGTTGAGATGGAGATAGCAAGAACCACGGCGAAGATTCCACCGAGCAGTGCACCAATCCAAGGCTTTACCGCTTTCGTGATTTGATAGGCATCACGGAATTCCTTAAAACGGACCTTCTTAACCTTGGGCTCTGTGCTCTTTTTCTTCTTCTTAAACATAGTGGTTAGTTTAGGGGAGCAGGAGCGGTACCACCAAGACGGAGCGGCGCCCAACGCTGACCTTGATGTGAATCAGGATACTTTTC
>JACCDN010249817.1_pt1 | contig 11483 bp, 16 predicted proteins | sample 7441691 | NCBI WGS metagenome assembly JACCDN01 (sample SAMN15323439, study PRJNA562643) | freshwater metagenome | isolation source: river surface water | place: USA:Blue River Watershed | collected 2017-08-16
GATGCACTCAAAGTGAATGACAAACGCTTTCGCCCTTCGATAGACATATCTGACGATATTGGCGGCATGGTCAAAGTCCAAATTACTGAAATGGAGGATTGAAATGTTTGAACAGTTATCCGAAATCATGCGGCCACCAAGTGCCGAAGTAATGGCGCAAAAGGAGTTTGAAGATGCGAGCCGTGAATTGCTCAAGGCGCAATCGGCCAAAGAATATGCCGAGGCTCTTGTGACTTATCACAAGGCCAGGGTAGAGCGGTTGACTGAGTTTTTGAAACGCTGCTGACTATTAGGAGTTTTGGTGACGCTCAACAAATGGGAATACGGTGATCCCGCAAAAGTTGCCGAGAAGCGTGAAGAGCATTCCGTTCAAAAGTCTTGCTCTGGTTGCGTTTATTGGTCAACTTTGTGGGGAATTGCAGTTTGCAAAAAGCACGAGGGTCGAGCTGGAAAAGATGTTTCGGTTTGTCCTGACTTCCAAAAAAAGAATTACATCAACCGGTAAAAAATCAATGGCAACAAAACAAAGGGGTTTTACATGATCGTCACGAACGACAGGGTGGTTTTTAGAAGTGCTCACGAAGCGCTCGTTTTTGCATTCAACATAAGCGTGCAGGCATACGATAGGCCGCTCATGAATCGCATGGCTGACAAAATGAAAGGCGGCGACGGTCTGCACGGACTTGACGCGGCAGCACAAGCCGGAATGATTCGAGCACAAGTCAAAGCGCTGGGCAGGATTTCTGAAGCAATTCTCACCGCCAGATTTGCGCCTGACAGCCAGCCGTGCACATGCAGCTCACCATGTTGCTCAAAGCGTCGCGTCAATTCCGAGTGGCGAGAGGCCATTGGCGTGGTCTCTGATCATATGAGGCTCACAGCGTTGCGCGAATGTTCAACAGACAGTGTGCTGAGATCAATTTATGTGACAAGGTATTTCACCCAAAAAGATAAACGCGTCCCAATCGACAAGATTGCCAAGGATCATCGAATTAAGTGGGATACGGCGCAATCACACTACAACCGCATCTCTGCAGCACTTGGGGGCTCAAAAGCCAACAAAGTCCACACCTCTGGCCTTGAGGCTTCGGCCATGAATCGTCTCGACGATGCCCTGAGAGAATCGGGTGTTGTTGACGATTTGGCAGATGCTTTGTAAAAAACACATCAACGCAATGTTAATCCTTGAAAGAAATGCGTTGCCCGGTGTGCACACCCAACAGTTAGGGCGGGAATCCCCACTTAAAAGTGAACTCCCGTTCAAGACCCTCACAAATACCGGCAGCAAATCTTGCCGTCGCTGGATCAAAAGACTTTCTCGACTGCTCTTTCCAGCACAGTTCAATCGTTGTTCTTTCCTTATGTCTTTCTTTGCTTTGGGGGCTATCAAGCACCCATCCAAAAACAAATAAAAGAAAAAAGAATGCGAATAAAAGGAAAAGGAATATTTTTTTTATCACTTAAGTTCTCTTAAATATGGCCGCGAAATATACCATACTGGTTTGGTTGGGTATATTTGACAGGGGGGTAAACAGTATCCAAAATAGCTTCACATCAATCAGTTTCAGAAGTCCGTAAAAATAAACGGCAGATGGTATTCCAGCTATTTCTACTCTGATCATGCAGCACTTTCCATCAATCTTCGCAGTACAAAACCACCAGCTGGTTCTTTTGTTGGCAAAGGCAGGGAGCAAGAAGCGCCACGCCGCTTTGTCGCAGGAGAAAAAAGACCAGTACAGAGAGGCTGCGAAAGCGAAGCGTGCTCGAATCCGTGCCGAAAACTTGGCTCAAAGACAATTAATAGAGAGTCGTCGATTGATGCCTCTCTAACCAGCAACCCGCTTAGAGCAATCTTGGCGGGTTTTTTGTTTGCAAATTCAACCGTCACCCGCAAGGGCTGGCGGTTTTTTTATGTCCGCATTTATGGAGGTCTATAAGGGAAGATATGAAAGAACTTATGTTCCAAGACACATCGCTAAAGCTGATTGAGCGCAATGGGCGTCAATGGGTTGGCGCAGCTGATATTGCCAAGGCGCTCGGGTATGCGCGGGCCGATATGGTGACGCGTTTGTATGACCGTCATTCCGTGGAGTTTTCACAGTCGATGACAGAAATCTTCGAGACCTCCACTTTGGGCGTCTCTGGAAATCTGGTTACAAAGGCTAGATTTTTCAGCCTTCGAGGAGCCCACCTGGTTGCAATGTTCGCCCGAACAAGCAAAGGGCAGGACTTTCGCCGCTGGGTGCTTGATGTTTTGGATGATGCTCAAAACTACCCTAGCGCCGAGAAATCCTTGATGCAACAGTATTACGACGCAAAGGCATCGCTTGAGGCGCAAAACAAATTCGCAAGTGTCTGCGGCAAAGGTCTTAATGAGCACAAGAGGCTCAAGCCACCGATGGTCGCTCGCGTGGCAGGAATTGCGCAATCCATCCAACCCAGCTTATTGAACTGATAAAAAAGAAGTGGGCGACTGGTTGGGTGTTCGCGCACCTAACCAGCCCCGCACCCGCTGAGGGGTCCAGCAAGCGCGGCAAGGCCCACCACACTCGTACGAGCAAGGCGAGTCTAGCCCGAATCCCAAGTGGGGCGACTTGCTATGACAGGCATAGATATTAGATGTCGTGTGTGTACAAAGAAGCTGGCAGAAGGTGTATTTGTCAGGCTAAGTATTAAATGTCAGCGCTGCAAAACGCTGAATTTGTATGAGCGCCACCAGCGAGCGCCTTTTCTCGAAAAGTCTGGTGACAAGCTGACGCCAAAGAAGAACATTTCCAGCAGTGACCTGCGAGTCGCAGCGCTGGCACTAGCCACCGCCCAAAAGATGGAGGCTCAGTCAGTCAAGGACTCGACTGATGAATTGATGAGCGATGCCAGGGACTGGTTCTTGGCAGACAAGGCCCGCACGATCCAGGCCACGGCCGACAAGTTTGGGCTCAAGTATTCAAAGGTTAGACAGCGGGCACACGGAGACGGATGGTTTGAAACCCGGGAACGAATCCATGAAAACAGAACGGATCAGGGGTCGGAAACTGCAAAAAATCCGACGTGAGGTTCTTGTCTCACACCCACTTTGTGTCATGTGTCAGAAAGTTGGAAGGGTTTCTCTGGCGACAGAGGTCGATCACATCATCCCGCTTTACAAAGGCGGCTCAGAGTCGGCAACAAACCGGCAGCCGCTTTGCAAAAGCTGCCACCGCGACAAGACACAAACCGATCTTGGCAACAGGATCACCAGCGGGTCGGACATCGATGGCATTCCGACTAGACCAGGTCATCACTGGTTCGCCGCCCCATAGGGGGGGATGAAATTCAGTGGGGATCGGTCCCGAAAACCAGCCGGTTTCCCTTTCTTTAACGCTAACACTAAAAATGGCCAAGAACACCAAGCGTATCAGGTCATCCGACACGGCAAGAGGCGCGATTGAGGCGATGCTGGAAGCGTCGTTGGACTTGCCAGAAGCGCCAAAACACGTGAATTTGCGTGATGGAGACCGCCCTTTTTGGGAAAACATCCTACGCGCGCGCGCGCGAAGCGAGTGGTCGGAGGCCGATCTGGTGGTGGCGGCTCAGCTTGCGAGGTGCATGGCGGACATCGAGCGTGAGCAGAGATTGCTTGACTCGGAAGGTACCGTGGTTGCAAATGACCGGGGCACCATGGTCACGAATCCGAGGTTTCGCGCGATCAACGAACTCAAGCAGTCTCAGTTGGCGACATTCCGGGCATTGACGCTCAATGCCAATGCAAAAGCGGATTCGAGGGTGATTGCCAATCAGCGGCGCACGTTCAACGAAGCTGTGGCGGCAAAGCAGATGGTGCGGGACGAAGATGGCTTGCTTGCCTAAGCATGTCCAAGATGCCATTTGGTCTGGCCCGAAGGTCAAAGTCAGAAATTGGAGAAAACTAAAGGTCAGCAGCTTGACGCGTGCCGAGCGCGCCATGAAATTTGCTGAGACCTACCTGTTGGTGCCGGAGGGCGAACTCGTAGGGCAGCCGCTGCGCCTTGATATTTTTCAAGAGGCATTTTTCTACGCGGTGTATGACAACCCGCATCACACACGTGAAGCGTTTTTGTCGATGGCGCGGAAAAATGCCAAGACGGGCACCATTGCCATCATTTTGCTGGTGCACATTGCGGGTCCCGAGGCGGTACAGAATTCGAGAATTGTGTCGGGTGCTTTGAGCCGAGAGCAGGCGTCCGAAGTTTTTAACTACGCGGCCAAGATGATCAGGCTGTCTGAGATATTGAGCCGCAAGTGCAGGATTGTTGATTCGGGCAGCCGAATCATTGGGGTGTCAAAGAACGTTGAATACAAAGCGCTGAGCGCCGATGCCAAAAACAACCACGGCAAAGGACCGGTTTTAGCGATTCTTGACGAAGTTGGGCAGGTCAAAGGGCCAAGGAGTGACTTCGTTGACTCCATCACGACAAGTCAAAGTTTGTATGAACACCCGCTGTTGATCGCAATCAGCGTGCAGGCCTCAAACGACGGTGACATGTTCAGCATTTGGCTGGATGACGCCAGGAAAACACAGCCCAAATCGACGGTCGCGCACGTTTACACGACCGACGAAAAGTGCAAATTGTTGGATCAGAAAAGCTGGAAAGCATCGAATCCGGCACTCGGAAAGTTCAAAAGCCTGTCGGTTTTCAAGGATCAGGCCGAAAAAGCCAGCCGAATGCCATCTTTTGAGGCAACTTTTAGGAATCTTGAGCTCAATCAGCGCGTGCAGTTGATTTCGCCGTTCATCAACAAAGATGTTTGGTTGGTCAACGGACAAGAGCCAGACCCACAAGCGTTTTACGAGGCTGATGTTTATGCTGGCCTTGATTTGTCGGGCAAGACCGACCTAACAGCGTTTGTCATGGCGGCTTATTGGCAAAGTCGCTGGCACGTTCGGGCGTATTTTTGGACACCAGATAAGGGATTGGTCGACAGGTCAAAAAGGGATCGGGCACCTTACGACATTTGGGCTGACCAAGGGCACATCAGGACGACGCCTGGCGCGGCAATCGACTATGAACACGTTGCGCAAGACATCGTTGACGCGCTAGACGGCTGCAACGTCGTTGGCATTGCATACGACCGCTGGCGCATTGATTTGTTCAAGCGCGAGTTGGAAAAACTCGGGATTGACCTACCGCTGGTTGGATTTGGCCAAGGTTTCAAGGACATGGCGCCAGCGCTCTCGACGCTTGAGACCATTTTGTTGAACGACCAAATGTCACACGGCATGAATCCTGTTCTGACCATGTGCGCGGCTAACGCGGTGACAGAGAGAGATGCTGCCGACAACCGAAAGTTGACCAAGGCCAAGAGCACGGGACGCATCGATGGCATGGTCGCGCTGGCCATGGCCATAGGCGTTGTTGGCAAGCAGGAAAAAGAAGAAGAGGAACTTGTATATGTGGGCATGGGTTAAGCGGGTTTTGTCGAAAATGCAAACGCCCGATGGCGTAGCCATGTCCGTGGGACTTTTGGGTTTTGCGTCACTTGTGACTGGCATTGCCATGGTCAGTGTGCCTGCCGCTTTTGTGGTGGCAGGCCTGATTTTGATGTGCTGGTCAGCAATGGTTGCGCGTGCGATCGCGAATAACGCCGGAGGTGGCCGTTAATGTTCACCTCTGGCATGTTTTCTGCCGGTGGCGCGTCGTCCCCGCCTGGTACTGGTGGGTGGATCAGCTCATTTTCTGGCGTTGGTCACCGCACACGTGCTGGCGTCAGTGTCACGCCATCGTCCGCACTCGCCATCACGGCGGTGCAACGCGCGGTGTCCATTCTTGCCGAGTCGTTTGCGCAGCTGCCGTGCCACGTTTACAAGCGTGGCCAGAACGATGAACGCGAGTTGCTCAAGGATCATCCGGTCTCTGATCTGCTGAATTTCGCGCCGAATGGATGGATGACACCGTTTGAGTTTGATGAATACAAGCAAATCAGTCTTGGACTGCGTGGTAACGCGTATTTTTTGATGATTCGTGACTCGAAATACCGAGTCAAAGAGCTGCATCCTTTGCACCCAGACCGCGTGCAGGTCATGGTGAGTCCGGCTGATCGGATGCCTTACTACAACGTTCTGCATTCAGCGGTTGACAACTTTTCGGGCATGTACTCGGCCAATGACATTCATCACGTTCGCTGGATTTCGGATAACGGCTATGCGGGCTTGTCGCCCATCACCCTTCACTCTGAATCAATTGGACTTGTGGCTGCTGTCGAAGAGCATTCGGCCTCAGTATTTGGCAACGGCACCAAGCTGAGTGGCGTGCTTGAGACGACAAAACCCATTACCAACCCAGAAACTCTAAAAGCAATGACGCGCGATTGGGAAGAAAAATATTCTGGTTCTTCGAACGCGTCGCGCGTCGCGATCTTGACTGACGGCACCAAGTTCACGCCGCTTTCAATGTCGAATGAAGATGCAGAACTGATACTCACACGCGGCTGGGGTGTTAAAGACGTCGCACGCATCTACGGCATGCCAGCGCACATGCTGGGCGAGTTCAACAATGGTTCTAAGTCAACTACGGAGCAACTGGCCATTGAGTTTGTCAACTACTGTTTAATGCCGTGGGTTAAGCGCCATGAAGAGGCCATTGAGCGTGACATGTTCACGATGCAAGAGCGTAAGTCTGGCATCTACGTCAAATATGACGTGTCGGGCTTGATGCGCGGTGATCTGCGAAGCCGGCTGGCCGCCTACGCAATGGGCAAGCAGTGGGGCTTTTGGTCTACCAACGATATCCGCAGAAAACTGGATGAGCCACCCATCGAAGGCGGCGATCAATATCTGGTACCACTCAACATGGCCGATGGCAAAACCGGTGACCCAATCGGCTACCGCGACCCGAACGATGAAGGAAAAGACGAATGAAATACCAACACATCCTTGGCGAGATTTTCAACAAGCCAATGCTGGCCACGCCCGCGCTTATGTTTGACGCCGTGGTTTTTGCAAAAACAAAACTTGGTTTGAACGTCGAAGGCTTCAACCGAGCACAAATTAGCGGCTTGGAAATTGAAGACGATGGCCAAGAGCAAGAGGTCGAGACAGAATACAAAAACGGCATTGCCACCATCGGTGTCTACGGGCCGCTTGTCGCGCGCACCGGTAACTTGGCAATGTGCAGCCGCATGACGGCCTACGAATCGGTCGCGCAACAGTTCACGGCGGCCATTAATGACCCAGCATGCCTGTCCATCGCGCTTGATATTGACTCGCCTGGTGGCACAGTTTCTGGTGCCTTTGACCTTGCAAACCTGATTTATGCAAATCGAGGTGTCAAACCCATTCACGCCATCGTCAATCACGCGGCCTACAGCGCCGGATACCTAATTGCCAGTGCCTGCGACACCATCAGCATTGGCGAAACGGGCGGCGTTGGCTCAATCGGCGTGCTCATGCAGCACATCGACTACTCAAAGATGCTCGAAGAAGAGGGCATCAAGGTCACTACGCTCACTCGCGGTGATCACAAAGCTGACGGCAATCCAGCTGAGCCGCTGAGTGACCCCGCGCTGGCGCAATTCAATGCCGATCTTGACGTGTTTTATGACATGTTCACCGGCTTCGTCGCAAAAGCCCGAAACATGAGCGTTGAGGCAGTCGTGGCCACACAAGCCAAATGCTTCTATGGCCGCTATGCGGTTGCTGCCAAGTTGGCCGACACCTTGGAGACGCCAAATCAGGCAATTCAGCGCGTGTACGAGGCGCAACCCAAACCGAAACTGTTTGACCCACTTGCCCAGCGCCGGATGCAAACAATGACCAAGCTTTCTGAGATCACTTAACAGACAGAAAAACATTGAAACAAGACCGCCCTCGGGTGGTTTTTTTTCGTCCCGAACTTTTTAGTGCGTTCGCACAAAAAGCAGTTGCCGCCACTTTGGCGGTTTTTTTATTTCCGAAGGAAAAACATGAAACTCTCTGACTTGAAGAGCGAACGCGCCAAATTAACCGCCGACGCTAAAACCATCATCAGCAAGCCCGATGCAACCGCCGAAGATTTTTCGCAAGCCGAAGGCATGCTGTCAAAAATCGAGGTGCTCAAAGGCCAAATTGCAACGCTGGAGAAATTGGAAGCTGAGTCCGCTGCCGTCGCAGTTGCTGTCACTGCAAGTCCAATTTCGGCAACATTGCCTGCTACTCCACGCGATCACAAAGCAGAAAAAGAGCACAACAAGAGTGTGTTTGCTGGCATGGTCGGTTCGTTGGTCAAATTCCCGGGCAATCCATACGCTGCTGCCGAATACGCCAAGAAGAATCTGGGCTCGATCGGCGGAGAAGTGTCGATGGCTCTGAATTCGAGCAACGTCTCTGGCGGTGCCGTGTTGGTTCCTGCCAATACTGCATCGTCCGTAATTGAACGACTTGCACCAAATTGTGTTGTGCGCATGATGGGTGCTAAGACATTGCCATTGAATAACGGCAACTTGAAACTGACCAGTATCGCTGGTGGAATTTCAGCTGGCTACATTGGTCGCGAAGATGATGCACCTGTTACCCAACAACAGTTTGGCGATGTCCAACTGACTGCTAAAAAGTTGGCTGCATTAATCCCCATTTCAAACGATCTGATCCGGTTTGCAGGCACAGACCAACGCGTAGATTCCCTTATTGTGGAGGACTCTGCGCAAGGCATGGGAGAAGCAGAAGACGCTGCATTCATACGCGGCGACGGAACTAACAACACGCCCACAGGTTTGCGTCACTGGTTGCCATCGGCAAACCTGATCACAGCAACAGATGTCACATCGCTGGCGGGACAGGCCTTAATTCAAGCCATCATTTCAGATGCAGGTCGCGCGATTCTCGCGTTACGTCGTGCAAACGTTCGACTCACCAAACCCGGATGGTTGATGCACCCCGACACGATGCAATTTTTGTCTGACTTGATCACCACTGTTGGCAACAAAGTGTTTCCTGAAATTGCCGAGGGCAAATTCCGTGGCTACCCAATCGGCGTGACCACTCAGATTCCGACCAACCTGACATTGGCCGGCTCTGGTGCCGCAGGTAATGGCTCTGAGTTGTATTTCGTTGATTTCGACCAAATGGTGATTGGTGAATCGATGAGCTTGCAAATCGCAGTCTCGACAGAGGCCACCTACAAAGATGGCGCAAACACCGTGAGTGCATTCCAGCGTGACGAAACGCTGATTCGCATGATCACAGAAAACGACTTCGGTCCACGTCACCAAGCCGCCATCGCCGTGTTGAACGGAATTACTTGGTATCGCTAATCAGTGCCAAGTCGGTGGGATGCAATCGTGTCCCACCATTTTTTCTAACCTCCGCAAAGGAAAAAAATGAAACACGTAAAGATTCTCAAACGCACCCATTTTTTGAACCCCGGCGAACACGCAGGGTTTGACGATGAAGTTGCCGATCACCTGGTAAAGCATGGTTATGCAGAGCTGATTGACTTCAAGTTGCCCAACAAAAAGGGCAACAAAGAAGCTGAAAAAGCAGCGGCTTTACTGGCTGAGCAAAAGAAGCAGGCTGAATTAGAGGCCATTGAAGCCGAGAAAAAGGCCGAAGAAGAGCGCTTGGCAGCAGAGGCGGTCGCCTCAAAAGGCAAGTAATGTCCGTGTTGCTGAATTACCTGACGCAAGCCGACTTTGGTGGTGCATCAGCTGATGCTATTGCCGAGCCCGTATCGCTCGAGCAAGTGTTGGCGCACCTGCGAGTTGACTCTGATGCAGGTGATTCAGCATTTATTGAGAGCGTCATCATTCCGTCAGCAAGGCAGCTGGCAGAAGAGCGAAGTGGCTCGGCCATCAAACCGGCCAGATATCGACAAATACTCTCTTCATTTCCTCGTTCCGCTCGTGGTGGCTTTTCGCACGCCCCATTCTCGCGGGCAAGCAAGAATTTGCCCATCCAATTTTCTCGCGGACTGATTGAGTCTGTCGAGTCCGTTTCTTACATAGACGCGAGTGGCGTAAATCGGCCACTTGATGTTTCCAAACTCAGCATTGTCAAGTCCGATCAGGCGAACGCTGAGCTGAGTCTGGCTGCTGGCAACGAGTGGCCTCAAGCCGCAGATGTGGCCAACGCAGTGACCATCACCTACCTTGCTGGCATGTTGCCCGAGAAATTCGCAAGCCAATTTCCAAGTGTTATTCACTGGATTTTGCTTGCATGTGGGTGGGCTTACGAAAACCGCGAAATGTTTCTGACGGGCAAGAGCGCGGCAATCGAAATTCCGGCGGATTACGCAGATTCCCTCCTGAAGCCAATCACCATTTCAACAAGATTTTGAGAGATACAAATGAAAACTCAGATTTCAAAACACGTCGTTGTAGCTGCGGACGATGACGGCAGGCCGGTATACCGCGAAGTCGTCGCTGTTGTTGGTTTGAATGGCGAAGCCTTGGGTACTGGCGGTGGTGGCAGCGGCGGCGGGTCTGGTGGTGGTGACGCCTCGGCATCCAATCAAGTAATCATCCACGACAGCATCGTGCGCGAGTCCGCGCGCACGCAAAACGTGATCGCTCACGTTTCTGCGGGCAACGGCTTGGAGCGGCGCATCAGTCACGACATCGCGGCAATTTACACGGTGGTGGACGACACGGCAGGGCTCGTGGCCGGTGATGTGGTGATGCACTTGACCACGTATGAGCTGCAAGCTGGCGCAGACGTTTGGACAAAACCAGTCTCAACGAAGTGGGTGCGGATTTTCAATAGCACCGCAAACGAACACACGTATGAGGTGCTGATTTCAGTACCTCACAAAAATTTCATGACGCTGGAAATCGAAGGTGTCATGACCAAGTCGGTGTCCGAAAGGACTCTCGAGCGACGCGCGCTTGATTCGTCTTTGAATGAGTCGTTTGTAACGGCGACTGAGACGAGGACGGTTCACGCGAGTCATTTTTTCCCATACCCGACCATTTCGGATTCGGGGTGGGTTTAATCACAATTGAAAAGGAAAAATCATGGCTAAATCCCTAGCTGAAATTAACAGTGCTCTGAGCACTGCTGTGGCCGCAATGACCGGTGACACAGCAACGACCGCCGAAGCCATTCACGGCCTGGTTGAGAAAATCGACGCCTCTAATGCTGCTGTCCACTCGTCTTTGGACTCTATTCGCGTGGCATTTGACGCATTGTTGTCTCAGTTGACCACCAGCGGTCAAGTGATCGACAGCCAGCTTAGCACCGCCGTCGATAACATCGTCGTGCCTGACTTCGACGCGGCTGCCTAATCGATCAATCGACATGGCATTAAGAGACGCTTTTCAAGCGGCCTCTTCCTCTCCCTCGCTCCCGAGCGGAGCCGGGGGAGACCCTATTTACGACACGGTTTACACCCTGGTCGTCGCACTGCGAGATTTTGCGCAAGCGCAAAAAGTGCCGGAAGAGGGGCTTGCACGCATCGCCGCTCCTGTACCCAATTTTGATGAGGCATACACCAAATGAATCCGCTCAACACGCCAATTCGTAAAACTGAGCCATCGAGAGCGCTGAGCGCGGCAAC
>JACCDN010574972.1_pt1 | contig 11478 bp, 11 predicted proteins | sample 7441691 | NCBI WGS metagenome assembly JACCDN01 (sample SAMN15323439, study PRJNA562643) | freshwater metagenome | isolation source: river surface water | place: USA:Blue River Watershed | collected 2017-08-16
AAACTGTTGACTGTTACAGGTCCGGGGGTTCGAATCCCTCACTCTCTACCAGAGCGAAAAGCGAAACGAAAGTTTCGCTTTTTTTGTTTCAGGTCATTTAATTAAATTTAGGGATGAAATTATACCTAGTACCCACGCCCATTGGAAATTTAGAGGATATCACCTTGCGTGCGATTCGAATCTTAGGCGAAGTGGATGGTATATTGGCCGAAGACACGCGTAATTCAGGGCAATTATTAAAGCACCTGAATATCTCCAAACCTCTTTATTCCCATCATGCTCACAACGAACACACGGGTGTTCCAGGAGTCATCAAGATGTTGAAAGAAGGAAAATCATTAGCCTTAATCTCCGATGCAGGTACGCCTGGTATTTCTGATCCAGGTTATCTATTAGTAAAAGCTTGTGTTGATAATGGAATCGAAGTTGAGTCTCTTCCGGGAGCCACCGCCTTCGTTCCGGCACTGGTTAATTCAGGGTTTCCTACCGATCGTTTCGTTTACGAGGGTTTTTTACCCCATAAAAAAGGTCGCCAAACACGCTGGAAAGCTTTGGCTGAAGAAGAAAGAACCATCGTGTTATATGAATCTCCACACCGATTAGTGAAGGCTTTGGAACAAATAATCGAATTTATATCTCCTGATCGACAGGTCATGGTAGGTCGAGAATTAAGTAAACTGCACGAGCAAATGGTTCGCGGGACTGCTACTGAAGTATTAGCTTATTTCACAGCTCATCCAGATAAAGTACGAGGTGAAATTGTGATTGTTATTGCAGGAAAATAGATGAAGAAGCTCCTTTTATTTTTATTGATTTCTTTAGCTGCGAAAGCTCAATTGAGTTCCAAAGCAGAGGTGGTACTTATTACTGTGGCTCCAGGAAAGGAGCTGCACTCCGCTTTTGGACATACTATTTTGTGGGTTAATGATCCCTCTAATGGAATTGATCGGGCTTATAGTTATGGAACCTTTGATTTTAGAACGGAGAATTTCTATCTAAAATTCTTAATGGGCACCTTACCCTACACGATCTCCGTGCATTCCATGCAAGATGAGTTCAATTATAATGCGCAATACGAGAAGCGGGGAATGATTGCCCAAAAACTACAACTCGATTCCCTTCAGAAAAATGCCATTTTTCAGGCTTTAGAAAAAAATTTATTGCCTGAAAATAGAGAATATGCCTACAAATTCTTCTATGACAATTGCTCTACACGTATTAGAGATATGATTGAACGCAATGCGCCGGGTAAATACCGTTGGAATCAAAGCCCTTCGCTGGAGGGCAAATCCTACCGGGATTGGATGAACAAGTATTTACAACCTAATTCCTGGGTAACGTTAGGAATGAATCTAGCTTTAGGTGTTCCTTCGAATGTGAAGACGAACGCTTCGCAAGCTTGTTATTTGCCAGATAACTTAGCTGCAGCGACCAATTTAGCTTCTAAATTATCTGCGAATCCAGTTAGTTTGTACGACGGAGGAATAGCTCCTGAAGCAGGTTTTGATTTCACGGGACCTTATGTGATTTTAGGTATACTGACACTATTGATCGGATTCTTGACTTTCAAGAATGTCTTTCCCTATGCAGCAGATGTGGCATTATTTAGTGTAATCGGAATTCTTGCTTGGTTTGTTTTCTTCTTAGGAACCGCTACGAATCACGAGGTGATGGCCTGGAATCCGGCATCCCTCATGTTGTTCCCGTTTAATTTTCCAATGGTATTTTGGTTTGCTCGAAATCCGTTGAAGTGGAAGAAATATTTGCAAGTAATTACGCTACTATGTTTTGCAGGCCTAGTGTGGTCTGGAATGCAGTTTTTGCCGATGGTTTTAGTCGGTTTACCTATATTTATCCGTTTAATTGGATTGTCCTTCTTTAAAAAATAAATGCGTTATCTATTCCTTTTGTTTTCTTTCTGTAGTTTTTCACAGGAGGTTTTCAGTCCCATTATTCCGCGGAAAGAATTTCAGCCGTTGAAGATTGAGCGTATATTAAAAGCTGATGGGTATTTAGATGAATCCGAGTGGTCTAATGCTCCTTCAATGGCCTTGGACTTTCAGGTAGAGCCGTTTCAAGGCAATAAGGCTTCGTTTTCTTCACAGGTTAAAATGCTGTACAATCAGCAATTTCTGTATGTGGCCGCCATATTAAAGGATACGATAGGGAAGAATGCATACCGAGCGCCTAATTTAAAACGTGATTATCAATTCGTTGAAAATGATTTATTTGGAATCGCCATTGATGGCTTTAATGATAAGCGCAATGCGTTGGTTTTGCAGTCGAATGCTTACGGGGCTCAGCGAGACCTTTTAGCCTTTGATGATCGACAATTTGACATAGATTGGGATGGTTTGTACCGCGTGAGAACACAGCGGTCAGATTCTTCTTGGGTGGCTGAGTTTGCTATTCCATGGCAAACGCTGCGGTATCCTAAAACGGATGGAACAAAAGCACAGGACTGGGGCATTAATTTCTTTCGTGTTAGGCGGGCAAGTAATGAATTAGCTGTTTGGTCGCCACATCCACGCTCCATGAGTCCGCTTCGGATGGATTATGCGGGTAAATTATCGGGAATTATTCCTCCGCCACCCACCTCAACGAACATTCGCTTTATTCCCTATTTATTGCAGGTTTCGAAGAATTCGGAAGGTACAGAAATCGGAAATTCATCGTCAAGTGATTTTAAACTAGGAGGCGAAATTAAGTGGGCCATCAGTCCTACTTCCATCATGGACTTTACATTTAATACGGATTTTGCCCAAGCTGATGTAGATCGACAGGTAAATAATATTTCTCGTTTTTCTGTTTTCTTCCCAGAGCGTCGTCAGTTTTTTTTAGAGAATGCTTCGCTCTTTTCTGCGGGTTTAGCACCTGTTAGTGAAGTGGTGGGTGGATCGATGTACATTCAGCCCTTCTTTAGTCGTACGATTGGTTTAGATCAAAATGTAAATCCCATTGCCATTACAGCGGGTACGAGGTTTGTGTATCGTTCAGAAAAAAGAAATTTTGGTGGAATCTATATGCGCCAAGGCGAGGGGGATGGTGATCCATTTACAAATTTTATAGTGGGTCGATATTCGGAGAATTTTGGCAAACAAAACAGGATAGGAGCGATTGTTACGACTAAATCTTCTCCCTCAAATATCGCTACAACTGGGGCAGTAGATGCCTTTATTCGCTTCAATGATAAATTCTCTTTTAGTGGAATGGGTACAATGACCCAGGATTCCAGGAATAATAAGCAGGGATTTGCGGAGTATGGACAATTTCTGTATAAAGACAATTTGGTCACTCTATATTGGACGCATACCCTAGTTTCGGATGATTATAATCCTGAAATGGGATTTGTTTCAAGGAAAAATGTGCTATCTAATTCTCAAGGTATTGATTTTAATGTGCGCGGAAAATGGCTACCTAAATTTGTTCGATTTTGGCAGCCAGGTGTTTATACGGAAGTGTATCACAGTCTAAAGACGGGAAATATTGTGGAACAAAAATTAGTTTCAGGTCCCTTATGGTTTAATCTGCAAAATGGGGGTATCATTGGTGGCTACATAGATGCGAGCGTTCAGAACTTGGAAGATGATTTTAATCCAGTGGGTATTCGAATTAAACCTGGTTCGTACAATTATTTTAGAAAAGGTTTTTTGCTAGCTAGTGATCCGAGTGCAAAATATTCTGGATCTACAGAATATGGTTGGGGAGGATTTTTTGATGGAACATTACAAATGATTGATTCTAAGTTTCGGTTAGCACCTATACCGCATGTGAATTTGGGCTTATCTTGGAATTGGAGCAAATTTGAGGATGTAGGTGTGGCTCGCGAGACGAAAGAGGTGAATCTGTTGATTTTGGAGACTCGAATGGCTATCAATCCGCGTTTGCAATTAATAGGCTTCTATCAGAAAAATACGACCGACAATTTGAATTCAGTCAATATGCGATTGGCTTGGGAATACCAGCCCTTGTCCTATGTATATCTAGTATTTAATACCCTGAATTACCAAGGTTCCGACAGCACTCAGCAGAAGCAACAAAGTTTTTTAGCTAAATTGTCCTACCTAAAGCAATTTTAACATGAAGATCGAATTACGTAGTGATACCTTTACTTTACCTACCTCAGGAATGCGGGAGGCGATGTTTTCTGCACCTTTAGGCGATGATGTATTCGGGGAGGATCCTACAGTAAACGCGCTAGAAGCGAAATTAGCTCAGCTTTTTAACATGGAAGCTGCGCTTTTTTGTGTGTCTGGTACACAATCAAATCAGATTGCGATTTCTGTTCATGTCTCTAAAGGTCAAGAGGTTATTTGCGACGAGCTATCTCATATTTATTTATACGAAGGGGGTGGTATCATGGCGAATGCGGGTGCTTCGGTTAAATTATTGAAAGGAGATTTAGGTCGATTAAATGTTTCTCAAATCCGTGCAGCTATTTCGCCTGATGATATTCACGCTTGTGAAAGCCGTCTGGTCAGTTTAGAAAATACGGTGAATAAAGGCGGTGGAAGCATCTATACTTCCGAGGCCTTGCAAGAGATTTCTGATTTTTGTCGTTCAGCCGGGATTCCACTTCACTTAGATGGGGCTCGTATATTTAACGCTTTAGTTGAATCGGGTCAGAGTCCAGCACAATTTGGCGATTGGTTCGATTCTATTTCTGTTTGCTTATCGAAAGGATTAGGGGCTCCCATAGGCTCCGTGCTGTTAGGCTCTAAAGATTTTATTAAAAAAGCCCGACGTGTACGTAAGCGATTAGGGGGTGGTTGGCGACAAGCAGGATTATTAGCGGCGGCCGGTATTTATGCTTTAGACCACCAAGTGGATCGTTTGAAAGAAGATCATGCACGTGCTCGCGCAATTGCCTCTGTTTGCGAGAAACTTCCTTGGGTTAAATCCATTCTACCTGTTTCGACTAATATTGTTATTTTGGAATTGCAAGACGGTTTGCCATCGGTTGATAAAGTGGCTGAATTGAAAGAGAAGGGCATTTATTGTGCTCCTTTTGGTCCTAGCTACGTGCGTTTTGTGACTCATTTAGGCTTTGATGACGAGGCACTTCAGGCATTTACAGAACGAATTTCTGAGTAAAATAAGCGCTTGAACGCCTTCTATAAGAAATTAATTCTTATGCAGCGAAAGGCGTTTAAAATGTATTTACTTCCGGGTCATTCGGTAGAATACAAGAAGAGACATGAGGAAATTTGGCCCGAATTAGTCGAATTACTCCATCAAGTGGGCATCCAAAACTATTCCATTTTCCTAGACGAAAGTACCTGTACCCTATTTGGGTATTTAGAGGCACCGGACTTAGCTGCTTTGGATTCTTTACCCGCTCAAGCTATCATGAAACGTTGGTGGGCCTATATGGCCGACATTATGGAAACGAATGCGGATAATTCTCCAGTATCTATTGATTTAACCCCAGTATTTTATTTAGCCTAATGAAGAAGTTACTTTTTTTATTATTGCCTTTTGTGGCTTTATCTGCTAAGCCAGATCGCGCTAAAGTATTGTCGAACATGCATCTCGCGAAAACCTATTTCCAAGGAGTTTGGCCTGACGTGACGAAAGTAATTGTGAGTCCTGATAAGACGCGTCCGTCGAATATTTGGACTCGTTCGGTCTTTTATGAGGGATTGATTGAATTGTATAAATTAGATCCCCGTGCTTCTGATTTAAAATACATGGAGGATTGGGGAGAGTTCCATAAGTGGTCTCTTCGCAATGGTTTAAAGACGAGGAATGCGGATGACCAGGCCTGTGGACAAGTATACTTGGATTTATTTGATCTTAAAGCTGATTCAGCACGGATTAAACCCATAAAAGAGAATATTGATAACATGGTGGCTTCAGAAAAGGCGAATGATTGGTCCTGGATTGATTGCCTTCAGATGAGTATGCCTGTGTTTACTCGTTTAGGAGTTCGCTTTAAGAATGATGCTTATTTCACTAAAATGCACGACTTGTATGCAGATACTAAAGGTAAATTATACAATCAGCAGGAGCATTTGTGGTGGCGTGATAAAGATTTTATTCCTCCGTATAAAGAACCCAATGGAATGAATTGTTATTGGTCTCGTGGTAATGGTTGGGTTTTTGCAGCGCTAGCCAGAACCTTAGATTTGATGCCGGCGAATGCACCTCATCGTGCGGAATATGTAAAAGATTTTCAAGACATGGCAGCTGCTTTGTTACCTCTGCAGCGCAAAGATGGATTCTATAATGTGAGTTTGACGGATGAGTCTAATTATGGAGGTCCAGAATTAACAGGAACGTCACTATTTGTCTATGGAATGGCTTGGGGAATCCGTCAAGGATTATTACCGGCCTCAAAATATCAAAAGTCTGTTGATAAGGGATGGAAGGCCATTGATTCTTGTGTTCAGCCAAATGGTTTTTTGGCCTATGTGCAAGGAACAGGAAAGGAACCTAAAGATGGACAACCAGTCACTAAAACCTCTGTTCCTAATTTTGAAGACTTTGGAGCGGGATGTTATTTGTTAGCAGCATCAGAAATCTTGAAGACTAAATAGTATATTTTCTAGTTGGTTTAGGATTTTATTCTTAGTTTTGCCGCTCAATAAATAAAATACCATGAAGAAAGTCATTATTGGTTCTTTGGTAGGCGGCTTAATTATCTTTATTTGGCAAACCTTATCCCATTTAGCATTCAATCTGCACGAACCTGTTCAGCAATACACAGCGAAACAAGACTCTATTTTAACTTATTTAAAAAAGATCGAACTAGAACCTGGTGGTTATATGTTACCGCGCATGAGTCATAATCAGTCCATGGAGGAGTTGGAGGGTTTTACGAAATCAATTGCAGGTAAGCCATGGGGTCGCGTTATTTATTATCCTTCCTACAAAACGGACATGACCATGAATATGGTTCGTGGTTTTGTACTTGATGTGTTTATGGTGTTTTTGTTGGTTTGGATCATTTCAAAATTGAAAATTCCACGAAAGTCGACTATAGTTGGTATTTCTATTGTGATTGGTTTCATTGCCTTTTGTAATACCTCCTACACGGAACATATCTGGTATCCAGTTTTTGATTTACGAGCACAATTAATCGATGCAGTAGTTGCTTGGGGTTTATGTGGTCTTTGGTTAAGTAGGTATTTTGGTCAAAAAAATTAAATCAAGGGCTCCATCTGGAGCCTTTTTTCTTATCTTGCTTCTTAATTATTCTATTATTCTATGAAAATTAAACACCTCATCATCGGATTGTTCGCAACTTTGCCCTTACAATCTGTTTTTGCACAAGATTATCCCACTGATTATTTAAGTCCTGAATTTCATGCAGGCCGTAGAGCTGCCTTTAAAGAGAAAATGTCAGATAAAGGGGTCGGTATCTTTTTTGCCTCCCAGACGCGTCAAAGAAGTAATGATACAGAGTTCCAATACTCCCAAAACAAAAATTTTTATTATTTGACAGGTTTAGAGGAGCCTAATGCCGTTTTATTGTTATTCAAGCAACCGGTGACTTTGTTAGGAAAGACAGGAACTGAGTTTATTTTCGTACAAAACCGCGATCCATTTAAGGAGCTTTGGACGGGTAAGATTTTAGGAGCAGAAGGTTTCAAGGCGAAGAGTAAAATGGATAACGTTTTCATTAATGATCAATTTAATTCAACTACTATTTCGTTAGCTGGAATAGATTCCGTCTATACTTTGTATCGTACGGAGGGAATTTTTACAAAATACCAAGCTAAACCAGATCCTTTAACTCGCATGGCGTCATTAGTGGATAGTTTAGTGATTGCCTCTGCTAAACCTTTGGCCTCTAGAACTACTTTAAATACTTTACGTAATTTACGTGGTATTAAGTTGCCGGAGGAGATTGCTTTAATTCAAAAAGCGGCTTCAATTAGCGTATTAGGACATAATGATGTGATGCGTGCGGTTAAACCAGGAATGAAAGAATACCAGGCTCAGGCCATTATGGAATACCATTTTAAGAAGGAGGGATCTGAATATCCCGGCTATAATAGTATTAATGGGGCGGCAGAAAATGCGTGTGTTTTGCATTATATAACGAATCTGAAAACCGTAAAGGACGGAGATCTATTATTAAGCGATTGTGCGGCGGAATACCATGGGTATACAGCTGATGTTACGCGTACCGTTCCTGCCAATGGTAAGTTTACTGAAGCCCAAAAAACCTTGTATGAAATCGTTCTAGCAGCCCAAGATGCAGGAATTGCAGCTTGTAAAGCAGGTGCTCCTTTTGCTGATATCGATGCGGCTTCACGGGCTGTTGTGAATGCTGGTTTAATCAAATTAGGTATTGCGGCAAATGAAAAAGAAGCGCGTACTTATTTTCCTCATGGAACTTCACATCATTTAGGTTTAGATGTACATGATTTAGGTCCTCGCACATTAGCAGCTGGGGTTGTAGTGACAGTAGAGCCTGGCATTTATATTCCTGCAGGAAGTAAATGTGATAAGAAATGGTGGAATATCGGTATTCGTATCGAAGATGATATTTTAATTACTCAGACAGGTAATGTGAATCTTTCCAAAGGTTCTCCGAGATCCGTCGCCGAAATTGAAAAAATGGCCGCACAGAAATCAATTTTTTAAATTATATCTCAACTAATTATGTCAACAACAAAAAAAGTAATCGCATTCCTTTTCGTAGGACTATTCATTTCATCTTTTAGCTCCTTTGCTTTAGATAATCCAGATGCCATCGTAGGGGTTTGGAAAACTGGTGAAGGTAATGCCATGGTCAAGATTTATAAGAATGGAAATAAATACCAAGGCAGAGTAGTTTGGTTAAAAGAGCCCAATGATCCCGAAACCGGTAAGCCGAAATTAGATAAGAATAATAGTGATCCAGCTGCCAAGTCCAAGCCGGTATTAGGACTAATTAATATTTGGGGATTTGTACCTAAAGAGGAGAATCTTTGGGATGAGGGAAATATTTACGATCCTAAAAATGGGAATACTTATTCCTCTACCATGAAATTAATTAATGCCAATTCACTAGAAGTGCGAGGCTATATCGGTGTCTCGCTCATCGGTAGAACAGATACCTGGACAAGGCAAGTAGCCAAGTAGTCAGGCAATAAAAAAAGGCTCTTTATGAGCCTTTTTTTATTAAGGAGAGACTAAGTTTAAACTTAAATTAAAGTAGAGTGGATTTCCCAAATTACTCGTGAAATACCGATCAGCCTCTTCTTTTCCATCGTATTTGTTCATGACATCAAATCGGTAATTGTATCGTAAGCCGACCTGTGCACTAAACCATAAAAATCCAGTTATTTTCTTATCCCACATGATTCTCGGTTTAAATTCTCCTCTTTGGATATAAAATAAATCTCTTTGAGTACCAGGTATCGGCATGGAGAATTGATTACCCTCTAACTCAAATCCTGCTTGGATCATATTAGAAGTGTTGATGTTATATCGGATAAATCCTCTTGCTGGTAACAAGAGCTCCATTCCCCATTTATCATTGAATGTTTTGTTCCAAAGCAATACAGGCACATAAATCAGTCTACCAGCTCGGTATGTTCGAGCAATACCCGCCCCAATCATATTTTTCTCCGACTTTTTCCAGCCATATATTCCTGTTGCACTAAGCGTAAGGGCATTGGACGTCACTTTTGCTTGTTCATTAAACAAGCCATTCACATCAGCACTTGCTTGGAAAATGAGAAAATTAGTCTCATTCAGTGGTTTGAAAATGGTTGTATTTAGTCCCGCACTAATTAGGGAGGATTGATTTAATTGTTTAGCGAAAGCATTGCTACCAGGATTCTCAATCTGAAACTGTGATCCCCAATAATTTGCCCCTAATTGCCAAATGATTTTGTTTGTAGCTACTACGGGAATATTCAATTGTGCCTTAAAAGCATTTACTTGGTTCACATGTCGATCTTCTAGGATTGAAATAGATTCCGAAATTCGAATACCAGGCATGTGAAATTCACCGTTGTATTCATAGCCAAAACTGATGATTTTTTGAGGTGTTTGGTTGAGTACTTTCTGCGTTGTATATCTTTTTACGCCCTCAGGTTCGCCATAATTACTGTAATCCTCTAAGACTTCTGTGCTGTCTGTTTGAGAATATGATAAAAATGAGGTAAGCAGTAAACAAAGTGAGTAGACTATTTTCATTGTGAAGTGGGATTTAAAATTGCGTAAATATATTCCAAAAACTTATAGGAAAATGAAACGAGTAAATAAAAATACATTGATTACTTATAATGGGAGACTTTACTTAGTTGTAATAGGGCAAATTTCAAAAAGTAGCTGATAGTTTATGTTGTCAATGCACCTAATTATCTCTATTTGAACTTTTTCATCTTGTAAAATATCTTTAAATTTACTTTATGTCAAAAAGATTAGTACCACTCATTAATGCATTTGGTTTAACAGATGGGATTATTTTTTTTATACGTCGCATTTTTAAAAAAGATGGGTATTATAGATCTGGCCGTTACAAGACTAATATTTATTTAAGAAATAAATATGCGGATAAAATTACTTTTAAACAGGTTTTTATAGAGGGGCAATATAATTTTCATATTCCCTTTACGCCAAAAACCATTTTAGATGGTGGCGCTAATATTGGGCTCGCTTCCGTTTATTTTTCACACCGATACCCCAGCGCAAGTATTGTTGCAGTTGAGCCTAGTCAAGAAAATTTTAATGTATTTGAAAAAAACATTGTCAATTTCTCAAATGTAAAATCAAAGCTTGGGGGCATCTGGAATGATAATAAGCACCTTTCAATTGTTAATTCGAAAGAAAACGACAATGCATTTATGGTGGAAGAAGTTAATGCTTCGACGCCCGGCAGTATTCCTGCCTTTTCGATAAGTTCAATTATGCAAGAAATGAATTGGTCAACCATTGACTTATTAAAATTGGATATTGAAGGATCGGAGAAAGAAGTGTTTGAAAAAAATTATGAATCTTGGTTACCACACACTAAAATGATCATTATTGAAGTCCATGATCACATGCGTAAAGGTGCAGCTAAGTCTGTGTTTGCAGCTACAAACAAGTATAATTTTTCATTTTCAATGAATCACGAAAACCTGATTTTTGTGAATTTAGATTTCTAAATAGCATTACCGTCATTCAGCAATCCTATTTAAGTCTTTTATAAGTCATAAAATAAGCGAGGCCTGGATTTTATCCGGGCCTCGCATTTAATTAAGGGAATAATGGTGGAATCGGAGGGACTCGAACCCTCGTCCAAACCTAGAGAACTGCTGCTTTCTACACGTTTAGATTTGATTATTTTTCGATGTTAGCTAGGTTCAGATCAGACCTTAACTACCACTTATCCTCTGGATACTACTGAACCGTTAGAGAAATCGGATTCAGCGACTCTGCATGTCGACGCTCAGAATCCCCCGTCGGCAGAGTTTGGACAGGGCTGAACGATGGCAATTGGTTAGTCTATCAGACTAAGCAGCCATGGCATACGAAGTATTGCCAGCTATAATT
>JACCDN010808971.1_pt1 | contig 11476 bp, 14 predicted proteins | sample 7441691 | NCBI WGS metagenome assembly JACCDN01 (sample SAMN15323439, study PRJNA562643) | freshwater metagenome | isolation source: river surface water | place: USA:Blue River Watershed | collected 2017-08-16
CCATTAAGGATAAAGGTCGAAAAGCTCGATTTACCAGAAAAGGATCTTGATAAAGGATACTTACCTTTTGTCATTGTCGTTAAAAGTGACTTAGTATCGACCGATGCGGCCATGAAATTAGTTGAAAAAGACGGTAAAGCAGGGATCTCAAAATTGTTCCCTCATGAACCAAGTGACTATAACACCATCCCAAGTGTCACCATTCCTGATACTAAAGTCTATTTGCTGGTAGACATAGATAGGGGTAAGGATAACATCAATCAGTCCCCAAGCGAAGCGATGAATAAAATCGTAGAAAAAGGGCGCTCCCCTCTTACTATTGATGAAGGGATTGCTATAGTTACACACTATCCTGAATTTTTGATTAAAAATAACTGTTTTTCACTTCTAGCGTCTCGACACGCAGGTGACCAAAGAGTTCCAGCAATCTGGATTAATGGTAACAAAAATCCTAATTTAGGATGGTGCTGGAATGGCAATCCACACACTTGGCTAGGCTCTGCCTCTTGCAAAGATAGAATTGCTTAGTCATTTCCAAATTTAAGTTGCTCTCTGTGCTCGATCAAATACAGAACTCATTAATGACTTCAAATACTTGCTATACTACTTAAAGAATATACTACTCACCTATATATGGTTAACATTTCGCAAATTCCTAAAAACAAGAAAAGGGCTACAGGAATTGCCTTGGCGTGGTTTTATGTGGTAATGAACATATTTTCTGGTATTGACAATTATCAAGACGGACTTAATTCTGTTGCTAGTGATAACTTTATCGCTGGATTTATTGCTATGACAGGAATTTTTCTTTATCTTACGAGGAAAAAACACAATGCAAATCAATATTACTTAGGTTCAAAAATTATCGAACTTTTGTTGCTTACTACACTTGTTATTTTTTTAATCATTAGCTTTACAAGCCCATTACGCAATTGGTATGAAAGTCCTCTAGCATGGTCAATAACCCCTATCTGGGCGATAACCGCATATTTCATTGCAAAATTCCACAAATCAACATAGAAGTTTAAAACTAGTCAATACAATCAGTTATGATAGATCAATTGTCGGTAGTTTCTTTAGTAATTCCTCATAGTTGGTTACTGGATAAATAAACGATAGAAAAGTCGCATCATCTTCCAGTCGAGCTGTCTTGTCAAATCCTCCAATAAATGTAAGTAAAGTCTCATCAGTCATATTGAGCTTAGGGATTATCTCGCACGATAAAAACAAGAATGCTTCCGGATAAATAGGGTCATCTGGACCTAAAGCAAAACCTTGTTTAAGGGTACCATCTTTTAATCTGATTTGCATTTGAGGACCACCAAGTTGTACATTCTGTACCATACCCGCGGTGTCAAACCACCATCCAGAAAATTTCAACGCATCAAATGTACTATTAATTGTAAAGTCTATGTCCGTCTTGTTGCGTGACAAGCGCTTGGATAAATCATGTCTCTTACTAAAACCTGACAAGCCTTGTAGCTGTATCGTAAATATATGCCCTGCCGCTTCGTTTAGAGGCGTAGATAAATTCCGTATTTTTGAATAGACCTTACCATCCTGAGAAAAATGGGTATTCCCATCTTCCCAGTGTGAATATTTCACCATATGAGTAGTTAAGCTACCAGTTTCCTCTAGACTCAAAGCGTCTACACTCTTCTTGCCACCAGGAAACACAAGTTTACTCACAATGCCATTGTTCAAATTAAAATACGGAAAAGTAATAAATAATGCTGATTTATTGTGCGAGTTTTTGTAAAAGATTATTTTAAACAACTCAGAAAATTGTTCATTTGTCTTAGCAAGAACGCTTATCTCATTTGATCTAATCACTTTTAATTCACCTTTAGTCATAAATATGGGCATTTTATCTATCAAATACCGAAGCTAAAAATTCCTTCATATCATCTACCTTAACTAGAGAGTCTATGCTCACATCATGGACCAACTTATCGCTAGTCTTAAAAACACTTGATAGGTCATATTTACCTGATGGATTTAGCAACGACCTATCCAAAATGATGCCTTCCAAGTCTGTGTCCATAATTCCAATTCCATGTCGACGAAGTTTCGCGGTCAAAGTCTGAACCTCTCCACTATTCTTAAACTCCGTCGCAGATTTTGCAGTATAAAACAGCATCTCTTCATCTACCTTTAGCTTCTCTCTCAAAGATAGAATTTCATGATAAATCTCAGCTCCTTCTTCTCCCGCGATATAATTTTGGGAGAAATATCGCGATCCTAAGCCGTCAATCGAATCATGCTTTGGCACGCCATACTTATCGGAGTCTATAGTTTTATCTCTCAGTAGAAAATCAAAATCGCTCACTATGTAGACTTGAATATTTAAACGCTTTTGAATCATGCCAGCAACTTTTATCAGATTATCTTTACCTCCAACGGGTATTATGGAAACATTCATCTCATCAAGATCATGAGATATACAATTCCGCGCTACCCATTCTAGAACATAACTATCAAATCCCTCGCAAACAATCACCTTCTCTGCAAAAAAGATTTCATTGTACCTAGAGTCAAGCATAATAGATTTTCTATCGTTTAAATTAAGATTTTTAGCTGTAGTACCGCTATCCCTATCTCTTTCGACTTGTATTACATTCAGTCCTGAGTGTGATGAGTTCAAAAATTCAGAACTGTGCGTAGTAATGACAACTTGATTATTCTCACCAGAAAATGCATCTAGGCGCTTACTGATAACTCGTCTCGCATGTGGATGTAGGTAAAGTTCAGGCTCTTCCACACATAATAACGCAGAAGTGTTTGTACATAACTCTTTTACATAATAAGAAAATAACCCAATTATTGTTGCGCTTTGTATACCTGAGCCTTTGTCTGTTAATAAAGACTTAACCCCATCATCAACATAGAGGGAGAAATTCTTATATATATCAGTCTTTACATCTTGGGCAAATTGAAAATGCAATTCTGCACCAGGAAATGCCACATCTAAAGCACTATTTTGAATCTTGGTCTTAGCTCCTAAAAATAACCTATCTGCGGCTTCTTTTACGCTAGCGAACGCCTTGACCAAACCTTCTTCCTCGGCACTCCCTTCAGTCAACCTTCTAACCAACTTACCATACCAAGACCAAGATGTAAGTCTTAATTGCTGTGACGGGTCCCTAAAAGAAGGAATTATTGCACTCAGTAAAAGTTCGTTACGCAATGAACATTTAAACGCCAGATTCCAGCTTGAAGCACGATCATTCCTATATAGGAATCTCATATCCTTATAGATCTTGTCACCGTCACAAGTTGCCTTGAACAAGAAACCAAATGAGTATTTGTCTGACAATTCTGTTTCAAATCGAACTTGGTTATCAAGCTTACTGTCTACCCACCGTTTCCTTGTCCAATCTAAGTCATCTACTCTATAGTCAAAGACATCTCCTGCAAAATAGTTAAACCCGCCTGGGTTCTCATCCATCTTTTCAACTAGCTGTTCTTCATCGTTTTGATCACGGCCCCTACCTTTTTGTTTAACTAGCTTGTAAAATCCATTTGATCGATTAATTAAGGAGAAGTCCAAAGGTTCATCAGGACTCCTTGAGAGTTCGCAAAATATATACATTTTGTCTGCATATTCTGGAGAAGTAGCTTGTTCTTCGTATTTGTGGTTACTATAAAAATCTGTTTGAGTTATATTCTCATAGTTGTCGTAGGCTGGAGATTTTTCACCCAAAACGATATCGAGTGCCCTAACGATATTACTTTTACCAGAATTGTTCCTGCCGACTATTACATTTTTCCCTTTAGCGAATTTAATATCTAAAAACTTAATCGATCTAAAGTTACTAACAATAAGCCTAGAAAGGTACATTAAGCAACCTCATATTCATAGATATGAGTAATTATACGAAATTAGGCAAATTATTTGTAATTTAGAAAAAACTCATTACAAAACTAGGAAAAATTATCAAAGAACTGCTCGAGAGTCATTCCTAAGGATTTAGCTAACTTCCAGATCGTGTGAGCACTTGGAGAGTATGACCCCTGCTCTATCTTCCCTACATATGTCCTGTAATAACCAGCATCCATAGATAAATTTTCTTGGCTAATACCTTTCCCTCTTCTAACTTTGCGTAGATGTTCACCCAGCTTCTTCGCAAACACCAGCTTGTCTTTTCGACGACTTGCAACTGTTTCTTTTCTACTAATAGCCATACAAACATTAGAATTCAACACGCAAAGTAGTACCACGCACTAGTATTGGGAGTAAGTGATACAATAACTAAAATGGAAGGCTATAAGTCCTGGAAAAAAAATGTTGGCATACACCTAGCAGTGCCTCTGTATAGGGGGTTTTGTAAAGAAAATCGCTTAAATTTTCATTTTGCAGACGAGAAATACAGTGGGGTAAGCAGCGATCAACTGACTCAACTCTTACTTGAGGAGATGGCATTACATGGATCAGCTTTATCACTATTTAATTACAAGAACAAAAAATATCATACGCTCGATAATCAAATAGTCAGTTTTTCATATAATAGTTGGGATGATTTTAATATTGAGAGGTATTCGATACCAGAAGTTTGCGACATGCTCATTAAGAAGGATGAAGAAATTAATCGCCTCAAGCTGCAGGCGGACATCTATGGTCCCTTTGCATTAATATCAAGTATAGTCTCCACCATAGTCATTGTTAGACAGTTAAACAACCCTACCCTACTAGCAGCAACCGTGCTTGTAGTTACAATAACAATTGCGTTGTTACCTAGTTTTATTCAGAAATATCGTGTGATAAAGGATGCAACCATGTATAAGAATAAGATTATTGACCTTCAAAGTAAATTGGCGAAAATACATACAAAATATACTTCATGACGAATCTCGTTGATCAAACTATTCCCTTTCCTGATCCACAAATAGTCTTCCCGCTAATGATCTCATTTGGTTCAGGTCCAGGTCTAACCTTTTACACCTTCCCAAAGCACCATTTCACTAGTGAAACAGAGATTAAGATTCTATATGCCCACAATATCGCATCACTTGAGAGTACTGAGAAAACTCGGACACTAACTAGAGACGAAAAGTATCAACTAGAAAATCTAAAGCACAGCAGTCAAATAGATCCACGGTATCGTGATATTTGCTATGGTACGCTCCAAGATACAATCTATGCAATCGAGGCAGCAACCAACCTGGATTCATACCCCACAGAAAGCTATATAAACAGTAGTGAATACCTCTGTGATTGGTATAAGTGTTATGATTTTGAATCTACTTGCAGAGTAGATACTCCTGAATTTGCCGGAGTAATCAGAAGAATCGTTAATCGCAAGCGCAAACCTTTGCCCAAACCACACTATAGTGATTACCATTTCCTCCCAGGCTACAAAGTCGAGCTCCTACCCGGTGATCAAGTAGGAGAGAAATTTGATGTTTTAACTAAGCGAGATCGTCTAATCGTAGTTACTCGTGCAATAGGAAACCCAACCTTCTCCAAATGGGCTCTCAAAGACTCCCTAGAGGCTATTACAGCCTACCAAACACCAAATATCGAGGATCGACTGAGCGAAATGATTGAAGAGCTAAATCGCAGTTATCTAACCTATATGGGTAACCCAGAAGAGGCTCCCCATGGTGGTGCGATGGTCCTAGTAATCTATATAAAAGAAAATCTACTAACACTTGCACAGGTTGGTCCAATAAATATCAAACACAAGGTTAATGATCACTACCAAGTCATTACTCAGGACCATACCTTTAACAACCGGGAGGAGCGCGCACGGACCAATAGATCAAATCTAGCAGAACAAATTTACTCCTTGGCTAAGTCATCCGGCTTCAATATTGATAGCTTCACTACAGAGGCGGAAGCGAAATACCTACTAGTCCCTAATACTCCCTCACGCTTTATTGGACACCCTGATTACAACAATATTGGTGAAGCAGCAGCATACCATCCCCTCGTATCAGCAATCCCATACACACAAACAATCACTGTGTAAGTAGTTAATGGTGCCATATTTGCAGGTTGCTAAATAAGAAGAAATGTAGATTTTTCCGCCGCATATAACGCTACATACAGTTTCCGGAACCCTAAGAAGGCAAGAAGGTTAAGTGTTAATTAGATCATTAACCATGTAGGCAAGCAAAAAGACATGAGTGGTCACATAAAATTGCATGCAAAAAGTATGCAAAAATGCTATTTTTGTGACTATTTTTATCAAAATAATCGATAAAAATATCAACTAAACACGATTTTCCCAACTTATCCGGCATGAACTCCAGATCACAAGCCATTATTTCACACCTTTACGCGCGTGCGCGCGCGAGTCTGGACTACAAGATATAGAATGAAGGTAGTATGAAAATGAATAAAATAGTGCTCAAAACAGAATTGAGATTCCTACTGAAGACTAAAACAGCGCGAGATTTAATAACCAAAATATACAAAACAAAAGCCAACGGAGATTACATATTTCTTGAGGAAACCAACGGATGCATAAGCGATACCAACGCATATTGGTCAGAAAGAATAGACGAAACCCCCAATACTGAAGATATATACAAAAACTGTTTCCTCTGTTCAGAGTATCAACTGGCACAATATCTGATAAAGCATAAATTTATAAAGGCACAAGTCATAGGCGACGACGATGGCGATCTTGTGCTTGAAATCACAGATAAAAACAAATATAAGCTAAAAGAGGCATATGATTGGACTCTTGATTTTGCCAATATTATTTCTTACGGTCCCCTATCCCTCAATCTCCAGAGTGGAATTGTGTACTTTCGAAACTACAAAACGCGCATCCGACCTGGAAGTAAATATTCGGAAATATTAAAACGACTCGCAATAAACGACAGTCATTTTCTAACATTTGAAGAAATGGACAGCGCTACATCATCAAAACCTAAAAACGATAAATACTCTTATGACCATAAAGAGTACGCAATAAATGCAGCCAAATATATTAAGCAAAGGCTAAATATGAAAAAGGGATATGGGAAAATGCTACACATATATGATGGAAAAGGCTTTAAATTAGAAGAAAACCAGAGGTAAAAAACTACCCCTTTGTTAACCCGTCTTTGGATCATTTCGGATATATCTTAGAGAAAATAACATGTACTCATGAAAATGAATCATGAGTACACTACATCAGACCTCTGTCTCTCTACAACTTTGTCGATATTTGTTCCGATCCTTAGTATTGATAGCATCAACCCTCGTCGAGTAGTATTTTCATTCGCACAAACCACCAATCTGACTGAACTCATAGATATGTATTGGGCAAATTCTCTAACCGTAGAACCAAAAACATTTTTCAACCAGCTAAAAACCATAAAGAGTAGGATCTATGAAGCTTGATACCATACCACAACGAGCAATTGATGAGTTTGGCACTATATACACGAAGCTGTATAACAAAAAGCTTAGTCCTTCAGAGCTCGCTTCCCGTGCCGACAACTTTCTCCAACTCTATCACTTTCTAGCTACTCACACCCAGAAAGAAGATGTTTATGCTTAAACCTTCTATTTCACTATCGATAGTAAATGTAAACGGCAAAGTGATAACTAGTAAACGAAGCCGCAAATCACGCCGAATTTTCTCATTCATCCAGGGAGATAACTTCTTAGATTGCACATTTTACTTGCATGTTAACTACGGAAACGGCTTTACCAACTATGGCATCTACCCCACCAAAACAAAGCTGATCCAAGCTCTGCACGCCTTTCTTGAGTAGCAGTAAAAAATAAAATGAATATGAAAAATTACACAATCATTCCAAACGAACTACTAGATCGGTCTATATTAAGTCCTCAGGTAAGGTACCTTCTCTGTGTTCTTAAAAGATTCGCTGGACAAGACGATTATTGCTATCCAAGTCAACAAACTCTATCTAGGATAATGCTAGTATCTGAACGGCACATCAGAAACTATATTCACCAACTAAAAAAAGCCAAGATCATCTCAGTAAAGCGAACTGGCTTCAACAAATCAAACACATATCACCTTTATCTGAAAGACCAGAACCACAGTTCCGATCAGTCAGGCATCAAAGTTCCGGACAATCCCGGAATTACACTTCCCACTAAAAGTACTTATAGAAAAGCAACAAATAAAAAAGGGCTTGAATCTGTGAGAAACACCTTAGAAAAACTAGGACTCAAACCTCCCAAAGACACCCTACTCGAAAAGTCTTACAATAAAAGCACCCATACTAGTGCTGATTAATAAAAAAGGAGGTCATATGTCCACCCAAAACTATATTATGTACTGCCGCAAGTCAATGGAATCCGAGGATAGACAAGCCCTCTCTATCCCAGCACAGATTGAAGAGATTGAAAAAATTGCTCAGCGAATGGGTATATCCCTTCCAATGCAATGTATTCAAGAAGCAAAGTCAGCGAAAAACCCAGGTATGAGAGATGGTTTTAACCAACTCATTAAAACTGTTGAGTCAGGTGGTGAGTACATCATTTTTGTTTGGCATGCCGATAGACTGTCGAGAAACCCCGTTGATTCAGCAATACTAATAGACTTAATGGATAGAAACAAAATACTTCAAATAGTCACACCATCGCAAACATATCAGAATAATCCAAACGACAAAATGTGGCTTGCCTTTTCCATGATCCAGGCAAAATATGAAAATGACAAAAAGGGAGTAGATGTAAAAAGAGGATTAAAAACGAAGGCCGAAATGGGTTGGTACCCTACGCATGCACCAACAGGATACCTTAACCCTGAGGTTGGGAAAAAAGGTTATCGCATCGTCGAAGAAGATCCTTTGCGATTCCCACTTATGCGAAAAGCCTTTGATGAAATACTAAGAGGTAGACAAGCGGCAGAGGTATGGAAAGAGGCACGAGAGGCATGGCATCTCACTACCCCACTTAACAAGCCAATCTCAAACTCAACCTTTTACAACATCCTCAATAATCCCTTTTATTATGGTGAATATGAATGGCCGAGAAAATCTGGTAAATGGTATGTAGGAAAACACAAACCCATGATTACCAAAGCAGAATTTGACCAGGTCCAAAAGATGCTTGGGAAATTTGGTAAACCAGTAGCTAGAAGCCATGCCTTTGATCTCACTGGTTTATTCCAGTGTGCACAGTGCCACTACAGCATCACTGGAACTAAAAAGACTAAATACTACAAAGGCACTGCACGCTCAGCTACTTACAGTTATTACCACTGCACACATAAAAACCGTCTAGATCCATGTAATATGCCTCCTATCACTGAATCTGTTGCCAACGAACAGATCACTACCCTACTAAGGTCCATTCGACCTCCACAGGAATTTATAGACTGGGCTAAAAAATGGGTAAGCATCATTACGAGCAAAGAAATTGTTAGCGAAAAAGCAGTTGTACATTCCCGTGAGGAAGCTATTAAGGTTATAGATACAAAGCTCAACAACTTATTAGACCTAAGAATAGGCGGAGAAATTGATGAGGCAAAGTTCAAATCAAAACAAAAATCTCTAGAGGAAGAGAAGGGAAAGCTTACAACAGGTAATTCTCAACCTAGCAATAAGAACAAAGTGAGGGATATAAACAACACACTAGACTTTGCACTAGCAGCAGCAGATCAATACGACAATGGCAAACGAAACGACAAGCATTTTGTTCTTTTAAAAGTTGGCTCGAACCTATATTTAAAACCAAAACAAATCTGGATAGATTTCAAACCAGAATATTTAGCCTTGAAAGACTCTAGTCAATGGGATGAGCGATATTCTTCTTCGCTCGAACCTCAGAAATATACGGAAATATTGAGCAAAAACCCTGATTTGGCACCTGCCAATCCAGTATGGCTCCCCCGGTAGGGCTCGAACCTACGACATCCTCGTTACAGATACCCTCTTGTTACCAAAAGGTCTGGACTATCTCATGGCCCGTTGTGACGGGTCTCGGGTATATAGTCTCTACACGTTTATCCTTCGACTACGCTCAGGACAAGTCCATTTGCGTTGCAAAAGAAATTTAGCTCGGGATTACCCCACCTTGGCGGGGTTTCCCCGAATTAGCCCGATTTTTCAATTCACATTACTGTGAAAAGCTGCGTTACCTACACAGCGAGGCGCTCTGCCAGCTGAGCTACAGGGGATCGAATATTTACTTGTTAACAAAGAGGATTATACCAAAGGATTACCTAGTTTGGAGATATCAACTAAACCTGCGTGTATCTCTCTGTGACAATTAGCACAAACTAATGCACATTTATTAATTTCGTTCATAATCTTAACCCAACTATGCGTCAAGCCTCTCGTTCCTAACGAGAATGATTTTTCTTTCTCATTCAGATGGTGAAAGTCTAGAGCGCTGATACATTTATCATATCCGCATAACTGACACTTCCCTCCCTTTATCGTAACTGCCTGCTGCTTTAACAATTTCCTTCTTTTAGAAACTGCGGTAATCATATATTCTCTCCGATCGCTATATTTCCGAGTCTCAACCTTCTTGTTCATACTTATACCGTACAATACCCGAATGTAGTTGTCAAATATCTACTCGTGATAAACTAAATTATATCTATATGGAGATAAATTTATGATGTACGGCAACTGGGATCGCATGATGGATTTTGGCAATCACCCTCTCGCTGGTTGGGGATTTGGGATACTCGCAATCTGGTCAATATTTTGGAAAGGGCTCGCTCTCTGGAAAAGCGCAAGAAATGATGAGCGTTACTGGTTTCTCGCTCTCCTCATCATCAATACCATGGGGATACTAGAGATCCTCTACCTCTTTGTCTTTGCCAAAACCAAGTTAGTATTGGTCAGCGAACCTAAGAGTAGTCGCAAAAAATCTCCAAAATCTAGTAAATAGTGACATAATCATAGTCGCTATGAATGATCTCGTTGTTCGCTTTGGTGAAAGAATAGATCTCCACCAGTCTCCATACCATGCAAACGTCATGCGTAAGATCGACTGGCAGGTAGACGGGGACATTGGATCGCAGATCTACTCCCGCGCCGTTGGCCCTCTCACTGTCGCCAAGTTTCAACGCCCAAAGTTTATAGACCCAGACAGACTAGCTATTTTTCGAAAAAAAACAAAACCTTAACCACCTACATCGAGCCTGGACTAAACGCTACTTTTGATCTCGGTTTTAACGTCGAGCCGTTTGCCCACTCCACCTCCTCACTCATCGACTTGTCTCTTAATGATAAAAATCTTCTACTCAGCTTCTCCCAAAAAACCCGCTACAACATCACCCACTCGCTAAAATCAAATAAAATTATGATCACCTCAACTCCACTCCCCAGATTAAAGCAGGCTCAAAAAGATGTCTTTTATGCGCTCCACGCCGAGTGGAGCAAACGCAAGAATGTGACCGGCTATAGTCGTGACTTACTAGAATCCGTCCTAACTTGCTTTGATAAGGACAGCACACTCCACCTCGCTCATGATCAGAATGGCACTCCACTAGGTGCTCTCCTTATCCTGAGCTATGACAAAGTCTCTACCTACTATGCAGCATTC
>JACCDN010651414.1_pt1 | contig 11472 bp, 8 predicted proteins | sample 7441691 | NCBI WGS metagenome assembly JACCDN01 (sample SAMN15323439, study PRJNA562643) | freshwater metagenome | isolation source: river surface water | place: USA:Blue River Watershed | collected 2017-08-16
AAAGCAGAAAAATTAACGTCTCAGGTCTTCTAATTCTTTACACAGCAATCATGCTGCGGTGCAACATAATGAATTATAGCCAGCCAAAACACCCTGTCAAGAATTATTTGTGCAGGACAGCAAAATACCCGTATGACATGAAATACGGCACAATGATTCGAAATTCTATTGGGAGTATCTCCATGGCAATTTGGCGTCGATTAAGCATTACGGTTCTATGTGCTCTGAGTGTTTTAATGGTCTTGCCAGTCGCCGCGGCGGAGCAGGCAATCGGGTGGGTTGTGCAGGGCAAGCCCACCGTACTCGCCAAGTCTGCAGTAAAAATTCTTGAACAGGCTGGAGATGAAGGATTGAATCCTTCTGATTATGATGCGGCCGGATTGTCTAGAGAGGTTGTAGCAGCTAGCCAGGGTGCAACGCTTTCTCCGGCCCAGCAAGTGCAATTGAATACGGGGATCACCCAATCGATGCTGCGGTATTTGCATGATTTACACTATGGCCGCGTGGATCCGCGTACGGTTTATGCTAGGTTCGATGTACCGCCAAGACACCTCGACCTGGACGCAGCGCTCAATAAGGCAGTAGCGGCAGGAGATTTGAGCCTTGCGGTTAAAGAGGCGGAGCCCTCGTTTCCTTTGTATAAAGCGCTACGCCCCTGGTTGGCTACGTATCGTGCCTTAGAGGGTAATCCGGCCTGGTCAGGAAATCTACCACCCTTGCCTGCCCAAAAGCTGGAGCCCGGTGCTGCCTATGCAGGGGTGAATTTACTGGCGACCCGCTTGGTTTCTTTGGGTGATTTGCCGGCAGGCTTTGTTGCGCCAGAGCGTTATCAAGGAACCCTGGTGGACGGGGTCAAGCTTTTCCAGAAGCGCCATGGTTTAACGCCAGATGGCGTGATCGGTAAATCGACCCTTGAGCAACTGAATGTCAAACCGGCGGCACGCGTTGAGCAAATTGCCTTGACCATGGAGCGCTTACGTTGGACGCCCTTGATGGTGGATAAGCGCTTGCTGGTTGTTAATTTGCCTGAATTTGAGCTGCGTGGCATCGAGATTAATGGTGATCAGGTGCAAATTCCGCTAAAGATGAATGTGATTGTGGGTAAATCGCTCAATACGCAGACGCCCATGTTTAATGAGCAAATGCGCGCGATTGAGTTCAGTCCTTATTGGAATGTGCCCCCATCCATTACCCGGGCAGAAACAGTACCGAAGTTACGCCGTGACCCGGGGTATTTTGATCGGCAGGGCTTTGAGATTGTGACGCGTTCTGGCGAGGTGGTGACGCATCTCGATGAGGCGCAATTGGCGGCATTGCAGAGTGGTCAGTCGCGCATCCGTCAGCGCCCCGGTGCTCAGAATGCCTTGGGCGACATTAAGTTCATTTTTCCGAACAATGACAATATCTACATGCACCACACACCATCGGTGGGACTGTTTCAGCGCGATCGTCGGGATTTCAGCCATGGATGTATCCGGGTAGAAGCACCGGTGGAATTGGCCGAGTTTGTGCTGAAAGATGAGCCGGAGTGGACCCCGGAAAAAATCCGCGAAGCGATGGAGAATGGTACCTCCAAGACGATTCGTATCAAAACTCCGATTATGGTTGTGATTGCGTATGCCACCGCTATTGTGAAACAGCGTGGCGGTGCCATCTACTTCTATACCGATATTTATGGGCACGATCGTCAGCTCAGAACGGCATTACAGAAATACAGCCAGCGCTTCGAGGCGCAAGTGTCTCATTCTTCTGGAAATTCTTTGTAATTGGTCTAGAATTAAAAAATGAAGCAAATAAAACATGATCGTCGACAGTTTCTGCGCAAGGCTGTCAGCCTGACGGCGGGGGGCGTTGCCTTGCCTTTTGCCGGGGCGGCTGCCGCTGCATATCCACAGAGATCACTTCAATCAGCATCAACCGGGTTAGTTGCGGGGAGTGAGCAACGGGTTCTTGCTTTTAACCATACACATACGCGGGAGCGTATTGATCTAGCCTATGCTGTTAATGATCAGTATGTGCCTGATGCGTTAAAGACATTGAATCGTTTTCTACGCGACCATTACTCAGGGACTGTGGGTCAGATGGATCCGCAACTATTCGATTTGCTACACCAGGTACGCCATGTGCTGGGGGGCAAGTCAATGCCGGCATTTGAAGTCATTTCCGGCTACCGGTGCCCGGAGACCAATAATCACCTGAGAAATTCGCGGGGTGGCGGCGTTGCCAAACGCAGTTTGCATATGGAAGGTAAGGCCATCGATGTGCGATTGCCCGGTGTGCCTTTAGCGGAATTACGTGATGCCGCCATTTCGCTGGAAGCCGGCGGTGTTGGCTATTACCCGTCTGAACAGTTTGTGCACATCGATACGGGCAAAGTGCGCCGCTGGGGTTAGGCTATTTGCTGAGGTCTACACCACGGGTCTCGGGCAGGTATTTCAGTCCAACCAGAAAAGCAATGGTTAGCAGTGCGGTTGGGTACCATAAACCTGCTAATGGGTTGCCTGTGGCATCGTTGATCAGTGTGATAAAAAACGGCAGGAGGCCGCCCACCCAACCTGCGGCCAGGTTATGCGGGAGCGCGGCAGCGCTATAACGCGTTCGGGCAGGAAAGAGTTCGGCCAGAATGGCCGTCTGCGGGCCGGTGACGAGCGCCAGGGGTAGGGTGATAAGGAGCATGAGGCCGACTGCAACAGGCGCATTGTTCGACGTATGAGTGAGCCACCCCTGGAACACTGGCAACAGACTGCAGGCGCCGAGCAACAGGCCAGCGAGAACGACCTTGCGGCGACCAATGCGGTCTGACAACCAGCCGGCGAACAGGGTTAGGGGAAAAAGCGCTGCCGTGCCCGCTGCGACCAACAGGCTACTGTGCGCCCCGCTAAAACCGGCAACGGTTTTGAGGAAGACGCCGCTATAGACTTGTGCAGAAAAAAACAGAACGCCACCCCCTGCCGAGATGCAGAGAAAAAGAATGCCCATGCGCGCCAGTGTTTGAGCATCTCGAAAGCAATCGCGAAGCGGTGTGCGAGTTAAGGCTGCTTTAGCCTGCAGGGCTTGGAATATCGGCGTTTCATGAAGTGCCGATCGGACTTTCAAGGAGATGAGCAACAGAACGAGGGAGACCCAGAAAGGAACGCGCCATCCCCATTGCATGAATTCATCGGTGCTCAGTATCTGTTGCAGGAAAGCGATCTGCAGGGTGGATGCCAGAATGCCCAGCGGGCCCATAAGCTGAAGCACGCTGGTAAAGAAACCGCGGTTACGGGTAGGGGCGTGCTCGGTGAGATAGACTGCGCTACCGCCGATTTCGCCACCGGCTGATAAGCCTTGCAGCAGCCGCAATGTGACTAGTAGCGCGGGAGCCCATAGACCCGCTTGGGTGTAAGTGGGTAATAGTCCGACAGCGAGTGTGGCACCACCCATCAGGGCAATCGTAATCATGAAAACTTTTCGCCGCCCAATCCGATCCCCAAGTGAGCCGAACAGTGCGGCCCCGATTGGGCGTACGACCATGCCAGCGCCGAAGGTTGCCAAGCTAGCCAACAGTGCAGCGGTGGGGTTTTCGGGGGGAAAGAATAACGGCCCGAACCACACGGCCAGGGCGGCAAAAGTCAGGAAGTCGTACCATTCCAGAAAGGTGCCAAAACAGGCGGCAACTGCCACGCGTGTGTGAGGATTGCGTGGTCCGGTATCGGCAGTAGCTTGTGATGAATGCATTCTGGTGGGTAAAGGTTGGGCGAAACTAGGATTATCCGTTAGTCTTCGGTTTACACATAAATTCGTCGGGTTTAGGAAATTGTATGGCTACTGTTCGTGAGGATCTGCAGGACCAGATCACCGCCATCCGCGAGACGGTGGTGGATGGCTGGAAGGATCTGAAAACCTTTGTTCAGGAAACGTGGCCGGCACTGACAATTTTATTTGTGATTCTAGTGGTTGCGCTGTGGGTTGCTGATCCGGCACCACCGCGTCAGATATGGGCTGCAACTGGCCCGGCGGGCAGTTCAAATGAAGTTCTGGGTAAAAAGTACGCCAGCTATTTTGCAGAGCGTGGCGTTACTTTACATTTGATACCCACGGAAGGTTCCGTAGAGAACGTTCACCGCTTGCAGGATCCGCAGGACCAAGTCATGGCGGGATTCGTGATGGCGGGTGCGGCACCCCACCATGCCAAAGGCATTCAGACGCTGGGTAGTATCAATTATCAGCCACTGTGGTGTTTTTATCGAAGTCCGGTTCCGTTACCGATTAAACAGCGTGAAACGTTGATTCTAAGTCACAACGTTAATATGGGGACGCCCAATAGTGGGACGCATCTGCTGATGCAAGAAATGCTGCGGCTTAATCATATTACGGGGGATCTTTCCAAGTTTAAACAGCACAGCGATGAACAGGCGATCGAGATGCTGCGTGATGGTCGGCTGGATTCAGTGTGTGTTGTTGATACCTATGAATCGCCTAATGTGCAGAAACTCCTGACGATCGAAGGCTTGCAACTATCAGAGTTCGAGAGGGCCGAAGCCTATGCGCGAATGGTTCCGGCGATTGAAATGGTCTCAATCCCCGAAGGCGCGCTCGATTTACCCACCAATCGTCCGGCATCGTCATACCCGATGATTGCAACGACGACCGAGATATTGATTGACGAACGTTTGCATCCGGCGATCCAGACCTTGTTTCTGATGGCTGCCAGAGAGATTAACGGTAAGGAAAGTTTTTTCTCTAAAGAAGGTCAGTTCCCGGTATTCATGGACAGCACACAGCGCCGTAGCCAAGAGGCAGAGATCTTCTATGAAAAGGGGACGCCACTTTTGATGGAGGTGCTTCCTTTCTGGCTGGCGGAATTTATTCGTAGGCTGTTTATCACGATGCTCCCCTTCTTTGCTGTTGCCTATCCGATTATCCGTTCTATGCCCAATTATCATAAGAATCGGGTGCGGGGAAAAATAAACCGGATGTATGGTGCTTTGAAGTTCTTTGAGCAGTCGCTAGTGACCGCCTATGACCCGGCGCAAAAGCTCACCTATCTTAGCCAGCTTGATAATATGGAGCGTGATGCACTGGGTATGAAAGTGCCGAAGTCCGTGGCGAGCGACTATTACACACTGCGCAGTTCAATCGATTTTGTGCGTAATTGCGTCTTGCGCGATAGCTACAATGCGCATGCCACCCCATTGCAGCCGCTTGGTGCTATGGAGGCGGCTGATGACGATGGGGATGGCGATGATGTATAGGCGGGCTTAGTAGCCGCCGCGAATATCCGGATTGTTGAGCGTGTCATTTGGGGTATAGACCGAGCCGCCCCAGTTAGCCTGTAGATCGTAACCCGACTCGCCGACGAGGTAAGTCACGATGTTCGGATTGATCGATTGCTGAATGCCGCCGGAACCCGCCGAGATGTTGGCGTTCACATCACCACCAACGCCTTTAGCGGCAGTGAATTGTTTGATGGCATCCTGATTCTTGAAAATGATGACCTGGTATTGCTTCTGGAAGCCTGCGCCAGCACCTTCACCAGCTTTGCGTTCCATCATGAATACCGGTTTCTGGCCGGGTTGGAAGAGGGCGCCATCACCATTGGACAGCACAACCAGAATGATGTTCACGTTGGTTGCATTGAAGACTGCATAACCGGCGCTCTTGCGAATTTCTTCGGCTGCTTTAGGGTTTTGTCGGGTCAGCTCATCGACACCTGTACGTGACATCTTGAGAATGGCCTCACGCTTGGCAACAACTTCGTTAGGCGTGAGTGGTTGACCATTACTGTTAGTGGTTTGGCATGCGGTAAGCGTTAGTAAGGCAGGGATGATGCTAATGGCTAAGATCAGTTTGCGAATCATTATTGCAGAGCCCGATAAATGGATTGAGTGCGACAAAGTATACAAAATCAGCGGAACTGTCATCTAAATTGAAAAAACAAGTGGCTGATTGGTTATGATCACATCATGAATTTACAGACTGCTACCGCATGGCACCCCGGCGCAACTGTGCTGCCATCGCCTAACTTTGATCAGCGCCCCGAAGGTGTTGAGATTGATCTGATTGTGATTCATTCGATCAGTTTGCCACCCGGGCAATATGGTGGGCTCGGTATTGAACAGCTTTTCACGAATCAACTGGATCCGGCGGCGCATCCTTACTATGCTCAAATTTCCGGCCTCCGGGTCTCGTCTCATTTTTTAATTAAGCGAGATGGTGAGCTGGTGCAATTTGTTCCTGTTGCTCTTCGTGCTTGGCATGCGGGTGTTTCTAATTGGCAGAGCCGCGAACGGTGCAATGATTTTTCGATTGGTATCGAGTTAGAGGGGGATGACGACACGCCGTTCGAAACGGCTCAGTATCTAACGCTGCAGGCGTTGTTGAAATCTCTGGTAGGCGTGTGGCCAATCAAGGCCATAACGAGTCATGCGCATATTGCGCCGGTACGCAAAACCGACCCTGGCCCGTATTTTGATTGGACTCAAGTCGAGAATGTATGCCCAGTGATCGATGTGGTGCCTTAGGTACGTATTAGAAGGCAACGTTGGCGCGTAAGCCGACAATCGTCGCGTTCGGGATGGCCTGGTTAGGGTTGTTAGGCATTGGCGCACGCCCACCCGGGTTAATCGAGTATTGTAAAAATGGTTGCAGTGTTAGCCAGGGGTTGATAGGGGCCTGATAGGTGAGTTCAACCAGGGTTTCCGGTTTGACCATCGGTGTTTGTGTGCCGGCGAGGACATTCTGAGCCCCAATCGCGCCGTTCAGATAGGGGGTGAATTTAGCCCAACCAAATCCTAAGCCAAGTACGTCTTCCGGTCTGCCATCAAAAAGACCGATGTACGCAAGCCCGGCATCAAAATACCAGGTCACCAGATTGCGATCTGTTTGCGGATTGTATGTAACACGTGTGAACGCGCTTAGCCCCTGTGTTTCTGTGCCAGTCTCGCGCCAAATCGTTTGATCCATTAGGCCGTAAATGGCATATTGACCACGGTAACTGGTATTAATCGAGTTGGTAAAAGTACGGCCGCTACTGGATTGTGTGACATTGTCAACGACCGCAGAGTTGTACCAGCCGCCCAGTTTGTAATTTCCGGGTAACGTTTTATCACCAAACCGTAGCTCGGGGGTGAAGGCGGCTTCTACCCAAGAGAGCACGCCATCCCCCACGGGGAAATCCGTGCCGTAGGAGGTTGATGAGGTTGAAGGGCCTACTGGCGAACCATTCATGATGGACGCGGTGAGCTTCCAGTCATCGTTGAAATCAAAGCTTGCAAGGGCACCCGGTGCCGCGTTGGGGTAGCCTGGGCCGCCACCGGGCATGTTGGCCTCCCAGCTATCAGGAAAGCCAAAGGTGGAATTGACAAATACGGTCGCGGTGGGACTCATCATGTAGTAGCGGTCGGCTTCGAGTAATCCACCGCGTAACCGCAGTCGGTCATCCATCAATTTCTGCTCTAGCCAGAACTCGCCAATTTTAGCGAGTGCAGGCTCGGATTCGACATTGCTCACTGTCATGAGATTGCCAATGTTCTGTGTGGAGAGATTCTGACCCTGAATGCCGTAGCCCGTGAGGTGAATTTTTCCGCCGCGCCAACCCATTAATTTTTTGAGGTCGATGTCTAACTCGAGGTCGAGCAGACCATCGTAGATAAATCCCTGTTTGATGCCGCCTTGGGTATTACCCATGTAGTCACTTGTTTGATTCAGCGTAAAGCTAACCCCGTAGCTGTCCAGGCGTGGACGCAGTCCATCCCAATCGCCGAATAGGGTGGTGGCTGTTGTTACGTCAGACTTTGTCGGTAACAGCTCTTCGGATGTCAGCCGGGGGAGGGATCCGCTTGTCTGAGCCCATGCTGTCTGCGCGCCGGATGAGACGAGCATGATCCCGGCAGATACCAGAGACAGCAGGATTGTTTGGACAGATGGCATGGCGTTAGGTAACGGACTAAAACAAAAGCCACCCGAAGGTGGCCTTTGTAATGAAGTGCTTGGCTTTTATGCGACCTGCTTGTTGGCCTCGGCCATCGACAGGGTGCTGAGCTGACGAATCAGTTCCAGTTCTTGCGGTAGACGTTCAGCCAGCTTGTCGAACCATTCCTTGTGCGAGTCGAGCTCTTTCTCCCAACCAGCGGCATCCAGCTTGGTCAGTTTGTTGAAGTCTTCACGGCTCATGTCCAGACCGGTCCAGTCGATGTCTTCGTAGTTTGGTGTCCAGCCCAGCGCCGTTTCTTTGGCGTTAACACGACCCTTAACGCGATCAACAATCCACTTGAGGACGCGCATGTTATCGCCAAAGCCTGGCCACATGAACTTGCCATCTTCATCAACACGGAACCAGTTGACGCAGAAGATGCCCGGAGGGTTGTCAACAGACTTGCCCATCTTGAGCCAGTGACGGAAGTAGTCGCCCATGTTGTAGCCACAGAATGGCAGCATGGCGAATGGGTCGCGACGAACAACGCCTTGGGCACCGAAAGCAGCGGCGGTCGTTTCCGAACCTAGTGTCGAGGCCAGGTAGACACCGTAGTTCCAGTTGAATGCTTCGTAAACGAGCGGCACAGTTGTTGCGCGACGGCCACCGAAGATGAATGCCGAGATTGGCACGCCTGCAGGATCTTCCCAAGCGCTATCAACGGATGGGCATTGTGCCGCTGGTGCCGTGAAGCGCGAGTTCGGATGGGCTGCCTTTCGGCCGGATTCCTTGGCGATCTCTGGCGTCCAGTCTTTGCCTTGCCAGTCGATCAGGTGTGCTGGGGCTTCTTTGGTCAGACCTTCCCACCAGACATCACCATCATCAGTCAGTGCGACGTTGGTGAAGATGATGTTTTCTTTGAGGGTGGCTAGTGCGTTGTAATTGGTTTTTTCGCTGGTGCCCGGGGCAACACCGAAGAAGCCGGCTTCTGGATTGATGGCGTAGAAACGGATAACGCCATCTTTATCTTTGCGTGGTTTGATCCAAGCGATGTCATCACCAATGGTGGTGATCTTCCAGCCGTTAAAGCTTTGTGGTGGAATCAGCATGGCAAAGTTGGTCTTGCCGCAGGCCGATGGGAACGCGGCAGCCACGTAAGACTTTTCACCTTCTGGCGATTCCACGCCAAGAATCAGCATGTGTTCGGCCAACCAACCTTCGTCGCGCGCCATGCTTGATGCAATGCGCAGGGCAAAGCACTTCTTGCCGAGCAGTGCGTTGCCGCCGTAGCCCGAACCGTACGACCAGATTTCACGGGTTTCAGGATAGTGAACGATGTACTTGGTGTCCGGGTTACACGGCCAAGCGGAGTCTTTCTCGCCTTTAGCCAATGGTGCACCAACAGTGTGTACGCAAGGAACAAATTCGCCATCGGTACCCAGCAGTTCAACCACCGCTTTACCCATGCGTGTCATGGTGCGCATGTTGGTTACGACGTATGGCGAATCGGAAATTTCGATACCGATATGAGCAATTGGCGAACCCAGTGGACCCATTGAGAATGGGATTACGTACATCGTGCGACCATGCATGCAGCCCTTGAACAGGCCGTTCAGGGTAGCGCGCATCTTGGCGGGCTCTTCCCAGTTATTGGTTGGGCCGGCATCAATCTGCTTTTCCGAACAGATGTAAGTACGATCTTCAACGCGGGCAACGTCAGACGGGTCAGAGAATGCCAAGTACGAATTAGGACGCTTGGCTTCATTCAACTTGATCAGTGTGCCCGACGCTACCATCTGCGCGCACAGGCGGTCGTACTCTTCTTGCGAACCATCACACCAGACCACCTGATCAGGTTCTGTCAGTTGGGCAATCTCTTCAACCCAGGCCTTCAGGCGGGTGTTCTTAACGTATTCAGGGGCGTTGATGGCGACCATGGTTTCTCCTGTATGTCCTTGTTGCTGTCCGCTGGATTGCGTTGGCTGAAGCGTGCCGACCAGTCTTCTTGTGGTGAATGTCCGGTGCGCAAAGGCGCATCTCTCATATAAGACTGTAATTATCGCACTTCATGCACAGCTAAGAAAGTCGGCGTATGCTTTCACCAAAGAAAAAACTCCGGGGAGATAGTGCGGTGAGCGACAAAATCGATAAAAAACAAAGTGATAGTGGCGATTCTGCAAAAAACAACACACAACGGCTGCGTGAATCGGCGCTTTACTATCACCGGTTTCCCAAGCCGGGGAAGATTGCAGTAACGCCCACCAAGCAACTCACCAACCAATATGACCTCTCCATGGCCTATTCGCCAGGAGTCGCGGCGGCTTGTGAGGAAATTGTTGCCAAACCCGAAGAGGTGGCCACGCTGACTTCTAGAGCCAATCTCGTGGGTGTGATTACCAATGGCACAGCGGTGCTGGGCTTGGGAAATATTGGCCCGCTGGCGGCGAAGCCAGTGATGGAGGGCAAGGGCGTTCTCTTCAAGAAATTTGCCAACATTGATGTGTTCGATCTGGAAGTGAGTGAAAACGATCCGGATAAGCTGGTCGAAATCATCGCCAGTCTGGAGCCGACCTTTGGCGGCATTAATCTCGAAGATATTAAAGCGCCGGAGTGCTTCTATATTGAGAAAAAGCTGCGTGAGCGCATGAAAATCCCGGTTTTTCACGATGACCAGCATGGCACGGCTATCGTGGTCGGCGCTGCGTTGCTCAACGGCTTACACTTGCTGGGCAAGGATCTGAAGCAGGTGAAACTGGTCACTTCGGGTGCCGGTGCTGCTGCGTTAGCTTGTCTGGGGTTGTTGGTGCAACTGGGCGTTCCGGTTGAGAACATCTGGGTGACCGATATTCATGGCGTGGTGTACGAAGGTCGCCCGGAAGACATGGATGAGATCAAAGCGCGCTACGCGAAGAAAACGGCTGCGCGTACGCTAGGCGAAGTCATTGAAGACGCAGACGTATTCCTTGGGCTTTCTGCGGGCGGTGTGTTGAAGCCGGAAATGGCGGCCAAGATGGCCAAAGATCCGTTGATTCTGGCATTGGCAAATCCCACCCCCGAAATTCTGCCGCATGAAGTGAAGGCCGTACGTGACGATGCCATTATCGCGACCGGACGTTCGGATTATCCGAACCAGGTGAACAATGTGCTGTGTTTTCCGTTTATTTTCCGCGGCGCGCTGGATGTGGGCGCGTCGACCATTACGGAAGAAATGAAGCTGGCGGCGGTTAAAGCCATTGCCGATCTGGCGCGCGCCGAACAGTCCGATGTGGTTGCTTCAGCATACGGCGAGAAGGTGAGTGGGTTTGGTCATGAATATCTGATTCCCAAACCCTTTGATCCGCGTCTGATTGTGAAAATTGCACCGGCAGTGGCCAAGGCTGCGATGGATTCGGGCGTCGCAACCCGACCAATTCGTGATTGGGATTCATATCTGCAAAGTCTCAACGACTTTGTTTATCACTCTGGCATGATCATGAAGCCTGTGTTTGCCCAGGCTAAATTGGCACCCAAGCGCATTGTCTTTGCTGAAGGCGAAGAAGAGCGTGTGCTTCGTGCCATTCAAGTGATCTGTGATGAGG
>JACCDN011181533.1_pt1 | contig 11465 bp, 12 predicted proteins | sample 7441691 | NCBI WGS metagenome assembly JACCDN01 (sample SAMN15323439, study PRJNA562643) | freshwater metagenome | isolation source: river surface water | place: USA:Blue River Watershed | collected 2017-08-16
AAAACGACACCAAGGGCCGTTACTTCACGGGCGTGGGTGTGCGCTGGAGCTTTGAGTGAGCTTCGACCTCGATGCCGTTTTAGGCCTCGCCATGTTTGCCGCGCCCTTTGTGGGCGTTGGCCTTTACATTCGTAAGGCGAACAAGAAACAACGGCAGGGCCGTGAGGGTGGATTCACCCACCAAAACCACGGCCCTGAGTACAACGTCAACGGCTTGCCGATGACTGGCGCGGTGGACGTTCAAGGGAACCCATACGGGACTTATGGGGGTGGACCATGAGAACAAAAATCACAGTTTTGGTTTTGCTTGCTTTGGCGGGGTGTTCATCGTTCAAAGAGTACGCGCAGGATGTGCAAGTAACGGCACATAGAGCAAAAAACGCTTATGAGGATCGGACTGCTGGAACTACCGACTATGCGGCAGAGGGTCATCGAGAGGTAGCCATACTCGACCGTACATCATGGGCCTTGCGCACAGACATAATTCCAAGCACCAAGTTTGTTGGAGGTCAGCACACAAATTTTGTCGCTATGGAACTGGCGGGGAAATACCCTGATTTTTTCAAAACCTATGCGATGGGCAAGAAGCAGAGATTTTGGATTTCTTGGCGCACTTTTGAAGGCACGTTTAACACCTATCAGGCTTGCCCACCACCAGCGCGAAACGGTGCAGGATTGCGGGATTTATTCAAAGCTCGCGAGGAGTGGGAAGCTAAAGTAAAGCGCGAGAAAATCCAGTGCTTGAAAGAAGTAAAACCGATGATGCTATGTGAGGCTTCGGTGGGTTTGGTCCCTATTGATGAGGAGAAGCCTAAAGTAATTTACAGCAGTACATCAGATGAAAAAAACGAATGGAAGGTTTCTTCGATTAAAAGAGCTGATGACGTGCGCCGAGTATTTGCAGCGGGCTGCATTAATGACGCAATCGAAAAAATGGTTGCTGATTACAAACTGGGGAACAACCGATGATTGACACCGCGACCGCGCAAATTCTCACCATGGGAAGCGTGGGACTTGCCTTCTTGCTTTTCATCAACTGGCTTGAAAAGCGCGAGAAGAAAAAGGACCAAGAGCCCAAGTAAAAAGGCCCGCAGAAGCGGGCTTTTTTTATTCGCTCTCTAAGTCGTTCGGCTCATCCAGTGATAGTTTTTCTTGAGGGTTTTTGTGGAAAGCAAAGTGAACGGCGACAACTTTTCTGCCTGCCTTGATAGCTTTCCACTCGATAACCCAATTATCTTTTTCGACCAACTCTTTAACGGCTGGCTCAATGATTTTGGTCCGAAGTTTTGCAAAGTCCGCCCGCTGCTTTTCGGTGGCATCCATGCCAATGGCGAAATCGTCAATATCTATTTGGGTCCACCCAGTTTTTTTGTAACGCATGAGCAGCTCAAGCAGCCGCCAAGAGTACGCCGAGCGCAGCGCGGTTGTTTGGAGTAGTTGGTACTGCGTAAAGTTCTTGGATAGGCCCATGAGGTGTGGCACAACCTCGTGCCACAGGTGCAGCTCTACCCAGCCTTCATTTTGGTGATACGTCGCTCGACCGACCCACCGCATGACGTGTTTTTTTATGGGCTTGCCTTTGCGTCTTTCGGCTGGCTCAAAGAAGGTGATGGAGCGCGAATAAAGGTGCTCTGCGGCTGATGCCAGTTGGCCGTATGCGGTGTTTGTGTCCACCTCGAAGGTTTCCGCATACTCTGCCGCCGTTAAGCGGACTATGGGGCTCTCACCGTGTTTGGGTGGTCTCTTGCTGTCAAGTTTGGAGACAGCAGCGGCAACGATGCGCTTTTCTGCAAGCGTGAGCCCGTGGCCGCTTCGTGTGAGAGCGTTAGACATGGAAACATACCGCTCACCTGCGGGGCGGTTTGGGTTGTCCAGTTCGTAGTTTTCAGCCTTGTGTAGTTCGCTCATTTCTCCCATCCTTCGGGTTTTTCTCCCGCAATGAAGATGTGGGGAGTATAGATAAGAATTCGCCCTTGTGCAACAGCTTGGGAGAATTGAGCAAAAAACTTGAAATTCCATGATTTATAAATTTCAAGAAAACTTGGTGAGGAGTCCATTAAATGGAAAGTTCGCGGTTTAACTGGGGGGTTGTGGACAGCACCCGAAAAAAGGGAGATTGACCCGAAAAAAGGGAGATGAAACCCGAAAAAAGGGAGAATAAACCCGAAAAAAGGGAGAGTTCACTGGAAAACCTACTATAAAGAACGCGCGCGCGCGAAAAACTTTTAAAAACTTGAAAAACTTTTATAAAAACCGTGCGCTCTGTGGACAACTCATAACAGACCCCCCAAGGGGGGTAGGAATTGGCTTCGCCACGCCCCCCTTAGCTTGCTTGGGCACGCCCAGCAAGCCCTCAAACGGGCCGTATAGGCGTTTTTTTAGCTTGGTTGGTACTTGGGGTGCCATTTTGTTTATCAAGGCGCGTAGGGGCGTTTTTGGAGTTCGTGAGGCCCGTCTCGCGTCCGTCATTGTTGGTTTGCCTGCTCTGCGTCACCATGGGGGCCACAGCCCCCATACCCCCTTTGTCTTGGTGACTGGATTTCTTTTGATTGAATTTTTGTAAAACATGGGGGGAGCGCGTGGGGTGGGTAACTCTGTTTGTCCACATGAGGAGCTTGCGACGATTGTGGGCAAATGTTGAGTTATCCACGCCTTTAAGCGCTGGGGGCGCGAAAGCCCCCACGAGGCCGCAGGCCTCGCAATCGGGCGCGAAGCGCCCGCCGTAATTTTTTTGGGTAGGGTAGGCGGCAAGGGTGCACAAAACTACACACCAAGGCCAATAAAAAAGGGGGCCGAAGCCCCCAAATCCCATGCCGAGTGGAATTCTTTATTTAATGATTTCTGTATTTCCGTATTTCTGTGCCAGCATTTCCCGCACTTCGTCCGCTATTTTGGTGCCTCTGGCTCCAGTTTGGCTTTTGATTGCGCGATGAAGACTAACGGGAATATCAATGGTCAACCGCTTTTTTTCTTCGGCTGGTGCTTCGGCTGGTGCTTCGGCTGGTGCCGTTTCTTCGGCTGGTGCCGTTTCTTCGTTTGTTTCCGCAGTAAGACTGCGCGATTCAACCCAAGCATCGGGGTTGGGTTTGGTTATTGGCTTTGCGCCGATTGAGATTTTTTTCCCGCTCATTTTGCAAACTCCAAGACTTCGTTTTTGACCACTTCGATTTCGTTTGCGGCTGGGCCTTCTGGCTCCAGTTCAAAGACCGCCTGCCCTTGTGCGACAGCTTCAGCGAAGATGACCCGTTGAGTGATGGAGGCCGTTAGCGTGTGTAGTTGGTACGCTGCCAGCGCTTCGCCTACATCGCGGCCAATCGCAGTATTTGTGATTTTACGATTAACCACAAATGCAGATTTAAGATTTTCCTTAAATACGGAAGCCTCACCAATGAGCTTCACCACTTCGTCAGCGGCCCAAATGTCGTATGGCGAGGGCTGAACTGGAATCAACACAACGTCAGAAGCCATGATGACCGAGCGGGCCAAATCAGAAACGCGGGGCGGTCCGTCAATCACAACATGGTCAAAGCCTTTGGCAATCTCGGCCAACTCTTTATGAATTGTCGGGCGAGGAAGTCCAACGACCGAGAACAGCGGTTGACCAGAACGAGCCGCCGCCCAATCCAAGGCCGACCCTTGAGGGTCAGCATCAATGAGCAAAACACGTGCGCCATGACGCGCCAAGGAAGCCGCCAGATTGACGCTTAGCGTGGTCTTGCCGACCCCGCCTTTTTGGTTGCAGACCCCAATAATCATAAGTTTCCCCTTTGCAGAAATGTGGGTTTACGGAAAATCGTAAACACGATTATACGTATTTAAGGCGCACGAAACCACATAGAACTAAATTATTTACAAAGCGTTCTTGTGTTGGTACTATATAGCTCCATTAACTACGGGGGGCGAGTATGAATGTTGTAGGTGTCGGCTTGGCAAGCGTCACGGGCTTATTGGCCGTTTGGCTATGGCTGGGGCAGTCAGAGCGGGTGCAAACCAAATCTGATGAGACAGCGGCAGAGCTTCGCTGCGAGCGTGCGCGGTTCGATGCGGACATGGCCCGCCGCTGGGGGGACGGCCCCGAGCAGTTCAAGAAATTGGACACACGCGCACAAGGCGAGTGCGACCGCTACGAAGGCAAGCGAAGCGACAACGAAGCGGCAAAGACAGCGAGGGAAGGCGATAACGCCGACCTCAAAAACACCATCGGCTCACTGATGAAGTGAGCTTTTCAAAGCAAAGGGGAAACCATGAAACTGAACAAAATCGCCGTGGTTGCGGCAATGGTGCTGGGGGCTTCAATGGCCTTGGCACAGCAAAAAAACGAATGGGCGAACTCAGCAGCGCAGACCATTAGCGCCATGCCTGCGAACTCGGCCACGATGCAAGAGGCAATCAATGGCGCAGCGGGCGAGGTTATGACCGCCTTTAGCGCTTATGCCCAAGACACGAAGAACGGGAAACCCCTTCGCGCATTAACTGCCAAAAGCAACTTGGCAGGCTGGATGATTTTGGAGGACGAGGTTTTCAAACCTTCGGGCCGATTCATGGATGAGAAGGCTCTCCAGTCCGCACGGGAAGCCCTCACAAAGCCCCGCAGCGTTAAGCCTTGGTTCACCCCTTTGGATGACAAATTGAAGGCCTTTGTGGCTGGAAATAACCCCGCAGGCGAGGACGCTTTACTTCGATTGTTTGCGGTTGCCAATCTGGAGGAGTTTTCTCAGGACGAGCTGACCAATGGAATGAGCGGAACCAATAGCCCCGTGGAAATGGCCGCGCACTATTTCATGTTTTCACGCAAGGCTCAATTCGCCAGTGCATTTAGCGCACAAGTGGCAAAGGGGCTGAAACCCAAATACAAAACCGCCGATGAATTCAAGGCTGATTTTGTGCGTGTGGTTATGGCAATGCCACCAGAGCAGATTAAAGACCTTTTCTTGACTGCCCGAGCCAATGCAGAAATCAAGGCCAGCTATCAGGCCACCTTTTCATTGTTTGAGCAATCAGAGCGATGGACAACCAAAGGGCAGGGCTACGAATACGCATACACGCTCACACCATTCAGCGCCCCGAGCCAAGCGAATAAAGGCCTAACGATTGAAAAGAGCGGCCAACCAGTTTACGGAATGGGCTATATCGGCGGCAAGTTTCAAACCGTACAGGTGGACGAACTGGAGAGCAAACCCGCAATTTCAGTTTCTAGCAAATGAGGTGAATCATGGACACATTACTCAAAATCTTAACGGCGCTTCTGATTATTTTCGGCGTGAGCGCTTGCAGTAAATCGGCATCCGTCAATGCTGAATCAGGCGAGAACAGCGGATTCAAAGGCGAGTTTTCATTCTCTCAAAGCGAATCCAAGAACGCCACCAATGGCGCAAAGACGGTGAACAAGGTTCAACTATTAACCAGCCTAATCACTTCGGCTGAAAAGACGTTGAAGGCAATGGAGCCGTATTTCAAAGAGGTGCCAAAAGCCGAACTGGATAAGCACAAAAAAGGTTTTGCCTTTAACACTGATTACAACGGCCAACGCCTTCTATGGCGTGAGGGTTGCGGCCTTGATGTGCGATGCGAGAAAGCCCCGCAAATGGATTTAGCCAAACTCAATGCGGCTGATGATGAAACGATTAAGCAATACGTGAGCACGCTCCAGTTGCCAAAAGAAGTCGAGGACTGGTTCACTCCATTTGATTCTTTGATTGAAAAGGCAGCGAAGGGCGACAAGAAAGCGGCCATTGATTTCTTGGTTCACACGCGAGCCATTAATGATTTTCTCGCAGGTGTGACGCCTTCTAACGGTTGGTACAACTACGGCAAATTGAACATGGATGATTCTCAGGCCCCCATCATTAACGTTCATACGCGCTGGGTTCGATTTGCCAATTTGTTTGCCACTGAGGTGGTGCGTCAAATGCCGAAGAACTTTAAGAACCCCGCAGACATTCGACACGATTTCATTGTGGCGCTTTTGAAAATTCCATCCGAAACCATCATTCAGATTTACAACCAAGCAGGCCAAGATGCGTTTGATGGATTCGCGGCAAATAAAACCATAGTTGACCATGCTTCAGGCCGTGGCACTTCATGGGTAACAGGGCCAAGCTCATACGCTGGAACTAATGAGGGCTGGACTATTAAAACGGGAGGCCAAACCGTATTTGGTCAAGGCTATATCAACGGCCAATTAATCGAGGTTGAAGTCTCATCCAGTTTGGAAGTTGCCAAGAAGGTAGAGAAGGGCAACCGATTAACAGGAACCACAGGCACAGACGAAACGGCCAAGGGTTCAGTGGGGACGAAATAACCAAAAAAGGGGGGTAGTCATAGGGCTACCCCAATCAAAGAAAAAGTGGGGTCGGTCAGCTTTGCTGACCTAAAGCCTTCGGGCACACACTACGCACCTACGGTGCAAGCGTGAAAAGCCACTAACCCTTTGATTTACAAAGGGAATTTGTGTTAACAGATTTCAGGAAGTCCGTTAACACAAACGAGCAAAAACAGCTTGGAAGCATTGCACAGCATAGAAAAGGAGCGTTTACATGACAGACCCAAAAATGATAGGGGTTCGCCTGCCTGCGGAGCTTTTGGAGCAGGTTGACCAGTTGACCGAGAAGGGCTTTGAGAGCCGTTCGGATGCGCTTCGCTACCTGATTCAAGAGGGACTGGATAAGGAAGAAATTAAGCAGCGCCTAGATTATTTTCAGAACTCACTCAATCGAATGTCTTTCATTATGGAGTGGATTTTCAAATCTACTTTTGCAGCCACCAGCGTGGCGCAGGAATCGCGGGAGATTGAAAACAAAGAAGGGCGCTTGTTGGTCAAAGCGATTGACCCGCAAAAGGTTATTGACGCGATGGAGCTTTCAAAGAAAGTTTTGGTGACTGAGTTGGTCAAGAAGTTTGGGGAATGACATGAGCAACCACCAATCAGATTTTGAAAACTTCATCCGTGGCAGTGACACCATTTGGCACAGGCTGCAAATGTTCGGGGCGGGTATTTCTCGCCTATTGGCAGTGGGTGGGTTTGTGGGTTTGATAACGGCGTATTTGGTTTTTAGTGTGCCGACCTCATCCATACAGCGTGAAATTATCTTTAAACGGATTGCAGCGCAGGTTTTGGGGGTAAGCGTATATCTACCCACAGGCGATGGAAAAAAACAGCTTGTGAGTGCCAAAGCAGCCGTACAAGTGACCGAAAGCGCAGCGCCTTGGATGCTCTGGCTTTTGGTTTCTTTAGCGGCTGGAGGGTTTGCAGGCGTGGCCGTGGTTAAGCGCGTGAGCCGTTATCAAATCGGCAGGGGCGAGGATGCGATTAAAGATAAGTTCTTGCGCGGTCAAACCGTAGTCAGTGAATCGGACCTATCCAGTTTGACCAAAGAAGCCTCAAAGCTAGGTTTTCAAATCGGTGGGGTAGGTGTACCCGATAGCCTATTAATGCGAAATATCGCCTTTGTGGGCTCAATGGGAACGGGTAAGAGCCAAGGGATTTTCAATTTCTTGGATGCTGCAAATACAAACGGCGTTAAGGCCGTGGTGTATGACCTCACGGGCGAATTTGTCGAGCGTTATTACAACCCCGAGCGCGGGGATGTGATTTTGAATCCATACGACAAGCGAGGCCGTGAGTGGTCTTTGTTTGCCGACTTGCGCGGCGAGATTGATTTCTCGGCTTTGTCGATTTTCTTTGTGCCTGAACAAAAGGGCGAGAACAACCCATTTTTTACAAATGCGGCGCGGATTCTTTTTGAGGACTTGTTGCGACTGGTGAAGCTGGAGCCAGAGTTCAAAAAAACAATGGGCGAGGTTGCGCGAATCGCAGCGACTTTGCCAAACAAAGAGATTTCAGACCTATTAGAGAAATACGGTTTACCAAGTGCGGTGACAGTTCGACCAGACAGCGAGGCCAGCCGTGGCGTTTGTATGTCGCTCATGGCGCAGCCCTCAATTAGATTTTTTAACGCATTTGAAGGCGAAGGGTTTTCAATCCGCGATTTCATCAAAGACGATGAACAAAGGGGCTGGTTATTCATTACGAGCCATGCAGAGCTTCACGAAGCAATCAAACCATTTGCAGGTGTATGGATTGAAACCGCATTAATGGCGGTTATGTCGGGCAGGCCTACCCATGATGTGCGGGTTTTGTTTGTGCTGGATGAGCTGGGCAGTTTGCCAAGGCTCAAAGCACTTGAAACGGGTTTGACCTTGAGCCGCAAATATGGCGCGGCGTGGGTTCTTGGTTTTCAGAACATGGCCCAAATCGACCTTATTTATGGGGAGCCTTTGCGCCTAACTCTTTTGTCGAACACACAGACGAAAGTGATTTTCAGAACCGAGGAAGAAAAGAGCGCCAAGAGCCTTTCAGCCGTGTTGGGTGAAAAGGAAGTGGACGAAGCCAGCGCGGGGGAAAGCTACGGCATTGAAAGCACAAAAGACAGCAGCACGATTAACCGCAAGCGCACAGAAATCAAAGTCGTTTTACCCGCGGAGATTCAGGTTTTGCCCGACCTAACGGCTTATCTAAAGCTGGCAGGCAATTACCCCGTGGCTTTGGTGCGAATCCCAATCAAGGACAGACCAATTAAGGCGGCTGCATACGAGCTTAAAGAGCTTGGTTTTGTCGGGCAAGGGGTTGCCTTGACCGAGCCAGAAAAGGCGCAGGAAGGCCCGATTTTGGCCCTCGATGAGCCCAAAGAAAACGTGAACTGGTGGGAGGCCGCGAAATGATTTCCATGAACGCAATCGGCAGCGCTGGAGGCGCGGCCAACTACTACACCCAAGAACAAGCGGCCATTGAGTATTACGCAGGGGAGGCGGTGCCTTCGCAGTGGCACGGCAAGGGGGCCGAAATCAACGGACTGGAGGGGGCGGTGAAGGCTGACGACTTGACCCGAATCCTTGAGGGCAAGGTGAAAGAGGTCAGCACGGATGCCAACGGCGTGGAGCGCGTGACCAATGTGGAAGTGGGGCGCAACAAGGGAGGCGGGGTTAAGGAACACCGCGCAGGCTCGGATTTGACTTTCAGCGCACCCAAGAGCGTCAGCATCGAGGCCGAGGTTTTCGGGGCCAAGGATGTACGCGCAGCGCATGAGGCGGCAGTCTTGGAAACAATGAAGTGGCTGGAGAAAGACGGGGCCATGACCCGAATCAACGGCAAGCGCGTTGAAACGGGGAATTTGACTTATGCCACCTTTGGACACGCAACCTCACGGGAAGGCGACCCACAGACGCACACGCACGTTTTAGTTGCAAATGTCACATACCTGAACGGCAAGGCTTGCAGCATCAGCAATGAGCGCATGATGGAGATGCGGACCACGGCAGATGCGGTTTATAAAAACTCGCTGGCATCCAAGCTGCAAGGGCTGGGGTATGTCGTGGACTATGACGGGCGCGGCAACTTTGAAATCAAGGGCTACGACAAGGCGGCGCGGGACCAATTCAGCAAGCGAAGTGAGCAGATTAAAGAATCACTGGCAGAGCGTGGCCACGACATCGAGGGCGCAAGTTACGAAGCAAGGCAGGCCGCTACCCTGGCAACCAGGCAAGACAAAGCCGAGAACCACAGCGAGAGTGCCGAAGCTCACCGCGACCGCTGGCAAGGGGAAGCAAAAACCGCAGGGATTGAACGGGTCCACAAGGTTGACCCCAAGGAACTGAAAAGCAACATCACAGCCGCCGAGTTGGTGAATAGCGCCATTGAATCGGTGGCCGACCGTGAGCAGGTATTCGCCAAAAAAGACTTGGTGAAAGAGGTCATGTTGCAAAGCAGCGGGCGCGTATCTAGTGACGCATTGCTTGAAGAAATCGAGAGCAGGGCCAAGAGTGGGGACCTTATAAAGCGAGACCAAGACAAGGCAGGGGCGCGGTACACGACCGCCAAGGCCGTGGCTGGGGAGCTATGGGCAGACAAGCAAATCAGCGCAGGGATTGAGGCTCATACCCATGTGATGACAGAGAAGGAGTTTTCTCAAGCGGTCCACCTTTTTAACGGCAGAAAAACGGAGCAATTCGTAATTGAGGCCATTAAAAAAGGGGAGCAGCCCAAGCACTTCAAGCTAACTGATGAACAGGTGGGCGCAGCGCGGAGCATCCTCACGGGCAGTGACCAATTTCAAGCGGTTCAAGGCTATGCAGGCACGGGAAAAACAACCGTTTTGGAGTTCATCAGGGAGGCGGCAGAGTCCAAAGGCTGGACGGTGAAAGGCATGGCGACAGGAGCGGCGCAAGCTGGCAAGCTTGAGGCAGAGAGCGGCATCCAGTCCAGTACGACCGAATCATTTTTGAGGACGAAGCGCGAGGAAGTGGGCGGCACGACAAAGACGCTTTTTATCGTTGACGAGGCTTCACTGGCTGGGCAAAAAGAGTTCAATGGAATCATTGGAGAGACACAGAAAGCAGGCGCAAAGACCGTGTTTCTCGGTGACGTATCACAGCACCAATCAGTTGCGGCAGGTGCAGCACTGGAGAGGGCCATAGGCTCATTGGATGCCCCCAAGATGGAAGTGAGTTTCTTGAAGAACATCACTCGCCAAAAGGAGGACACCAAAAACCTAGGCTGGAACGCAAAGGAGGCGGTTTCGCTCATCATGGCGGGGGACCATGCGGGGGCGGTGAAAAAGACAGCCAACGAATTCAGGGCAGAGCGAACAGCAGCGCAGGCCAAGTGGGATGCAGTGACCGAGAAGCAAGGGGGCAAGCTCAACGCACGGCAGACGGAACAAAGGCGCGATGAACTCAAGGCGGCAAGGCTCAAAGACAACGAAGCCGTGATTTCTGCCATAGCCAAAGACTACGGCAATTTGACGAAAGAGCAGCAGGCGGGGACGTTGGTGATTACGGCGACCAACAAAGACCGCAGCGCAATCAATCAGGGGGTGCGCTCAGAGTTGAAAGCGCGGGGAGAACTCAAGGGCGGCGTGTCGGTTGAGGTGCTAACCAAACGCGATGTGACGGACGCGCAGAAGCTCCAAGTTTCAACGTATCAGCGCGGGGATGTGCTCACCAAAGAGGACAAGAAGGGGCAGGTTCAACAGTTCAAAGTGTTGGGCAGTGACACCGCGAAAAACGTTCTTTTTGTGTCCGATGCCAAGGGGCAAACCCAATCATTCAATGGCGACCAGTTGGGCTTACTGAGCGCGTGGGCGGCAGATACCAAAGAGTTTGCCGTAGGCGACAAAGTGGCCTTCTTGCAGAACTCCAAAAGCGCAGGCGTAAAGAACGGCTGGGGGGGAACGATTGAGAAAGTTACCGCCGACACCATGACGGTGAAGCTCTACCAAGGCGGCACCAAAGATGTGGACTTGAAAAATTACAAGCAGCTAGACCACGGTTATGCGACCACCTCGCACAAATCGCAAGGGCAGACGGTGACAGAGGCTTGGGTCCATCACAACACCGAGGGCGGGATGCACAGCCAGCGGGAGACCTACGTGAATATGACCCGTGCGCGTGAAAAAACCATCACGTAC
>JACCDN010306925.1_pt1 | contig 11464 bp, 11 predicted proteins | sample 7441691 | NCBI WGS metagenome assembly JACCDN01 (sample SAMN15323439, study PRJNA562643) | freshwater metagenome | isolation source: river surface water | place: USA:Blue River Watershed | collected 2017-08-16
CGTTGCTGCTTGCTGCTTGCTTGGCTTTTATATCGGTACCTGCCTTTGCCCACTCGGCTCTTATCTCATCTAATCCTGAACAGGGATCCGTGATCGAGGTAATCCCTGCTGATTTCTTGCTGACATTTAATGAGGAACTTATCTCGATCGAAGGACAGAGCGTTAATAAACTCTCACTCACCGGTGCAGATGGTGAAAGTTATCCCCTAACTGAGACTGTCATTTCCGGTGAAGTTCTCTCGGCTTCTGCAACCGCTGGCCAATATCCAGCTGGAGAGTATCTGCTGACATATCGAGCAGTTTCAGCAGATGGTCATCCAATTACTGGGGAGATTGCTTTCTCGGTGCAATCGCCCTCGACTATTGATTCTCCAATACAGGAGCCTGCACCAACATCGGTTACCACAGAGCCCAAATCCTCAGGTGCAGGAACTTACTTATTGATCGGCCTTATTCTTCTACTGGGTATTGCAACACGCATCTGGGCGAGTAGAAAGGAAAGTCGTGGCCAAGGTAATTGAGGTAGATGGTGAGCTAGTTCTGCAGCTCTCATTACGCGAAAGATTCTTTGCGCTGCATTCAAACCCTCGCGCAAAGGCTTCCGATTTACTTTCAAGTACAGAGTCGGCAAACCCTTGGAGTAAAGAAGTTCTGCGTGGAGTTCGCGCCCCTGGAACTGCCATTCCATATGTAGTCCTGCTTGGAACCATGCGCTTTAAGGGCGGCAAAGATTTCACCGCCATTTACAAACGTGGACCTGTACGAATCTATGAATTTAAAGCAGGTGAATTTAAACGCTGGATTGTTTCTATATGAGCCTAGTTAAAGACTTGCATGCACTTGCGCGCAAGGGAAGATCGGCAGATCTTGCTCACTTTTTTAAGGCATTTCCGGGTGGTTACGGAGAAGGCGATGTTTTCATTGGAGTGATTGTTCCTGATACTCGTATCGTTGCTAAGAAATATATAGACCTATCGTTTGCAGAACTTGAGAGGGTCATTGCCTCCCCTATCCATGAAGAACGTCTCTGCGGATTAATCATTCTTACCTTGAGATACAAGCGGGATAAAGATGAGCAAACCCGAAAGAAGATCTTTACTTTCTACATGAAGATGCTCCGTGCCGGTCACGTCAACAGCTGGGATCTAGTGGATGTAAGCGCCCCGATCATCGGCGACTTTCTGATTTCAGAGCCAAAGCACTTAGAACTTCTTGAAAAGCTATCACGAAGCAAGAACCTTTGGCAGCGTCGCACGGCGATGGTCTTTACCTTTGCATTCCTGCGCAAAGGAATCACAGCACCAACCGTGGTCATTGCAGAAAACCTTTTAGGAGATTCTCACGATTTAATTCATAAGGCTGTGGGTTGGATGTTGCGTGAGATGGGTAAGCGCGATCCTTATTTGTTGCGTTCATTCCTTAAAGAAAATGCCTCGGAAATGCCACGGACAGCCCTTCGATATTCAATCGAAAGACTGCCCGAGAGCGAACGTAAGAGATGGCTTGCTGTTAAGCCTTCAGGTCGAAGCGATCGGCATTCATCACCTTTGTCCAAGCGGCGATAAAGTCGGCAACAAACTTCTCACGAGCATCATCTTGTGCGTAGATTTCAGCATAAGAGCGCAAGATTGAATTTGAACCGAATACGAGATCTACACGAGTTGCTGTGAATGCAACCTGTCCTGTGGTGCGATTACGTAGGTTGTAGAGGTTCTCACCGGCTGGTTCCCAGACATATGTCATATCTGTGAGGTTGACGAAGAAGTCGTTTGAAAGCGCACCCACCTTGTCGGTGAAGACACCATTTTTTGATCCAGCATGGTTTGCGCCGATGACACGAAGGCCGCCAACGAGAGCAGTCATTTCATGTGCTGAAAGACCCATCAACTGTGCGCGATCGAGCATGAGCTCTTCTGCAGTGACTGCATAATCTTTCTTGAGCCAGTTACGGAATGCATCATGTGTTGGCTCAAGAACTGCAAATGATTCAACATCTGTCTGCTCTTGTGTTGCATCGCCGCGACCTGGAGCAAATGGCACAGATGCGTTTACGCCTGCCGCCTTTGCTGCACGTTCTACGCCGACATTTCCTGCCAAGACGATTACATCTGCAAGGCTGGCACCTGTTGCAGTTGCAATTGGTTCAAGAGCTGAAAGAACGCGTTGTAGACGTGCTGGCTCATTGCCTTCCCAATCCTTCTGTGGCGCAAGGCGAATACGTGCACCATTTGCACCACCGCGCATATCTGATCCGCGATAAGTGCGAGCGCTATCCCATGCTGTTGCAACGAGATCTGAAACAGGAATGTCGAGGGCTTCAATCTTTGCCTTTACATCTGCAACGTTATAACTCTTATTGCCCACTGGAATTGGATCCTGCCAGATGAGATCTTCTGCTGGGACATCAGGTCCGATGTAACGAACCTTTGGTCCCATGTCGCGGTGAGTTAATTTAAACCACGCACGAGCAAAGACTTCATCAAAGTATGCAGGGTTTGCGTAGAACTTCTCTGAGATTTCACGATAGATCGGATCCATCTTCATCGCCATGTCAGCATCGGTCATCATCGGGTTGTAGCGAATTGATGGATCTTCTACATCGACAGGCTTATCTTCTTCGGCAATATTGATTGGCTCCCATTGGTGAGCGCCAGCTGGAGACTTCTTAAGCTCCCAGTCGTACTTGAAGAGCAGTTCAAAGTAACCGTTATCCCACTTGGTTGGGTTGGTAGTCCAAGCACCTTCAATTCCGCTTGAAACTGTATCGCGACCGATCGCACGGGTGGTGTGGTTCATCCACCCAAGGCCACCTTCAACAATGTCGGCACCTTCTGGAGCAGGACCAAGGTTTGATGCCTTTCCATTTCCATGAGCCTTGCCCACTGTATGTCCACCGGCAGTAAGAGCCACTGTCTCTTCATCATTCATCGCCATACGTGCAAAAGTTTCACGAACGTGCTGGGCTGTACGTAGCGGATCTGGATTTCCGTTCACACCTTCTGGGTTTACATAGATCAACCCCATGTGTACGGCAGCAAGTGGATTCTCTAGCGTTGATGCATCGCTAAGGTCTGAGTAACGGTTCTCACTTGGTGCAAGGAATTCATTCTCAGAGCCCCAGTAGATATCAATCTCTGGATGCCAGATATCTGGGCGACCAAAGGCAAAACCGTATGTCTTAAGACCCATTGACTCGTATGCAATTGTTCCCGCCAAGATCATGAGATCTGCCCAGCTAATTTTATTTCCGTACTTCTTCTTTATTGGCCACAAGAGTCTGCGCGCTTTATCGAGATTGACGTTATCTGGCCAAGAGTTAAGTGGAGCAAAACGTTGGTTACCAGTTCCTGCGCCGCCACGTCCATCTGCTGTGCGATATGAGCCTGCTGAGTGCCAAGCCATACGAATCATTAATCCGCCGTAATGTCCCCAGTCGGCAGGCCACCATGACTGGCTATCGGTCATGAGCGCATGTACATCTTTTTTAAGCGCTGCAATATCAAGCTTCTTTAACTCTTGCGCATAATCAAAATCTGCACCGAGTGGATTGGTCTTTGTATCGTGCTGATGCAAGATGTCGAGGTTGAGGGCATTTGGCCAGAAGTGCGTATTGCTCTGTGCAACTGTTGTCATTGCGCCATGGGCGACTGGGCAATTACCTGAATCTTGCATGTGATTTCCTCCAGATTGAGCGGCCTATATATCTTTTTAGTCTAACTACCCCCGCGTGGATCCGCTATTCGGAGCAAATCCGCCCAAGCCAATCTTGTAATATCACCCTATGGCTGTCTCAGATGGTGATCGCGAAAAGTTCTTTCCGCTGATTGAGAAGAAGTATGGCGAAAAGATGGCGTATTGGTTTGCCATCATGGCCAAACTTGAAGGCAAGAAATACCCAGAGCAAATCTCACATCTTCGTGAGAATTATGGCTTCAGCCAGGCCCATGCAAATGCGCTCGTGATGTACTCGCGAGGTTCACTATCGGCTAAGCGACATGAATCCCCTTCTGCTTACTTCAAGAGTATTGATCCGAAGCAGGCAAAAAAGGTAAAGGAGATCATCAAAGTCATCACGACTAAATACCCTGATCTCGAGCTGGTTATCGCCTGGAATCAACCTATGCTCAAGAGAGGTAAGGATTATGTCTTTGGGGCATCTGTCTCAAAGAACCACATTTCGATAGCCCCTTGGGGCGATGTCCTTAAAGATTTTGCTGCGAAATTCGAAAAGCATGACGGCATCCGCGTAACGAAAAAGACTGTGGCAATTCCAAATGATTGGGAGCTCGATACCAAGCTTCTCCTGGCCATGATCGCCGCTCGCCTCAAAGAGCTGTAGCCCATATTCGCCTCTTTGGCCTATACCCCCAGGGGTATGTTACTCTCTTCCTTGAAAGGGAGAAAAATGTCGATTCAGATCATCAATATTGATACACCCACACTTGGAGACCGCGGATACATTGCCCATGATGGCAAGACCGCACTAGTCGTAGATCCACAACGAGATATTGATCGCGTTGAAAAGATCCTTACCGATAACAATTTGTCGCTAGGTGCTGTTGTTGAGACCCATATGCATAATGACTATGTCAGTGGCGGTCTCGTGCTCGCGCGTAAGTATCAAGCCAACTACATCACTAGCGCTGAGGATCCCGTTTCGTTCGAACGTACCGCAGCAAAAGATTTAGATGAGTTCAATGTCGGTAGCTTTGCAGTTAAGGCACTCCACACACCCGGACATACCTTTACCCACCTTTCATATATTTTGCTCGACCCAACCGGATCTGCTCAAGGAATCTTTACTGGTGGATCGCTTCTCCATGGATCTACAGGGCGTCCAGATCTTCTCGGTCAAGATCACGCACCTACCCTTGCAGGACTTCAACATGGGTCTGCTCATCGCATGGCAGAGATGCTTGAAGACAAGACTCCGATTTTTCCAACACATGGCTTTGGTTCATTCTGTGCTGCAACGTCAACATCTGGTGATTCATCAACGATCCAAGATGAGAAGCGAATTAATCCAGCGTTGACAATGTCGGTGGAACACTTCATCTCTGCAACTCTGGCCGGGCTAGATGTCTTTCCGGCTTATTACAAACATATGGGCCCTGCTAACCATGCAGGTCCTGGTCCAATTGATCTCACCGAACTTCCACGTTTGAGCAGCCAAGAACTTCTTAAGGCAATAGCTGGAAACTCTTGGGTAGTAGATCTTCGCGATAAAGAAACATGGGCTAAGGGACACCTGCCTGGCACAATCACCTTTGGGGTTGCAGGTTCATTTGCAACCTATCTTGGATGGCTCTTCCCATATGAGAATGAACTCGTATTGATTTCAGATAAGGCTGCAGATATTGCAGAAGCACAGCGAGAACTTGTTCGTATCGGCATTGATCGCCCATCAGCTAGTTTTGTTGGTGATATCTCTACCGTTGATAAAACAATAGAGACTCGCCTTGTCACATTTAATGATGTCCCAGCAGCGCTAAATGATGCAGAGATCGTAGTTCTCGATGTTCGCAGAAATAGTGAACGAGATGCTTCGCACATTCAAGGAAGTCAGCACATTCCACTCCACGAACTCAGCCAGCGAATGGCAGAGGTAGCCACAGATAAAACCATTTGGGTACATTGTGCTGGTGCATACCGAGCATCAATTGCAGCGAGTATTATGCAAAATGCAGGCCGCAAGGTGGTCCTCATCAACGAGCCTTACGAAAAGGCGCTCAGCGTCGCAGATCTCACTTTGGTCTCCGGCGGAATTGATCACAGTCCTGTGGCCCCATCTGATGTAAAAGCAACTGCATAAGGAGAGATCATGGAGATTGTTACACCACAAGAAGCTATTTCAATGGTCACCTCAGGCCAGGCATATGGCATAGATGTTAGAGAGCAAGAAGAGTGGGATGACGGACACTACGACCAATTCACTCTTCATCCACTCAGCATATTTAACCCCGAAGCAATTCCAACCGATAAGCCGGTGATCTTTATCTGTCGTTCAGGAAAACGATCTGCGCAGGCCTGTGCAACTGTTGAGCCGGCCGGAATCACTGCGATAAACATGGATGGCGGAATGCTCGCGTGGCAAGAAGCAGGACTACCCATGAGCGCAGTTAATGGCGCTCCACTGATTTCATAGTCAGTGACACTTGTTCTCGGTCTCCTTCTTGGAGCAATTGTTGGAAGCGTTCTAGGTTTAATTGGTGCAGGCGGAGCAATTCTGGCTGTTCCCGGATTAGTTGCAGTGCTTGGCTTATCTGCAACTGCAGCAACAACTAGTTCAACAATAATTGTCGGATCTGCCGCACTTGCCGGCGCTCTTCGTCGTAGAGGTACAGGAACGCTTAATGTAAAGGTTGGTCTCACTTTTTCTGCACTAGGTCTTGCTGGCACTTTCTTTGGGACTTTCCTTCTCACCATCATTCCCGAGAATGTCGTTCTCGCTCTCTTTGCCCTGCTTATGTTTGGCGCAGCCTATGGAATGTGTTGCTATAAAGCTCGAGAGGCCAAAACGGATAAGCCGAAGTGGAGTGCGGTGATCATCGCGGCTACTGGCGTCGGCATTTTGACGGGACTCTTAGGAATTGGTGGTGGATTCCTCATTGTTCCCGCGCTGGTCTTACTCCTAAAAGTGCCGGCAAAAGTTGCCGCCGGGACGTCTCTCGTGGCGATTTCAGCAAATTCATTGCTGGCATTTCTGCTTCGCAATGAGTTTTGGTCAGAGATTCCGATTGCGGAGATTGCCTTATTTACTCTCTCTGCAATCATCGCCTCAACGCTCTTATCGCCTGTGGCAGCCAAACTCAATGCCAAGGTAATGCAACGAATCTTTTCAGTAATTATTGTGCTCGTTGCACTTTATACCTTGGTCACCAGTTTGATTTAAGTCAAAGAGTTGTGGATTACTCTCCCTTTTTCAACTTCTTTGGATCCTTATCGTCATGAAGTGGATCGCCCATGCGGCCGGCAGTTGCTTTCATATCAGGGTTCTTGGAGCTCTTAATCAAGCTCAAGATAGTTGTGATCGCAAGAATTACGACGATAACGAGCAAGCTGACATTTGTAGGAACCTTAGGAATTGATGCGAACTCTTCGTGTAGGTAAGTCAGAATCAACTTTCCGCCGATGAAGATCAGGATGACTGAAAGACCGATTGAGAGATAGACCAATCGATCGAGAAGCCCCTTGATAAGGAAGTAGAGAGCGCGCAGACCAAGGAGCGCAAAGGCATTTGCAGCAAAGACCAGGTATGGCTCAGATGTAATTCCAAATGTTGCCGGGATTGAATCCAGAGCAAAGAGAAGGTCTGTTGTTGCAATTGCAACCATCACCATAAACATCGGTGTGGCAAAGCGCTTGCCATCTAACTTAACAAACATCTTGGTGCCGTGGTACTCATCGACCATCGCAACTTTCTTACGCACTGTGCGAATCAAGACGTTGTCGTTCGGATTTGGATCCTCATCCCAGTGTCTGAATAAGCCGATACCGGTCCAGATCAAGATTGCACCGAAGATCACGAATGTGAATGCAAAAGCAGCAAGTGCTGCAGCACCGACTGCGATGAAGATCGAACGTAGAACCAAAGCAAGAATGACACCGAAGAGAAGTACGCGCTGGTGATAGATAGGTGGCACTGCAAATTGAGCAAGAATGATCACGAAAATAAAGAGATTATCTACAGAGAGAGATTTCTCAACGAGGTATGCGCCAAAGTACTGAGTTCCGTAGTTTGACCCATATTCAGCCCAGACCCACGCACCAAAGGCCAGGGCTAGTCCGATATAGAAAATCGACCAAGCGGTTGCTTCTTTGAATTTAACTTGGTGCGGGTGAGCACTTACAGTAAAGAGATCAACAATTACCAGCGCAAGAATTGCACCAACTGTTAGACCCCAGGTTAATAACGACACGTCCATAGAAATACTCCTTGACTCGACATGGAAAGTAATGCAGTCAAGGTCTTCCTAACCGATGAACTCGGCCAGCGCCCCGGGTTTTTAGGCCGTATTGACGAGGTAGCTGTATCTAGGTACTCCCCTTAATGATGCAAAGGTTATGGGGCGCGACCTTTATCTGCAAGTTTTGCCTTACGTCTAACGGCTGAGTGTCGGAAGATTCTTACCAATGTGATGAGAATCAGTATCAAACCCAAGCCCTGCAGACCGGGGGAATCATCTGCTTCTCCCGCGACAATAAAGAGCGCACCAACAGCAACTGCCAGAAAATGAAGAATGACCCGTAAAACTATCATTTACTTTTTATGTAACCATTCTTGATCAGGTAATCAGCTGAATCTCTCAAGGTGACCTCAACGGGAATGAAGTTGACTCCCTGTAGGCGCTTAGCCTTGGCGTTGCTAATTCTCATCGGTTTTCCAACCATGGGCAGAATAGTTTTAATGCTGCCATCAAAAAGTGAGAGCACCTTAAGTACTGCCGTTGGAGCTTGCGCGGTTTTGACCTTACTGGTTGGGTAGACCGACTTGAGGAACTTAGCAATTTCGATAAATGATTTAGTTTCGGAAGAAGAAAGAATTCTTTCGCCCTTTGTCGCCTCGTTTTTAATCGCATCAACGTGCATTGTGGCTACATCTCGCACGTCAACAATTGCAAATTTCAGATCAGGCAGCATTGGGTCACTGCCCTTAAGAATTCTCTCAACTAGTGAAATTGATGAGCCAAAGCTCTTATCAAGTGGTGCACCGAGTACGAGCACTGGATTGATTGTGGTCAACGCGATTTCTGGAGCTTGGCTTCCTACATAATCCCAAGCAGCTTTCTCGGCCAAGGCCTTTGACTTTGTATAGGCACCCTTGCCAACAGGATGTGTGACATCTGTCCACATTGTCTCGTCATATTCGTTTGCACCGGCTGGCAATTCACGTCCATAGATGGCTGCCATAGATGAGGTCAGAATTACTCGTTTGACTCCAGAGTTGTGGGCAGCCTTAAGTGCGCGCAATGTTCCATCTACAGCAGGACGAATCAATTCATTTTCATCTTTAGGCGAGGCAAGTGGAAATGGTGAAGCAGTATGCATCAAGACATCAATGCCATTAAGGGCTGCATCCCAACCTGCATCTTTCTCGAGATCAAGCTCGACAAAGGTAAGGCGTGAGTTCAGATCAGATGAATCCAGTAGATGAGGCAGCACTGCATTTCGCACCTCATTGGATTTACTCACGTTTCGTACCGAAGCGCGAACCTGGTAACCCTGATTAAGTAGCGCGAGTGTGATGTGCTTTCCGATATATCCGCTGGCACCTGTGATGAGGACTCTTTTCATGGAGCGAATTCTCGCACACGACCTATGTGCACTATCCCTATAAGAAGTTTTCAATTATGGTTCGGGGGTGAATAAGACAGTAGATGCAGATTTCCTAGCCCTTCCGCTCACAGCAGTGAGCGATGCCGCAATCAGTACAGCAAAAGATGCAGGTGCATCACATGTTGATGTGCGAATAGAGCGCACCCGTAACGGATTGCTCTCGTTGCGAGATGCTCGCCCTGAGACCCAGAGTGATGAGACCATCGCAGGTGTCGGTGTTCGCGTAATCGTCAACGGTGCATGGGGATTTGCTTCATCTCCTGAAATCTCTGTCGATGTTGCCAAGAAGCTAGCGCTCACCGCTGTTGCTATGGCCAAGACATCAAAGCCACTTTCTACCGAATTAGTTTCACTCGTTTCCGAACCTGTCTATGCAAACCAGATGTGGGTATCTGAGTACGATGTCGATCCATTCTCAGTCTCTGATTCTGAGAAGAAGGATCGCCTTGCAGATTTAAGTGAGCGCTTGCTCAAGAGCGCCAGCGTCAATCACACCTCTGCCCACACCATGTTTGTTAAGGAACAGAAGAATTACGCAGACTCTTACGGCACCAGCACCACACAACAGCGCGTTCGCGTGCAGACACAGATTGAGGCAATCTCAATCGGAGATCATGGTTTTGAATCAATGCGTACTTTGGCTCAGCCAGCAGGTTTTGGTTGGGAGTGGATGGGTAATAAGCATTGGGATTGGGATGCAGAGATCGCAGAGCTGCCTTCCTTATTGGCTGAAAAGGTTGCAGCGCCATCAGTTGAACCCGGTCGCTATGACGTATTGATCCACCCATCAAATCTATGGCTGACAATTCATGAATCGATCGGTCATGCTACAGAGCTAGATCGTGCAATTGGCTATGAGGCTAACTACGCTGGAACATCATTTGCTACGCCAGATAAGTTAAACAAGTTGCAATATGGCTCGAAGTTGATGAATGTCACCGGTGATCGCAGCACATCCCATGGCCTGAGCACCGTCGGCTTTGATGATGAAGGTGTCGCAGCCCAGCGTTGGGACATCATTAAAGATGGCCTTCTCGTTGGATATCAATTAGATCGCCGCATCTCTGCCCGAGTAGACCGTGATCGCAGCAATGGCTGTGCCTTTGCAGATTCCCCTGCACATGTTCCAATCCAGCGCATGCCAAATGTCTCCTTGCAACCAAATCCAACCGGCCCTACCTATGACGAGATGGTTGCGTCGATGGAAGATGGCATCATCATCAAGGGCGATAAATCTTGGTCGATCGATATGCAGCGTTATAACTTCCAATTTACAGGCCAGCAATTCCATCGCGTCAAGAACGGCAAGATCGTTGGTCAATTAAAGGATGTTGCATATCAGGCAACAACTACAGATTTCTGGGGCTCCATGAAGGTTGTTGGTGGCCCTTCAACTTACGTCCTCGGTGGCGCATTTAACTGCGGTAAGGCACAACCAAGTCAGATTGCGGCGGTAAGTCACGGTTGCCCATCTGCAATCTTCGACAAGGTCAATATTCTCAATACTGTTGCGGAGGCTGGAAAATGATTTCTGCTCAAGATCTAATTGAAAAGATTACATCAGCTGCAACATGTGATGACTGCATTGTTGTGGTGCGCGATAAGACTCAAGCCAACCTTCGTTGGGCTGGAAGTACTTTGACTACCAATGGCGTGATTCAAGAGCGCAGCGTTACGGTGATTGCATTTCTTGCAGTTGCAGGTGGAATGGCCTCTGGCGGTGTCACTCGTACCGATGTGACACTTGCTGATATCCCACGACTTCTTGAAGATGCTGTCGCTGCAGCTAAGGCGGCAGGACCTGCCGAGGATTACGCTCCTCTTGCTACAGATATCTCTATTGGCAACTGGTCTGCTGAGCATCAGCCAACCGGTCCAGAAGTATTCTCAACTTTTGCTCCAGCACTTGGAGATATGTTCTCTCGCTCCGTTGCTGACAAGATCGAATTGTTTGGATATTCCGAGCACACACATGAGACAACCTGGGTTGGCTCAAAGGGCGGACTGCGACTGCGTAAAGATTCACCAATCGGCCGCGTAGAGATGACTGGAAAATCTCATGATCGCTCTCGTTCAACCTGGGCTGGTGTTGAAACACGCGATTTCAAAGATGTCTCTGTTGCAGATA
>JACCDN010050254.1_pt1 | contig 11460 bp, 7 predicted proteins | sample 7441691 | NCBI WGS metagenome assembly JACCDN01 (sample SAMN15323439, study PRJNA562643) | freshwater metagenome | isolation source: river surface water | place: USA:Blue River Watershed | collected 2017-08-16
GAAGCGGCCATCATAGCCATTGTGCCTACAAAGAAAGTAAACGAAACGTAGTCCGTTTTAGCGATCGCTGTAGTTGCATCTAATAAAAATAAAGAATCCATATTGTGGAGATTTGGTGAACGTGTTTATAACTGCCGTTAGTTAGAACATCAATTTAAATAAATTGTTTGAAAAATTAAAAAAAAAATTTAAACAAAAAAAGAAGCCTCTTATCAATGTTGCATCATTGATTATTTAAAAACACACACACAATCAATCAGTTAGGCTCATTTATAATTTATTAATAATCCTATTATTGACAATCTATTTCATTGATAATCATTTATTTAAATGACTTTTTTAATTTTTTTTACATTTTTATAAATTTTTTCTGATGGACTTACCCTTTTTTACAGGCAATTGAATCGCTTGATCCATGCTTAATGCACCATTTACCCAGATGTATTTGAAGCCTTTTGCAAATTGATGGGAATCCTCGAAGGTGGCCATGTCTGAAACCTCTTCTGCATCAAATACAACAATGTCAGCAAAGTAACCTTCTTGAATAATCCCTCTCTTAGCTATATTGAATTTATTAGCAGGCAGGGAGGTCATCCTTCTAATGGCTTCTTCTAAACTCAATACGCCCATTGTTCTCACATACCTACCTAACACTCGTGAATTGGTGCCATATGCTCTTGGATGTGGTTTACCATAGCCTTTCATTGCGATGCCTGCATCACTTGCGAACATATTAAAAGGATATTGCATAATTGCTTTTACATCCGATTCGGTCATTCCGTGGTAAATCATTTGTGCGCCACCTTGTTCCATCATTTGTATGATTGTTTCTGCTTCATTTAATGCTGTATGTTTATTACCTCTTAATAGATTAATGGCTTCGATATCTTTTCCATTATAACTGCTGTCTGCTTTATAATTAGCTACTACGGCGTAGGTAAAATGTTTAATACCTCTTTCTTTTAATATACCAATGATTTCATTGGCTACTTTTTTTCGAATGCTTGGATTTTTTAATCTTGCAAAAATAGAATCCTGTCCATCTGACAAAACCCAATCTGGCAATAATACACTAAGCTGTGTACTGCTTGCTGTATAAGGGTATTGGTCTATGGTTACATCAATGCCCTCTTTCCTTGCATTCACTACTAATGGAATTGTTTCCTTACTTCTGCCCCAATTGTTTTGACCACTAATTTTAAAATGCGAAATTTCAACCGGTATGGTAGCGGCCCTTCCTATTTGTATTGCTTCGTTCACAGCGTCCACTACTTGATTTTCTTCGTTGCGAATATGCGATGCATACACACCACCTTTTGATGCAATTACTTTTGCAAGCCTAACAATTTCTTCTGTAGGCGCATAAGTGCCTGGGATATAAATCAAACCAGTAGACATACCCACCGCACCATCTTGCATGGCTTGTGCTGCAATTTTTTCCATTGCTTGCATTTCGGCTTCTGTAGCCTGTCTGTTTGCCGTGCCCATCACTTGCTTGCGAATCGTATTGTGTCCAATCAAGGATGCAATATTGATGGACATACCAATAGAGTCTAAATGATTAAAGTAGGTATTTAAATTATCAGCCGATCCGCCGCAATTCCCTGTCACCACAGTGGTTACGCCGTCGTATAAAAAATTACTAGCCAATGGGTTTCTGGTTTCGCCACCTTCTAAGTGTCCGTGCACATCTATAAAGCCAGGGGCTACAATTAAGCCTTTTGCATCGATCTCTCTTGTTGCTTTCCAATTACTTAAATTACCTATTGCAATAATTTGATTGCCTTTGATAGCCACATCTTTATATTGCCACTGATTGCCTGTGCCGTCAATCAGTTTTCCGTTACGGATAATAAAGTCTGCAGTCTGCGCATTTGCTTGAAGCAATGTAAAAACAAAGGCAATCAATAAAAGGATATTTTTCATAATACTATATTGTCTACTCAATTTACTAAATCTTACTCCATTTGTCATTCATTTTTATTTATTCAACCTAAAAAATGTATTTTCATTGGATCAATTATGAACCTATGAAAAAGTATATTTTATTCTTTGTTGTCACATTGGTTTGTGCAACTAATTTAAAAGCACAACAAACTCAAAAACCACCATTACATGGTAAAGACTGGGTAGCTATTACAGGTAAACCATTGGCAGCAACTGCAGGCTCAATGGTATTTCAAAAAGGCGGTAATGCAGTAGATGCTGCATGTGCTATGCTTGCTGCTACATGCACCATGTGGGATGTGTTAAGTTGGGGTGGTGAAACACAGGCTTTGATTTATAATCCTAACACAAAAAAAGTAATTGCAATTAGTGCAATGGGATTTGCGCCAACAGGTGCGACGCCAGCATTTTTTAAAGGCAAGGGTTTTAATTATCCTCCACAATACGGTCCTTTAGCAGCCACTACCCCTGGCACACCGGGAGGTATTTGTTTGATGTTGGCAAATTATGGTTCTATGAGTTTAAAAGAAGTATTGGCACCAGCGATGGACCTAGCTGCAGGTTATCCAATTGATGCACAAACTGCAAATAGTATTGAGCGTGGTAAAGACTTGATCAAAACATGGCCATATAGTAAGAAGGTATTGTTACCACATTTAGGAGCAAAAAGAGAAGCACCAGAAGCAGGAGAAATTTTTGTACAAAAAGATTTATTGAACACTTTACAAAAAATGGTTGATGCCGAACAAGATGCATTGAAACAAGGCAAGTCTCGTAAAGAAGCTATCTGGGCTGCATATGATCGTTTTTATAAAGGAGACATTGCAGATGAATTTGTAAGAGGCGTGCAAGAGCAAGGTGGATTGATTACTAAAGAAGATTTAAAAAATTGGAGACCTACAGAAGAAGCCCCATCGATGGTCAACTATAAAGGTATTGATGTGTATAAGCTTCAAGCTTGGACGCAAGGCCCTTCATTATTACAAGCATTAAATATTGTAGAAAATTTTGACTTGAAAAAAATGGGATATAATTCTGCGGATTATATGCACACGATATATCAAGCAATGAATTTAAGTTTTGCAGATCGTGATTTTTATTATGGTGATCCTAAGTTTGCAACCAACCAACCAATGACAGGTTTACTAAGTAAAGCTTATGCAAAACAAAGAGCTGCTGAAATTGATATGTCAAAGAACAATCCCAATGCAGGTCCTGGAGATCCTTATCCATTCGAAGGAAAAACAAATCCTTATATGAATTTAATTAAAGCAAAAGGATTTCAACCTTCTACAGATACTGCAAAAAATAAAACTGGATTTGCACCGGCGCATGATTTAAGAACTGTTGCTTCTTTGAATACAAATGAAAAATTACCAATCGATGCAGACTATATGGATCGTTTATGGAGAGGTACTACCACTGTTGAAGCAGCAGATAAAGAAGGATGGATTGTTTCTATCACACCAAGTGGTGGATGGTTGCCTGCAACCATTGCGGGTAACACAGGTGTAGGTATGAGTCAACGTATGCAAAGCTTTGTATTGGATTCTGCACAAGGTCCATTCAATGTAGTTGCACCAGGTAAAAGACCAAGAGTGACTTTAACTCCAAGCATAGCAATCAAAGATGGTAAGCCGTATATGGCATTTGGTGTGCAAGGTGGTGACACACAGGATCAAAACTTATTGCAGTTTTTTTTAAACATGGTTGAATTTGGCATGACTGTTCAAGAAGCAACTGAAGCTGCAAATATTAATTCAAATCAACTTTGGCTTTCTTTAGGAGGCACTAAAATTGAGGACAGAAAACCAAGACCAGGTAGCATATTATTACATGATAATGTTTCTGAGTGGGTTCGAAAAGATTTAAGAGCAAGAGGCTATAATTTAACTTTCGATGATCGTACAAGTGGTCCAATCAATGCCATTTTATTTGATTGGAAACATGGATCCATGTGGGGAGGTAGTTCTAATCATGGAGAAGATTATGGCATTGCATGGTAGGATGTAAAAATATAAACTGAATAAATTAAAATAGTATGAGTCAGAACAGAAGAAAATTTTTAAGTACTGCTTTTTTAACTGCAGGCACACTGGGATTGGGTGGTAAGCTTTTAGCAAACGATTCAGCAAATCAGTACAACATCCATTTGCCCAAATCAATAGAAGATTTAACACCAATGAAAGAAGGTGTTGTGCCTATTACAGTAGAAGAACGCAAGCAGCGTATTGCGAAGGCACAGGCCATTATGGAAAAAGAAAAAATAGATGCCATTTTTTTAGAGGGCACGGCGTCTTGTTTTTATTTTACTGGAATGCGATGGGGACAAAGTGAAAGAACTTTTGGCGTTGTTATCCCAGTAAAAGGCTCCATTGCTTATGTCTGTCCAAAGTTCGAAGAAGACAGAGCGATGGAATTATTGAATCCTGTATTTGGTGATGAAGTAAGATGTTGGGAAGAACATGAAAGTCCCTATGCTTTAATTTTTAATATTATTAAAGACAGAGGCACTAAGTATAAAAAAATTGGAATGGAAGAGCGTGTTCGTTTTTTCATTGCGGATGGTGTTAAAAAATTAGCAACTGGTTTTGATATTGTAGATGCTACGCCAGTTACGGCTGGATGTAGAATGTATAAAACAAAGGCAGAATTAGCCTTGATGCAGTATTCAAGTGATGTGACCATTAAAGCATATCAAGCAGCATTTGCAACCATCCGTCCAGACATGTCTCAGTCTGAATTTAGCGGCAATATCAGTGCAGCATTCAGAAAATTAGGATACAGTGGTGGTGCTTCGGTACAAGTAGGTAAATATTCTGCATTACCGCATGGTAGCATTACACCTCAAGTGATTCGCGAAGGGGATGTTGTGATGGTTGATGGAGGAACAAGCGTTGAAGGCTATGCTTCTGATATCACAAGAACAATTGTTGTGGGCAAACCAAGCCAAAGACAAATAGATGTTTGGAATTTAGAATTGGAAGCACAGAACGCAGCTTTTGCGGCAATCAAAATTGGTGCACCATGTGAAGTGGTAGACGCAGCTGCAAGAGCTGTCATTGAAAAAGCAGGATTCAAAAGCAATTATAAGTTACCGGGGCTTCCACACAGAACTGGCCATGGCATTGGTTTAGAAGGGCACGAGTGGACCAATTTTGTAAAAGGCAATAAAACACCGCTGGCAGTGGGGATGTGCTTTAGCAATGAACCAACGATCTCTATTCCTGGTGAATTTGGTATTCGTTTAGAAGATTGTTTATACATCGCAGAAGATGGTCCACATTATTTTTCTAAGCAAAGCATTTCTATCGAGCAACCATTCGGATAATTGATTACTTACAATTATTTAACTAAGTTATCAATGAACTAAATCAGTATTAAGGGTATAAAATAAAAAAGGAGCTACTAAATGTAGCTCCTTTTTTATTTATGATAATCGACCTTAACTTTTTTGAAAATTATTTATACAATTGGTTGAATAACATTTTATAAGTGGAATGTGTTTGACCTCTGAAAGTAATTTCTGGTCCATAAACAAATAATTTTCCATTTCCAATTTTTGCTTCAAATGCGGCCACACCATCCTGTAAATACGCTTGTCCAAAAGCCCATCCACTTCTCAACGTTTTATCTGATGCAAACCAAGCAAGTGGTGTAATGGTGCCATTTGCAATGGCATCTGGTTGTACTTTAAATACAGGACTATTGTTAAAGTAGACATCTGCTTTATTTTTCATACCCCAGTTGGCTTTTTGAGCAGGCGCTACGGCTACTTGTAAGATACTTCCTGGGATATAAAATTTCTCTCCTGGAAGGGTGCGCTCTTTGCCGTTATTCATTTCTGTAATTGCATTTTTCACTGGCAGTTTAAAATGGTATGCTAGGTTAGCGCTCGATCCTATTGTAATCACTGTTCCTCCTGCTTCAACAAAATTCTTTAATGCAGGGATAGATTTTTCGGCAGTTATTTTTCCAACCATCGAATGAAATTCTGCAGGGATCTCGTCTAAATTAGGTTCTCTTTCTTCATAAGGTGAAGGCGGGCCTTCAACCACAGAAGGGATGGCACCATCTACAAACACAATGGCATCAAATTTATCTTTTAAATTTCCTGCATTGATTTCCTTTGCGTACAATAATTTAAAATCAAAATGATGTTGCTCTAAAATCCATCTTACCCAACCAGATGGCATAGATCCACCATAACGATCCCATAATCCAATTTTTAATGTTGAAATTTTAACGGCGTCCGCTGGAAGCTTCTCAACTGCAACAAAACTCAATCCCGCTTTAGCAGTGGTTTCTTTATCTTTTGATTCATCTGCCATTTCAAAATAAAATCCTTGTTGATTTTTATAAACTGTTTTACCTGCTTTTAATAAATCATTGATTTTAATAAAACTATTGTTGTCATTGGATTGAATGGCATAAAATTTATTTACACTATTTGCTGTATTAAAAACAGTTGTTTTTGCATACTGAATTTGACCATAAGGAATGGCTTCAAATGGACCATTAAAATCATCTAAGATTCTGTCAAACTCAACACCCATGGTATATGCCGGTGTCCATCCTGCTGCATCATAAGGGCGCACTGGTGGTCCTCCTGGATATAAAAAATCATTTGGATGATCCTGTGGATCAAACATATCCAATACATGCGCTCTAAATGCTTGGTTGGTTCTTACCACATAAGATCCAGCAGCATAATTTTTTCCATTCACAACAAAGTCGTTCGTTGCTTGATGTACTTTAATACCGCTTTGAATTAAAATATTGACAAATGCAACGGCGCTACTTGTTTGATTTGCAGGAATTATATACCCTCTTGGATCTCTCAATGCAGGTGCCTTATATACTTTAGCATAATTTTGTAATGCAATTGTATCCACGCGTGTATCTCTTTTTTCTGTTTTCAATTGCTCAGTCAACATTTCAACTTTGTTAGGAGAAAGGGTCCAGTTGTCTCTGTTACCAGATTCAATAGCTGTTTTACCCATTCGATACATATTCAATAACACTTCGTCTTTATGTCTTGCTGCATAATTCAGAACGGCATAGTTTAATGATATAGAATAGTCGATAGAATTTTTGAAATACCATTTTTGTGGTGCAATAGGAAAAGGCAATCCACTATTAGGAATCAATCTTTGAGGTACCAAAGGAATATTCATTGGTGTTGGACTACCAATAATCTCGGTTAAAATACCAACAATATTATGATAGTAAGCCGTGGTTCTTAATCCACCATTCCACCAAGTAGAATAAACCGATCCACCTTTCATTGTATAACCAGGTTTTTGTTCTGCATTTAAACGACTACTCATTGCAGCGCCCATTGCGTCTAAACTTGTAATCAACAATGGACTATATACATAATTAAATGGATCTCTGTAAGGAGGGCCTGCAACAACAGTTCCAGCTGGACCTGTTTGATGGTGGTTGTATAAAATTTGAGGCATCCACTCAATATATTGTTGACGACTCATGTTTTTTGATTCACTCATGTTCATCATAAAAAAGTCACGATTGTTATCGTGTCCAATATATTTTTGGTACAAGCGAGGCAATGCTGCGGTAGATCTTTTTAAAGTATCTGCATTACGCATATACCAATTTGAAACTAATTCTTGTCCATCCGGATTGGCGTGTACAAATAATATAATCGTATTTTTTAAAATATTTTTTGTTTCATCATCTTGTCTTATGATGATCTGATACATAGACTCTATCCATTGATGAATACCCACCACTTCGGTTGCGTGTAAACCACCATCAATCCATACCACCGCTTTTCCTTCATTCGCCAGTTGCTTCGCATCTTCTTCTGATAATCCTTCTGCTCTTGCTAGCTTTTGAGAAATCGATTTGTATTTTTGTAATTGCTTGATATTTTCGGGACTTGATACAACCATCATATAATGATTGCGACCTTCTTCGGTTTTACCAATCGTTACTAATTTAACTTTGTTAGAACTGGCTTCTACTTTCTTTAAATAAGCTTCTGTTGCGGTGAAGGTTGTCAATTTATAATTGTCACCGATATTAAATCCAAAATGACTTTTTGGACTAGGAACGGATTGTGCAATAAGTTGAACACTTAATAATAGCACAATACTGAGCAGAGATAGAATTCGACGCATAGTGTTGTTTTTTGTTCAAACTAAAGTTAACTAGGTAGGCTTGAATTTTAAAACAAATTTTATGAATGGAGGCGGGAGGTACTATTGTATTCTATACAATAGAATCTGAGCACTTGGGGTAGCCGGCCTTGATGGATTGGTCAAGCTGCTTGTTTTTAATAATTGTGTTTGATTGTGCTTAACACTAAAAAATAATTCCAGATAATCATCCTCCCCAAAGAGCATCATCAGCTGCCCAGTCAAAAAATTTTTGACGCCTACGGCGCCAGTGCTAAATTGCCTAAGGGTATTAGGGTAGGCAGCGCCATTGCGTCTTATCCAAACACTGATTTCATCATTTGCCACCTGTGGGTTTGTCACTTGTAGGCCATATTGAACAAAATAAGTCCCTGATTTTACTACAAGTATCCTAGTTGGATCTAGGCTAGTGTTAAGCCCAATTGCGGTTTGATTTAAACCAATAGTATCGCGCCACTTGACTGCCGTGGCAGTATTGGCCAATGTCATTTGCTTTGCTGTATCTGTAAAGGCACCGAAATAAATTTCAAATGGCAGAAAGCCTAAACCCAAAGCCAACTCCGAAGCATTGATGTCCCCCTTGTTCAGTTTTTGGTTAATCCTATTGCTTAAATTCACAGTGTCTTTTTTATCTAATTTTAAAGCCAATGCTTGGATGGATGCCTTGCTTAAAATTTTAAGACTGTCAGGTACATTATTGATTTTATCAATTTGCATTGCCAGTTTGAAAGCGTTGAGATTATTAACTCCTGTGCCTCCCTGCGGGATACTTAAAACACCTTCTAGATTTTCTGCCAAAAGATGGTCTGCCGAAAAAGCATAGGCAGCATATTGTATTTGTTGTTGTCCAATACGCATAAACTGTAAATGATTTTCTGGATCAATTTCTACACGCATAAAATAAGTACCTGCTGTCCAATTGATTTTATCAAATGCACCAATGGTGACAATTTTAGCAGGCTCTGCTACACCAATCAAAATGGTAAACAAACCCAATGGACTTGTGGTAACGGATTTTATTTCTTGATATAAGAGCGCTTCGTCCAATGTATCTTTTAAAATACTGATTCTAATTTGTATTAATTTATTAGGCATGACCACACCATTGCCTGTTCTAGCAACTGCCTGAAAGGCAATCCCCTTTTGGTTTTGACTCAACCCAATATAACAATACAGCATACATAAAACGAGTAGGATAGATTTCACGGCTTAATAAATTTTATAGTCTTGATCCAATAATTTGTTTTGTGATCGAATGTCAAAAACTCGGGTAAATAAGATACTTGCATAAAATATACGCCGCTAGCTAGCGCATTGATATCAACCTTTCTTCCAGCATAACCACTTCTATATTTTGTTGGATCACTGAGTATGACTTGACCATATAGATTAAATACCATACAATCAAAAAAAATTAAATCAGGCTCTTTTGAAAAAAGTACAATTGCGTCTCCACGATTTGAAGTTCTTAATTCAATACTAGGATTGTATTTTCCTTCTAACACATCATGCGTAAAACGATTGATACTTGGTTGTAAAAAACCTGCACTAAAATGATAGTTACTCGACTGGTCAAGCAAAATGCTTGTCAATCCAAGATCAAGGCGCCAGTCCACTTGTATACCATCCACCTGTGTAGATACGAAATTATTTGAAGCAAGACTAAGTGTTTGTAAAGGTAGTTGTTGTGCATTCGATGGTGTATAAACCAATTGCAACAGCATCCATAAAAAAATATAAATCGATTTAAGATAACGCATGGGTTAAACCTAGTTATTATGCGCATTCATTTTTTAAGTATTTATACCTTTGTGTACCATTACCGAAAAATTTCTATTGTATTTGATTTATAATTTTATCCATTCATAATATTGCCAAAAAATATTAACTTTAGTATATGAACTTAATCAAAGCATCAATGAAATATTGCATTTTAATTTTAGTCTTAAGCATTGGCCTTTTTGGTTGTAGCAAAGGTGGAGAAACTCCTGCTCCTAAACCAGAGCCACCTGTAGTGGTTGTTGAACCAAGCTTAACAGCAGCGAATGGGGTTGTCATTGATATTGACCCAGGTGCAACAAATATTTATACGGTCATCGGTACTTCTCAAAAATTTGAGGTTAAGTTAGCTGCAATGCCTGCAAATGGTGTCACCATTGATACTAAATTGATTAAAATTTTGGATAATTCGACAGCTTTTTCCAATAACATATCATCTACCAACTTAACTAATTCAATTACAGTAACTGGTATATTGCCTGGAGCGCTTTACAATCTTATGGTGGTAGTAACATCTAAATCGACTTCATCGAATACTAAAACCATTGAATTTAAAATGGCTTCAAAATAAGCCAACCACTTATAAAATATTAATCCCTTATCTTTTTGGATAGGGGATTTTTTTTGTATCTTATGTCTTGAAATTCATTGTATCATCATTATAACAATTTACTATGCCAATTCAATCAATTAAACGCATTCTTTTATGTGTTTGTTTACTAAGTTTTTCTTTGCCCATTTTTGCGCAAAAAAAGTACACCGAAAAAGATTTAGCTGCATTAAAGCAAACTCTAATGCAGACTGTTGCTGGTAAGTCTAAAGACGTACAAGTGATGGTGGATCAAATTTTTAGTTTTGCAGAATTAGGTTTTCAAGAAGTTGAAACCTCAAAATACATCACTTCTGTTTTGACAAAAAATGGCTTTACTGTAGAAAATGGCATTGCGAATATACCAACTGCATGGATGGCAAAGTGGGGATCTGGTTCGCCTGTGATTGCATTAGGAAGTGACGTGGATTGTATTCCTAAAGCCTCTCAAAAACCAGGCGTAGCCTACAAAGCGCCGATTGTTGAAGGTGCACCCGGTCATGGTGAAGGGCATAATTCTGGACAAGCTGTCATCATTTATGCAGCGATTGCAATGAAAGAATTAATGGAGCGTGAAAAATTACCAGGTACCATTTTAATTTGGCCTGGTATTGCGGAAGAATTAGTTGGAACAAAAGCATGGTATGTACGTGATGGTTATTTTAAAAATGTAGACGCTTGTATTTTCACACACGTGAGTGGTGATTTTAATTCTAGCTATGGTGACAATGGAGGCAATGGCTTAGTGAGTGTACGATTTGATTTTGAAGGTGAAGCGGCACATGCTGCAGGCCAACCCTGGAGAGCAAAAAGTGCATTGGATGCGGTAGAATTAATGAATGTGGGATGGAACTTTAAGAGAGAGCATTTAAAGCCTACCAATAGATCACACTACGTGATTGTAGATGGAGGTGATCAACCAAATGTGGTACCAAGTAAAGCAAGTGTGTGGTATTATTTTAGAGAACGTACCTATGAAGA
>JACCDN010010860.1_pt1 | contig 11459 bp, 10 predicted proteins | sample 7441691 | NCBI WGS metagenome assembly JACCDN01 (sample SAMN15323439, study PRJNA562643) | freshwater metagenome | isolation source: river surface water | place: USA:Blue River Watershed | collected 2017-08-16
GTGCTTGCACGAGGGCCTGACGCATGAATGATTCATGATCTACAGTCATGTAAATTATAATCTTTGAATACGGATATTTCTATACCATACTTGATCTCCGTGATCTTGTAATCCAATATGTCCAGTGAATACTTTTCCGAAATCTGGTGATTCGCCTTTTGAGAACTTACTGTTCTTAATTAAATTTTTCCAAGCATCATCACCCAAAGTAGTTGTCACTGTAGTAACACCATTTAACTTTAAAGTCAATGTTCCTTTTTCATTAATGATATCTACTAAATTCCATTCACCCACAGGCTTTACTGCACCTTCTACACCTGCAACTAAATCGTATAAATTTCCAGCTCTATGCTTATTGATTTTTGCATCAGCATGGCCATCATTGTCTAGCACTTGCATTTCAGGTCCTGTGTACCAGATGTAGTTATACTTTTTTGGTTCGTCTTGTACAAAAAAGATAATGCCACTATTTCCTTTTTTTGAAATTTTCCATTCTAATTGCAAATGAAAATCACCATAGCTTTCATTTGTTACGATATCACCACCACCTTTAATTTGCCATCCTTGTTTGTTAGTAGGATCTAACATTAAAGCACCATCTATTACTTTCCAAGCTTCCCCTACAGCATCTTTTCCGTAAGTATGCCAACCAGAAGTTGTTTTTCCGTCAAATAAAGAAATCCATTCTTTCTTTTGAGCATTGATTTGCGTAAAAGCAAATAATAATACTAGAGCAAGCAATCGTTTTTGCATGATGTTGTTTTTTGTGTGTAACTAAATTACTATTTTTTTAATAACATTATATACTTAATCATCGCCTCTGCATCTTCTTGGCTAATTTGTGGATGTGGTGTCATTGGAACTGCACCCCATACGCCACTTCCGCCTTTGATTACTTTTTCTGCTAACATTTTCACATTCTCTTCTGTGTTCTCATATTTTGCAGCAACTTCTTTGTATGCTGGTCCAATATTTTTTTCTGAAGTTTTATGACATGTTAAACAGTCGCTACCAGCTACAAGTGCTAAACCTTTTGTATAATCTGGGTTAGAAGATAAATCGTTGCTTGCAGTTGCTGCAGGAGCTGCTGCTGTTTCTTCTGTTTTCTTTGTGTCTGATCCACCACATGCTGCTAAAAATATTACTGCAGCCATTGTACCTAAAACCTTTTTCATAATCATTGTTTTTTAATTTATTAAATACCTAATATTTTTTTATTGAATGCTTCATCAGATCCAGTGCTAGCAAAATCATCAAATGCTTTTTCTGTTACTTTGATAATATTGTTTTGAATAAACACTGCTCCTTCTGCTGCGCCTACTTCTGGATGTTTTAAACAACATTCCCATTCCATCACTGCCCATCCTTTGTAATCGTAGGCTGCTAGTTTGCTGAAAATGCTTTTGAAATCAACTTGTCCATCGCCTAAAGATCTAAATCTTCCAGCACGATCTATCCAGTTTTGGTATCCACCATATACACCTTGTTTTGCAGATGGATTGAATTCTGCATCTTTCACATGAAACATTTTGATACGCTCATGAAATGCATCTATATAGCCCAAATAATCCATGCACTGTAACACAAAGTGGGATGGGTCATATAATAAACAAGCTCTCTTATGTTGATTGACTTTGTCTAAAAACATTTCGTAAGAAACGCCATCATGTAAATCTTCGCCAGGATGTATTTCATAACATAAGTCTACACCATGTTGATCAAACTCATTCAATATGGGCATCCATCTTTTTGCTAATTCTGTAAATCCTGTTTCTACTAATCCTGCAGGTCTTTGTGGCCAAGGATATACGGTATGCCATAATAATGATCCACTAAATGTTGCATGCGCATTTAGTCCTAAGTTTTGTGAAGCTTTCGCTGCATATTTTAATTGTTGCACTGCCCATGCTGTTCTTGCTTTAGCATTGCCACGAACTTCTGCTGGCGCAAATCCATCAAACTGTGCATCGTATGCTGGGTGCACTGCTACCAATTGTCCTTGTAAATGTGTTGACAATTCTGTGATCTCTAAACCAGCACTATTTACAATCCCTTTTATTTCATCTGCATAGGTTTTACTTTCTGCAGCTTTTTGTAAATCAATACATCTTGCATCCCAACTTGGAATTTGTACTCCTTTGAAACCCAATGATGCTGCCCATTTACAAATACTTTCCAATGTATTGAAAGGTGCCACATCTCCCATAAACTGTGCTAAAAATATAGCGGGTCCTTTTACTGTTGTCATTGTTATTTTTTTATCTCGCTATTAAATTACATAAGGTGTCCACTTCTTATCTGATTGAGAAGAAGCTACTACATTATCAATAAAGGCCATGCCTCTTAATCCATCTTCAATGCCTGGAAAATCCAACATTTCGGCAGTAGGCGTTTTGCCATCCATCTTGCATCCTAATGTTAATGCGAAGTTGCGATAGATATTAGCGAATGCTTCTAAGTATCCTTCTGGATGTCCTGCTGGAGTGCGACAATTATGGATAGCCATTGGAGATAAATAATGTCCGTTGTTTCCACCTGCTCTATAAATCTGTGTTGGCTTATCCAACCATTTTACTAGTAAGGTGTTTGGCTCATGTTGATACCATTCTACACCACCATGCTCTCCATACACTCTTATTCTGATGCCGTTCTCTTCTCCAGCAGCTACTTGAGATGCCATTAATACTCCTTTAGCACCATTGTCAAATTTCAACATCACTGCACCATCATCATCTAATACACGGCCTTCTACCATTGTATTTAATTCAGCACAAATAGCTGTAATCTTAGATCCGGTTACATATTCTGCTAAATGTGCGGCATGTGTACCAATATCGCCCATTACAGAGCTCTTTCCAGATTTTTTTGGATCGGTTCTCCAAGCTGCTTGAGCGTTTCCTTCTCTTTCAGAAAGCTTGCTCAACCATCCTTGAGGATACTCCACCCATACCTTTCTTATTTTTCCTAATTGACCATCTTTGATCATTGCTTTGATTTGTTTTACCAAAGGATAACCAGAATAAGTATGCGTTAAACATAGCGTTAAGCCTGTTTTATCTAAAATTTCTTTTAATTCTTTTGCTTCTTCTAGTGAGAAAGTGATTGGCTTTTCAATCACCACATGAAAGCCATGTTCTAATGCCATTTTTGCTGGCGCAAAATGTGCAAAATTGGGTGTTACAATGGTTACAAAATCCATACGCTTGTCAGCTGGTAAAGCTGCTTCTGCTTTAATCATTTCTTCGAAAGTGGTGTAGGTTCTATCTTTTGGAAGAAACAATGCTTCTCCTGAAGCCATGGCTATTTCTGGGTTAATACTCAATGCACCACAACTTAACTCGATTAAGCCGTCCATGTTAGCAGCTAATCTGTGGATGGCTCCGATGAAGGCATCCTTTCCTCCGCCCACCATACCCATTCGTAATTTTCTATTCATTGGTTCATGTTTTTTGCTGTACAATCGTTTTTCATTGTGTCATAATAACACTTTATTATATACACTATAGCAATTTCCTTATTATTTCGCAAAAACTGCCTTTTTTGGTAGAAAATATTATAAAAGATTGCAAATAAATTTTTACATTTATAGACTCTAACAAAGTTGCTTCGCTATGCCAAATCAAGTTAACCGACGTAAGCTCATTAAGCAGGTTTTAACAGGTTCTGCTGCCCTTGCTGCAGGAGTGAGTTTACCCACTCCATTATTAGCAGCTTCAGAAAATAACAACAGTGATCCACTTTCTTTAAAAGGAAATATCAATCACTCTGTTTGTTATTGGTGTTATGGTAATTTGAGTTTGGAACAAATGTGTTTGGAAGTCAAAAAAATTGGCTTTGGCGCGATTGATTTATTGAAGCCTGACGAATGGCCAATTGCCAAAAAACATGGCTTGCATTGCTCCATGTGTTATACTGCAGGTGAAACAAGTTTAACAAAAGGATGGAACGATAAAGCTAACCACGCTTGGTTAATCAAAGATTATCTAGAAGCCATTCCATTGGTGGCTGCTGCAGGCTATACGAACTTAATTTGTTTCGCGGGAAACAGAAACGGTATGGATGATGAAACAGGTTTACAAAACTGTGTGGAAGGATTAAAACAAATTATGCCATTAGCAGAAAAGCATGGTGTGATTATACAAATTGAATTATTCAATTCTAAAATTGATCATAAAGATTATATGGGGGATAAATCTGCTTGGGGTATTGAATTATGCAAGCGTTTAGGCTCTCCTAATTTTAAAATCTTGTTTGATATTTATCATATGCAAATTGACGAAGGAGATATTATTCGTTCTATTCAAGACAATCATCAATACTTTGGTCACTATCACACTGCGGGTGTGCCTGGTAGACATGAAATTGATGAACGCCAAGAATTATATTATCCTGCGATCATGCGCGCTATAGCTGCAACTGGTTACAAGGGTTATGTAGCACAAGAATTTATTCCAAAAGATAAAGATGCAATGGCTTCTTTGAAGAAAGCCATCCAAATTTGTGATATTTAAATTTTATTTTTTTAGTATAACAATTCAAATTTTAAACAATGGCTGATCAACAGTATGACGCAATCGTGGTAGGCTCTGGAATTAGCGGTGGATGGGCTGCTAAAGAGTTAACTCAAAAAGGATTAAAAGTTTTGATGTTGGAGCGTGGTAGAAATATCGAACACATCAAAGACTATGTAAATGCCAATAAAGAAGCTTGGGATTTTCCGCACAGAGGTGGAAGAACGCAGAAGATGATCGAAGAGTATCCTGTATTGAAGCGTGATTATCCTTTGAACGAAACCAATTTAGATTATTGGGCAGTAGATAAAGATTCTCCTTATGTTGAAACGAAAAGATTTGATTGGTTTAGAGGATACCATGTAGGTGGTCGTTCTTTAATGTGGGGTAGACAATCTTATCGTTGGTCTGATTTAGATTTTGAAGCCAATGCAAAAGACGGAGTAGGTGTTGATTGGCCAGTGCGTTATAAAGACATTGCACCTTGGTATGATTATGTAGAAAAGTTTGCAGGCATTTCTGGTAATAGAGATGGTTTAGATGTTTTACCGGATGGTCAATTTTTACCTCCGATGGATTTAACCTGTGTAGAAAAAGATGTAGCTGCTAGAATTAAAGAAGCGTTCAAAGGAGAGCGTCATTTAATTATTGGTCGTACTGCAAATATTACGGTACCTCATGAAGGAAGACCTGGTTGTCAGTTTAGAAATAAATGTTGGTTAGGTTGTCCATTTGGTGGTTATTTCAGCACACAATCTTCTACTTTACCTGCTGCAATGGCTACTGGTAATTTAACTTTAAGACCTTTTAGTATTGTGAAAGAGGTATTGTACGATAAAGATAAAAAACGTGCAACAGGTGTAATGGTTTTAGATGCTGAAACCAATAAAACCATTGAGTACAAAGCAAAAATTATTTTCTTAAACGCTTCTACTTTAAATAGTACTTGGATCTTAATGAACTCTGCAACAGATGTTTGGGAAGGTGGATTGGGAAGTAGTTCTAATGCATTGGGTAAATACTTAATGGATCACCACTTAGGAATTGGCGCTGGTGGTTATGTAGAAGGTTACGAAGACAAATATACTTTTGGTAGAAGAGCTAATGGTTTCTACATTCCTCGTTTCAGAAACGTTGGTAACGACAAGCGTGATTATTTACGTGGATTTGGTTATCAAGGTTCTGGTAGTCGTCAAGGATGGAGACACGATGTGGCTGAATTTAGCATTGGTGGTGAATTCAAAGATGCTATGACTGAACCAGGTATCTGGACAGTGGGTATGGGAGGATTTGGTGAGATGTTGCCTGATGAAACCAATAAAGTAACATTAGATAAAAATGTAAAAGATAAATGGGGATTAAACGTATTGAATATTGATTGTGAATTAAAAGACAACGAGAAAAAAATGCGTAAAGATATCTTGGCTGATGCACAAGAGATTTTAGAAAAAGCTGGCGTGAAAGGTGTTCAAACACATGATGGTGATGGTACTCCAGGTAGAGGTATTCATGAAATGGGTACAGCTAGAATGGGTAAGGATCCTAAAACATCTGTATTGAATGGCAACAACCAAGTATGGGATGCACCTAACGTATTTGTAACTGATGGAGCTTTCATGACAAGTGCTTCTTGTGTGAACCCTTCTTTAACTTATATGGCATTCACTGCACGTGCTGCTGAATTTGCAGTTAGTGAATTGAAAAAAGGTAATTTATAATTTTAAACGATTTAAATAATATTGTTATGATGAATAGAAGAGAAGCCTTATCAAGAGTTGCCATCATTATGGGTGGAACTGTATTGGGTGCAGAAGCTTTTTTATCTGGTTGTAAAACAGCTAGCACTGGAATTAGTTTTTCTGCTGCAGATATTTCTTTCTTAGATGAAGTTGCTGAAACTATTTTGCCAGCAACCAATACACCTGGAGCTAAAGAAGCTAAAGTAGGTGAGTTTATGAAAGTAATGGTAACAGATTGTTACGAAGCTAAAGACCAAACCATTTTTATGGATGGAATGAAAAAATTAGATGAAGCATCCACAAAAGCAAATGGTAAATCATTTATGGATAGTGATGCCAAGCAACGCCACGATTTATTAGTAACATTAGATAAAGAAGCTAAAGCACATCAGGCCGCTAAAAAGCCAGAAGAGCCTAAGCATTATTTTACAATGATGAAAGAATTGACTTTAACAGGATTCTTTACTTCTGAAGTAGGTGCTACTAAAGCATTACGTTATGTTGCGGTACCTGGTAAGTTTGAAGGTTCTGTTCCTTATACGAAAGGAGAAAAAGCATGGGCTACTTCATAATTTTATAAATTCATTTTATGCAAAATTCAAGAAGAGATTTTTTACGCAATACTGCACTAGCTGGCTTAGCAATGAGCATTCCTTTTAAAAAGGACTTATTTGCAATGACTCCAGCTGGAAAGCCATTTGGCATTCAATTATGGACAGTGAAAGAAGCTTTGGCTAAAAATCCATTAGCTGTTTTAAAACATTTGTCTGCGAGTGGTTATAAACAAATAGAAAGTTTCGAAGGAGAGAAAGGAATTTTCTGGGGCATGAAGAATACTGAATTCAAAAAAACCATGGACGATTTGGGTATGAAGATAGTATCTGCTCATTGTGATCATGTAAAAGATTTTGAACGCAAAGCTGCAGAAGCGGGAGAGATTGGTATGAAATATTTAATTTGTCCTTGGGTGGGTCCTCAAGATTCATTGGATAAGTATAAAAAATTAGCAGATCAATTCAATACTTGTGGTGAAATCGCTAAAAAGAATGGTATACGTTTTGCATATCATAATCATGATTATTCTTTTAAACCTTTAGAGGGTATTTTACCTCAGGATTTAATGATAGAAAGAAGCAATCCCGCGACAGTAGATTTTGAAATGGATATGTATTGGACCGTTGCTGCAGGAGTTGATCCAATTGCCTACATGAAGAAATATCCTAATCGCTTTAAATTGGTGCATGTGAAAGATTTAGTGAAATTACCTAAGAACGAACACGAATCTTGCGTAATTGGTAAGGGAACAATTGATTACAAATCTTTATTACCACAGGTAAGCAAATTAGGCGTACAATACTTTATTGTTGAACAAGAAGCTTATACTGGCACCAATGAATTAGATGCTGCAAAAGCAGATGCTGCTTATGTAAGTACATTGAACTGGTAAATAAAAAGGAGTCACTTCGGAGACTCCTTTTGAAATATGTAGAAGAGTCTCCTAACAAGAGACTTTCTAAAACTGAGTCTCCAAATCGGGGACTCATTTTTTTATAGCAATATTCCTTCTTTTTTAATTTCTACCAATGCATTATACAATGTATCTAATTGCGCTTCACTATTAAATGCGTTGATGGAATAACGTAGGTAAACATCTGCATCTTGACGCATCACAGGGATCTCAATTTTATAATCTGTAAATAATTTTCTTTGTAATTGCTCGGGCTCTTTGGTTTTTATAGGAATGCTTACCATTTGTCCAATCCATTCTGATGTTAAAGGACTAATGGGTGTAGATCCAAGTAGTTCAAAAAATCTAGTAGCATTTTTTAATACTAATTGGTGACAGGTCTTTGCCATATTCTTCCAATCATGCTTTTCCATAAATGCTATACACTCTTCTACACATAAGAAAGCAGAAAAATCTCTTGTACCAATCATTTGATGATAATCTAAAAAACTAGAGTGGGAGGGTTTCAAAGCCTTATAGCCCCAACTAACCACCAAGGGGTCACAGATATGTTGCACTTTTTTATGCGCGTATAAAAAGCTACATCCCTTTGGGGCCATCATCCATTTATGACAAGCACCTGTATAAAAATCAGCTTCTAATTCATCTAAATTCACTTCTACCTGTGCTGGTCCATGTGCGCCATCCACAAAAGTGATTAATCCTTTTTGTTTTGCAATGGCACAAATTTCTTTTACTGGAAAGATCAGTGCTGTTGCAGAAGTGATATGACTAATGAAAATAGCTTTTGTTTTAGGCGTTACTCCCTTAAAAAAATCTTCAATAAATTTTTCTTTGGTAGTTATTGGAAGACTTATGGGTTGTCTAACATATTTTGCTCCTGCTTTATTGCAATAATATTCCCAAGTTCTATCACAGGCACCATATTCAATATTGGTCGCTAAAATTTCATCTCCTTTTTCCAAGGGAAAATTTTTCGCCACCAAGTTTACGGCAAAACTTGGGTTGGTTACAAATACTATATCATCTTTATCTGTACAGTGTAAAAATTTAGCCAATGCTTCCCTTGATGTAGCTAAATATTGATATCCATCAAATGCTATAAACTGCACTGGCTCTGCTTCTAATACTCTTTGCCACTGCTGGTATTTTTCAAAGACAGGTTTTGGTGTTGCACCAAAAGAACCAAAGTTTAAAAAAGTAATACTAGGATCTAGTAAGAATTGATCTTTCCAATTATTCATGTTGTTTGCTTTTCTGTTCAGTAACTGAAGGTAAAAAATAATCCCTCCCGAAAATCGAGAGGGATTATTTTTATCTATGGGTAAGATGATTATACGCCTAGTGTCCAACCATCTCTGTAAGTTCTCTTTACAAATTGATTAGCTGGATCAAAATTGGTAATCTTCATATTTGGTCCATCCCATAATAATTGAATATTTCTACCAGGGTAAGTTGTTAATCCTTTCTTATCGTTACCCTTATAATCATAACTTCTAATTGCTAAGTTGCCCATTAAAACTGACTCCGTTAATGGTCCTGCGATATCAAAATGAGAACTTAACATTTTATGCTCTTTGCTACCTGGTCCTGCGATACATGCTTCTACCCATGCAGCGTAGTGTCCACTTTCTCCACCTTTCACACGCTCTACGGTTTCAGGTACTTTAGTAGTTTTTGTTAAATTGGTTGGCAATAATTGTGGATTTACACCATAGGTACCTGCCATCATTTTTCCTTTAGTTCCTTCGAAGATCACACCATTTCCTCCATCACCCATTACTTCATTAGGTCCTAATTCTGCTGGTCTTTCTGGTTGAATACCACCATCCATCCAATGCAATTTCACATCTGGCTTACCATTTTGACCTTTGAAAGTTAAAATGATATGTGATGCAGCTGGTGGGCTATCTGGTGAGTACACTCTTTGCCAAGGAGCAGTGTATCTTGTTGCTACACTACATTCTGCAGCTACTGGATATCCTAATCCTAACACGGCAAAGGCTGGTGCCATAATATGACATGCCATATCTCCTAAAGCGCCGGTACCGTAATCCCACCATCCTCTCCAGTTAAATGGTAACAAACCTTCGAAATAATCTTTTTGTGGAGCAGTACCTAACCATAAGTTAAAATCTAATTCTGCTGGTATTGCAGCTGAAGTTGTAGGTCTAATTACACCTTGTGGCCATACTGGTCTGTCTGTATAACAATAAATAGTATGAACATCTCCGATTAATCCTGCATTATACCAATCTTGCAACATGCGCACCCCATCACCTGATGATCCTTGGTTACCCATTTGTGTAACTAAGTTATTTGCTTTAGCTGTTTGCGTCATGATTCTTGCTTCGTAGATATCATGTGCGATGGGCTTTTGAACATACACATGCTTTTTTAATTGCATTGCAGCCATAGCTTGCACACCGTGCATATGATCTGGAGTAGATACAGACACTGCATCTATATGCATGTGTTCTTTATCTAACATCTCTCTGTAATCTTTATAATATTTTGCTTTTGGATAACGCTTTCTACTTGCAACTGATTGACGATCGTCTACATCACATAAAAAAGCAATGTCCGCTTTTCCACTTTGATAAAACGAGAATAAATCGCTTTCTCCTTTACCGCCAGCTCCAATACCGGCAATTTGTAATTTATCACTTGGTGCAGTGAATCCCTTTCCACCCAGTACGTGTCTTGGCAAGATATAAAATCCCCCCATCGCCAACGAGGCGTTTCTAATAAAATCTCTTCTAGAGTTATCTGATTTTCTCTTAGACATAGCAATTCGTTAAAATGTGAATAATCGTTAAAATGACTAGGTTAAATTATGTAAAAAATGGCAATTTGACCAATTATTTTTATGAATGAACCATTGTCTACTTGCTTTCGTTATAATAGACTAAATTGCTATACCATAAAAGCTACCGTATGCACACACAATTAGAGGGTTTAAAGCATTATTTTCAGTCTGGAGCTACCCAAAGCTATTCTTTTAGGTTGCTTCAGTTGAAGCGATTAAAGCAAGTTGTTCTGGATTATGAAAAGGAACTATACCATGCCCTACATGCAGATTTGAAAAAGTCCGAAGAAGAGTCTTGGGCTACCGAAATTGGCTTTTTCTTAAATGAGCTCAATTATACAATTGATCATTTAAAAGAGTGGATGCAACCTAATTCGGTGCCTACTAATCTTTTGAATCAACCTTCTAGTTGCTATACCGTGCGTGAACCCTTGGGAGTGGTTTGTATTATTGCTCCATGGAATTATCCTTTCCAATTATTATTTACCCCAATGATCGGGGCCATTGCAGGAGGTAATTGTGTGGTGTTAAAGCCAAGTGAATTTGCTCCAGCCACTGCGGCCGTGATGGCAAAAATTTGCAAAGCTTTATTTCCAGAAAACTATATTTTATATGTAGAAGGTGAAGGTGCTCAAGTGTTGCCTGCTATGTTTAGTAGCTTTAGATTTGATCATATTTTTTACACTGGAAGCACTACCGTAGGTAGAATTATTTACCAACAAGCTGCTGATAAATTAGTGCCCGTAACATTAGAATTGGGTGGCAAGAGTCCTGCTGTTGTTGCAGTAGATGCTAATATGCGTGTAGCTGCTAGAAGAATTGCCAATTCTAAATTTTCGAATGCAGGTCAAATGTGTGTAGCGCCTGATTATGTTTTGGTGCCTACTGCTTTTAAACAAACTTTAATTGATGAGTTGATTAAAGCCATTCAA
>JACCDN010263023.1_pt1 | contig 11457 bp, 9 predicted proteins | sample 7441691 | NCBI WGS metagenome assembly JACCDN01 (sample SAMN15323439, study PRJNA562643) | freshwater metagenome | isolation source: river surface water | place: USA:Blue River Watershed | collected 2017-08-16
GGGTACTATTGAGTGGGAATAATTGTGTTATAGCGAACAGCTTGAATGGCCTATTCCTAGAACAGATCCATTATCTCCTGCAAACCACATATAAAGAGTTTTGTTATTTAAGAGTAGGCCAGGCGCTCGTATTTCGTTTGATGTCCAAGAAAAATCTGTGTTCTCGAAGATTGGTTGTGAGTCATGTGTCCAATTGCTTTCTCCATCTGTTGAATAGGCATGGTGAAGCTTGAGTTGCTTCCATGGAGATGCTTGGACAACGTCAAAAAATAAATGCATCTTATCGTCGAGTACAATAGCGTTGGGAGTTGAATAGCCTAACCAAGTATTGCGAGGGTAGATTGATTGGCTTGGTTCCAGTACACTTATGGGAGTAGACCAAGTATTCCCATCAGAAGAGGTCGTAAGCCCGATGACTTGTATTGTAGTTCCAACACTTAAGTTAGAGCCTAGTGCTGTGAAATAAAGATAAATTTTATTTTTAAAAACTACAGCATCTGGTTCAGCAGTTACCCACTGATTAAATGTTAAATTAGGTGTGTTGTTTGTAGGATCATTTGGAGCAACTATGTAGCTTGCGTCTCGACTCCAAGTTATTCCATCTGAAGAAACAGCATGGCCAATTTTATAACTTTTGCTATCAGTGTGAGTCGATGGGTAACCAGTGTAGAACATGTGGTATTGATTTTTAAAAAATACAACAGAAGGAGTTTCAACAGCTCGATGGTCCCAAGCGCTGCCAGATGTATCGGCTTCAAAAACTGGTGTTGACGGATTTAGAGTCCAGTTTAAACCATCACTCGATACTAGTCGATATATGGAAATATTAAAATCAAAGTTGATATCAGATGAAGCATACATGATGTATTGATTGCCAACCTTTAAAATTGATGGATCATTCCAATCTGAGCCAGCAAAAAGTGAATCTCTTGTTAAAATTGGATTACTAGAGCTTGCGACAAAGCAATTTGGTTGAAGTTTTGAGTAATCTGGATTTGTATTTGAGGATGAAGATGTGGTCGATGGGGATTTTGATCCTGAATTACGACATGCTGAAAATAAGATTAAAAAAATAAATATCATCACTTTCATAAAAAAATAATAGCATAGCTTCGTATTGTGAAAAATATTAAATGTGGAAGAATGTTTTTCCTCTCCAGTAAGGTAAAAACTTGACTTTAATTGGTTAGAATAGTTGTCCAATTTTTTCAATTAAGATGATTGTTGCTGCAGTTTGTTTTCACTCAATTTTTCTATGTTTTTTAATTTTGTCATCGTGCAGGTATAAAAAGGAAAAATGGCACAATATAAACATCTTCCTATCTACAGATTGACCTATCGGCCTTAAAAGTAAATTTACATATTTGAAAATCAGGCCAACATCCAACTGCTAATTTTAAACCGAGTGGAAATAATTACGAAACTAATCCCGACGTTTTAACTTTGCCAGCAATCCGTTTCTAGGTCTCATCGTCATTAGTGTTTCACGCTCAGGTTCCGGAAATGGGTTAATTTCTAATCTAAATCTTCTGGCCAGATTTGCTAAAATTAAAACAGCTTCCATCATGGCAAAGTTTTTTCCAATACAAGCACGAGGACCTGCTCCAAAAGGAATATAACTATAAGGCACTACGTTTTTTTCATTGTCAGCAAAACGCTCCGGACGAGCAACTAATGGATTATCCCAAAATCTAGAGTCTCGGTGAATTAAGTATGGACAGATGAGAATAATAGAACCTTTAGGAATTTTTACTCCCATAATTTCATCGTCAGATAAAGCGATACGATCAAATTCCCAGGCCGGAGGGTATAAGCGCATCGATTCTTGAATGACCCAAGTTGTGTAGGTGAGTTCTGGTAAATGAGAGTGATCAGCAAAATCACCTTTTGGAATCACTCGATCAACTTCTTCTTCTAGTTTTTTTAAAATTTCGGGTTGGCTACCAAGCATGTACCAAGTCCAGGTCATACAAATTGCAGTGGTTTCATGACCCGCTAAAAATAATGTAATAATATGATCTTCAATATCTTTCATGGACAAATTTTCACCTGTTTCACTATCTTTTGTTTCCAGCAGTAGTGATAGAAGATCTTTATACTTATCCTTGTTTTCTTTGTGTTCCATAATAATCTTTCGACTAATAGCTTGAATGGAGCCAAGTGCTGCTTTAAATTCACGATGGCGTTTTGTCGGAACAAATAGGGGAAATTTAATAATTGTATTGTTGGCGTATTCAACGTAACGAAGAAGAATAGGCATAGCATGTTCAACTGCATGAACAAATTCAAGATTCACAGTAGAGAATAAACTTTTACAAATAACACTAAAAGTAAGACCCATCATTTCAGATGAAAGTTCAACTTCTTCATTTTTATCGCAGGATTTTTCCCAACGCTCGATGGTTTCATTAGTGAGTTCGCCAATCCATTTTCCATAAAGAGCAAAATTGGCCTTTAAAAATGATTGGTGAATAATCCTACGATCTTTTGCCCATTTTTTTCCTTCTGACGTAAGTAGACCTTCTCCTAAGACAAGTTTTACGACATCAAGAAACGGACTTTTTTGATAATTTTTATTATTAGTATGCAGAACGTGTTTGATTCCTTGAACGTGGTTTACAAGAAAAACTTTATATGGACCGAATTTTGTTTCTGTGACATCTCCAAACCGAGAAAGTCCCATGAGAAATTTAATGGGATCAGGTCTAAAATAGGGTAGAACTCCAACAACTGGCTTTCCAATTTTAAATTGTTGTTCAGTAAGACCAAACAGCGCTTTAGGTTCGCGAGAAGAAGACTTCGTGTTCATGATCATCCTCAATTCCAAAATCTTTATTTGAAACTTTTTTATTAATATAAACATCAGTTAAAATAGGCATTTTTGTATTATCAAGTGCACCAGCACCTGGTCCAAATCTTGAACCCGCGCCAATGAAGACATTATTTCCAATTTTTATTTTTTTGTAATAAAGAATAATTTTACCTTTTCTAATTTGCACAACATGAGAAACAAGCAAACACTCATGGCCAAACAAACAATTATCACCAATTTCAACAGCCGCACGATCCAAAATTTCAGTGCGTGCTGTCCATAAAACATTTTTTCCAATTTTACTTCCCCAAAGTCTTAACCATGTACTGTAGAGACCAAAGAGAATAAGAGTACGCTCTAAAATTGGGTAGGCATAAAAGATTTGCTGCATTTTAAATGTAGCATTCCAAGGCTGATATCCTTTTACTCCTAAATAGCTGCTGCCTTCTTTTATCGGCGCAAATTTTTGACTGATACGAAAACAAATAAGTGGAATTGCGTATGGAGTAAGAACAATTAAAAATACTTTCCAGAATGCAGGAGAGATTATTAGCCAATAGATTTGGGCAATTACTAATGAGATCACGGCGGCCGGAAAAAAATCTAGGTATTCATCTAGTTTCGTCAAAAGAAAGATTTTCATTGAGCTCATAATTAGTCCTGAATTAGTCTATTAATTTTCGCTAACAATTAGATATTTCACAAGGAGTATTTAGAAATATTTTTTTTGCTTTTGAATAATTTCAATCCACAGTTTTGGATAATCAAAAAAACCACCGCGTAGGAATACTTTTTTCTGTTTCTCATCAAGATGAAGTTCGAGGCTTTGATGTAATTTTAGCTGCAAGTACCAAGGAAGGGCCGGAGCAAGATGATGAGCAAGGTGACAGCTCTGTCCCCATGGGCCACCGCCAATAATCATCCCCCAAAAACTCATTCCAAATGATCTTGCTTCGTTACCTTTTTTGTCAGGCATAAAGTTGTGCTCACTGGTTTCACGCAAGCGATCAAAGAAAAAAGAAGACCAAGGTGCCATCACTAAAAATATAAGGGCGTGAACTCCACTCTGATACTTCCATGTAACGAGGACGATACTAATTAAAAAAATTGTCGATAAAATTTCTGATACGGCCTTACTTTTACTCCACTCATCGCTGGTGTGGATTTTGTAATCACACATGGGAGTTGCTACACAAAATGGAATAATAGAAATTAAGAAACGTTTTAGTGAAATAGCATTGGTGAAAGCTTTATCTTCTTTTGTTCCGACAACACTATGATGACTATAATGCTGAGTTTTATAAAAAATAGGATCAGCATAGTTTAAGCGACACAAATTAAAGACAATGAAATTTCCTAAATTGATAAATAGTGATTTACCACGAAATCCTTGATTGTGCGCATTCACTTCATGTAAGGAATAAACAGTCATCCCATACATCAAAAGTCCAAAGACAAGACCAATAAAAAATTCTGCAATCAAGCTCAGTTGAAAATGAATTGGAAAGTAATAACCGAAAAAGAAAAGTGCGGCCAAGTTAAAAATGACAACAAAGAGAGTGAGTAGATTATGCAAATGAGGATTTTCACCCTGCCAAGATTTGAGTTCCGCTGCTTTTGCCAAGAGCTGATGTTTTTGAGTATCAGTTATAAAAGGGAAGGCGCTCTCTTCTTCTGCTTTAAAAGCTTGAAACGCCTTCCATTCTTCGTCATAGAGTTTCATTATTTTAGCTTAAACTTGGAGCATATTTATTAAAGATTGCATTCCATTTAGATTCGTTCTTTAATACTTTTTGATATTCGCGAGCAACGTTATCAAGCATGCGCGCCGTTAGTTCAAGTGTTTGATTCATAACTTCAGCTACATCTTCAAAGTCTTCTTCTGTTTTACACATTAAATTAACCATACGTTCAACGTCTTCAGCATGTTTTACGTCGATATCAGAATGTTCGGCAAAAAATGTCATCATCGCTTTTGATAACTCCATATTTTTTGCGGCCAAAAGCATGACTTCACCAAAATATGCATAACTACTTTCTGCCCAAAAACTGTAGCCTAAACGTCTTGCAGGATTTCCATTTTGAGAAATATAATAAAGGTAAGCAACAAATGTTTCAGTATCTGGTAGCGGTGCTGGCATTTCACTTAAGGGAACGTTTACACCAGCAGCTTTTAAATCGTGATATGCCATGAGTTCGTGTCCAGTTTCTTCAAGTGCATGTTCAAGACAATACTTCATATAGTTAATTTCTTTGCTATTAGTTGTCTTTAGTTTATTCGCAACTAAAGCTTGGTTTTTAGCATTGTGAGAAGCATAGTGATAAGTCTCTGCTAAATACAGAGCATATACACGACGGTCTTTTGTTCCATCTAAAATAAGTTTAATAAGCTGATTATCTTTTAAGATTTCGGCCCATTTTTTTTCCATTTGTGTTTTTAATTTTTCAATACTCATATTTGTGTCCTAACAGTTGGAATTGCATTTTTATGAGATGTCTTCTTTTTCTTTTTAAGAAAGCTAAATAAACTTTTTACAAAAGTCATAAAAAATTGCCGTCTTGTGTAATAAAAAACTAAAAGATTGCTATATTTGTTAGGGATAACTTGCATATCATCTTTATAATAATATTCTTGGCCAACTTTCTCAGAACGATTGCAACCGAAGATATAAGAGCGCCCAAGCATCAGGGTTTTTGAAATAATAACTATCCACATAAAAATGGTGCTTAGTGGGTTTTTTTCACTAGATTTTTTCCATATACCAACTAACTCACAAATATTTTTTTCACCCAATGAAGCGACAATCTTTTCTTGTTCTTCTTTTGTGAATTCTTCTAGGCACCTTTTAGGATAATAATTTAAGATAAATCCCGCGAACATTTCGTTGTGTTTATAAATGGCCAAGACTTGACTTGAAGTTGCAAGCTCTTCATTTTTTAACTCTCTTTTGGCGATATATGATCTTGATGCGAAGGATTCCGCATAAGAACTTTTAAAGATCTCTAGTTCCTCGAGAGTCTCGATTTTTTTGATCGAATACATAAAGCCTCCCAATAAATATTGATTAAGTGTAGCCAATTCTGAGATGGAACGGCTAACGTGGATAAAGATTTCACGCTGATAAAAATTTGTACATGACCTGGGTCAAGAACACTGAACTTTTAGGTTTTCTTAAGATAAATATTAGATTAAAACAGTGTCAGCTGATTTGACTGCGATTCTTTCTTCGAGATGATTTCACGAGTTTCATAAGGAAGAACTTCGAATTTTTGATAAGAATCTTTAAATGTTTGGATCACGAAAAAGCTCATGTCAGGATACTTAAATTTTAATTCACGCATTTCTTCAGTGATAAGCTCGACATTTTTTGGATCATCATCACTCATTCCAAAGCGATGATATGGACTAATTCCATACTGATCAAGGGCCTTTTCAACCGATGATCTAATGGCATCTTTTTTTAATTCCGGAACAGTTTTTTTAAGATCTAAGTCTCCCAACTCTTTTCTAATTTCTAAATTTGAAACTGGATAGATACTGTGATAATTAGGAGTATTGGGAAGATGCCCATCACGAACCATGAGATCAATTCCCGCCTTAATTGTCTCTGGATGGTGCCCGCGAGCAGTAATTAAAGAAACTGGTCTGTGATTATAAGTCGCGTGATAAAATGAATTCCACGATGGTGCTTGCCAGATAGATTCAGCATTTTCTAATGCTTTTTGGACGTCTTCAACAAAAGACTGGCGAATTCCTTTTTTTACTTCAGTCGCAGTAAATTTTTTATCGCGAAAATGTCTAAACGATCCGTGTTCATCATTAAATTCCATTATGAAATCGGCATACATTCCCGATTTTCCAATGTCGCGGTGATTTTCGGCAAATTGGCCACTAGAAAGACTAATTTCTGCACCGGTTTTTTTATGAAAAAGTATAATGGGAGTTGATAAGTAAGCGACGTTGTCGTCGAAATCGAAAAAATAAAAAGATCTTCCGCCTAAGTGCAGATTGCGATCTTCTTTTTTGGGCACTTCGAAATCGAAGGCAAGCTGGCTTCCGATTTTAATTTTTGATTTCCTTGAAGGCTTTTTAAGCATAATTCAAACCTTTACATCAGCAATATAATCGCAACTTCCTTAGAGATCAATAACTAGTTTTACCAGGCGAATGACTTCGGGCGGATAATCGTTCTGCAAAATATCTCGTCCTTCAGTTTTAAGTGCTAAAACCAAGTGAGTGAGTGCTTGTGCCCTAAGGCTGACTGGTAATTCTTGATTCAAGGCATTCTTAGAGTAAAACTCATTGGCCAGTTCTTGAAACTCTGGATGGTATTTTAAAATTTCTTTTATTAGTCCAAAATCTTGGCCGGCGGCCAAAATTTCATTGGGAGTAGTATGTAAAACATTATTTGGGAGTTTTTTAATTTCATGAATTTTAGGTAGAAAAATCATCGTTTCACTTAAAACATTTTTGAATTCTGTTTCTGTCATTTGAATTATTTCAGCTTCTGTGTAAGCACGCTTGGTCGCAATTTGAACTTGTTCTTTGGTCGGTTTTGATAAGTTTTGGGCTTCAATTTTTTTTATCGCACCCATACCAACACGAACTTCATCTTCAATTTCAAGCTTTGTAGTATCTTTGGTTAAAAACTCAAAGTGACGTGGAGTGCGCTTCTCTCTAGAGATAGAAAAGAGCATCGCGCCTACGAGCAGGGCAATTAAAGGGAGAATGCGCAGTGTCTTTTTAAAGTTCATCATCTTATCCCATAAGGGCAATTTACAATTTGCCGCTATTTTACGCAGAGAGCGCAAAAATTTACTACAAAAAAGGCGTAACTATGTAAATTTTAGCTGAATTCTGCCTTAGCAAAAGGGGGGAAATTTGGGTATCATGAGAGAGTAAAAGACAGGTTTTAATAGGATGTTTTTCCCTTTCTTTTTAGATATATAGCTAACACTTGCACACACAAGCTTATGCTTTTATGAGGGATTCCACTATGACGTCTTCTTTTAAAGAAACTCATCCAGATAGTTTTGTTCATCTTCATCTCCACACTCAGTACTCACTGCTTGATGGGGCCATTAGACTAAAAGATTTAATAAAAAGAGCAAAAGAGTTTGGAGTGCCGGCCGTCGCACAAACTGATCATGGAAATATGTTTGGTGCGATCGATTTCTATACTCAGTGTAAGGATGCAGGCATCAAACCTATTATTGGCTCAGAAATTTATTTTACGCCAGGTTCGCGTTTTGAACGAGGCGCTCTTAAAAAACAAAAAGTGGTGGGCTCGCAAGATGAAGAGGAGTCTCGTCACCAAATTCATCATTTAATTTTGCTTTGTAAAAACAATAAAGGTTATGAAAATTTATGTAAGCTTTTATCGAAGGCCTACATGGAAGGATTTTATTATAAGCCTCGTGCGGATTTTGAAATACTAAAGGAATTCTCTGAGGGACTGATCTGCACGACGGCATGTCTTAAGGGAGAGGTTGGGTACAACTTTTTTACTGATCAAGACGACAAAGCAGTTAAGGCAATTCATAAACTGCATGATTTATTCGGTGATGATTTCTATCTAGAAATTCAAGAGAATGGTTTGGCCGAACAAAAAATTGTAAATGAAAAAGTTATTGCTTACGCCCGCGCAAATAATATGAAAATGGTGGCGACCAATGACTGTCACTACTTAACCAGAGAAGATGCCGCCGCTCAAGAAGTTCTTCTTTGTGTCCAAACGGGAAAAACATTTCAAGATGAAAATCGAATGAAGCTTACAACAAATGAGTTTTATTTTAAATCACCTGAAGAAATGAGAACAAATTTCGCACATGTTATTGATGCTTGTGATAACACACTTGAGATTGCGGATAAGTGTAATGTGGAGTTTAAATGGAAAGACGAAAAAGGGAATCAGATCTACCACCTTCCAGATTATCCGATTCCAACAGATGAAACTCCTGAGGCATATTTTAGAAGAGAAGCGAGAGAAGGTTTAGCACAAAGATTTAATGGACCTCACTTTGCGAAGCTTCGTAACGAAGCAAATTGGGAAAGCGAAATCAAACCAAAATATCTTGAGCGCCTTCATGGCGAAGTTGATATGATTGTGCAGATGGGATTCCCAGGATATTTCTTAATCGTATCTGATTTCATAAAGTGGGCAAAAAAGAATGGTTGTCCGGTAGGACCTGGACGTGGTTCGGGGGCCGGATCAATTGTTGCGTACGCGCTAGAGATCACTAACGTCGATCCTATCCCATATAACTTACTCTTTGAGAGATTTATTAACCCTGAGCGTGTATCGATGCCAGATTTTGACGTCGACTTCTGTCAGGATAATCGTTACCGAGTGATTGAATATGTAACTCAAAAATATGGTGATGAACGAGTTGGACAAATTATTACATTTGGAAAACTGCAAGCTAAAGCGGTAATCAAGGATGTTTCACGCGTTTTTGGATTAACGTTTGGGGAAGCTGATGTCATTTCAAAATTAATTCCTGAAGAATTAAAAATGACTTTAGAAAAGGCCCTAGAATTAGAACCAAAAATTACCGAACTCATGGAAAGTGATCCACGAGTTAAACAAGTTGTAAATATTTCAAGGCGCTTAGAAGGATTACTCCGTCACGCTTCGATTCATGCGGCGGGAGTTATCATTACCAACAAACCGCTTGTGACTTATTGTCCTTTATTTAAAGGGCGTGAGGGCGAAAAAGTCATTCAGTTTGATAAAGACTTCTCAGAAAAAATTGGTCTGGTAAAGTTCGACTTCCTAGGGTTAAAAACTTTAACGGTTATTGAAAACGCCATGAATTTCATTAAGCGTGATCATGATCCTCATTTTGATATCGAAGCCATTGATACTGCAGATAAAAATGTTTATGACTTCATCTCAAAAGGTGAAACGGTTGGAGTATTCCAGCTGGAAAGTTCGGGAATGATCGATCTTTGTAAACGTATAGGTCCGGGATCTATTGATGATATTTCGGCGATTAATGCTCTCTATCGACCAGGCCCACTTGAATCTGGAATGGTTGATGAGTTTATTGAGATTAAGCACGGAAGAAAGGAAACTCAGTATCCGTTTCCATCGCTTGAAGCAGTTTTAAAAGATACTTACGGAGTTATCATTTACCAAGAGCAAGTAATGAACGTTGCCAGAATTGTGGCCGGTTACAGCTTAGGTCAAGCGGATATGCTTCGTCGTGCGATGGGGAAAAAGAAAGCTGACGAGATGGCAAAACATCGCGAGCTCTTTTTAAAGGGAGCGGCAAAACGCAATTACAACGTTGAACGCGCCAATGATCTTTTTGATAAAATGGAAAAATTTGCGGAATACGGATTCAATAAATCCCATGCCGTTGCTTACTCATACATTTCTTATCAAACAGCGTTTTTAAAATATTATTATCCACCAGCATTTTTTGCAGCACTTTTGTCTTCAGAACTAGGTAGCATGGATAAAGTCACGCAATATATTCAAGATGCAAAAAGATTTAATATCGAAGTTCTTCCTCCTGACGTGAATGAATCATTATGGTTCTTTAACGTTGTGGGATCAAATATTCGCTTTGGTATGGGCGCAGTGAAAAACGTAGGTCAGGGAGCAGTTGAAGAAATTGTGCGCGAGCGTACTGAAAATGGACCTTTTAAAGGCTTCATTGATTTCTGCGAGAGAATCAATCTTAAAAACGTGAACAACCGTGTTTTAGAGTCACTTATTAAAGTTGGAGCGTTTGACGAGTGTGAAGCAAAAAATAAAAAAATGAATCGCAAAACATTATTAGAAAACCTTGAACTCATCGTAGCGTACTGTAAAAAACGTCAAGATGATAAAGATATGGGGTTAGTGTCGCTTTTTGATATGGGGGATTCAAGTGAGTCAACTTCTGAGGAAAACTTAGATTTGCAAATCGTTCCTGAGTTTACTCAAACTGAAAAATTAGAGCACGAAGCAGAGTTAATGGGGATCTATATTTCGGGCCATCCATTAGATCAGTATGCTTCAATTATGAAAGAGCTCTCTTCAATGAAAATAGCCGTTGTTCAAGAAGTGATGGGATCTGATCAAAAACGCACAATTATGTTGTCGGGGCAAATTTCTGCCAGAAAAAATATCCTCACTAAAAAAGGGGATAAAATGTGCTTTTTCAATCTGGAAGATTTGTCTGGAAAGATTGAGGTTGTCGTTTTTCCTAGAACCTATGCAGAATATGAATCGTTGTTAGATGAGAATGTGCCTATTTTAGTTGAAGGGGATATCAATTTAAACGAGAGTCCCAGAAAACTTTTAGCTTCGAAAATTTTAAAATTAAAAGATCACGCAGAAAACAAAATCACAGGGGTGCGCGTAAGTGTTCATTTAGAAGATTTAACAGAAATAAAACTTAACAAACTTCGCCACGTGCTCTTAAGTTATCGTGGAACTGTACCAATGCATATGATTTTTGAAGGTGATGGAGGAAGAGCAAGGCTTCCATTAGGTGATGATTACATGATCAATCCGACTCCTAAAATGGCCCATCAAATCAATGAAGTCTTTAACAAAAATGCAGTGAAGTTTATCGTGGATGGAAGATTAGAAGATGTTCATTAAAATAATATTGTTTTTATTGGTTATGAGTTCTGTATGTGCACAAGA
>JACCDN010014272.1_pt1 | contig 11456 bp, 8 predicted proteins | sample 7441691 | NCBI WGS metagenome assembly JACCDN01 (sample SAMN15323439, study PRJNA562643) | freshwater metagenome | isolation source: river surface water | place: USA:Blue River Watershed | collected 2017-08-16
ATTACTGTGACTCCTTTGCGAATCTCTTACGAATAATGGAGCGGGATTCTCCCACTGACACAACCGAACCAGTAATCAGAATTCCAAGGGAATCGTCGCTCAAGGGTCTTACCGTGTCTTTTACGGCTTTATCTATCGCTTCGCTTAAATTGGGCGCCGAGAAAGTTCTTTCATGGCCAAATATTTCACGAGTAATTTTCTCTAGTTCGTCCACTTTCATTCCTCGTGGGGACGAATTGGTAGTGACTATTACTGAATCCATCACTTGCTCGAGCTCGAGCAATATTCCGCGAACATCTTTATCTCCCATGGGAGCAAAAATTCCAATAACCTCGTCAAAAGTAAATTCGCTCTGAATAGTTTCAGCGATGGCAGCCGCGCCATGTGGATTATGTGCAGCATCAATGATTATTGTTGGATCACGGTGAACAATTTCGCAGCGTCCTGGTGATTGAACATTGGCAAAACCTGCTCGCACAGCCTCTATATCGAGATCTTGATCGCCGAAAAATGCTTCGACTGCGACCAGGGCGGCAGCTGCATTAGAAGCCTGGTGCTTTCCATGGAGTGGGATAAATATGTCCGAGTAAATTTCTTTTATGCCTTGAATCGTCACGAGTTGTCCGCCCACCGCAACAGCGCGCGAGATGACTGAATATTCAACGCCCTCACGCGCAATATCTGCGCCGACTGCAGCCGCTTGTTTCAGAAGCTCTACGGCACTCTCTGGCTCCTGATGTGCCATGACGACAAATCCTGACTCTTTAATAATGCCTGCCTTGGTTTGTGCGATTTCAGTCAATGTCTCACCAAGGTACTCAGTGTGATCAAGACCAATAGGCATTATCACTGACACATCCGCATCGACAACATTGGTTGCATCCCACTGCCCACCCATTCCAACTTCGATAACGCCAACATCAATTGGGTGCTCTGCAAATGCGACGAAAGCGAGAGCGGTGATTGCTTCAAAGAAAGAGATTGGATCTTTGAATTTTGAGTCCATCAGCTCGAGATAGGCAGCGATGTCGTTGTAAGCAAAAATGATTTCACTTGGTGCGATTGACTCACCATTGATGGCGATCCGCTCCAGGAAACTTTCAAGATGTGGGCTAGTGAACCTACCGGTTCGCAATCCCATCTCAAAGAGCAGCGAATCAATCATGCGAGATGTGGAGGTTTTTCCATTCGTACCACCGATGTGGATCGTTGGATAAGTAAGTTGCGGCGAACCCAAAATATCGACCAGCGCTGCAATTCTTTCAAGAGTGGGTTCGATACGTGTTTCTGGCCAACGCTTGAGCAGCGCTTCCTCAATAGCGGCTACGCGCGCTGCATCATCTGCTGAAAATTTTTCCATTTATTTAAGCGCAGCAAGTTGAGCAGTGATGCGCTCTATGTCAGCGCTTGTTGCTGCAAGACGTTCTTTGATTTCAGTAACAACAGCAGCGGGTGCTTTCGCTATGAAGCCTTCGTTGTTGAGCTTGACTTCGGCGGTCTTCAAATCCTTTTGTGCGGTCGCTAGGTCTTTTTCTAGTCGAGCGCGCTCTGCGACTACATCTACTGTGCCTGATAAATCGAGTTCGACTTTCATGGCACCTATTTCAACCGAAGCACTTGGTGTGAAATCGGTGAGCTCAAGCTTCAGGAGGAATGCCATTGCGGATGAATATGCAGTCACATCAGCGGGAGCAATGAATCGACCTGGAATTTTTTGGCTGGGCTTTACCCCTTGATCGTTTCGGAAGCGACGCACTTCAGTAATTATTTTCTGTAGTTCTCCGATCAGCAGCTCAGATTTCTTATCAACATGGCCTGGTTCTGCCATCGGCCACGCAGCCGTGACAAGAGTTTCCTGACCGGTCAATGTAGTCCAGAGAGTTTCAGTAATAAATGGCATCACTGGATGCAACAGGCGGAATAAGGTGTCGAGGACATGTCCAAGTACACGCTGTGAAGCGACAGCATTACCGGATGCAAAAGCCTCTTTTGAAAGTTCGAGATACCAATCACAGAGGTCATCCCAAGCGAAGTGATAAATCGTCTCGCAGGCGCGTGCAAACTCGTAACTTTCTAAAAGCGCGGTGTATTCGGTGGTTGTTTCACTAAGGCGCGAAAGAATCCATGAATCTATCGCTGATAACGAACTCTGAGCGGGAAGCGGACCATCAGTAGTTGCACCATTCATCATGGCAAAGCGTGTTGCGTTCCAGAGCTTGGTAGCAAAATTTCGTGATCCGGCAATCCAATCTTCGGCAAGTGCCTGATCTTTACCCGGGTTTGAACCGCGTGCCAACGTGAATCGAAGTGCGTCGGCGCCATACTTATCGATAAATTCGAGTGGATCGACTACATTGCCGCGCGACTTAGACATCTTCTTTCCAAATTGATCACGAACAAGTCCGTGGAGAACAATCGTGTGGAATGGTGGGACGCCGTCCATTGCAAATAAACCAAAGAGCATCATGCGTGCAACCCAGAAGAACAAGATGTCATAGCCAGTAACCAGCACACTGGTTGGATAGAACTTCTTTACATCTGCAGTGTCGTGAGGCCAACCTAAAGTCGAGAATGGCCACAATGCAGAAGAGAACCAGGTATCAAGAACATCTGGGTCTTGTGAATAACCCGCCGGTGCTTTTTCACCAGGGCCGACAACAATTGTTTCGCCATTTGGTCCATACCAAACAGGAATGCGATGTCCCCACCATAGTTGGCGAGAAATACACCAGTCGTGCATGTTATCTACCCATTCAAAGTAGCGTGGTGCTAGCTCTTGGGGTTCAATCTTGACGCGGCCATCACGAACTGCATCACCAGCCGCTTTTGCAAGTGGCGCAACTTTTACAAACCACTGCTTTGATAGTCGTGGTTCAACAGTTGTATCGCATCGAGAACAGTGACCAACAGCATGAACATAAGGACGTTTTTCTGCGACGATGCGACCCAGCTCTTTTAGTTTTGCAACAACTGCAACTCGGGCTTCGAACCGATCCATGCCATCAAATTCGGTGCCAGTTCCATCCATAACGCCGTGCTCGTTCATAATCACTACGAAAGGCACGTTATGTCGCATGGCCATCTCGAAGTCATTTGGATCGTGCGCTGCAGTGACTTTTACAGCGCCAGTACCGAATTCAGGGTCAACTAGTTCATCGGCGATGATCGGGATCATGCGATTTACTAGCGGGAGTAAGACTTCTGTGCCGATCATATGCTTGTAACGAGGATCATCAGGGTGAACAGCAACTGCACCATCCCCCATCATGGTCTCAGCACGAGTAGTCGCAACAACGATGCTTTGTTCACCATCGCCATAGCGCACTTGAACGAATTCGCCTTCATCATCATGGTGTTCAACTTCGATATCAGAAAGGGCGGTGAGGCAGCGTGGACACCAGTTAATAATTCGTTCTGCGCGATAGATAAGACCTTGGTCAAAGAGTTTCTTAAATATTGTTAACACTGCAGCTGAAAGATTTTCATCCATCGTAAATGCTTCGCGAGACCAGTCAACAGAATCGCCAAGTCGCTTCATCTGACCAAGAATTTGACCACCGGATTCGGCTTTCCATTCCCAAACCTTTTTTACAAAATCTTCTCGCCCCAAGTCATGCCGCGAAAGACCCTGTGCCGCCAATTGTTTTTCAACAACGTTCTGTGTCGCGATTCCAGCATGATCCATTCCAGGTAACCAGAGAGCTTCAAAGCCTTGCATGCGCTTGAGGCGAGTGAGGCAATCCTGCAGCGTCTGATCTAGGGCGTGACCAATATGTAAATTACCCGTGACGTTTGGTGGAGGAATAACAATCGTGAAAGGTTCTTTTGAGGAATTAGCGTCGGCAGTGAAATATCCTGCTTCAATCCATTTTTTATATAGCGGGCCTTCAATATCGCCAGGTACAAATGACGACGCGAGTTCGCGCTGACTGGATGACATGGAACGGATTCTAGTTTACTTTTTAAGCGCTTTTCTCCTCAGAGGACTTCTCGCGACGAGAAGTGCGCTTAGGAATATCACCAGTGCGGTTTATCAGCGTAGGCGCTGCACCATCTTCGATACATGCCTTTTCGATAACAACCTTTGCGATATCGCTTCGGCTTGGTACGTCATACATAACGCTAAGGAGAACTGACTCCATGATTGCACGCAAGCCACGTGCACCGGTACCGCGCTTAAGTGCAAGATCTGCAATCGCTTCAAGTGAGTCAGGAGTGAACTCAAGTTCCACATCATCTAAATCAAAAAGCTTCTGATATTGCTTCACAAGGGCATTCTTAGGTTCGGTCAGAATCTGCATGAGCGCTGGCTTATCCAGTTGTTCAACACTAGTAAGCACTGGAAGTCGACCAATAAATTCTGGAATCATCCCAAACTTGAGAAGATCTTCAGGCATGACGTCGGCAAAAATATCTTTGCGGTTCTTATCTTCTGCAGTCTGCAGTTCGGCGCCGAAACCTACGCCAGATGTACCGCTACGCGCCTCAATGATTTTGTCTAGGCCAGCAAAAGCTCCACCAACAATGAAGAGAACATTTGTTGTATCAATTTGAATAAATTCCTGATGTGGGTGCTTACGACCACCTTGAGGAGGAACTGAGGCAACTGTTCCTTCAATTATCTTGAGAAGCGCTTGCTGAACACCTTCACCAGAGACATCGCGCGTAATGGATGGGTTTTCAGCTTTGCGAGCAACTTTATCGATTTCATCTATATAGATGATTCCGGTCTCTGCCTTCTTCACATCGTAGTCTGCAGCTTGTAAGAGTTTGAGAAGAATATTTTCAACATCTTCACCAACATAACCTGCCTCGGTTAGGGCCGTAGCATCTGCGATTGCAAAAGGAACGTTGAGCATACGCGCCAAAGTCTGCGCCATAAGAGTCTTACCGCAACCGGTTGGACCTAAAAGCAGAATGTTTGATTTCGCAAGTTCGATTCCATCGTCTCCACGAGTGTCACCCGACTGCACGCGCTTGTAATGATTGTAGACAGCGACAGAGAGCGACTTCTTTGCTCGATTCTGTCCGATGACATATTGATCAAGGAATTCAAATATTGCTTGAGGCTTAGGGAGTTCGCTCAGTCCTAGTGATGCCGCCTCAGAGAGTTCTTCGACAATGATTTCATTACAAAGCTCGATGCACTCGTCGCAAATGTAAACGCCTGGTCCTGCAATTAACTTCTTTACTTGCTTCTGAGTTTTGCCGCAGAAAGAGCACTTGAGCAGATCATTAGCTTCACCGATACGTGTAGACATAGGTAAAGAGTAGTTTTTACGCCTAAAAAATGTGTTCTAAATCAGCCTAAATTCTGTTCGCCCATAGAAGAATCGCGAATTTTTGGTGCATATGGAGGCAGGCCTGACTTCATCTCCTTTACGCCAGGTACAAGAAGCACAACGGCACAGATAAGTAGATGGAAGATTGAGACGCCAATCAGCAGTGGCCTTTCGCCAAGCAAATCAGCCATAGGTCCAGCTAGCGCCATGCCGAGTGGTAGTAGCCCCACTGTTCCCATGTAATCAATGCTGAATACACGCGCCTGATATTCAGCCGGAACTTCACGCTGCACAGTGGTAAACCAGAACGCTTCCCAAGGCCCAACTGAGAAACCGGCAAGGAAGTAGGCGATGAAAATGATTTCGCGTGAGGTTGGAAATGCCAGCGAGAGTGGGGCAAAGATGAAAAGTCCCCACACAACTACCGCTACCAAGCCTGGGTTCTTGATCTTTAATTTGATGCTGATAATCGCCGAAATCAATCCACCGGCGCTGAACAGGGCGGCGGCAGTTGCATACACAGCTGCGGTTCCAAAATCCCGCTTAGTGATAACGGGAAGTAGAACATTTTCAACGCCAACAACCATTAACAATTGGAATGTTGCCATGACGATCATGGCTGCAATCCATTTGTAGTACCAAACTACTCGCAAGCCCTCTTTTATTTCATGGAAAAACTTTTCTGGTTCTCTCTCTGCGATGGAATCTCTATTTTCAGTAACGCGAAAGAGCATCGCGGCGCCCAATAGGAAAAAGAGCGATGTGGCTATATATGTCACATGCGTACCGAAGGAAACGATAAGAACTCCTGCGATCCCGGGTCCAGCGATAGTTCCACCCTTTGTTGCAATTCCTCGCATTACATTGCCGGCAGGAAGTAAATGATCAGGCAAGATGCTCGGCATAATCGCACCAACTGCCGGGCCGCCGAATGCATCACTCACGCCCATTAAAAACACGATTAATCCGAGGATCCAGAAAGAGATTGATTCAGGTTCGGCGAAGATAACGATGCTGCCGATGACTGCCCTAAAGCCATCTGCAGCAATCAGCACGGTTCTACGCGGTAAGCGGTCAGCCCAAACACCACCAACAGGTGCGAATAAAACTCCTGCAACTATACGAACACCTAAGATAAGTCCAAGAATTGTTGCGCTGCCGCCCGCATCAAGAACCGAGATGGCTAACGCGATTGGAAAGGCTGTCATAGCCACAATCGTTAATACCGTTGAGATCCAAAGGTTTCTATACGAGCGATTGGCAAAGAGAGAGCCCGGTTCGAAATATTTCTTCAACATTTCTCGCCGGGCTCGCTTTCTAAAATTTTAGACGGAAGGCTTGGCCTTTCGTGAAGCCATAACCTTATCGATTAATCCGTACTCAACTGCTTCTGCAGCGGTAAGAATTTTATCGCGTTCGATATCAGCACCAATCTGCTCAACTGAGCGATTGGAATGCTTGGAAAGCATTGTTTCGAGAAGACCACGCATACGCATGATTTCGCGCGCTTGGATTTCGATATCTGATGCCTGTCCGCCACCTTCAGAAGATGGTTGGTGAATCAAGATACGAGAATGCTCGAGACCATAGCGCTTTCCCTTTGTTCCACCAGCAAGAATGATCGCAGCAGCTGAAGCAGCCTGACCTAGACAGATTGTGGTGATATCAGGGCGTACGAATTGCATAGTGTCATAAATTGCAGTGAGCGCTGTAAATGAACCACCTGGAGAGTTGATGTAGATAGAAATATCACGATCTGGATCCATGGATTCGAGGGTGAGTAGTTGCGCCATGACGTCATTAGCGACGGTGTCATCAATAGCCTGACCCAAGAAGATGATGCGCTCTTCGAAGAGCTTTGTGTAAGGGTCTAAGCGCTTATAACCGTACGCTGTCTTTTCTTCGATTGTTGGAAGAACGTAGCGATTGGTAATTTCCTGAATGTTTTTCATTACTTCTTACCTCCCGCAATTTGGCCATCATTTGTGGCAATGTGATCGATAAATCCATATGCCAACGCATCTTTAGCGTTAAACCAATTGTCACGATCTGAATCAGCGATAATCTTTTCGAGAGGTTGACCTGTGTGCTTGGCGTTGAGTTCAGACATCGTCTGCTTTGTGATTGCCATCTGTTCTGCCTGAATACGAATATCTGTAGCTGTTCCACCGATTCCACCTAGAGGCTGATGCATCAAGATGCGAGCATGTGGAGTCGCATAACGCTTTCCTGGTTGACCAGCCGTCAGCAAGAACTGGCCCATTGATGCAGCCATTCCCATTGCAACTGTTGCAACATCATTCTTGATGTAATGCATGGTGTCGTAAATTGCCATTCCTGCAGTGATAGAACCACCAGGGGAATTAATGTAAAGATAAATATCCTTCTCAGGATCTTCAGCAGCGAGAAGCAACATCTGCGCACAAATAGCGTTAGCCATCTCGTCTCTTACTTCGCCGGCAAGGAAGATGATGCGTTCGCGGAGCAAACGGCTATAAATCTGGTCATTAAGCCCAGCAAGCTCAGTACCAGCCGAGCGAGCAACAGGTGTGTTATCCAGTGGGTTAATAAAATCCACAGTTCATCCTTCCGATCGATTTCTTCAGTAGTGACCTTAACAACCGCGACAGCAAAATGCTTCCCAAATTGGGGAGATTGCCCCCAAAACCGGCGATGTTCGCTTACGGCTAAAGGCTACTGCTCGTTGGTTTGTGTAGCTTCGTCAGCGGCCTGAACTTCTGCAGGCTGCGCTGGTCGAAGCGCTTCAAGGTCTACCTTGTTGCCAGATTTGTCGACAACGGATACTCGTCCCAAAACTGCGGCAAGCGCCTTTGCGCGAGTTACCTCAGCAACTACCTGGCTGATCTGACCAGCCTTTTGAAGTTCCTGAGCAAATTGCTCTGGGCCCATTCCATAACGCTGTGACATGCGAATGAGATATTCGGTTAATTCAATTTCATTTACTTGAATATCTTCAGCCTTAATGATCGAGTCAAATAAGAAATCAGACTTGATTGATGAACGAACCTGTCCATCTACTTCCGCGCGATGCTCTGCATCATCTTGGCGACCTTCACCTTCAAGGTGAGCATTCACTTCTTCAAGAACAATGTCATCTGGAACTGGAATATCAAGATCTGCCAAGAGCTTCTCTACCAATAGATCGCGTGCCTGAGCCCCTTGTTCCAGCGTCTTAATTCGCTTGAGTCGCTCTGTAAAGTCTGCGCGAAGTTCTGCAACAGTGTCGAATTCAGATGCCAATTTCGCAAAAGAATCATCCAGAGCTGGAAGTTCGCGTTCCTTGACAGCCTTAACCACAATTTCAACATCTCCGGTTTCGCCTTCTTGCTGGCCTACTAGCTGAGTTGTGAAGGTTTTGGTCTCGCCCGCGCTCATACCCACCAGAGCTTCATCGAGCCCATCGATCATGCGATTTGAGCCAACCTCGTATGAAATTTCATTTGCTTTTCCGCCATCAACCTCAGCGCCATCAATGCGAGCTGTGAGATCAATCGTGACGAAGTCACCATTCTGGGCTGAACGCTCGATGGTGTGGAGAGTTCCGAAGCGAGCGCGGAGCTCATCAATTTGCTCATCAATATCGGAGTCAGCGACTACAACATCATCAACCGTGATGGTGATCTTTGAAAAATCTGGAAGGGTAACTTCAGGGCGTACATTTACTTCAATTGAGAAGCTGAGCTTTTCTTTATCGACAAACTCTTTTACATCAACAGTTGGGCGCCCTACAACTAGAACTTCGTTCTCGCGTGCCGCCGCTACATAGAAATCTTGAATTGCATCGTTGATTGCTTCATCAAGTACTACCCCGCGACCTACGCGCTGATCGATCATGGCATTTGGAACTTTGCCCTTTCGAAACCCTGGGATATTTACGGTTGCTGCAACCTTCTTGTAGGCAGCATCGACATACTTTCCAAGCTCGCCATATGGAACTTCAACATCTAAACGAACGCGAGTTGGGGAAAGTGTCTCGACCGTGCTTTTCACGAAGTGCTCCTAATTGGTAAATGCAGCTACACATCTAGATAAGTGAAACTGGTCGGGGCGGGGAGATTCGAACTCCCGATCTCCTGCTCCCAAAGCAGGCGCGCTAGCCACTACGCTACGCCCCGAGGCGCAATCACGGAGTCTAGAGTAATTTTTTACTCTCGGTTACACACCCTGTACGCTCAGCCTCTCGCACCACTTGCGGGTGTAGCTCAATGGTAGAGCCCCAGCCTTCCAAGCTGGCCATGCCGGTTCGATCCCGGTCACCCGCTCCAGCTTTAGAAAGTCGAAGCGATTGATTGAACTTCGACAGCCGTGTAACTGCCCTCTAAGCGAAGTAACGCACTAGATGCGGTGGATCTGCCAGCAGTAATGGTGAGGACAATCGAAAAGTCGGTCACTGAAGCACTTCCATCCGCAACTAAATCAACTTGAATCGAGTTTTCATATCGAATAGCGCCAGTCCTATATGAATAAGAGCGACTCAACACATATTTAGTAACTAAGGTTGGGGTGCCATTTGTTCCAGTAGCAGTAATTGATAAAGGCATTAAGTTTTCATTTGAGTCATTAGGTTGATAGGTCCAGATGAGGACTCTGACCACATAACTTTTTGTCGCCTTGAATCCATCTATGGTTCCATTCTGCGCAGTACCAGCCATTCCGTTGATATCTGGAATTGCGAGCGTTCCATAAATTGCTTTAGTAACGCCAGCAGGTCCCGTAGCTCCGGTTGCACCTGTTGCACCTGCAGAACCAGTTGCTCCCGCAGCGCCTGTCGCTCCCGTTGCTCCAGTTGGACCTGTTGCTCCTGCAGGACCTGTTGCACCAGTTGGGCCAGCAGCTCCCGTTGCACCTTGTGGTCCAGGTGTTCCGCTTCCACTTCCAGATGATCCTGTAGCTCCCGTTGCGCCAGTTGAACCTTGTGGTCCTGTTGGACCAGCAGGTCCAGTTGCACCTGTTGCTCCTTTCTCACCTTGTGGACCAGCAGGACCTGATGGACCACTTGTTGTTGAAGCGTTAGCTACTGTCTTTCCATCACTTCCATTCTTGCCATCGTTACCGTTCTTTCCATCTGCACCGTTGGTCCCTGCTGCACCTGTTGGTCCCTGCAAGTTCTGCGGTACTGGCCACTTTCCGTTCTTCTTTGGGCCATAAATCAAAAGGGAACGAGTATCAATATAGAAATCACCGTTTAATCCAATAGCGAGAGTGGGCGCACCTTTCCCGTTCAGAATTGTGTTTGGAATCGAAGTGGCGCTTCTACCCGCGGCGTTTGCCGGAAGCGCTGAAAACACTGATGTAGCTAGTGCAATCACGAGAAGGACGGATAAAGAGCGCTTATTCATAGGTAACCTCCACGACGGTCTGATGTCACCAGTGTGAAGTTGTGGCTGAAATAGTGAAATCGGGTAACCCCAAACTTTTCTCTGAGAATGTGAGGGGGTTCAGGCTCCGTACTCACACCCAACCTCTCTGATTCTCAAGATCGTCACAGGGAATCCATACCCATTTGTGAGCCAAGGCGGATTAAGTACGCAGTAGTTGGAATCAAAGGTTTCCAACACAAGGCAAGGGACAGGAGACATTTAATGTCAACAAAGAAAAAGGTTGCAGCAGTACTCATCACCACTGTTGCTCTATCAGCTGGAACAGTAGGAGTCGCTTCTGCTGACTCAAAGTCAAAGCACCGACAAGTTTCAGCTCAAGGTGTTAAAGGTTTCCGTGGTGATATGACCGCATTCCTTGCCTCACTGGTTGCAAAGGGAACTATTACTCAGGCACAGGCAGATGCCATCATCGCAGCGGCTAACGCAGCCAAGTCAGCAGCAGATGCAATGCGTCCAACAAAGCCTGACCATGCAGCGCAACTCGCGCTCATTGCATCAACTATCGGAATTGATACTGCAACAGTTCAGACTCGTCTTAAGGCTGGTGAATCTCTCGCAACAATCGCGGGGGCAAAGAAAGATGCACTTATCGCAGCTCTCGTTGCCGATCACACAAAGCGTCTTGATGCTGATGTTGCAGCAGGCAAAATCACTGCTGAACAGGCAACAAGAATTAAGGCCAACTTAACCGCACGCGTGACTGAGGCTGTTAACTCAACTCGTGGCAAGGGTGGAAAGTTTGGCCACAAAGGCGGCCACCGCGATGGGGATA
>JACCDN010704663.1_pt1 | contig 11453 bp, 13 predicted proteins | sample 7441691 | NCBI WGS metagenome assembly JACCDN01 (sample SAMN15323439, study PRJNA562643) | freshwater metagenome | isolation source: river surface water | place: USA:Blue River Watershed | collected 2017-08-16
GAAGTAAAGCTCTCTGTTGATTCAAATAGCGATGAATACAGAAATGTAACCACCATTAGAGCAGTTCTAGCTGATGGAACAACATCTTCAGTTTCAGGAACTGTTATCGGACCTAAGCTTCAGCAGAAGATTGTGAACCTAAATGGTTATGACGTTGAACTAGCAATGGCGGAGCACCTAGTGATGATGGTTTATGCAGATAGACCAGGCATCGTTGCTGTTTATGGAAAGGCATTTGCTGAGAACAACATCAACATCGCAGCTATGCAGATTGCTAGAAACTCTAAGGGCGGTAAAGCACTATCTGTTATCACTGTTGACTCTAAGGTCGATGCTGAAGTTCTAGAGGCAGTAAGAGTCGCTATTGAAGCAGACGTTCTAAAAGCTATTGATCTAAAGCTTGACTAGTGTCTCCTAACGGGGATGTATACTAGAGGGCAGGAAAAGGGGGAATGGTGAAAAAAACGTTTTCAGTAGCATTGATTAGCCTCACGCTAATCGCCGGTGGTTCACCTATTTTGCAAACAGAAGCAGCTGTCGAAACGGTCCAAGTCGGAGAAGCTACGGTTGAAATCGAGAGACTCGGTACACAAGTATCAATCCACGTAGAGAACATCCCTGACGGTGGTGAACTAACAGTCGCTAGAGGATCAGTAGAAGTCGAAGAGACCTCCGAAGGGATGTTCAAGGACTTGTTGCCCACAAACTCATCAACGGGACTCTACACTCTGTCACTAGAGACTCCGGTGACCTTGGACTCTGAACTTGTATCTAAAGGTGTTATTGAGGCCAAAAACGTAGACGCCTATGTGAATTTAGACGTCGTCACCACCTTTATTCCCACTTCAGAGGCAGACTCACAGTCCGCTTACGCGGCAACAGCGCTTCCCTCCAGAACAAGATTTAGATATCAGACTTTTATCCCTGGGGCTGAGGCACCTGCTCCTCCGGTAGTTTGTGCCCCGATTTCAACGGATGTATACGTGGTAATCGCAAATTTTCTTGGCGACAATCGAAGTTGGAATGCCGATTCTGAATCCTTCAAAACTCGTTCTGATGTCGTTATTGACTGGGGAGCTGGAGGAACTATGACACCCGATTTTTCAGTTGGGGAAACCACTCTCGTCGTAGATTACTACTATCCTTTCCAAACTAGCCCGAGAACCGTAGTCACTAAAAAGACCGCGTCGGCGGAGAGCATGAAGTTAGTAAGAGGAATCATGTCCTCTAGCTTTGTGTCATTTAATATCTCAGCGAATGTAACTAATCCACTTTGTTGGGATTTACTCACCAACGGTATTTTCTATGACTTTGATTTCAGGGTTCATCGCGACGGGACATATGTAGTCGACGGAACACTGCTCCGAGTTCCAAATCATGAGCTTTATTCGCGAAATAGTGTCAATTCTTCTTGGCGAACTATTTTCCAGAGCACCAATCAAGGGTTCGAGTGTCTAGCTCTTGGGGCTTTTTGGTGCAACGACGAGAAAACCATAAGGGGAGATTTAGTTCCATGAGGTTCGTAGCTTATTCACTAACTTTCAAGGTTTTTGTTGTAGCCTCTGTGTCTGCAACGATATTTGGGATTGGTGCAGCCGTGGAGCTCGGGCGGGTTTCTTTTCCTCCAATTTTTCTGATGTGGTGGCTTCATATTGTCAATATGATCCCATTTCCTGGACAGGACAACTTAGTTCTTGAGAGCTTGATTTACGCCTTCACGAACATTTTTCATTTCGTAGGTGCAATCGTAAGCCTTGTGGTCATCAAGAAGTATGTTGGGAATGGTGTTTTCAAAAAGCAGGGCCTGCTGTCGGGAGTAGTTATCTTTCTGTTGGTGGCTTTTTCAATCTCAACACTTTGGCACTATGTCGACATGTTTGTGAATCAGCAACGCTCACCTTCGCAGAGAGATAAAGTGTTTACAACTTTTCCAAGTACGTTTGCTTTGAATGCATGGGACAACATAATCTGCATAGCAATTTTGATCCAAATTGCTCAGGCGACGATACTTACGGCCCTAAAGGGAGGCTTCAAAAGACAGGTCTCGGCCTGAGTTAGCCCAACCATCTGTTCCACCAGCTACTGAAACTACGTCATAGCCTTGGGCTTCTAGGTAATTAGCAACAGTCATAGATCTTCCACCTGAACGACAGATGATGAAGATTCTTGCACCATCATCAAGTTTGTCCAGATTGTCGCCAACCTCGTTCATAGGAATGTGGTGAGCGTTAGGAACGTGTCCTTCTTGCCACTCATGGTCTTCTCTTACATCAAGGACAAAGCCACCACGGTCAATTACATCGGCTAGTTCATCTAGGGTTACTTCGGTTGCCATGAGGGCTCCTGTCTTTTCTTCTATATTAACTAAATCTTGTTCGGCTATTCTTGAAATACGAACTTGAAAGGGTTGAAATGAAGAAAGTTCAGGCTTCAGTAGCTGCACTTCTAGCCTTAGTTTTACTTACCAGCTTGAGTGCTTGTTCTCCTGCCAAACTCAGCATGGAGAACGTAACCGCCATTATTGATACTCGCTTAGCTGAGGAATACAACAAGTCCCACATGGTTGGGGCAATAAACATTGAAATGGAAAGCGGAGGCTTCAGTGCTGAAGCTGCTTCTCTTGAGAACGATGGAACAATCTACATCTACGGTGAAACCGTTGAGCAGGTTACCCAGGCTGTTTTGGAGATGAGAGAAATGGGCTTCAATAGTGTCATCAACATTGGCACCTTTGCTGATGCTCAGAATGTTCTTCCATTGAAAGTCAACAAGTAATGGATTCAAGTACTTGGGATGAAAAGTACTCAACCGAAGAGTTCATCTATACCAAGGTAGAAAACAGATTTGTAGTTGAGTTCTGTAAAGATCTTGATGGAACCAACAAGAAGGCTATTGATCTAGCCGGTGGTGAAGGTAGAAACAGCGTTTGGTTAGCTAAACGTGGTTGGCAAGTTGAGAACATTGACTTCTCTCAAGTCGCTTTAGATAAATATCTGCAGTTTGCTAAAGAAGAAGGTGTTTTAGATAACTGTTTAGCAACCTGCTCTGATGGGCAAAACTTCGTTCCTAAGCAAAGCCCAGTTGATCTTGCAGTCATTGCTTACCTTCAGATTCCAGAAGCTGACTTAGCTGAATCGATTCAAAGACTTAGCGGTCATGTCGCCCCTGGGGGAACATTGGTAGGTGTCTGGCATTCAAGAGACAATCTTGAAGGTGGCTTCGGTGGTCCTAGGAACCCAGAGGTTCTGCCTAATGTTGAGACCATCAAAGCAGCTATTGCTGATACAGGGCTTGAGATTGAGGTTCTAGAGAACAGAGATGGGCAGATTCAGACCAAGGAAGGCCTAAAGCCTTCGGTTACCTTAGTTTTATTGGCTAAGAGACCCCTCTAGAGATACTGCTAACAAGTAAAGTTATAGAAAACGAGTAGGAATTAGAGTCAAGTGTCTAAGCAAATAAACATAGGTGTCATCGGTGGCGACGGTATTGGTCCTGAGGTCACAGCAGTAGCTCTCGAGGCAATGAACCTAGCTACTCGAGGTTCAGGTGTTGAGTTTGTAACTACTGAATATGACCTAGGTGCCAAAAGATATGCGGCTACCGGTGAAATTCTTACCGATAAGGACATGGAGTCTCTAAAGAGCCATGATGCAATCTTGCTTGGAGCGATTGGTGACCCAAGCGTCCCATCAGGTGTTTTAGAGCGTGGACTACTACTAAAACTTAGATTCAGCTTTGATCACTTCATCAACCTTCGCCCAACCAAGCTATACCCAGGTGTTATTAGTCCATTGGCAGAGCCAGGCAACATTGACTTTGTTGTTGTTCGTGAAGGCACCGAAGGTGCTTACGTTGGTAACGGTGGAGCCATTCGTGTTGGCACAGAAAACGAAGTTGCTAACGAAACATCAGTGAACACCAAGTTCGGTATTGAAAGAACTGTTAGATATGCATTTGAGTTAGCGGCTAACCGTGAGCGTAAGAAGCTAACCCTTGTTCACAAGCACAACGTGCTGGTAAATGCTGGTTGGCTATGGCAGAGAACTGTTGATGAGGTTGCTAAAGAATTCCCAGCAGTATCAGTTGATTACCAACACATTGATTCTGCAACCATCTTCATGGTTACTGACCCAGAGAGATTCGATGTCATTGTCACAGACAATCTCTTTGGGGATATCTTGACTGACCTTGCTGCTGCTATCGGTGGTGGCATTGGTATTGCGGCTTCAGGAAACATCAACCCAACTGGAGCATTCCCTTCAATGTTTGAACCAGTTCACGGATCTGCTCCTGATATTGCAGGTAAGGGTTTAGCTGATCCAACAGCAGCTGTTCTATCTGCTGCGATGCTGTTGGATTACCTAGGTAACCCTGTTGCCGCAGCAAGAATTGAAAGAGCTGTTGCTATTGATCTAGCTGCAAGAGGCGATAGCAAGAGAAGCACCGCTGAGATAGCCCAAAGTATTTTCGCCCAACTCTAGAAAGAGAAGACATGGAATTCAAGATAATCAAATCTGATCACCCAATGGCAGATGACAAGCGTGAAGCTCTTCTTGAAAATCCAGCGTTTGGTGTGAACTTCACAGACCACCAGGTAATCATTGAGTGGACTAAAGATGGTGGCTGGCAGAATGCCAGAGTTGAGCCCTATGGCCCAATCATGATGGACCCTTCAAGTGCAGTACTTCACTACGGTCAAGAAATCTTTGAAGGCATCAAGGCATATAGACACCAAGATGGTTCTATTCACACCTTCAGACCTGAAGCCAACGCAGCAAGACTTCAAAAGTCTGCTCACCGCATGGCTTTGCCTGAACTACCTATTGAATTATTCGTAGAGAGCCTAAGAGCACTTATCTCAGTTGATGCAGCCTGGGTGCCAAAGCCAGTAAACGAAAAGACTCTCTACTTCAGACCATTTGAAATTGCAGCAGAGAACTTCCTTGGTGTTAGAGCAGCTCAAAGAGCTGAGTACAGAGTTATTGCCTCTCCAGTTGGTCCTTACTTCACTGGTGGGCTAAAGCCAGTCAGTATCTGGATTGCTCTAGATTCAGCAAGAGCAGGACGTTATGGAACTGGTGAAGCGAAGACCGGTGGAAACTATGCAGCTAGCTTGCTAGCTCAAGGTGAAGGCTATGAGAATGGCTGTTCTCAGGTGCTATTCCTAGATGCCGAGACTCACACATACATCGAAGAACTAGGTGGCATGAACGTCTTCTTCGTATACAAAGACGGTCACGTAGTGACGCCATCTCTTGATGGAACCATTCTTAGAGGTATCACTAGAGACTCAATCATTCAGCTACTCAAGGACAAAAACATTTCTGTTGAAGAAAGAGCAGTGACATTAGATGAAGTTCGTGAAGGCTATAACTCAGGAGAGATCACTGAAGTATTTGCTTGTGGAACTGCAGCTGTGATTACTCCAGTTGGTCAGTTCAAGTCAAGGCTTGGAAACATTGGCCCTGAAAACCCAGAACCAGGTGTTCTAACTTCTTCACTACGTGAAGAGCTAACCGGTATTCAATACGGCCTTATCGAGGACCGTCACAACTGGCTTGTCAAACTTAGCTAATGAGAATTGCAAAGTTCATAGTCCAAGACAAGCTTTCTTGGGGTGTGGTGGATGGTCCTGAAGTAGTTGTCTTCAGAGGTCATCCTATTTTCCAGGGCTATGACACAACAGGGGAGAGAATTCCTCTAAAGGACGTTCAACTACTTCCACCAGTTCTTCCAACCAGCAAGATTATTTGCATAGGCAAGAACTATGCAGATCATGCTGCTGAAATGGGTGGAGATCTACCTACCGAACCTCTTATCTTCATCAAGCCTTTGACAACAGTCATTGGTCCTGGCGAAGCAATTGTTTTGCCAAAGATTTCTGAGCGAGTCGATCACGAAGGTGAACTAGCAATCGTTATCGGTCAAGTTGCTAAAGACGTTCCTGAAGATAAGGCACTGGATTATGTCTGGGGTTTCACTATCGCTAACGATGTGACAGCTAGAGACATTCAAGACAAAGATGGCCAGTGGACTAGAGCTAAGAGCTTTGATACCTTCTGTCCACTTGGACCATGGGTTGAAACAGAGTTTGTGGTTGATGGCCAATTACTAGAAACACGAGTTGATGGCGAAGTTAGACAGCATGCATCTATAGACATGCTGATCCATAAGGTTCCTAAGATCATCCAGCATGTGTCTCAAGCAATGACTCTCATGCCTGGAGATGTAATTCTCACTGGAACTCCTGCTGGCATAGGCCAGATAGAGTCTGGTCAATCAGTTGAGATAACCATCGAAGGCATCGGGACTCTAACTAACCCTGTCGATTGAGGCATCAGATAATGTTTTGCATCCTCACATGACTCTGAAGCTCGCAAATCAAAATGCAAAGTAAGTTGTTCGCCCGAGTCAGGTCGTTGGCTAACAGTAATGTTGCATTTCGGTAACAGACGCGAATCGCAACTGGAAGAGGGTCGGTTCCCTTATAAACTAGAGACCAAAAGAGGGGGAGTAAATGAATTCAACAATCAAATTAGCTTTACTAACAGCAAGTACGCTTCTTGCCGTGAGTGTAAACCCGTCAATCAGTGCTCGTGCCGAAAAATTGGACTTAGTCGACGAATCAAAGAACGCATGGATGAGCATCTCGGCCACGGCAGACTTAGCTGGAAAAGTTAACTTCGAGTGGAATTCAGCTGACTCAACTGCTTCCGTACAGATTTCGGGAGATTTAGAAACCGATTTGCGAGGCCAATCTCAGGGTGAGCTGACACAAAAAATAACAACTAATAAAGCTAAGCTTGAGTACAGAGTCGTGGCTCTTCGTGAATCCCCAAAGTCCGCTACTGATAACTTGGATTCAAATTCTAGTTATGAGGCTTTCCTAACAAACCTTCAAATTGACAACCCAGGATACGTAGAAAGCATTTCTGGAGTCAGTTCCGCCTCGGCATCAGCGGCAGCAGCAAAAACTTACCTAAGGTACCAGACTTTTATACCCAAAGATTTTGTTGATGCTCCGGGTGGCGTATGCACCCCAGACACTTCGAAACAATACAAGTTTAAAGGCGACAATCGTGGATTTGATCCGGCGAGTAGTGCCGTAAAGTCTAGATTTCAAGTCACTGTTGATTGGAACGCGGCCGGCAGTTCCTCAGCTAGTAAGTTTGTTGGAGCTACTCATCGTTACTTACTAAATAGCGCTGGGTTACCTGGAAGCAGCCCAGAGAAAACAGAGACTGCAAGTACTAGCGGAATGGTTTTTACTCAATTCAAAAGCACTGCAACTCTTGCGCATTTTCAATTGGAGCATTCCGTCACCAATCCAATGTGTGAAGAATTCTTCACATTCCCCATTTGGTACTATGCCAAAGTATGGATCGCCAGATCCGGGGCATACACAATCGACCTGGAGTTGAGAAGAGCCCCAAATCATGAGCTTTATATTAAGGATAGTGACCAAGCAGATTGGAAACCCATAATTCAAGAATCAACATATTCAATGGATTGTTTCAATAAATTTTGGGTAACTCAATTTGCATGTAGTGGCCCTGCTTGGAACCCAACTACGGGCACGAGATGACTAGGGGTAAATCCGCCCCTTCATTTTTCATGAGGGCACTCCTAACTCTTACCTTGTTTTTCTTGATGCAGTTGGTTCTACTTGAAACAATATATGGGCTGATTAGTTTGGCTTCCCCAGACACCCGAACTTTTGACTTGTTGCCTTTGGATCAGGTGGGTTTCATGTATGTTCTTCTTCTAGCAGGCAAGGTAGACCAACCGAATCTAATTTTCGTCTTTGTTTGGAGCATTCTTCTCCTCCTGATATTGTTTACTAGAATTTCCGCACCAGGATTAAGGGGAGTGAGGAGCTTCAACTCGAACAGAATTATCTGGCCAGCTGTAGGGTTCCTCGCGTTAATTCAATTGCCCCTGAGCCAAAGTTTTACACCCTTCCTGTCAGCAGCTTGCTTCATCGCAGTAGCAATGTACCTTCCCCTTCCGTCTCGACTTATTGCTCGATAACGACTTGGCTAAACATCGAGGAGTGCAATTCAGTTTGGTCATGCCTGATCAACTAGTCGTATCAACGCTTGTTTCACCGCGAATCTGTCCTTAGCTAGGGGTGAAAGGCGAAGCACTCATGATTTGGATACCTTCTCCAGCATTGATTTCTGCTTGACTTCAACGCTAACATCAAGCTAAAACTGTAGTCGTACAGTTCAATGGGCTCATCAACCAGTATCGAGTTTGATTGCCGTCGCCTAGACTTGTCTAGTTATGACAAACCTAATTACTGCACCTTTTACTACTGCTTCTGGCTCTGACGTCAGAGTCCGTTTCTGTCCTTCTCCTACTGGAACTCCACACGTCGGGCTAGTTAGAACTGCTTTGTTCAACTGGGCTTATGCTCGTCACACCGGTGGAACCTTTGTCTTCCGCATTGAAGACACTGATGCTGAGAGAGACAGCGAAGAATCATTTGAAATGATTCTTGATGGTCTTCGCTGGTTGGGTTTGAACTGGGATGAAGGCGTTGGTGTTGGGGGACCTAATGAACCATATAGACAGTCAGAGCGCACAGACATCTACCTTGAGGTAATTGCGAAGCTAAAGGCATCAGGACACATCTATGAGAGCTTCCTAACCGGTGAAGAGATAGATGAGAGAAACAAAGCCAACGGCAGAGCTGTTCAGCTAGGTTATGACAACTCTGAAAGAGACCTCTCTGAAGAGCAAAAGGCTGCTTATAAAGCTGAGGGAAGATCTCCTGCTCTACGTCTGCGTGTTCCAGATGTTGACATTACTTTCAATGACCTAGTTCGTGGAGAGATTACTTTCCCTGCTGGATCATTCCCTGACTTTGTTGTGGTTAGACCCAATGGTCAGCCTCTTTATACTTTGGTGAACCCTGTTGATGATGCCTTGATGGGAATTACCCATGTGCTAAGAGGTGAAGACCTATTGTCTTCAACTCCTAGACAGATTGCTCTATACAACGCGATGTATGAGGCAGGTATCACTAAGTTCATTCCTCAGTTTGGTCACCTGCCATTTGTTATGGGAGAAGGAAACAAGAAGCTCTCTAAGAGAGATCCTGAATCTAACCTCTTCCACCACAGAGACCGCGGCTTTATTCCAGAAGGTCTATTGAACTACCTTGCTCTTCTAGGTTGGAGCATTGGTGCGGATAGAGATGTCTTCTCACTTGATGAGATGGTAAAGGCTTTTGATGTGAAGGATGTGAATCCTAATCCTGCTCGCTTTGACCAGAAGAAGGCAGACTCTATCAACGCAAGCCACCTTAGACTTCTAGGCCTAAAGGATTTCACTGAGCGAATCATTCCTTATCTTCAGTCAGCAGGTGTCCTGGGTTCAACTGTTACCGATGCTGAGATGGACATTCTTACTAAGGCAGCTCCTCTGATTCAGGAGAGAATCGTTGTTCTTTCTGAGGCAGTTCCAATGCTTTCTTTCTTGTTTGTAACAGCAGATCAGATCACCGTTGAAGATGATGCCAAGTCAGGATTACCTGAAAATAGCAAGGAAATCACTGAGGCAGCTATCTCATCCCTTGAAGGATTAGCTGAGTTTGAGACTGCCAAGATTCAAGAAGTTCTTACTCAGAAGCTGATTGAAGAGATGGCTCAGAAGCCTAGAAACGCCTTTGGTCCGCTAAGAACAGCAATCTCAGGCAAGAGAATCTCACCGCCTTTGTTTGAATCTATGGAAATTCTGGGCAAGGAAGAGACCCTAGCTCGCTTGAGCCTGTTTGCTCGAGGTTTATAGTCCTAGGTAGAATGGGGAGTCGAGCGAAAGCTCGGAGCAAAACCCTTGGGGTATGGTGTAATTGGCAACACGAGTGATTCTGGTTCATTTGTTCTAGGTTCGAGTCCTGGTACCCCAGCTTTGACAGTCAGACTGAAAAGTCTGACTGTTTTGCTTTAATAGGGCTATGCGTAAATTAGAGCGAGACGAAGCAGAGCTTTACTTTGAACTTCTAGAGGCAGAAAGAGCTGCTGTTCTACTAGAGCTTCGTGACCGTATGGTCAGACTTGCTAAGGCAGAGCCAGAACTGATTATCAGTTACCAACTTCCGACCATTCGGGTGAAGGGTAAGAACTTCTTAGCCTTTGCTGCTTGGAAGAACTTCTACTCCATCTATCTCTTGAGTGGTTCTCTGGGGGCAAGAGTTGCTAAAGATTTAACCCAGGGAGATCTAGATAAGTCAGCAATTAGGTTTGCTTGGGATGAAAAGGTAACCGATAAGACTCTGAAGTTGCTTATTGCTGCTAAGACTCAAGAACTACTTGAGAAAGAACACTAAATCTCTATTGATTCACCGTTTAGTAAATAGGTGAACTCTCCACCTTGGGCTTCAGTTAGTTGTTTGACTCGGCCATTGTTTAGGGCATGACCAAAATCACTTAGTAGAGCATTATGGGTTGCAATTGACTTCTTGTGTTTGATTGCAGAGACAAAGTCCATCACTTCACCAATCTTCAACCATGGAGCACTGGTTGGAACAGCCAGTAGTTCAACTTCTCTATCTGGAAGTGTGAAGGAATCACCTGGGTAGAAGACCTTGTCATTGATTAGAATCGCTCTGTTTTCAATCACCGGAATGCTGTGATGGATTTGAGCATGAAGGTCTCCCATGAACTCGATGGTGAAAGGACCCACTGGGTAGTGATCGCCATGGTAAACAGCGGTGGTTTTGTAATTAGCAAGTCGAGTGCACACCTGAGGGGGACCAAAGATCATCAGATCTGGATTAGTAGCTAGCAAGCGGTCAATCTGGGCTTCAAAGCAGTGATCATCATGAGCATGGGTAATCACAATGGCAACAACATCGGTTAGCCCTTCCTGAGGTTCAGAATAGGCACCTGGGTCTAAAACCAGCTTCTTACCTGCTTCTTCAAAGATTAGACAGGCATGACCTTGCTTTGTTATCTTCATGCTTTGAGATTAGTCGCTCAGGTAACCTTGTAAGGTTATGGACACCGAAACCGAGAAGCAATCGCAAGCCAGTAGCCTTGTCGCCAAAGCATTTAGCCAAACTGGACTGAGCGCTTTAGCTCTATTAGCTCTTCTGGTTGCGGCAATCTTGAATCCAGCTCTATGGGTTCAGTTGATAATTGCCATAGCTGCAGTAGCTGGTTCTCACTATTTAGCAGGCCGCCTTGCTAAGTCACTTAGCGAACAGCCACACGAACTTCAAGACCAAAAATCAGTAAAAGAGACTCAGGTGGATCTGGCTGTCAGGTATTGGCCGGTTCTATCTTTAGTTTTCTCACTGCTAGCAGTTCTTATTTCAACTGGTAATGGATTTGACCTGAGTTCTGCTCTCACAGTTTTCTCTGCAGGACTACTTCTAACTAACAGCCAGACGCTTGCTTGGGTGATTCCAGTTGGTGTCTCGAGAAGTTTGAAGGCGACCAAAGGTC
>JACCDN010960460.1_pt1 | contig 11453 bp, 11 predicted proteins | sample 7441691 | NCBI WGS metagenome assembly JACCDN01 (sample SAMN15323439, study PRJNA562643) | freshwater metagenome | isolation source: river surface water | place: USA:Blue River Watershed | collected 2017-08-16
CAATTTAGGAAGATCCTCAGCTCTGTGACTTCCATCTGCATCCATCTCAACAACAAACTCGTAATCGCGTTCAAAGGCGTAGTTGAATCCTGCAATGTAAGCAGCACCAAGACCTTGCTTATCTTTTCGGTGAAGGACCTTGACTCTGGAATTGGCAGATGCGATCTTGTCTGCCATAAGTCCAGTGCCATCTGGGCTGTCATCATCAACAATTAGAAGATCAACCTCAGGGTTGAATTTGAATAGTTCCTCTACCGAATGGTCTAGGTTTCCAGCCTCATTGAAGGTGGGCATGATGACTAGAACCTTCAAGAACGTTTCGCTCTCTTGCGTCTAATGATTAGTCCAAGCACTGCCAAAGGGAAAAGCAGGACACTGAATGCGAATGCTAGAGGTTCAACGTATCCACCGAACATCACAGCAGGAGTTATTTCGTTTCTCAATGCAATGTCTTCAACCATTGCACCTGGTTTGAAAGATTCAAGTTCAGTAATCACCGAACCATCTGCAGCGTAGATACCTGATACTCCAACTGTGGACACTGCAACTACTGTGCGACCAGTTTCTATAGCTCGCATTCTGGAGATCGCTGCTTGCTGAACACCTTGTTCGCTCTTACCAAAGTCCGCGCTATTGGTTTGAATCATGATTGCCTGAGCACCTTGCTTCACTAAGTCGTGAGATAGGTAATCGAAGGCAACCTCGAAACAAATTAGAGACCCAACTTTAGTTCCGTTCGGAAGATCAAAGATTCCATCTCTGGTCCCAGAGCTCATGTCCCAACCAATAAGTCCAATGAGGTCCGGAGCGAGTGCCATAAAGAACGGTCTGTTTGGAACGTATTCGCCGAAAGGGACAGGTCTAATCTTGTGATAGTAATCGGCTAATCCAGTTTCAGGAAGCCACAAGTCAACCTCGTTGAAGAAATCATCACCCCTGAAAGTCTTCGTTCCAAAAAGTAGAGGAGCTTTAAGTTCTTCAGTAACAAACTCGCTGATTTTCAAACCGGGTTCGAGTGCTGAATTTGGGTCAAGATCTGAGGAGTTCTCGGGCCAGACCATTAGTTCAATGTCTTTGCCTTTATCTGTTGTTAGTAACTCTTTGGAAACCTTTAGATGTTTATCTAGAATCGAACCCGCTGGGTTGATTGCAAATAAACCTGCATTCGCATTTCCTTGAACGGCAGCTACATTCATAGTTCCAGCCGTACCTGTCGCGTCAAGAACTGTTACGGCCGGAATACCTAGGAAAGCCACACAAGCCACTGCAGTAGGAATAAGCATGCGTGATCGTTTGCTGACTCCTATCCCCTTTGGTTTAGGTTCAACAAATCGAATGGCTATAAGTGTTGTTACGAAGACAATGAGCCAAGTCAGCCCGGCTACATCTACGTAATAGACCCATTTCGCTAAGTAGGTATCTACTAGAGCCAGTCCTCCTCGAGCCCACGGAAGTCCTCCAAATGGCCATACTCCAGCCACGAACTCTCTAGCAGTGAAGATCGCTCCCATGGCGAAAGCGACAGCGAATGATTGGGCGGTATTGAATTTCTTTGTCGCGATGAATTTCCAGATGACTGCAGCAAAGCCTGTGGCAGCGCCAAAGATAAGCGCAGACATCAGAGAGCCTGCAAACCAAGGAATCGGTCCCAGATAGGTTGTTAGCCACTTCAAAAGCAGTCCAAAGAATGCCAAGCCAGAGAAGATGCCAACTAAGAACGCTTTGAAGAAACCAAGCAGCCTGATTGATATCAAGATGAGGAAATAGCCGATGAAGATTCCAGGCCAGAAGTTAAAGGCTGGGTAGCTCAAAGCAATGAATGCTCCACCAATAGATCCAACTAGTGCTCTCCCCCAGAATGAGGTTGAATGCCTAAGCCAGTTGGTTAATTGTGTGAACACAATCTAAGCGTAATAGGAGTAGGCGACGATGCCACGCTTGATTTGGTCTATTGCAGACTGGGCAGTTGCTGAAAGTTCGTCGGGATTAACCTTGGAGATTTGCTCTAGAAGATCGATTGTTTGCTTGCACCACCTGATGAAGTCTCCTGCGAGCATGCCAGTGCCCTTCATTACAGAGTCAAGACGAGAACCAGTGGCCCAACGATGCATCTGCAGAGCCATCGAAGAGTCAGGCTCTGTTGATAGAGGAAGGTTGTGATGTTTAGCTAAGGCTTGCAAGTCGTCCCAAACTTCAAGAGTCTCGTTGAAGACTGCTACGAATTCACCCTTAGGCATCTTCGGAGTCAAACTGTCGTCATCTCTGCGTGCTTCGTAGACAAGAGATGCTGCAATCGCAGCAAGAGTCTGCGGGTCAACGTGATGCCAAACACGACGTCCAATGCACTCAGCAACCAAAAGATCTCGTTCGCCATAAATCTTTGATAGCTTTTGACCGGTCTCGGTGATCTCTAGATCGCCCTGTGATTCAGTTACGTACTCAAGTTCAATGAGAACTTCGGTGATTCTGTCGAAAGTTTTTGCAACCTGGTTAGTTCTTGATTCAATCTGCTTGATGATTGCTGCTGTCTCGCGTTCAAGTTTGTACCAACGTTCACCCCAGCGAGAGTGTGCTTCTCTGTCTGGACAAGCGTGACAAGGGTGAGAACGCAACTCTCGCTTTAGATTTGTGACTCGAATCTCTAATTGCCTCATGCCCTTGGTTTGTCTAAGGTCATTGCGACGAGCTTGACGACCCGAGGTCGCTATCTCACGTTCAAGATCGCTCACCTGTCTTCTGAGTCGCGCGTACTCTCTGAAATCGCCAACATGGCAACGCATAGATTCTTCATATCCATCCAGAGAAGCCTGCTTCTCGCGAATACCTCTAGCCAGTCCAACTACAGAACGGTCTGCTTGGAATTGAGCGAAGGAAGTTTCCAATACTTCACGGGATCTGCGTTGCCCAAATGCTTCGATTAGGTTCACAGCCATGTTGAATGTTGGTCGGAATGAAGAGATCAAAGGATAGGTTCTCTTGGAGGCAAGACCAGCAACATATGTTGGATCTAGATTCGCTGCCCACTGGATAACTGAGTGGCCCTCTACGTCGATTCCTCTTCGACCAGCTCGTCCAGTTAGCTGAGTGTATTCTCCAGGTGTTATCTGAACTCTGCCTTCGCCATTGAACTTGTCAAGGCGATCTAGGACCACAGTCCTTGCAGGCATGTTAATACCCAAGGCAAGAGTCTCTGTTGCGAAGACAACCTTGACTAACTTGCGAAGGAAAAGTTCTTCAACAACTTCTTTGAATGCTGGAAGAAGTCCAGCATGGTGAGCTGCTACTCCCCTCTCTAGTGCGCTTAGCCATTCGAAGTAGCCAAGAGCAGCGAGGTCTTCGTCTGCAATGGAACCACACTTCTCCTCAGCAATGCGCCTAATGAGTTGCTTATCCTCAGGCTTGGTAAGGCGAATACCAGAAGCAAGTACTTGCTGAACAGCTGCTTCACAACCTGCTCTAGAGAAGATGAAGAAGATTGCTGGAAGTAGGTCAGCTTCATCAAGAAGCTCAATAATCTCAGGCTTACTTGCCTTATAGATACGTCCGAGGTTTCGATCTGGGAATCCAGCGTGCCCCCTGCGTCCCCGAATTGGTCTGTTGGTCGGCTGGCGCATTTTGTTCGCGTGTCTTTGAACTAGATCAACATTGACTCGAAGTTCCCTATCTGAATCATCAAACAGCGGGATTAGCTCGTCACCAAAGAGCACGTGCTGATTCAAAGGGACTGGTCTGACTTCCGAAACGATTACTGTCGTTCCGCCTCGAATTTCATCAAGCCATGCTCCGAATTCCTCAGCGTTGGAAACAGTAGCGCTTAGAGAAACCACCAATACATCCTTTGGTAAGTGAAGAATCACTTCCTCCCATACCGCACCTCTGAACCTATCCGCTAAGTAGTGAACTTCATCCATGACCACGAAGCCAAGGCTGATGAGGGAATTGGAGTTTGCATAGATCATGTTTCGCAGAACTTCAGTGGTCATCACGAGGATTTGAGCGTCAGCGTTGATGTTGGTATCACCAGTAAGCAGTCCCACTTTGTCGGAACCGTAACGGGCTTTGAGCTCTGAATACTTTTGATTGCTAAGAGCTTTGATTGGAGTTGTATAGAAAACCTTCAAATCTTTTTCAACAGCAAGATGGATAGCAAACTCACCAATGATTGTTTTACCTGCACCAGTTGGCGCAGCTACTAACACTCCTTGGCCTTCCGCTAGTGCACGACAGGACTTCTCTTGGAATTCATCAAGTGGAAACTTGAGTAGTTTCTTGAAGCTTTCAAGGCTTGGATTCAACTTGTTCTGTTTTGAACGAGCAAATCTCTCTGCTGGCGTGAGTTCCTCATCCATCAGGAGATTGCATCTGGTTTATAGTCCGTGGCCAGATCAGTGCCTTCAAGTGTCTTCTTAGCTCTCATTGCTCTTCGCTTGTCGTTGGCTAGTGCGATTGCTGCTGAGAGGTAGTAGAAAGCGAGCAAAGGAATCATCAGCAAGAACATTGAGACTGGGTCAGAGACAGGAGTTGCTAGCGCTCCAATAAGTGAAATCAGGAATACTGCAGGACGCCATCCCTTGAGAATGCTCCTACCGCTGAGAGTTCCGATTGCGTTCAGTAAAACAAGTATTGCTGGAAGGACGAAAGCTAATCCAAATACAAGAAGTACTCTGACAGTGAATAGAACGTATGCAGCACCATCAATAACGTTTGAGCTTCCTTCAGGAGTGAAACCAAGTAGTGAACGAACGAAGCCTGGGAATAGCCACCAACCGAAGTACGCTCCCCCTAGAAATAGTGGAGTGCTGGTTAGTGCGAAAGCTACTGTGTATCTGCGTTCACGTTTCTTGAAGGCAGGAGCAACGAATGCCCAGATCTGATAGAGCCAGATGGGGCTTGTCAGGAAAAGCCCAATGAAGAACGAAACCTGGAATCTCAAGTCGAAAGCTGAAACTACTGTTCCGAAGTTCACCGTCGCATTCACATTAGCTTCGGCTGCAACTTTCAGAATTGGTTTCTGAAGTTCTGTGAAGACTTCGTCGAACAGTTCCCACCCGATGATAGTTCCAGCGAGTATGGCAAACGCAGATCGAAAAAGTCTTTTTCGTAATTCTCGAAGGTGCCCCGAGAGTTTCATCCTCTTATCGGGGTTGCGGCGAAGAGCCATTAGTCGTTTTTAGGTTGTTCTTTCTCAGAACTAGCCTTCTTCTTGTCTTCGTCTCGCTCGTCGCCAAGTTGCTTCATTTCCTTACGGAAGATGCGCATTGACTCACCAAGACTCTTAGCAAAAGTTGGAAGCTTTGGAGCACCCCAGATAATGAGGACGACAAGAATGATGAAGCCTAAGTGCCAGCCTTCTAAACGCATTGATCAAACCTAACTGTCAAGATTATTTTCTATGGAGCTTGTGCCTTCAAGCCTACGCTGTCTATCTAACCGAGAACGCTTTAGAGCACTTACCTCAATCTTAAGGGTTTTTGCCTTTTGGTTCAGTGGGTCAAGGGCTCTATTGACTCGAATGGAGGACTTTCTCAGCCTTGTGCCAACAACGGCAATGCCTGTGAGGCTAGCAAGTGCTAGACAGATAAAGATGTAAATCCAGTAGTCCTGCATTATTCAGCGTCCTTAGGTGTGGTTGAAGATCGTTCTCCGAGTGCATTGAGTGCAAAATCTCTAACACTTTGACGGGCTATCTCAGGCGAAACTACACGCGCAGAGCCACCAAATCTAGCGATAACTCGACCTAGGTTACGAACGTCTCCCACTTTGATTTTGAATCGTTTCACAGTCTTGCTAACCGTCTCTGGTTCCTCGACTGGCTTGAAGTCGAAGATCAGTGAGTAAGCCTCAGGATCTACTTCCAAGGTAACAACGGTGTCTGATTCAGCTGCTGTGTAGATTTCGTCAACCAGTTCGGCAGACTTAGCTTCTTGGCTAATCGGTGTTGCTGTTGGCTTCGCATTTCTCATTCGGTCCAGTCGGAATGAGCGGACATCCTTGTTGATTGGACACCAAGCCCGAAGGTAAACAACTTCACCTTGAGAATCGATTCTCAATGGCTCCAGCAATCTGCCTAGCGTGGTTTCACCTTTGAGGTTCAGGTAGTCGCAGGTGATACTCACATCGCTAGCCATGGCATCTCTAATTGCAACTAGGTCAGAATCGCGTGAGCCAGTTTCGATGAGCACACTTTTCTTATTCTCTGACTCGTCATTGATAGCAAGAATTCTCTGGAGTTCTTGAATCTCTTGGTTATCAACTAGTCCTGGAAGAGAACTTAGGTAGACAAGTCCAGCTGCCAAAGCCGATGCTTGTCTCGAAGAAAGTCTTGGCACTTCATCAATTGCCTCATTGAAGGTGTATTTGATTGAAACGAAACCATCTCGTAGGTCGTCGTAGTTAACCTCGTAAGAGCCGTCCTGATTTGATTTCATCAGGTCTGTGTAACTAATCATCTTGACGGCCTTCACAATCTCCTTTTTGGAAACTTTGAAGTGTTCCATCAGTTCTTCAACTGTGTATTCATTACCATCAACGAGTAGACCGGTGAGGGCCAGCATCAGATTGAAGCGATCAGTGTCGTCAAGTTTGAGTTCATCAGCCATGCAAATCAGCAACCTTTCTGAATCCAAGCTCAACCAAAGTTGCAAGCTCTTTAGGCTCGACTACTTCAATCTGATCTGCATACTCTCTCAACTGTTCAGCCAAGACGTATAAGTCGTGATAGTTCAGTTGAAGGAGATCGCCGCTGTTGTTCGTCTGTAGGTCAAGTTCGTAGCGGAACCAAGCTTCGCTGCCTCTAGAAACTCTAATGGTCGCCACTTGTTTCTTAGCGTGATCATCGAGGTCTTTGACTGCTGCTTCAATAATTGAATCTTCTGGTCTTTCGAAAGTTCTAAACTCTCTGCCCGATGTGGCCGGTTCAACCTTGCTCACAATCCTTCGGAGCATGAAGTTTCTTGCTTCTCCCCTGTCTTCATCAAAACCTAAAACCAACCAAGCCCCGGCAATTTGTCTCATGAGCCACGGCTGAAGAGTTCTGGTCTGAATCTCCCCTGTTGATGGATTTCGATAATCAAAGTTGATCACCTGAGATTCAGCGATTGCGAAATCGATGTCCTTGAATGAAGGCTCAAAGGTGTGGATCTTCGGTGAGATACCGATGATGTCTGAGGATTGCCCAACTACCCCTAGGGCACGAAGCTTAGTGATTCCACGGCTTGCATCCGTTGACAGAGATCCACCAGCCCAAGCCTGAGCAGCGAGGTTCAATAGAGCTAGTTGTCTAGGTGTGAGCTTGACGTCGACTGGCCAAGAGAAACTTTCTCTTTCTATTCGGTAAGTAGTTACCTGATTGTTTTCATCTTCATGTTTCGGTATCTCTGTTTCAATTCGAATACCGATTTGTCGAAGATCTTCTTTATCTCTTTCGAACTTACGTTCTAAGGTTGTGTTGTTTCCACCCTCTTTGAATTCGGTGTCGTAGCCGCGAACGGTCTGCAGAATCTGCTTTTTGGTCAGACCACCGGTGGCGTAGAGAAGTGTGCAAGTCAGATTGAATAGGCGCTCGGGTTTACCGAGTGCAAAATCATCATTGTCGTTCGAAGCCATAGGTTCGGCTGCTACTTGTTGATTCCTAGTACGTCAATGACGAAGATGAGAGTTGCGTTAGCAGGAATCGTTCCCTGTCCGTTTTCTCCATACGCATCACCTGGAGGCATCACAGCAATAACCTGTGAACCAACAGTGATTCCATCAAGAGCCTTTACGAAACCTGAGATTAGGTTTGCTTCATCAAGGGTGAAGGTTGCAGGTGAGACCGGAGTCTGTGCGTCTCTCTGAACCCATGATGAGTCGAACGGATCACCCATGTCATCTGACCAGACCCATCCTGTGTAGTGAACGGTGATTGAATCACCAATCTTGATTGGTTCGCCCTTACCGGTGATTAGAGTTGCTCGTTTGAATTCTGTTGGAGCAGCGAAGCTAGGTTGAATCAAACCAGGCTGACCTGTCTTAGGGTCTAGAACGACTGCAGGCATTCCTGATTCAGGAGCATTTGATGATCCATTAGCTCGGCCAAGGTAAACCTTCTTCAGTTCAAGAACGAACAGTGAGCCTTCTGGGTCATCAGTAGTGCTTGGAAGTGCAAATGCAACTACAGAACCTTGCTTTGCGCCGCTTATAGCTTCACAAAGCTGCTTGGTGCTAGTCGAGTTGAAAACTTGAGAAGCAGCGTCAGTTCCATCCCACTTGCTAGCAGCAAGTTGAACTCCGGAAGTTGAAGAGAAGACCGCGTACTCTATGTTTACTAATTGGTCACCTGTGAAGGTTGGCCCATCACCTTCACGCACAATCTTTGTTTGAGCTGTCTTGATGCCGGCTAGTGGAGCTTTGATGGTTGAACCAGCTTCAGCGGTTGCGAATTCAGCAGTTGGAACTTTGCCTGTTTCTGCGGTGATTTTCACAGCGTCAATCTCAGAACCACCCTTGAATGTTTCACAGGCAGGCTTAACGCCATCGAAGGCACTGACTTCTGGAGTGGAGTTGCTCATGCAACCGGTTAGAGAGATTGCTAGGGCTGAATAGATAAGAATTGCGGTGATTTTTGACACAGAAACAACTTTCTTTGATTTCCTCCAGTTTACTGGTCTGTGTCTCCAAAAGCCTTGCGTGTGGCCTCAGCCGAATTCTGAGCGGATCTAAGCGACTTTCTAAGCTTCTTCTCGCTAACGGCGCGTTCGCCAACATGTTCTGGGTTCCAAACAGCAATATCCTCGTCCTCGAACTCAGGCTTATTGCGTCTGCTGAAGCTAGGCAATTGAGTTCCTGGGGCAAGTCTTCTTGCGGTGAGTAGGAAGCCTGTGTGACCACCCATCCTGTGTTCTGGTCTCACTGCCAGACCTTGCAGGTGCCAGCCGCGAACCAATGATTCAAATGCTTCTGGTTCAGCAAAGTTATTGCTTGATCTAATTTCCTCAGCAACACGGGACAGCTGGGTCACTGTAGCAACGTAACAAACTAGGACACCACCAGGCGCTAGAGCTTCAGAAACAGATTCAATGCATTCCCAAGGAGCAAGCATGTCCAAGACGATACGGTCAACGCTGCCAACTTCTAAGTGCTTAGGAAGTTCGTCTTCCAAACTTCCCAGCCTCACATCCCAGTTGGATGGTCTTATGCCGAAGTGTGTTGCAACGTTTGCTTGAGCGATTTCAGCAAACTCTTCTCTTCTTTCAAAAGATGTTAGATGGCCTTCTGGACCAATCGCACGAAGCAAATACATGCTTAGGGCTCCAGATCCCACACCAGCTTCAACGACTCTTGCTCCAGGGAATATGTCTCCCATCGTGACGATGTTGGCGGCATCCTTTGGATAAACAATTGCTGCACCTCTCGGCATAGACAAAACGAAGTCAGTAAGTAAAGGTCTAAAGGCTAGATATTCAACTCCAGCTTGGTTTGCAATAACTGAACCATCAGGTTTACCGATGATGTCGTCATGCATCACGTCACCGCGATGGGTTCCAAATCTTGCACCTGCAACCAGAGTTATAGTGTTTAGTCGACCCTTAGGTCCTGTGAGTTGAACTCTCTCCCCTGCGACAAATGGGCCACGATGTTTTCTAGGAATGTCGCTCATTTGATCAGCTTTCTCAATTGTTTGTAAGTCACTCCCTCAAGAGTAGGCCAAATCACTCGACCCTCTTTTGCTGGTATCTCGATGATGTTCGGAATCCCAATTGCGTAAGTGCCTGCAGCTTCTGCGGAAGTAAGTCCTGTAATTGAATCTTCAAAGGCAATACAGTGCTTAGTTTCAAAACCCAATAGAGCTGCGGCTTTTTCATATGCCTCTGGATGAGGCTTTCCACGCGTTACGTTATCTCCAGCAACAATTACGTCAAATGCATCAAATGGAATTGCATCAACGACCTGTTTCGCCATTCTGCTAAGTGCCATAGTCACTAAAGCAGTCTTCACATTGTGTTTCCGCAAATCAAGAAGCAGTTCTTTCGCTCCTGGTCGCCAAGGCACAACCTTGGCTAACTTACTCTGGACGTCGTTTGTGAGGCGATCAACAATCTCACTTGTTTCCAGAGGAACATTTGCTCTGTCTTTAAGCACCTGAGAGGACTTTTCTAGGCTCATACCTATGACATCCAACCCGTCATCTACGGTCCAAACTCCATTGTGTTCGGCGGCTAGAGCCTGCTCACTGGCTAGCCAATATGGCTCAGAGTCGATGATTGTTCCGTCCATATCGAATAGAACGGCGAAGGCTGGTTTGCGAGCGAACATTATGGAGAAAGTCTAATCTGCCGAAATGAAATAGAGTTCTTATGACTCTTGAAGTGAAATGGTGATTGATTGAACGAGATTTCAAATATCTTTGGTGGACGCGTTTTAGTAATAGCTCTGGACGGTTGGACAGATGCGGGTATGGCTTCCACAGGTGCCGTTTCATACATCAAAGACAAGTTATCTTCAGATTTGCTGCTCTCAATTGACGACCAGGATTACTTTGATCTTCTTCGTCAACGGCCAATCATCGTTCTGGATGAACATGGCGAAAGAGACTTCGTCTGGCCAAGCCTTGAACTATTCGGACCTGGATCAAAGACTCCTATTCAACAAAAGGACCTAAGCCTTTACTTCCTAACCGGACAAGAACCAGCTCTGCAGTGGCAGTTCTTGATCACCGAACTAGTGGAGATCATTGAAGATAGGGACATTCAGGCTGTGATCATGCTCGGTTCTCTTGCCGCAGAAACTCCTCACTCCAGACCAATCAAGGTCTACAAGAACAGTCAAACTGCATCTGTGCGAAACGCCCTTGGAATTGAGAGAAGCAACTATGACGGTCGTGCAGGATTCTTATCTGTGCTGGGTCACGCCTTAGAGAAGGCTGGGTTGCCAACCATTTCTATCTGGGCTCAAGTTCCTCATTACGTTGCTTCTATGCCATCGCCAAAGGCCGCCCTTGCGTTGGTCAATGATTTGGAAATCATGCTTGGCTTCACAGTCGACCACAAAGAAATTCTTGAAGCGGCTTTTGAATGGGAAAGATCCGTAGACAGTTTTGCTGAAGGCGATGAAGATCTACTCAACTACATTTCAGGTTTGGAAAGATCTAGAGATGAAGCTGAAGCCGAGGAAATGACAACAGACCAACTTGCCTTGGAATTTGAAAAGTTCCTGAGACAAAATGAAGGTGATTCAGAGCCACCGAAGAGCTAAGCGGAGATCCATCCGTTAGACAGCATTACCAGCAATCCGAATCCAACTACTAGTCGCCAAACAACAAATGGCATAAATGAACCTTTGTTCAGGTACTTTAGCAATCCAGCAATAACGAGGTAACCAACAACAAACGAGGTAATGGTCGCAACAATGGTTCCTGATAGCGCATTCGCATCCAGCATCTGATAGCTGTCCTTGAACTCGATTAGACCACTTGC
>JACCDN011211873.1_pt1 | contig 11451 bp, 14 predicted proteins | sample 7441691 | NCBI WGS metagenome assembly JACCDN01 (sample SAMN15323439, study PRJNA562643) | freshwater metagenome | isolation source: river surface water | place: USA:Blue River Watershed | collected 2017-08-16
ATGCCCAGCTCTTTCGCGATGTGATTAGTTGTGATTGCGACCACCCCATTACGGTTGAAAAGGTCGATAGAAACGTGAACAATTTTGTCTTTTGTTTTCATAACACCACATTTTCGCGAAATGTTGATTGAATCAAGCAATTACTTTGTTTCATAATAATAAGATGACAAAGCAACAACCTAAAAAAATCTTGGCGTACAGCATCGGAAGCCTTTGCCTTCTGATTGCTGCTTTTTTATTAATTGGAATTATTCAAACTCCGACTGAAAATTACGAAGAGACCAACCATTTCATTCCAAAAGAAGCTCAACAAAACCCTCATGCCGAGCAAATTACCAATTTTCGACTGCGTTTATCCGAAGCTCTGGGACCCTACCTCTTACATGGCCAGCTGCTTGACCAAGTTGAGATCACAGATGGCCAAGAAAAAAGCAAAATTCATTTGCAATACACTCTCGACCCCGAGTTGCAAAAAAATGCTGACAAACTATTAAGATCTTACAAACCAGATTATGGCGCGATCGTAATGATGGATGCTGCATCTGGACGAATCCTTGCCCTGAGCAGCTTTCAAAAAAATGATGAAAATGCTCCCAACCTTGCTCTGCGCGGAACCTTCCCCGCGGCTTCAATTTTTAAAATTATCACCGCGACAGCGGCTCTTGATAAACATAACGTCACTCCAGATACCATCGTGCAATTTAACGGTGGCAACCACACTCTCTACAAAAAAAATGTCATGTCCAACACCATCAATCGTTGGACCCGCGGCATCACTTTACGCGAAGCTTTTGCGCGCTCAATCAACACTGTCTTTGGTCGCCTGACTCTTGAAAGATTAGAGCCCAATGATCTTGAAGAGTACGCCCTGCGTTTTGGATTCAATAAAACCATCCAATCGGATCTACCTTTTGATTCAGGCTTTACTGAAATTCCAAAAGAAAAAAGTTTTCATCTGACCGAACTTGCTTCTGGTTACAATAAAATTACTCGCATGAGTCCAATACAAGGCGCGATGATTGCGGCCGCAATCGCAGACAACGGCATCATGAAAGTTCCCTACATTGTTGAAAATGCCAAAGACGATCACGGAAAAATTATTTTTCAATCTGAGCCTATTATCGCCGCAGTCACCATGAGCCCTCAATCAGTTGAAAAATTAAAAGAATTGATGGAAGCAACCATCACATCAGGAACCTCACGAAAATCATTTCGTACACTTGTAAAAGATAAAAAATTGCAAGAATTGGTATTGGGCGGAAAAACTGGCTCACTGACTGGAGACAACCCCAAGGGCAAAGTCGACTGGTTTGTTGGCTACGCCATCAATGATAAACAAAAAATCGCCGTTGCGGCCCTGACGGTCAATGTTGAGCACTGGGTTGTTAAATCTTCTTATATGGCTCAATCATTATTGCGCGGACATTTTAAAGAACAGTTTACGAAATCTAATGAAACTTTCTTTAATGCTTCCATTGATCGAGAGCCTAGCAATAACAAAAATTAAAAAATATTTGAACTTTTAAAAAACTTTTATTTTAGATGCCAAAATGTTTAATAAAATACAATTTATGTATTTTTACTTTATTAGCCGCTTTAAATTGTATGCAAAAACATGAATTTCTTTTTGCTCAGGGTATGTTTTCAAATCATCACAAGCAAAAATAGTTTTTTTCTTTTTTAATGTTTTCATTTCTATTTTTATAAAAAAATTTGAGCAAAGACTAGTGTTGCCAGACTTTATTTCAAGCTTTGTGAATTGACTGATGTATTTTTTATCTGATTCAACAGAAACTTCATACTTTGAAATTTGACCGTGAGTAAATTCAGTAATAGTAAAACTAGTTTTTGCAAATGAAACTGAACTGCTAAACATTAATAGTAATAGCAATAAATTAATTTTTTTCAATTAACACCTTCTGATTTTTTTGTATTCACGTCAAAGGACTTTTTATTTGGTGGCATACAATATATAATTTCGGATGAGTTTGGCGAACATCCTGTTATCTTGCGAACTTCCGGGCTTGCCATGAAAAGATTATTCGCTCGATTTTTAATATCTGGATGCACTTCATATTTTTTATAAAGCAAACGATAACCCTGGCATTTCTGGGAAAGGACATTTTTCATCTCTACTTGAATTTGCTCGCTCGACATTTTGCCTAAATACTTATGCATTACTTTAGGAAAAACTTCGACACTCATCCAGTCCGAAAATGATTCGTTAATTTGATCAAAAAAACAAAGTTGATTCTGAAATTTAGTTAAATTTGTCATTATAACTTCATCACTATTTATTTTTCCAGCATTCACACTCTTAGGATTTCGCAAACAACTTAGAACATTTGCATAGGGATAAGACTCAAGACTATTGTAATCAGATTCAGTATTTAACTTGATTATAGGATCATATTTTACATTTGATTTCCCATTAAGTTTTATTCCCAATACGCATGGACCAATACTGTGACTAATCTCATGACCCATAATAAATGCTAATCTAGAAAGCGAATGACTCATCAGTAACAATTTAGGACAAACTGTAAATACATGACCGTTCGGATTGTAAAATGCAATATGATCTGCAAATTTATCTGCTGGATAATTTTTGCATGAGTAAGCGTCAAATCTCACCGTCTGAATTCTCTCAATCATAGAAGATCTATGGGGCTCATCAACTTCGGTTTGAATTTTTTCGATGATTGCTTTTTTTATATCCCTCATCAACGTCTCAGCTTCGTATAAGAAAACCGCATTAGACGCCACAAGCTCATCCTGAGTCTTGCTAAAAAAAGCCTGCTTTTCATTAAAATCAGTAATTGAATCTATTTTTTTTAGATAATTATTAATCGCCAACATATCTTTAGAAAAATTTAAATTATCAGAGCTGCATGTGGCCGTCGCCAGATCCCGACAAATATCATCAACAACATTTGATGACACTTGCTTTGCAAAAATGAAGTTATGCATAAACATAAATAAAATATAAAAAAATATTAACTTTTTATTCAATAAATACATTTTAATAACTCCAGGATAAATACAGAATCGACTCAATAAAAAAATCTATAACAAATCATCAATTAATAATTTTAACTGTTCAGTTAAATAAGGTGTACACAAAGTTTTTGCGGCCGAAGGCTTTGAATCACGAACAGACTTACGAGAACTTGATTTTTCTTGTTTGACCACCACAAGCGAGAAATCAGGTTCCCATTTTTCAGAAATTTGTTGATTACATATTTCGCTTTGAATAGACGTAAAATAAATGTCTTGTCCATTGCGCATGATCACAAATCTATATTTAATTTGTTGTTCTTTTTTAAGCCAAATTTCACTGAAATATTTTGTCGATTTTTTGGTTTCTATCATCTTCATGGAAAAACGTTGAGTCATTCCAAACTGATCAATCATTTCAAAAAATAATAGCTCACCATCATACAAAATGACATTGGTGAGCTCAACATTGGCGACGTAATTGTCGCCAATGGGCTTGGTAGAGTCTAAAAAAAGAGGGTTCAGCTTTTTCAATTCCACATTTCCGCAGCTAAATTTGCCAAGGCCAATCCAGCTGGATTTTTTGGAGAAAATTTAATCATTGGCAGATGTTTGTGATGAGCCTCTTCGACCACAATAGATTCTGGAATATAATTGGTAAATACAGGAATCGTATACTTGGTGTGAAGATCATTAATGACTTTTTCAACAATACGGCGATTGCGATATTTTGAAATAATAATTCCACGTACATTAATTTTATGTCCAAGACCTGTATGAATATTTTCAAGCGTTTCTAAAATCAGCTCAATTCCTTTCAACGAAAAATATTCTGGGCAAATCGGGATGACAATGTCTTTTGAGGCAATCAATGCATTTACAGTCAACAACCCTAATGATGGCGAACAATCAATCACAATCACGTCATAGTTGTCTTTTACCTCTGCCAGACATCTCTTTAAAATGCTTTCTCGGCCAAACTTGGAAGCTAAAATAATTTCAATACCACTCAACATAATTTCAGAAGGAATGACATCAATACCAAATCCCTCAGACGAAACAATAGCGTCTTGAGCTTCTATCTCCTCTGTTAACACATCATAAATTGTATTTTGAAATTCCGTATCGCCGAATATCGCACGCGTTGCAGATGACTGCGGATCTAAATCAATTAAAAGAATTTTCTTTCCAGATTTTGCCCATTGAGCAGCCACATTAATTGCAGTTGTAGTTTTTGCGACTCCACCTTTTTGATTAATAAATGAAACGACAGTACCCATGATGATTCTCCTCTGATGAATGGGGTTGATCCCATACCTAAGACTAGCTCTTTTTTAAGCCAGAGATAAAGCAAGAGCTTGGAGCTATCGAGTTTCAATACCAATTTCAATACCTAGGTCCAGTAAGACAACCTGCTCAAGAGCACGTCTTATACAAATACGACCGGAGCAAATCCCCCCAACGGGGTTTGCAAGTTAGTGACTTGTCCATTGTACAATCGAGCGAGAACCAACTGCACTCGATTTTGATAGACATAAAATCGCAAGTCATATTTTAGTTTGTACTCTTGTTCATTTAACTGGAATGTCATTTCTGGCGCCTGCAAATATTGCTGCGCAACGATAGATTGAGACGTCAGCTCATCAAACAAACGACGACTGATTGAAGATCCTTTATAACTTTGTTTGGATCCAAAAGCTTGTTTAGGTTTGAAAAATAAATTTTTTCGCTGTGACCACAACTCTTCCGCATTTTCTTTGGTTAATTCAGCAGTACTCAATAAATGTTTTTGAATAATATTTTTTTGTTTATCAAAATCCGTGAACGCTGACCAGAACTGCGGATCTACCCAATCAATCAAACGCTGTTTATCTGCCAACATAAAATATTCAAACGGATTCGGAGAAAAACAAATTTGCTTTTCGCAGTACATCTTTTTGAGATGCAAAGAACTTTCTTGTGTAAAATAAAAATCGGTAAATCTATTGTAAACAAAATCGACATTCTCAGAAAGTTCACGATAATCATCAATGGAAACATCAAAGCCCCAGATTTTAAAATAACTTTGATATAACAAGAACTCGACAAATAATCTTTGCGCTTGTGGATTGTCATCAATGATTGAAACCCGCAATCCTTGGCGCTTGTCAGAACCCCATTGTTGCATTTCATTTAAAATACAATCTCGTATCTCAGCCATCGTAAAGTCAGCTACTGGCAGTGGCAAACCACGCATACGATACATTTCATAACCCATAGCTAAAAATGCGGCGTTGGTATTGATCTCAATAAGTTTCAAAGTTTGAGTTTCATCTAAATGAAAATCATAACTCATCATTATGGCATGATTGCCAGGGTCGATAATATTTTTATCGGATAATTGCGTTTGATAGTGCTGAAGATACTGCTCACTTTGTCTCAAATCAAAAGTAGCCTGCACAAAATCTTGAGCCTGCGTCAGCACAGATTTTGGCAGTTCGACTTGAAATGGTGAGATCAGCTGTTCAGAAATTTGATCTGCAAGAGGATGCATTTGCAAATCTGAAAATTGCGATTGTAAATGCGCAATCATTTTATTTTTCAAACAAAACCTCATTCGTTGCAACTGCTCGAAATGCCACTGCTATAAATAAAAATACTAATTATAGAACTAACAAAGCCGTTATCGTTAATTATTCTTCGGAGCTATTTAAAATAGTTTTTGCCGACAGAACTTAGATATGTTTATCGCCTTTTTTCCAGCCTGCAGCGCAAAGTTCACCAGACTGCAATCCATTAAGAACACGTATAATTTCACCAGCATCACGGCCCACTTTGGTATTGTGTATGCCCATGTATTGAATTTTTTGATCTGGATCGATAATAAATGTTCCACGAGTAGCAATGCCAGCAGCTTCAATCAAAACACCATAATCACGAGACATACGTTTTGTTAAATCTGCTAGCAATGGATATCCCAAATTACCCAAATCATCTTTCAACCAACGTTTATGCGAGTGCACGGAATCTACCGAACAACCTAAAACTTCTGCGCCCGCATTTTTAAATTCTGCCAAACGATCACGAAATTGTGTGATTTCAGTTGGACAAACAAAAGTAAAATCTAAAGGATAGAAAAACAAAACAACCCATTTGCCTTTGTAATCTGAAAGCGAAACGTTTTTTACTTCGCCACCATCAAAAACGGCTGCTGTTGTAAATTGTGGTGCTGGCTGATCGATCATTGGCATATGGCCTCCTAAGTTTTAAATAGGTAACCATTACACCTGATGCAATTAGGGCAATCAATTTTTTTCGAATGAAACTTTTTCGACACTTGACGCCTTGCTGCTTTTTCCCACAATTTTATATATGAAACACCGTGATGACAGTTGTCGATTGCCACTTTGAAAAAAATAAGACAAACAAGATCCCATGTCAGAAAAACTTAAGATTATTTCATGGAATGTAAATGGTATTCGCGCCTGTGCCAAAAAAGGTTTGCAAGATTTTGTCGACGAACAAAAGCCCAGTTTTTTATGTTTACAAGAAACCAAAGCCCATCTTGAACAAGTTGAACCAGATGTACAAAATTTAAAATTTAAAAACAGTTATTGGTCTTCCGCTTTTCGCAAGGGCTATTCTGGGGTCGCCACCTTTACTGATCACCAACCTTTGTCTGTCAACAAAGGCATCGATATCAACGAGTACGACAGCGAAGGTCGCTTTGTCATTTATGAACATGAAAAATTTGATTTATATAATATTTATTTTCCAAACGGCGGCTCTGGCGAACCACGACATCTTTTCAAACAAAAATTTTTGCAAGATCTAAATCAACACTTAAAAACTAAAATTAAAAAAGGTCGCCCAGTCATTGTTGTTGGCGATTACAATGTAGCCCATACCGCCTTAGATATTTACGATCCCATAAAACTTTCGAAAGAGAGCGGTTTCTTGCCGGAAGAACGACAGTGGTTTGACTCATTTTTAGAACTTGGTTTTGTTGATACTTTTAGACATTTTGAACCTAATGCTGAAAAAAGATTTTCATGGTGGAGTTACAGAGAGCTTGCACGCATTAGCAATCGCGGATGGAGAATTGATTACGTCTGTATTACAAAAGATCTTTTACCCTCACTGAAAAGTGCTGAGATCTTAGATCAGGTCACAGGATCGGATCACTGCCCCGTGGTAGCCGAGTTGGAATTTTAATTCTATAGAAACTGCTTGAGGTAATTTATGTTTTTATTATTCTTTTTGTTTCCAATTGCAGAGCTTTACACTTTTATATTGTTTGTTGAAAAATATAGTTTCATCGACGCCATGCTTGCTTTATTAACATCAGCAGCACTTGGAGTTATTCTTATTCAAATTCAAGGACGCAGCTCTCTTGCCAGCATACAAAAAGATTTCGCACAAAATCCACAGAACCTAACAGACAGTTTATTAATCAAAGGCCTTGGCTTGCTTAGCGGAGTGATGTTTATTATTCCCGGCTTTATCTCAGATATCATTGGTTTGCTTTTTCTTTTACCTGGAACCAGACATTTAATTGCCTGGATGATCAAACGCTATTTTAAAAACAAACAAGGACTTGGGAACTTTCGCGTCTTCACTCAAGGTGGAAATCCATTTGGCGATCGATTTGGCAATGGACAAAACAACTCTGGCTTTAAATACTATTCATCAACTGATTTCAGCAAAACAGAAAATGATGAAGAACGAGCGCAAAAAGCTCGCGACGTAACCATCGACGCACAGTTTGTCGAAGTCAGCTCAACAAAAATTGAAAACAAAAAAGACCAAGACTAAAATTGACGAATCAGACCAACAACAATTCCCTGAATCGAAACCTGGTCCGCAGAATACCACATTGATTTCATCGTTGAATTCGCAGGACGAAGCTCAACCTGTTTAGAAAGAGAACCTTTTGCGGATCGCTCCGGCAAAGTTGTTTTTCTCTTTTTCTCAACTGTTCCATTTTGTAAATAAAATCTTTTCACCGTGGATTCGTTATCCACAGAAGCCACAACTATTTCCCCATTGCTGGCTGTGGACTGCTTTTGCACCAACAATAGATCACCATCAAAAATTCCATCTTCGATCATCGAGGAACCGACAACTCGCAAAGCATAAGAACGAGAGGGATTACGCACGAGAGACGGTGGTACTTGAACAAATTCATTGTGCTCAAAAGCTTCTAATGGTTGACCGGCGGCAACCCTACCTAAAAGAGGAAGAGTCAGGATCTCCCCGTGCTCACTGGGTGGTGGGAGGAGCAAGCTACGAGAAGATCCCGAATTGGTAGGCCTAACATCACTCACCGAATTTTGGTGAGTATTTGGCGAGTGCAATATTTGAATGCCTCGCTTTTGATTTTCCAAAACGCGCACATAACCTTTTTGCGTCAACTGCTTCAGATAGTTCTGAACTGAGTTGTAAGAAGCGAAACCAAAATGGTCACAAATCTCCTGATACGAAGGAGAGATTCCATTTTTTAAAATCTCTCCCTCGATAAACTCAAGAACACTTTTTTCTTTAGCCGTTAAGGGACGGGGCGATTGGTTCATACACACAAATTACAGTGTAAATTATATGTAAGTCAATAGACTTTTTCATTGTTTTTATTAAACACTGCGAAACGAGATGGACTTGTCATTAAAAGCCAGGGGACAATGGTTCATTGAGACCCAAGGAGATTCCATGAAAAAGATTTTCGTCATTTTTGCGATCGTAGCTATATCTCTATTCACTCAACACAGCTACGCAGGCATTATGATTGAACCTTATCTAGGCTATGCTGCGGGAACTGTAGACACCAAAGATACCAATGATGTTTCAGTAAGCAACGCTCAGGCTGCTTCAACCTATGGACTTAGACTTGGCGCTAAAGTCTTAATGGCTTGGCTCGCCTTGGATTATATGGCTAGCAACGGCACAGCAACCCCAAACGACTCATCGGCGAAATTTGATTTTTCGACCACATCATTAGGAGCCACCGCCGGAGTCAATTTAATCTTAGGACTTCGTCTTTTTGCTGGATATGGATTTAGTAATGATCTGACTTTGAAAAAAACGGCTGGCGATGTTTCAGCCAAAGGAACATATACAAAAGCTGGAATAGGCATCAGCCCCATCCCATTTCTTTCATTTAATTTAGAATACATCATGAGTAAATATAGCAAAGTAAACATAGGCACCGGCAAAGGACTCGAAGAACTTGCGACAAATTACAAGTCCTTTGATAACAACACCCTAATGGCGACTGTCAGCATTCCTTTATAAATCACCAGCATATGCTGGATAAATTATTGTTGGGCACAGATGCCAGCAATGCGGTTGGACCAACACTCATTAGACTTCTTCTGAGTTTCCGGAGCCAAGCTCGCGGACTCAACGCTGCCAGCTATTGAAGACGAATAAATCGCCTGACTGGTATGTTGACTTGCCTGTGCTTTATTGGGCGGCGCCCAAGAACAATTTTGATAAAAAAGTATGAACACCGGGTTTAACACCCACAGCATAACAAAACTTACTTCGCCTTTTTGAACCATATCCTGAAACATTTCTCGCCTCCTGATAACGTACTGTCCCCTCAGTTTACGATGAAATTAACAGCACACCTAATTTGTTACTGGCGAACGCCTCGCTTTGAAGCAAGTTTGACAAAAAATTAATATTGATGGCTACAAATGAAACATCACCAAGTTTGATCTGGTGACGCCACCGCTTGAATAAAACTTTACAGGCCTCAAATATAAATGGCTCATTTTAAAAATTTAAATCTGGAACTATTCTTAGTCTCAAAATATATGCTGCGTATTACTATTCATTATTGACGCATTTAGCTTGCCAACAATTCAATTTAGACTTTGCAAGAACACAAAAAAAGGTTAAATATCTCTTCATGGGTGAATTTAGCTTAATACATTGGTTAGTAGTCATTTTAATTTTATTGTTATTTTTTGGGCCAAACAAGTTGCCACAACTTGGACAAGGTTTGGGGCGCGCTATTCGCGGCTTCAAAGAAGGCCTGAATGAGATCAACGCTGAGGCAAGAGATCTTCCTCCAAAGCAAGACTCTCAACAGTTAAATCAACAACAGCAACACGCCTCTATTCAGCAGCAGAAACAAGAAGAAACTGTTCCGCCTAAAAAGTCGTAAGCGGCTATATAAAAATGCGGAACATCTGTTTATTATTAATCTGCGTGGGCCTATTTCTTAAAACATCTCTGACCTATGCAGAATCCGCGATTCCAACAATTAAGCCGTCAGAAGAGTCTAATATTCAGCCCGCAATGTCGCCGCTAATGTCACTTGGTGATCTCTGCGAAAAATCATTAGTTCCTTTCCCCGGAAAAACGGATTCCAGAGTTTTAAAATCAGCCTGCGCCAAAGTTGAAACGCTGCCCGATTGCCAAAGTGCTGCCGGCACACCCATCTTTCATTATGAAAAAAATGGTGACGCAAAAAAAATTGCCAAAATTCTAGTGATCTCTCTTATTCATGGCGACGAAACTCCAGCCGGAAGCGTTGGTCGTTTTTGGATGGAAAGACTTGAATCCATTTCTCCTCGCAATCACTGGCGAGTCATTCCCATCCTAAATCCAGATGGTGTGAAACTGAAAACAAGAACCAATGGAAATAAAATAGATCTCAATCGCAATTTCCCAACGGCTGATTGGAATGAAAAAGCGAAAGAGTTTTGGACAAAAGAAAACAAAGCAAGTCCTCGTCGATTTCCCGGCGATATCGCAGCCAGTGAACCTGAAACCAAATGTGCATTAAAACATCTTGAAGAGTTTCAACCCGATTTTGTTGTTTCAATTCATACACCATTAAAAGTTCTAGACTACGATGGACCAAAAGTAAAACCACCCAAGTTTGATTATCTCCCATGGAGATCCTTGGGTCATTATCCAGGCAGCCTTGGACGTTACATGTGGTTTGAGCGCAAGGTTCCCGTGCTAACAATGGAACTCAGAGAAGATCTACCGACAAACAACAAACCATGGCTTGAGCTGCAAGATATTATTGGCGTCCTGGTCGGCTTAGAAAATATGACCCCGAGCTCAATCAAAAGCCAGAACAAAAACCAAGACAAAAATCAAAACGTCGAAGCTCCCACTGAAACTACTAAAAAATCTCAGAAAAAAGAAAATCCAAAGAAAAAATAATTTCTATCTCACTCGGCGATTGGAATATGCGAATACGGGCTGACCTCACCAGGCAATAATGGAATTTTAGAATACTTGCTAACCACGACACTTTGAATTTGACCGGCAACAATTTTTCTCTCTTCTTCAGAGTGAACAATAACATCTTGGCAAAACTCTAAATCCACCTCGACACTGCGTAAGGAAAAAAATCGCAACAAGGCCGGAGCGAAAGTTTGATCTCCATACCAAAATACATAATCACGCCATTTTGCCGACATGGGCTCACCATTGACTCGACGATAATTTAAAACC
>JACCDN010137674.1_pt1 | contig 11450 bp, 3 predicted proteins | sample 7441691 | NCBI WGS metagenome assembly JACCDN01 (sample SAMN15323439, study PRJNA562643) | freshwater metagenome | isolation source: river surface water | place: USA:Blue River Watershed | collected 2017-08-16
CCATGTCTTTTTGTAAGCTGTCTATCGCAGAGATGATGAATTTCACTTGCGAGTGAGGCAGGTTGCTTTGGTCTGCGATCGCTTTGATCGAGTTCAAATTATTCCAGTGGTAATTCACCGTAGGTTCCGCGATGCGCATCGAGATGAATTTATCAGCGGCGAATGAGAATAAGGCCAAAGCCCCAGCAAGCATCAATACTTTTTTCATTTTATGTTGTGTTTATGTTTTAGAATAGTGCTCTAAATAATATCCATTGACTATTTGTTCCGTCTGCAATTAATTTAACCCAGTTGTTAGATGCTTCAACGCCTAGAGTGGCAGATGTCGCCGTATTATTGGCAAAGTCTACCACTATTTTCTGCGTTCCATTTGCATTAATTGTGACATTGTAATTCGAAATGTTTTTAATGATAATTTCTTTGCCACTCATTGTGCTAGTAATGGCCGGCAGAGAAATTGTACCCGTTGCAGCATTCGTATAAATCACATATTTATCATCCGTTGCAGAAACGGTATATGTCGCAGAAGAAGAAACCAATCTAAATGCCGCATTCGGATTTGCATTCCAAGTTGCGCCTCCATTAGCATCTGAAGTCAATACTTTATTTAATCCTGCTCCAGTAGGAATCGTAACCGTACTACTGAAAGTAGCAGCCCCAGTTGTAGTTAAGGTAGTTAATGTCGAATTACCTGATGCAGACAATGTAGACATGGTTGTGGCTCCTGTTACTCCTAAAGTTCCTCCAACATTTACATTGCCAACAATACCGGCGCCGCCGGCAACTTGTAAAGCTCCTGTTGTTGTAGAAGTGGATGCCGTTGTTCTTGGCAAGTTTAAATCACCATTGATAGTAGCACTTGTTATGGAAGTGTTTCCTAATACAGCAGTATTTGATCCATTACCTTTTGCATTTGAGCCAATAACAATTTCATTAGTTGAACTGGTTGTGTTAGACAAGGCCATAGTTCCAATAAAGATACTATTAGTACTACTAGTTAGGTACCCTGAGGAAGTTCCCTGTGGTCCAGTTGTAGCATTATTGTATGCGCCAGCTGAACTTCCTATAGCAATATTTGAATTCCCTGATGTTATTTTAGAAAGCGCATTGCCTCCAATACTCGTATTATCAGCAGCGGTAATTGCACTCACCATCGAACTATTTCCAATTGATATATTATTATTGATTTCACTAGCAGTAACTGAAACTAAATACCTTAATGAAGAACCACCAAATGCGATGTTATTTGATCCAATTGTATTAGCAGATAATACATTAATTCCTACACCAATATTGCCATTACCACTTGTCAATCTATTTAATGTACTATATCCAATTCCAACGTTATTGCTTCCAGATAGGTCATTGCTAAAAATACTAGACCCTATTGCATAATTGTAATTATACGCTCCCGTACTACTAAGGTTATCTGAGAGACCAATAGATAAATTTGAGGCATTACTTGTTGAGCTAGACCCTATAGAAAGATTTGCTCCATTAAAATCAGCTGCATAAACACTTCCTGAAACACCAACACCCCCATATACTTGCAATGCACCAGTAAACCTAGAAGTTGAAGCTGTGCTAGAACTTACCAAAACTCCTCCGCCACTACCGACTCTTAATCCCCACTTTGTCGGACTACCTGTACCACTAAAGGTTGGGGCAATATCAAGTCCAACTAATACATCTGAGCTAGATCCTGAAGTTAAAGTTGGTGAAACTACTAAACCACGTGCTAAAGATGCACTAGCTGTTACAGTAGGAGAAAACGTCTTAAGGCCAGTAAACGTTTGCGCACCTGTTGAAACTAAACCAGGATTCGTTGAACTTGCTGCAGCAAGAATTAAGCTTGTTCCGCTTATAGTTCCTCCTGTTGAATAGGACGTTGCACTCGTATAGGAAATAGTATTTACCCCTGAAGGTGTGGATGAAACCCAAGCTGTTCCATTCGATGTCAATACATTTCCAGAAGTTCCTGGACTTGTTAATCCTGTACCACCGTAAGCAGCAGCAATTGTTGATCCATTCCAAGTACCACTTGTAATTGTTGCAACCCCCGTTAAACTAGAACCTGTAACGGTCGATGCTAATGAAGTCCCGGTTAAAGTCCCAGCATCAGCTACAATACTAGTAGTACTTGCAGCAGTCAAACGCCCCTTACTATCCACTGTAAAAGTAGGAATAGCTGTAGAAGACCCATAAGCTGCAGCCGTAACTGTTGTGTTTGTAAGAGTGGCCGCAAAGCTTCCCGTACCAGTTCCTGTCACATCACCTGTTAAGGTGATTGTTTGGTCGCCAGTATTAGACCCACTTAAAGTAGCGATGCCTAATTTTGTCTTGATTGTAGTTGCCGTTTCATCCCCTGTATTCGTTCCAGATGTATTTGAAATTACTCCTGCCTGAGCATCCGTTACATAATTTCGATTTGTACTAGGCGCAATATCTGCAGTAGTTGCATCTGCCCCAGCAGTTACAAGACCAAAAGCATCATAGGTGATTTTTGTTTTAGTCGCAGCTGTAATGGCAGCGTTTGGGGCTATGAAACTAGTTCCAGCCGTTAAGGGAGCTTGGTAATCTGTGCCAGCAACTGCTGCACTTACAACACCGCTTCCGTTTGCTTTTAATAATCCTGTGATAGAACCCGCTCCACCAAAGTTACTTCCTATCGTTGTTCCACTCCAAGTTCCTCCATTTACATTCCCTGTTAAATTGATAGAACCTTTGAAGTAATTCGCCGTCGTAGATGAATTACCAATTGTTACTGTATTCGATCCATTTCCTATGGAACCATAACCTATCACCACTTCGTTAGTGGATGAATTTGTGCCCGCTCTAACATTACTTCCCACAAAAATACTTTGAGATGAATTTGTAAGCGCTGAAGTTCCTGCGCCAAAGTATTGACCGGCAGTATAACCTAAAGCAACATTATCTGTCCCTGAGGCATTATTATAAAGAGTTTGATATCCTAATACGGAGTTTTGGCTTCCAGTGGTATTATTAAACATCGACTTAAAACCGATAGCTGTATTATCATTTGATGAATTTGACACAGAAGACAATAATGCTTGATATCCCATTACCACGTTATTATTTCCTGATGTATTATAAGAAAAAGCAGCGGAGCCAATCGCAATATTATTTATACCTGTTGTATTCCTTAGCAAAGCTGAAGCACCTATTCCTGTATTATCATCGCCTGTATTGACCGTTAAAGCAGAAGATCCAATGGCTGTAGCTCCATTTGCATTCCTTGTACCGGCTTTATAGCCAACTGCGGTGTTATTATTCCCTGAATTATTTGATTTCGATGCTTCAAATCCAATAGATGTATTATTTAAACCGGTAGTATTTGTGTATAATGCTGATGCCCCTACCACTGTATTGTTTGAATAATTTCCTCCACCTGTTCCAATTCCTACACCTTGAACTCTTAAACCATAATTTCCTACACTTGTAAAAGTGCTGTTGTTGAAAGTTGGGTTAATATCTAAACCAGATAAAATTTGGCTATTTGCCGTGGCCGTCACGGTAGGCGAAAAAGTCTTAACCCCTGCAAACGTCTGCGCTCCCGTCGAAATTAATCCCGGATTCGTAGCATCTGCTGCAGTTAAAGTTAAGGTCGTTCCACTGATGGTTCCTCCATTCGAAGCTCCCGTAGTTGAGTAAGTTAACGTCGAAACTCCTGCCGTAATACCTACTGTACTTGCAGCCGTTAATCGACCCTTGCTATCTACGGTGAAAGTAGGGATAGCGGTAGATGAACCGTAAGCTCCTGCTGTTACAGCTGTGTTTGTTAAGGTGGCTGAACCTGTTACATTAGATGTTCCGTCAAATGCCCCTGTTGTAAATTCAACATCCCCCGTTGTAGAGATCGTTCGTCCAGTTGCTAACGCAGTTGCTGTACCAGATAAAGTACCCGTTAAATTAGTCGCCTCTAAACTGGTTAAGCCCGTTACAGACGAAACCGTTCCGCCTAAAGTCATCGTGGTCGATCCTAAAATTGTGGTACTATTCGCCAGCTTTACATTCGTGATACTTCCATTCGATACGCCTGCTGAAGCTGTTTGCGCATCCACATAGGTCTTAACTGCTTTCTGAGTCGGGAATAAAATATCACTTGTATTCACTCCGCCTAAATCCGTCGCTATACTCTTATTTGCAGTCGCCTCCGCACCTAAATTAGTTAAAGCTGCAGAAGCAGTTGTTGCACCTGTACCACCTTTGGCAATATCAATCGTCGTAGCACTCCAAACACCCGAAGTGATCGTCCCCACACTAGTCAAACTAGACGCCGTCACATTACTCGCTAAAGTCGTGCCTGTTAAGGTATTCGAATTAGCTGCAATCGTAATATCAGCAGAACCATCGAATGCGATGCCGTTAATGTTTCTAGCGGTTGCTAAAATGGTTGCAGTCGCTGCATTGCCTGTCGTGCTTTGATTAAGTGTAGGGAAATTTGTTAATAATGCGGCGCTTCCTGAGGGGCTTAAATAATCCGTTCCAGCTACCGCGGCACTTACCACTCCACTTCCATTTGCTTTTAAAATTCCGGTAACAGTTCCTGCACCACCATAGTTGCTACCTATTGTTGTTCCGCTCCAAGTACCCCCATTCACATTTCCCGTTAGATTAATATCTCCTCTAAAGTAATTCGCCGTATTAGAATAGTTACCAATGGTTACCGTGTTAGAACCATTGCCTACCACATTATAACCGATGGCAATTTCATTTGTGGAAGCATTTGATCCGGCACGAACGCCACTACCAATAAAAATACTTTGTGTTGAACTTGTTAAAGCGGTTCCAGAACCCGACCCAAACAATAAACCCGCATTATCTCCGACAGCCACATTATTTGACGCTCCTGCAGCATTATATAATGCTTTAGCTCCTAAAATTGAGTTGTTTGCTCCGCCATTATATAAGGATTGAAACCCTAATACAGTATTGTTAGCTCCAGTTCCAGGATTGTAAAATGCTTGATAACCTACAGCCACATTATTATCACCACTTGATGGTGCGGCAGAACTATAAAAAGATTGAGACCCAATTGCAACGTTATATCTACTATTTGGGAACCTCATAGCTTGATATCCCAAAGCGACATTGTAACCACCAGATGTAGATGCGGCTTGCGAGTTGGCTGCATTTCCAATGGCCACATTGTAGTCAGATGTATTATTATTTAACGCTAATCTACCAATGGCAATATTATTTGTCTTATTATGGGTTCCATAGCCAAATAAGATTTCTCGAACTGTTATATCGTTGCTAAATGTCTTTGCTCCTGCAAAGGTTTGCGCCCCAGTCGTTACAACACCCCCATTTGTCGCATCCGCCGGAGTTAAAATTAATTCTGTGGTTCCGCTAATGGTTGCACCTTTTGCATTTGGGGTAGCGGAAATAGCTCCAACAGTACTTAATCCTGCGTTTGCTGCCGTAATGGATGCTTTTACGTACTCTGTCGTCGCAACCTTCGTAGAATTATCACTCGTCACTGGAGTAGGCGCCGTAGGAGTTCCTGTAAATGCAGGTGAAGCTAGTGGTGCCTTTAAAGCTAAATTGTTATTTATCGTAGCGATATCCGAAGAGTTCGCCGTTATGCTAGCTGTGTTCGCATTCACACTATTCGTTAATGTTAACTCAGCGGCTCTTGCTGTGGTTGCCTCAGTTGTAATGGCTGTGGCATTTGTTGCAATAGACGCCGTATTTGTAGCAATCGCTGTTGTGTTTGCCGTAATGCTTGCTGTATTCGCAGCAATCGCATTTGTATTAGTTGTAATCAATCCTGGCAAAGTCGCGATCGTACTCGAGCTCACACCACCCACAGAATTAACCGTCGTTGCAAAAGAGCCATTTCCAGATCCCGTCACATCACCCGTTAAAGCCGTCGTTGCATTCGCTGCCATTACATCTGTGCCTATTGCTAAACCCAAATTTGTTCTGGCTCCGGCAGCAGTAGAGGCGCCTGTACCTCCTTTGGCAATCGCAATCGTACCATTAATTTTCGCTGAAGTAATACTGTTGTCTGCCACACCTGCGTTCGCACTTTGGCGATCTACATAATCCTTTATGGACTTCACCGTGGGAAATTTCGTAATCGAAGACCCATCCCCATCTACATCATTACTCTTGTTCGCACTAGGTTCTGCGCCCAAAGCCACAAGTGCTCCAGTCGCTGTCGAAGTACCCGTACCGCCATTCGCAATCGAAACAATTCCTGTTACATTCGCCGCATTACCCGTAATATTTCCAGACGGTGTCGCGTAATCAACGCCGGCAGTTAAAGCCGTTTGCTTGTTGTTAAATGTTGTAAAATCAGCAGAACTCAAGTAACCGTCTGATGATCCTGAAGCAGCCGTCATCGATAAAACTCCCGAAGTCGTATTGAAGTTCAGAGGAGCCGTGGCGCTAATCGCATTACGAACTCGAGCGTCTGTAAAGTACTTATTCGTGGTTCCTTCTGCCACATCGTTTGTCGTTAAAACGACGTTAGGGCCAGCATAACCGTTTACCGTAGAAACATAAAGTGGCGTTGCTAAAGCGATCCAATTTGAGAGTGTTGAAGCCGGTAATGCGCTCAAAACATAGTTGTTATTGTTATCCGTTCTGATCGCGATGCTTCCCACTTGGGCGCCTGCGATGCCGATCATAGCGGCGTCGGAGTTGACTACGTTGACGTTTTGGAAGGAAATCGCTGGAATCTGTGTCGATGGAATTTTTCCATTGTTGCCTAAAGTCGCCACCCCGTTGTTCGCTCCTTTTTCTGTAGCAGCCACGAAATCGGTTGCAGCACTATTAGCCGCAGTCCCAAAAGTTCGTTGTGCTAACACATCCGTCCCGATCACTAAACCTAAGTCCGTTCTCGCACCTGCCGCCGTGGACGCCCCGGTTCCTCCGTTCAAGATCCCAATGGTTCCTGAAAGGGTCGATGCATTCGTCGTGATCGTGATGTCAGAAGTTCCGTCGAAAGGCGTGCCGTTAATCGTACGCGCCGTCGTTAATTTAGTCGCCGTATTCGCTAACGTCGCAGTCGCTGCAAGTGTAGCCGTCGCCGCATTCCCCGCAATATCACCCGTTACTTTAGAGCCTGCAACAGACGTAATTTTCGCATTCGTAATTGCGCCATCGATAATCTTCGCCGTCGTAACCGAGTTCGCTGCAATGGCCGGAGCCGCCGCAGTTCCGGTTAAATCTCCCGCTAACTGTACCAAACCTTTCGTGGTCGCATTCGCATCCGGTGGAGTTACACCTACCGGAATCGTGATGTTTGCTGTACCATCAAATGGCACGCCGTTAATGGTGCGCGGGGTGGCTAAAGCTGTGGCTTTGGCCGCCAAATTAGCATTATTCGCATTCGAAGTACGAGCATCCACATATTCCTTAATCGCCTTCACAGACGGATATTTCACTGATGAGGCTGAATCCGCGATGATGTTCGTGGACTTATTTGCTATCGCCTCTTTGGTATCTAAAATCGCCAAAGTCGCAATCGAAACCGGCTTATCCGCATCCGCCGTATTGTCCACATTTCCTAAACCTAAATTCGTCCGGGCAGCGATGGCATTCGTTGCTCCTGTACCCCCAGAAGCGATGGGTAAAACCCCCGCTAACTTCACCGCTGTCTCCGCTAACAAGGTGTAAGGCACATAATTCAATTTCTGATTACTCACCTCCGTGTAGCGACCGCCTTGATCAAAACTCACATTCGTGACGATACTTTTCGTGATGCCATCCCAGCTCAAAGACGTGAAGGTTCCCGCTTTACCGGTATTCACCCCAGCACCTATAATCAGGTTAACTAGGCCATACTCGTCGGTTTTGGTCTTGTGAAGCTCCTCGTATTGTAGCGTAGTTCCAGCATAAATCCCAAAACGGATCCACACGTCCTTGCTCACATAGGGCTGTGCCGTAATATCTCTTCCCGGAATCTCAATTGGATTCGGATCGATGATCACGGCTTGATAACTGATTCCTTTGGTCTGCGAAAAACCAATAAACGAAATCAAAAATAGGGCTGATGATAGTAATAATTTCTTCATAAAATTAACTCTATTTCGACTGAAGCTTTATGCCAAAAGAAAAAGTCGAGGGTACAAAATTCAGGGTCGAAGTCCCGAACTGAATGGTGTCTAAGTGTTGATATTGTGCAAAAACAAACGCGTTCTGATTTACTTTCTTTTCTAGTTCAAGCGAGAAGCCCACGAAATAACGGAGTCCAGTAAACTGATCATCCTCCGATAAATCCTCGTAGTGATTTTGCAAGAATTGGTTTCCATTCACCATCGTCTGAATCGCCCCACGTGCTTTCAGCATCAACGTGAAATCATTTCTGAATTCAAGCTTAGGACCGATGCCGCCAGCAAGACCTAGAAAATCTGTGTTGTAAGAAAAGGGGATATTTTGAACATCGCCTACGGCGTTGTATTGTGAGTAGGCTAAACCTAGATCGTATTGAAAACGACGAGACATCGCTTTCTCATAACCCAGGGTCATGTTTAATCCAGTTCCAGGTTTAAGGTAGGTAGGATTAACGCCTTGCGAATTCGTGTAAACAAAATTCGTGGTGTTCGCGCCTACAGACAGATTCCAGGTTTGAGCTGAAACTGAGCTCACGACGAACAATAAAAGAAGTGTAATTCTATTCATAATTTTCCTTGTAAACGGTCTTTAATTGGTGTTTTTGCCTAGTTTAACAAGTAAAATTCGAATTAATAATGCGATTAGTATTAATAAGATAAAACGATTTTAGTCCAAAATCTGGTTTTTTGGACTAGTCATAAAATGAAAATTTTTTGGACTTATTCCACTTTGTATAATTTTTAATGCGTAAAATTGCAGTTCATTCATTGATTAAATGATTTTATACATCTCCCTGTTCTCCATCATCACCTCTGCGATTATCGCCATCTATAACTGGCGTATTAATCGAAACGCGTTGCTGCTAACTGGGATATTTGGGATTTTTTCTACCTACGGGCTGACCCACTATTTTACGATTTACCACGGCGACGTTTTTTGGACGGCCATCTTCTACGGAAACCTATCCCCTTTCTGGTACTTGCCTGGTCCCATGTTGTATCTCTACACGAGAAATACGCTGACTGACCGCAGCCTTTTTGAGAAGAAAAAAGACTACCTGCATTTGCTCCCTTTTTTCATCCAATTCATAAATATCAGTCCGTATATATTCAGTTCATTTGACCATAAACTAGAGACGGCAAGACTCTTAATCGCAGACATTAATAATGTTAGATCATTAGGCGCAGGCTTTCTAATTCCACCCACTATTTCATTTATAACGAGACCCAGCTTTGTTATACTTTATGCCTTAGCCAGCTTAGCGCTTGTGTATAAATACGGAGCTCAAGAAGGGGAGAATTTGACTAAAAACAAACAGAATAAACTCGTTTACAATTGGATCATCACACTCTGTTTAGTTGTCATCAGCGTAGCTGCAGGCTTCCTTTATTTAACTATTGACTTATATGATGCCTCTGTTACACGTGTTATTTTAGAATCAGAACCTACTTACCTCATTGCGGGTATAGCATTCGCCATATTGCCACTCGCTCTCATCGTATTTTTCCCTCAAGTATTGTATGGAATGCCCGTCGCGGTGTCTACAAAGAAAGTCGCGAAGGTTACCATTCCTGTGGTGGATGCCTCTGATCCTTTGGCAGAAACGGCACAACTCATTGTGGACTATATTAATGCTGAAAAGCCCTATTTAAACGAGGAGTTTGACATCGAAGATATTGCTGAAAAACTAGACATTCCTAGGCACCATATCATCTATTGTTTTACGATGATTCTTAAGAAAAAGTTTACCACTTATCGAACCACATTGCGCGTAGAACACGCGAAAGAATTACTTTCTGCTGGATCTGCAAATACCTTATCCATTGATGGAATAGGGTCCCAGTCTGGCTTCCCTTCCCGTTCTAGCTTCTATGCCTCGTTTAAAAGCGAAACGGGCATGACGCCTAGCCAATATTTGGAAAGTTTATAAAAAAAGAGGCTTCATTTCTGAAGCCCCTTTTTATACTATTTACTTACTTTTAATTCCACTCGTCGATTCAGCTTCATACCGTCCACCGTCTTGTTCGGTGCAGCTGGCACTAGCTCGGAGAACCAAGCTAGCTTCATGCGCTTCGCTTTCACTCCGTTCTTAATCAAGTACTTGCGTGTCTCGAATACCCGGTTCTTCGAAAGCTCCACATTGTATTGTACTGTTTGGCGTGAATCCGTATGACCCGTTAACTTCAGCTTCAAGCTAGGCTGTGCCGTGAGTAATTTGGTAATAACTTCCACAGTAGACGTAGCCTCCGCAGTTAAATCAAATTTATCTGTATCGAAGTAAATCACCAGGTTTTCAGGAACGCCTTGTAGGGCTACTAAACCGGCTACGTTTGGCATTAAGTCTTCTGCATCGATTACACCGTCACCATCAGCATCTGCTGGGCATCCTTTATTTGCTCGCACACCTGGTACCGTAGGACAAGCATCTTCGCTATCAATCACTCCGTCTCCGTCCGTATCTGCAGGACAACCTTGATTCGCTTTTACGCCTGCCACTGTAGGGCAACGATCTTCTGTATCGATGATACCGTCGCCGTCTGTGTCTGCTGGACAACCTTGGTTCTCGCGAACGCCGGCCACTGTAGGACACTTATCTTCTGCGTCGATGATGCCATCGTGATCCGTATCTAATGGGCAACCATTGTTTGAACGAACTCCTTTTACGGTAGGGCATTTATCTTCTTTATCTACGATGCCATCACCGTCTGTATCGATCGATACCGGCTCTGCAACCTTCGCGGGAGCAGGAGCTGGTTTAGGCTTGTTGCCCCATTCGTATACTAAACCTCCCGTATAATGGGCATAGGTTCCGCGACCGTCGGTGAAGTCTACTTTACCTAATTGGAAGAAAGGGAAACCTAGATTTACCATCGCACGTCCGTACAAAGAGCCTAGGATTTTAAAGTCAAAACCTGTTCCGATGGATCCTGTTAAGTCGACATCACTGTAAGTGGAACGGGTCGAATTATCTGCCATTACCTCTCCACTGAAGTTCGCAAAAGGTCTAAAGTTCTTGTGTTTCTCGCGGTCTAAGAGATAATAACGTAAACCTAATCCGGCTGAGGTCATATCTTTTGCTCCTCGGATGCCATATATCAGGGTTCCATACACATCGACATTAGGTTTCACTTCTGCTGCATATTGAATGCCAAAATGCGTGTAGCTCTGCACGTAATCTCTTCGCGTAGGATAGTTTTGATACCACATATCAGAAGTCCCTAGGAGAACGCCAAAAGACTGGCGTTTAGGTGATTTTACTTCTGTCGTATCTTGTGCAAATGCGCTGCCTAAAAAACAAGTCAGCAATAGTAGTATAAATATATTCTTCATGGGATTATTGCTTTGCGGTTTGGGCTTCTTTC
>JACCDN010094725.1_pt1 | contig 11445 bp, 11 predicted proteins | sample 7441691 | NCBI WGS metagenome assembly JACCDN01 (sample SAMN15323439, study PRJNA562643) | freshwater metagenome | isolation source: river surface water | place: USA:Blue River Watershed | collected 2017-08-16
AGCAGGTGACTCTTAATCACCGGGTCGGGGGTTCGAGTCCCTCACCACCCACTTATGTAAGTGAATCCGAGTTCTATGTCCAAACCTTGGATGTGGTTCAAACCCTTGAATAGTGGATATATCTGCCCAACCTTTATATCCAGTATTTAATCTCTTGACTCCTTTATTCAGAAGGAGAAGATGATGTTAGTTAGCGAATATGCAACGGAAGTTATAAATACGAGGCCATATAAGTATCAAACAAGACAAACTTTTTTTAAGGATTTAAAGCGTCTTGGCATCTGGGATTTAGAAGTTGAAAAGGTTAATTCTGCCCTGATCAGAAACGTCGTTGAACAACTGACAACTCAGAGCACACGCAAACGCCTCTACATAACAGCCAGGAGTATTTTCAAGGATCTTGGTGTTTGTCAGGATCTACCTAATCTAGAAGCAGAGGGAAAAATTTATGACATACCATCACAAGAACAACTTGAATGGTTGATTGATAGATCCAAATACAGATTGCAACTTCTTCTGTGCATGTTTGGAGGCTTGAGAGTCGGAGAGGCTTGTGCAGTTACCCCTGAAAAATTAAGCGGTGACTACTTGGATGTGAACCAGGCATATTCACAAGATGGACTTCATTTAGGTAGTCCAAAAACTTACGGCAAAATTCTCCTTCCCCACTGGTTGGCAGAAGAGGTTAGGAATATGAAGCCAGATCAACTCTGGGAGTTAGGGAAAACCACAAAACTAGTATCTCATTCATGTTACAAACTCTCCCGTGGTGAGAAATTCAAGAAACTTTCTGGTGGCAAAACCGTTAATCCCCACATGCTCAGACACTGGTATGCAACAGACATGATCAGACGAGGGGTAAATCCTGAAGTTGTAAGGCGTCAAATGAGGCACAAAAATGTTTCAGTCACTCTGAAAATCTACACTCAAGTTAGAAGCGAAGAGATTGAGGCGTCTCTACCAAATCGTCTTCATAGCCATATTGGAACCCCAAAATTGCAAGATTCAAATGTTTTTGAGTTTAAGAAGAAATCCTTGAGATGAACTAATGGGGTTATGGGATCTATTTCTGTAGCCCCTTTATTGTTCTACTTAGTGTATTTAGACAACCTCTTAAATCCCCCACAAAAAGCATCATATATTGGCTTTGTAAACAGCAACTTGTAAACTGTATCTGGCTTTGCGCATTCAGCAATCAGGTCTTTAGCGGCTAAACGCATTTCAGACATGTCTTTAGATGGAAGGCATTTTGGATTCTTGAATGCAGTCTCATAGGCATCAACCATCTTCTTCGCACCTTTTGCATTTGAAAAGTTAGCAGCACTACCCATGGATTTGATCATGGTTTTTACTTGTCCACACCCAATGGCCTGGGCTGGTTGGATTGGCAAAATTAACCCAAGCAATAACCCTACTAAGACTAATTTCTTCATGGACTATTCGGTGCCCTTCGCAGCCTTCATGAAATCAAAGTTACATGAGGGGCAAACAGTTAATCCCTTTTTGACAGTCCGTCCACATGCAGGACATTCACGCCTTTTTCCGTTTGTAACTCTGTAGAGAACGTAGAGAACAATATTTATAACAGCCCAAACAATCAATGACATGAAGACATAGATTCCTACTGCAGCGTCTCCACCACCTTCATATCCAATGTCATAAACACCTTTAGATAATGCATAGAAGAAGTACACATTTATGGCGATTATCACCCATCCAAAAGGTCTGATGTTTTTCATTTGTAATTCCCCAATTTAGTAGCAACTAATCTTCGTTACATTCCAATTCTTTGCAGCCATAATTTCACTATCGTTTAAATGAAAAATTAACTTGGCTTTCTTACCTGGGCTAACACGACCGATCAAGTCATTAGAGTATCCAACATTAATATCGTTGCCATCCAATAGTTCAATTTCAGCGTACATAGTGTTGCTGCAACCACTCTGAGTTTGAACAATGATTCCTAAACAACCCCCATAGCCACACTCTGAAGAAGTAATTTCAACACTCGTATATGCGAGATCTGGGTCTTCAGACCATTGAACCAAGTCACTGTCATGCCATGCACTAGGGGTGGGGCTATCTAGTTCTGGTCTGTCCTTGAAGGGGTCTAACTTTGCATCAGAATATGAAACCATTGGTTGCGATGGTCCAGCAGGTGTTATGAAGTCCTTCACCAAGCCAACAGCGACGGCAAGCAACATGTATAAACCAAAGACAACTACTACCTTCTTGGGTCTACTTAGAGATAGAAAGATAGTCCAAAGTGCCTTTAGTCTGTCCATGGAAATAGGGTATATGTCTTATCCATAATTTCAGTCATATAATTAAATACTGATGGTCATTCTCTTGGATGACTGTGCCTGGAACCTATTTGTCTAACCTCTTAATTAAGCCCTTAACAAATTTTTCAATTTCTAAGACTGAAATCTCATTTGCATCTACAGTTTCAGAATACCCCCCTTGTCTCATCATTTCTTTACTGAGATGCACCCCAAGTCCCTTGTCCTGTCTAAGCCAAGATAGGACATCATTTTCAACATCTTCAGCAGTCTGACCAGTATCAAAGTTAAATGATTTATGGAGTTTCCATCCTTCAATTTCATGACTTCGTACTCTGTTTGGGGTTGCATCAATATTTGAAATACCAACTTTGATGGACTGATATTCCACATGCTGCATAATGTAAAGGTAAGCGGGAGAAGTGTAAGTCAATCCATATTCTGCACAAGTACTACATCCACCACCTCTATTTTGAATTGTGTTGTACAGCGGATAAACGATATTCCCACATTTTAGATGGCGGCTTTTCCACTTTGTTTTGCTATCAATATAAGGTTCCAAAGGTTCCAGTCCAAATTTCCTCATCAGGGCAATTGCATCTTCCTCATCCACCTTTGCCCCTGCGCAATATAGACATCCAGAATTTCCAGTATTAATATTTGAATACATCGGATAAACAATTTTTTGGCAGACCATGCATCTGCATTTCCAAGGTGTATCACTGGCTTTGTACAGTTCCAAAGGTTCCAGATTTGCTTCTTTCATAGTTTGATATGTCATCTCATGGGTGTATCTGTGGGAACTTGCGGTTGCTTCACGACCACAGGAAAGACATCCACCTTGACCTCTTTTTATGGAAGCGTATGCTGGTTGTACAACCTCTCCACACTTTAAACATTTGCACTTCCATGCTTTTTTAACACTCGTAAAGGGTTCTAAGGGTTCCAGATTTGCTTTCTTCATAATCTGAATTGCATCTATTGGATCAACTTTATGGCCTGTGCAAAATGCACATGCAGCATGGCCTTGAATTACATTTCCTAATGCAGGAGAAGTGACTTTCTTGCAAACCACACATTTGGACTTCCATGGGGTTTTGCTGTTTACATACGGTTCAAGAGGTTTCATCCCAGCCTGTTTCATAATCTCTTCAGCCTTTTCATCTGAGATTTTTGTTGGCTTTTCCTTTTCTAAATTCTTGCAAACAGTACATCCTGAGCCTCTTTGTACGTTGGAAAACTGAGGAGTCCCAACATGACCACATTTAATGCACTTAGATTTCCAAGGTGATAAAGCACTCTTGTATGGTTCCAAAGGCTGCCATCCCCCATTAATCATGATCTGCTCAGCAATCTTGGGATCAATCTTCTTTGGCACATCTCAAGAATACGCCTAATGAAGAAATTATGGGAGTTCTCTCAAGTGAATTAGTACCCATTCCCATTGGGAAATCATGTCTACTAATATGAATAGTCATTTCAGTAAGACAAAAATCTGAATATTTTACTCAGATGCTTGATTCACTCATTTGCCTACTTCTTTCTAAATTTTAGTGAGCACATCATTGATCTAAAAACGCTGGGATAATTAGATATATGAATGAAGATAATCAAGAACAACAAATGGTTGATAACTGGGGTGACTACGACTATCCGCTAGCATGCAGAATGCTAAAACAAACAGATGCATTTTATCTCTACCCTGTCATGAAAAAGTCTGCACTCAACCTATCTGGCTTTATTGGGTGGGCAGAATATGCATCTGGATGGAACTATAAACAAGTTACTAAATTTGTTAGGGATCACATCAAAAGTGAGTTGCCACGATTCCACCTTATCTTCACTATTGGACGAGAAGTAGTTGGGTTTGGATCCCTTGCCCCTATGCCAGATAGTCGTAGTATTCAAGTTGCCCTTTGGGTTGCTCCAAGCCACCAACAGAAGGGCATTGGCGACTGGATTGTGACTGTTCTTGAATGGTACGCATTTCATGTATTTGGTTATGACTATGTTTACTATCAATATGATTCTCAAAATAGGAAAAGCGGAAGAATTCCTCAGAGGCGTGACTATACCTTTTCACACTCATTTGAAGATGTTAAGGATGGAGTTCTTGCCTCTGGCTTTTGGATGAGTTTCAAAAAGAAAAGACCTGAAGGCTTACCCCCAGGAGCAATTGATACAGGCACATTGGATAACTGGACAGAAGTCACCTTCCCTTGGAAATGCTTAATATAACTTATATAGATAGATTCTGTATAAGTTATTTAATAATTGTTTTAGAAGATGAATCTTTATTTAATTAGAATCATATGTATTTAATCAATAAAAACTACTTCTTGATTTAAAGCAAGGTAAACCAGATCCTCTGGTTATAAATTTGAAATCTTTTCTATTTCTCTTGGTATCAAGAAAGAGGATCTTTCCTGATGAGATGTAAGAAAACCTTTTGAAATCAAATCTCTACTATTAATATGCTCACGCCTGCTGGATGCCGTAGAAACCCACCCCAGTACGCCTGCCCACAATGTGGAGCCTTTTTTCTTGATTACCCTGAGAAAGCGTTATCTCATCAAAAAACTCGTCTTATCTGCCAACAGAGCATGCAGGCAGCAATTGGGTAACTGCTGACAATTGACTCTGACTATAAATGCCACTTTGAGCCTATTTGAAAGGAGCAATATGGGATCTATTTCCCTTAATTTATATTGCGTTTCAAATCAATACTATACAAGTATACCACATTCATTTTTTGTAAGATTTTTAAATATACTATTTGTCATTTGCTGTAAATGCTAACCAGAGGTCCTTTTCCATATGGATAGGTAAACAACATTCTTCCACTTTGCCAGGCATCAAGAAAATATGGCGTTGAGATGAACATGTTTTGAATATCTTGAGCATACTTATAAGAAGAATTTATAAATTCATTTTGGGATCTCGTGAAGCACTTAGAATTATTGTAGGCGTATCTCAAGTAAGTTAATTCAAATGATGCAAAACTTTTCATTTTTAAATAATTTGATCTGTTTTGATTAATTGTGAACTTATATGCCAATTGCCCTGCAAAGGAACTAACTCCTCTATTTAGAGCCACTTCTTGTTTTTCATAACTGAGAATCTGTTTCTTCACTTTCTCGCATTGAGATAGCCCAAACACGGCTGAGGCAGGGGATATGGAAGAAGCGAGTAGCCCCATGACAATGACTACAGAAGCGAGTTTTATTCTCATGTCTCTATTGTCCCACCCACCAGTGACAAATTTGAGGCTGGAATGATCAGACTCCCCCATTATTGAAATACTCCCACTTGCCACTGACAAATTGAGGCAAAGGGTGACAGGGCCTTGTTTCCCCAAACAGAATTTGCCCCATCACCTCAATGCTTAATTAGGCTATTTTTCATTCAGCGGGACTGAAATAGGGGTTTCCCCACCAAATGAATGCGAGCGCAAAATAGGGGGCTCATGGAAGGTGTATCTGCACCCTTACCTTCCTTGAGAGGGCTTTGGGCTCTACAGTTTGGTCATGAGCGTTGAAGACACATTTGCACCGATTCTGCCCCTAAAGGACTACCTGAGTGGCATCAACCAAATTCCTTCAGATCCACACAAGCCAACCCCTTCACGGCTCTTGGTAGTGCCACCTTGGCAGAGAGAGTATGTGTGGACTCCATCAGATGCAGGTGAAGTAGGAATTCTTCTTGATGACCTTCGTGAATTCGTGACAGGTAACGATGAGGACTACCTCATGGGTTCTATCTTGCTTAGCAAAGGGGCTAAGGAAGACTATGAGCGTCTCCTAATTGATGGACAACAGAGAACACTGACATATTCAATTCTCCTAATGTGTGTTTTGAAACATGTACAAAATTCACACCAATTGATTCTTAAGGGAAATGATCAAGAGCAACAGCGAACTCTCGTGGATATGCGCTCATGCGTTTCAAATAACGACGCCATGTATATACCAAGGGTTTCAATGCCTCATAGCAAAGCAAATGACATGTTGCAGTCAATATTCGCTTGGAGCAAAGTTGCAGATGGCGAAGCCTCTGATGTGTTCACGGAAGAGAAAGATCATTGGACGCAAACTCAAAGAAATTTAATTGATGTAGCCACTTGGATTTATGAGAAGAAATTAAAAACCGAAGGCTGGTTGCCTAATTCAGAATTACTCAGTCACATGAGAAAAATCTTGGATAAGGTTAAATTTCTACAAATCACTCTTTCTAGCCAACAAGAGGCAATTGCGATTTTTGACAGAATCAACTCTCGTGGAGCACTGCTTGATAGTGGAGATTTAATCAAGAATAGAATTTTTCAAACTGTTGAAAGTGATGAAGATTTCAATGCGATTTCCCAATCGTGGATGCAGATGAATGAATCTCTTGCAAAGTGTTCACTGAAGCGTATGAGAGAGCCTAAATTCCTTCTTCGTGCTATGGCATTGTCTGATCAAGCATTGCGAGATCATATGTCTGAGGAAGAAGACCAACCAGAAACAAAGTACACAGCACCCAGGATTACTTATGAAAAGTTGACGACATATTGGGGAGAAAGACTTGACCCTAAATCCTCACATTCCCATGCAGTGAAGAAAATAAGTCCATTTCAGTTTGCGGATGATTTAGTGAACGCTAGCCAATGGCTACATGCTCTAAGCGTTGAACAGACTGTCAAGATGAAGCCACTTGATGAACTTTACTTCTGTCGTTATTTGAATTCAGTCCAGCACTATCCAATGCTGCTTGCAGGTAGAAACTTTGAAGATTTTGATGCGCTCGCACACCTAACAAGGCAAGTTCATAATCGCACAGCATTTTATTTGCTTTCTGAGGAGAGAACTCAAGACTTTGAATCACTCGTACCAACTTGGACTGGGTTAATTACCAAACTGGGATCCAAGGCAACAAAAGCACAACTTGATGAAATTTATGAAAAGAATGTCAAAGTATCTGCTGATTCAATTGATGCATTGATAGAACAAATGCGAAATTGGAGTTATAAGTCTTCGGATAAGAAAAAAATCAGGGCAGTACTCTCTCAATTGACACGAGTTGTTGATGTTGCTGGAGGCAGGGAAGACAAAGATTCTCCAGTTTCTTACTTCAGTACTAAAAAAGACGAAAATAAAGAGTCGTGGGATATTGAACATGTGCAGCCAAGTAAGGGTGCATCTAAAGATTCAGAAGTACATAGAATTGGAAACCTTGTACTTTTGAAGACTAATCACAATAGCCTCAAAGGTGCGGTTTCTCCTGAGAAAAAATCAGATGTCTATAAGGGTAGTCATCTATTGTTAACTCAGAGTCTTGTTGGGATAACAATTGAGAAGGAAAAAAAGAAGGTAGATGATTTCTTCAAAGTTGCGGGATTTGCAGGTACTGGTTGGGATGTTCCGACTTGGGATTCCTCTTCAATGAAGTCCAGAGAAGATCTGTATGCGGCATTGCTTAAGTACCACCTGACTACTTTGAACTAACTTAGGCTGACCGAACATGAATCCAATTGAACCAAGTGAGCACTTGCTCGCAAGGCTCAACGAGAGACTGACTGATCGTGAACTACTCATAATGAGGATGAGGCTTGGATTCACAAGTGAAGCCTCAATGACTCTGCAGCAAATTGGTACGACCTTGAATTTGACCAGAGAAAGAGTTAGACAAATACAGCATCAAGCCCTTTTGAAAATGGCTGATCCTCAATTAAATGCTGCACTCCTTATGGATTCATTAGTCGCACCTGATCAAAAGCCAAAATTTTTTGGCAAGAGCCGACTGTCTCTCAAGACAAATGCAGCACTCAAGTTAGCCGTTGAACAGAAATTGGCAGTAAGTGATCTTGAACAAATTACTGTCTACTTCAAGATTCCCGTTATGGGGCAGGATCCAGTAAACAAAGAGTTTTTTACTTCAGATAGGCATAAATTGATTGCCACTTGGGCAAGACAAGACGGTGAAACTACCATTTTTCTTGATGATGACAGCGTGATCATTGCGAGTTGGAATACTCGTGACATCAAGACAATTCAGTGGCCAAGTGGACAACAAGTACCTCCAACAACGACTGCTTTTGCAAATCGGATGGAAGAAATAAAAAGCAGATTTCCTCGTGCGTGGTCTAAATGGTCATATGAAGAAGACCAAAAATTAATCAAAGAGTTTAAATCTGGAATGAAGATACGAGACCTTTGCGAGTCTCACGGACGAGCAAGAGGCGGAATAATTTCTCGTCTTAGGAGACTTGAACTAATTTCTTATGACGAGACAGGTACAAATCTTTAGTTTGAGTCAAGAACGGATATATCCGCATATTGGGTCAAAGGGAATAGTTTGAAGGTTTGATAACGAGTCCCTCACCACCCACTTATGTAAGTGAATCCGAGTTCTATGTCCAAACCTTGGATGTGGTTCAAACCCTTGAATAGTGGATATATCTGCCAAACCTTTATATCCAGTATTTAATCTCTTGACTCCTTTATTCAGAAGGAGAAGATGATGTTAGTTAGCGAATATGCAACGGAAGTTAAAGCATATTTAGATAACTATCAAGAGACGAAATCAAAGATCTCAATTCCGACACCTTGAGGTCTATCTCCTTCTGCAAATTCAAAACAACTAAATATTGAGCATCCCAAGAAGAAATAGAGGACTTTTCTACGAACTCTGGGGTAGCCAACAAGAGGAATTCGTCTATAGCAACAATTAACTCAGCACTTTTAACTTCAAGTAAGTTTCTTGTGTCTATGTAGTTTTTTTGATCACCTTCAATTCTATTCTCTGCTGCTTCAAATGGAGTAAATTTTTGGGTTGCCTGTGCTATTTGTGGAGTAAGGCTTGAGATCTTTGACTCAGCAGATGAGATTGTCTGATTGAGTTGAGCCTTTTGATTACTCAAAGAGTTCAAACTATTTGTGAATTGGACCTGTTGATTCTTAAGAGAATTCAAGGTACTTAGACTTGATGCATATTGACTATTGTAATTTGAGTAACTCGCATAAGCAGATGATGTTCTTGCACTTGCTGAATTATATTGGCTAATGATTGATGCGTTATAACTATATTGATAACTGCTATATACCCCGCATGAACCAAAACCAAAGTCGCACAGTACTTTTGCGGCTAACATGGGAGAATTACTACTAAGAGCATTTTGATAGGAATAATACAGATAGTCAGATTGTGCCTTGGTGGAAACATAGGTGTTATAAGCGGAGTCATTATAGGACTTGGCATTATTAACAACACTTTGCTGATTATTGATCTGACTTTGAAGCGAGTTAATACTATTTTGTGCGGAACTTATTGAGTTATTGATAGTTTGCAAATCATTTTGAGCATCTTTCTTGGTCTGCTCCTGTTCATCTCTTTGATCCTCTAAAGCGAATAACTGCTCTCTCGTACTATCAATTAGAGATTTCTTCGTTTGAACGAGAGTTTCATTCCAAGCAGGGACTATATTTGAAATAGTTGAGTATTTTTCTTTGAGATTTCTAAGGTTTGTCAGATTTTTCTCTCTGGAAGAAATCATGAGTTGAGTCTGGAGTTTTTTGTAACTGTTCTTTTGGGCAGAATTGGCAGGAGTCCAGACGGTTGAACTACCTTTTTTGATGCAAATGGCTAATTTATTGTTTATCAGTTGAAAACTATTTACTTTGGAGCATTTTCCACCCATTGATGATGCTGCATTTGAGTTGATGGGGGTGGCTATGAGAATAGAAGTCAGAATTGAAAGCATGATCAGGAGGCGTCTCTTATGTCTTGCTTGAATACCTGACATGCCAACTCCTTTGTAATGTCTTAGCGAAATACTAGAGTGAAATACTGAGTAAAAGATGAAATTTTAGAGGTTTTAGTGAATACCAGACGTAGATCTGTCTTTTTACCAGTCTCATTCGCCCCTGATGCCAGGACATAAAAGGGATATCTGGAATCCGAACAAATTGATGCATCCCTAGTTCCAGTTACCGTCCATAGAAAGACCCACTTAGTTCCGACTTTCTCTTGGAGGGAAGCCTTTTGCAAACTGCTGCATAAGTCAAAACTAAAATCTGGATAGTCTGAACATTGGTCAGAAAATTCCTTTGATATGGCACATACCTCCGTTAGCGAGGCGTTACTGGATGAACTAGAAGTTTTTACAGGAACAGGAACGGGTGTGGGTGATGATGAAACATAGAAAGTACCCAAACTCACTCTTTTGGTCTGATAACTACTATCCCTTATTTCTAAAGTTGGAGAGTAACTTCCACTTCTAATGTCCCGTAAAGAAAAATCTAAGGAAGAGCCATAACTACTGAGCGAATAGATTGATTTGCTACTTAAATAAGGAAAGTACCCAGGTAAATTCAGACTGTATTGGAATCCTGAAAAAGCATTGCTATCCAAGTCGGAGCAATTATTTTTGACCGTAACTCTTAGTATTGGATCAAACTTACTATTGAAGAATTCACTGTTAGAAACGTTTACACAATTCAGTGGATCGGCTATGGAAAATCCAGGTAAATAGACCGTCCTAGAACTGTAATCTTTTGGTGACCAAATTTTTAAGTAGGGACTGTAACTTCCTGGCTTTAAGTTTCTGAGTTTGAATGTGAAATTCTGTCCATATGATTGAAGATAGAAAATAGTTTCTGTTTCAGGATTGAGAACCGACTTACCTGCATAAAAACTAAGGCTTGTGTAATTCAATAGTTCCTTGACATTGTCGCCACAAGCATTTCTGACAGTAATCTCATAAGTCGTATCAAAGATAGATTTCTTGAATTGCCCACTTGTGACAGAAATACAGTCTGCCACGGAAGCAGCGTTCGCAGGAGACACGGCTGTTAAGGCCAAAGCCAAGGAGAGGAGTAGTACTTTAAAGGCCCTCATGGCTCAATGATAATGAAAATGGGATGTAAGTGGACGAAGCGACCATTCAAACTATCAATGGCTACTTCATTCCTGAGAACTTTCCTTGCTAATATTAGAGGTGAGTCAAGAACGGATATATCCGCATATTGGGTCAAAGGGAATAGTTTGAAGGTTTGATAACGAGTCCCTCACCACCCACTTACGAAAGTAAGCCCGAGAGCAATACTCAGCACAATCTAAGTTGATTCAACTCGCTAACTCATTAACACCCTCTTAGATTTAGAACTATGCCGCTATGTCTGAATCC
>JACCDN011107403.1_pt1 | contig 11445 bp, 13 predicted proteins | sample 7441691 | NCBI WGS metagenome assembly JACCDN01 (sample SAMN15323439, study PRJNA562643) | freshwater metagenome | isolation source: river surface water | place: USA:Blue River Watershed | collected 2017-08-16
AAAAGAAATAAAAAACCACCCTAGTGGCCGGAGAGCCAGGGGTGGTTATTCGGAGACGAGGGGCAAGCTTGAGACGGAGGGAGAAGAAACTATTCCCGTTTATCTCTCTTTGGTTTATTTGATAATTACTGAATTTTAATTTAAAAGGTGAAAAATCTTGCGCAATCTCTCTTAGCTCTTCCTTGACTTCACTGAGCTCTTCGTTAGTAAGTAGATTGCCAAAAGAAACTGTAATGTGAGGTTGCCACTGCTTAGTGTACTCAGAAAATCCAAACACCTCGCCTAACTTAGCTTGAATGCCTCGAACTACTTTTGTAGTCACTTCATCGAACAACACAATGTATGTGTAATCTTTTTTCATATTAAAAGCTCTCATTCATCCTTGTAATAAAATACGCAAGCAACTCCTTACTAGGCATTGGTTTCAAAACATATGGTCGCATCCAAGCTTTATTGGTGATTTGTTTTTGTATATTTTCTGGACTAGACCAAATCTCACCTAAATCTATCAAAACTATTTCACCTTTTTCGTTTAACCCAAAATTTTTTCCTATATTAAAACTTTTATCGATAAGTTTACTTTTTACAAGAATTTTATTTAATTCTATAAATTTATCTACTACTAATTTTGAATCCAAGAAACTTGCTGTTTTTAAATAATCTTTAATTGGTACTGCTTTATCTTGTTCGTAATCAATACCATTGTCCAATATTTTTGGATGACCGAAGACACTCTGATCTATGGTTGAATTCAGTATTTTCTGGAGAGAACCCCTAGCTTCCTCTCCACCCCATTTATAAAAATCAGGAAATTTGGTGAAACTCATTTTGGTATATGGAAAACAATCAACGAGCATTGTACGGTAAGCTTGTAGCTTTGTATTGCGCTTTTTTAATACTCGGCCATTACCAAGATCGTATGCGCTGTATTGCCAACCTCTTCCAAGAAATTTCATAAAGATATTATATCGAAACTAGATTTATTCTAGGGATATATTTTAGTGCAACCAATTAAACCCTATCGGTTGACCACTATAGGAATTCAAGAATATTGAATCAGTTTCCCAATCATCGAATGGAGTAATACTATAGTCCTTGGTATCAGTGTGCCCCGCAGGAGCAGCGACTGGCGCCCACTCTATTGATGTTATACCCATTGAATAATTTCCAGCCATACCAGATTCTGTAGACACTTTATAAGTAAAGGTCTTAGTTGATCCAGTGGGAACTTTCCAAGTATTCCAAGCAGCCGACTCCGCATTTGAAGTTGAGGTAGTTGTGCCGTATGCCTGATAGCTAGTATTATTTTCAATATAAAATGTGGAACCTGAGCCATAAGCAGTATCTCCTAAATATTCATCTTTTGCGAGCTGTTTTGGAATATAGATATCTCCTCCCAAAGCTTTAACTTTAAAAACAAAGGTCCCTGTAGCCTTCTCGCCCTCTCCCGGATCACATGGATCACATTCATATGTTTTTTCAATATCAGAACTTATATGAGTAACCTCAATAGCATTACTAGTTCCTAGAGTTAGGGTGTGGTAACTACCTGGTATATCACCAGTTACTTGTACATTGTTGCCAGTATTTATTCCTGCAACTACTTTTGCAATTGTTTCTGTGCCATCTAGTGACACCTGCAATTCATCTCCTTCTTTTATGATCGTACCATCTATATTTGTCATAATTGCTTTAATTTCGAATTTAACTTCATCCAATGCAGGAATAACGAAATTTACATTTTTGAAACGATGCTCCACATAGGTTAGGTCGTTTGCGGTACTACCTTCTGATTCCCAACATTTAGAAACTCCGAGATGTGTTGAGCATACAACAAATAATTCAACTAAGTCGCTGACTTGATTCATTGTTCCACTTCCATCAACATTTACTCTTATCGAAAACTCTTCTATTTTTGCATCAACATAACCACCCTTTACCTTGTATACTGCAACTGGATAAGTGACACCTTCATCTTCTTTTAGAACAATGTTGCCTGACTTAGGATTAGAGCTATGTTTTGACCAGACAAGAGTAGGAGTGATGCCAGACTGCCCACTAATTATTGAAAAATTATTATCTGAATCGTCTCCATAGATAGCAAGACTTGGAAAGTCTATGTGGAATTTATAGTATGATCCAGAAATTAAATTAGGTACTGTTGCTGTGGTAGGCAAAGTAATGTTCATGGAACCCGTGTTTGGTACAACAGCACCTGTCGATACAAGGATGGTTCCTCCCTGATAGCTAACTGGCATTATTCCAACCTTTGCACTTGTGGTTGCTGGTATATTGCAGGTCTCCCACTTCACTGTTATGTTTTGTCCTGCGTTGTAAACTTCTCCACCATTTGGAGAAATTATTTTTACTGAAGGCAGAGATGTGGGCAAGCAACTTATCGTAGGAGGATTTACTGGTAGAGTTGGTGGCAATGGATTCACCGGCGCAACCTGAAGCCCCAGAATACTTTGCAGCTGAGCATAAGTTTTAGGACCGGCTACACCATCTGCGGAAAGATTTTGTTTCACCTGGATAGCTTTGACTATTTGACCTGTTTTTGAGCCAAAAACTCCGTCTGCAACCAATGGAGCAAGACCTAAATTTAATTTTGAATTAATAGTATTCAGAGCTGTTTGAAGTTTAACAACCTTGTCTCCACGACTACCAACTTTAAGCAAACTTTCATAAGAGAGCACTGGAGCGCTGGTTCCTGATTCATTCGCCAGGATATTTGAATAGCCAACTCCAAAAGATAGAATACTTATAATTAGAGCGTAGAAAACAATTATTTTTTTCATAAACACATTATACTCCATTAATTTGAAGAATCCATGAAAATTTGCCAACAAAGTGGGTGACTACAGGGAGTTGAACCCTGACTAAGAGCTCCACAAGCTCGTGTGCTACCGCTACACCATAGCCACCATGTAATGCGGATTTTAGCAGAAAAAATAGATAATTGCCAATTTACTTTCCTTTTAGAGCCGAAAATTTAAAACTAGGTAATCGTCCAAAGATATGTCCGTGCTTGTGCATAAAGTATTTAGCGCCTTCAACTAAAATAATATTTAGAACTAACCAAAGGAAAACAAACGGAATCCAAGATAAAGGTAGCGGTGCTATTTCAAAAATATTTCTCATAAACGGCGCTGTCATGGTAAAGATCAAAAGAATAGTAGAAATGCCCAGAGCAATATTTAACTTTTTATTGGTAAAGAGTTTATAAGAAGTAATCGGTCGGCGTAGACTTCGGAAAGAGAAAGTAATAGCTAAAATATAAGATGAGAAACAAACGAAGAATATAGAACGCGCAGTTTCAACTGGCAAATCAATCTTTAACAAGAAAAAGTACAAGATGAAAAGGAGAAGCGAAGATAGTATTCCGATACCAAAAGTAAGTATTTTTACTTCTCTAGTAAAAATCAAACGAAGATCTCGCCCGATGTACTTGTCTTTGTCTATATTCTCTTCAAAAGCAAATGCGAGTGCAGGAAGTGATCCAGTAAATAGGTTGACCCAGATAATTTGAAGCGCAGTGATAGGCATCGGGAGCATAAAAATCAAACTACCTCCTACCACAAATACTTCATCAAGAGAGTTCGACATCAAATACACAAAACTTTTTCGAATATTTGAAAGTATCTTGCGACCCTCATCAATAGCTAAACTTATCGTTTGAAAATTGTCGTCCAAAAGAACTAAGTCTGCGGCAGATTTGGCTACATCACTAGCAGAACCCAAAGATATACCGATATCCATAGCTTTTAAAGTTGGAGCATCATTGACCCCATCCCCCGTCATAGCCACTATTTCTCCAAGCTTTTGGTAAGCTTGCCCGATACGGAGTTTATCTTCTGGGGTAACGCGTGCAAAGATCTTTATCTTTGGAACAAGTGCAGTCAGTTCTTCTTCGGAGAGCACTCGCAGTTCTGCTCCAGTAATAACTTGATCGTTAGACACATCCCAGCCAAGCTCTTTAGCTACAGAGAGCGCAGTTCCAACCAAGTCTCCAGTAACCAAAACAACTTTCATATTATGAGATTCAATATTTTGAATGGCTAGAGGTACTTCTGGGCGTATTGGATCATAAAAAGTAAGCGCACCTAAAAACTCCAAGTTCTCTACTTTCGACAAATCAAACTTTTCTCCTTTTTTAGTAGGAAATTTTGCAAGTCCAATAATTCTCTTACCGCCACGACTTGTCTCATCGATCCATGATTCTATTTTTAAATAATCTTCTTTTGAAATCTTTGACTTCTTTAAAAGAATGTCTGGAGCGCCCATGACTATATACTCATCACCACTCTCCGCAACAGAAAACTTGTTAGTAGAATTAAAAGGCAAAACCAAGGCCGAGACATTGTCCATTAAAAGTCCGAGATCAATACTGTGAACTAGGGCAGCCTTGGCGATATTAACCTCAAAAGGACGACCTCGAAATGTCCAATCCCTTTGTTCTTGATTTGGGTTTTCAACTGAAATATCTATATTTATCAACGCCCGTTCTAATAACTTTTTTTGCTCTAAGGAGAAATCTAGAAGTGCGTTATTTTCTTCTTTCTTGTCACCTCCAAGTATCATCGAGGAGAGAAATAAACCCTTGAGTTGCATATCTGCGATAGTAAGCGTACCTGTTTTGTCTGTAAGGATGATAGTGGTTGAGCCTAAAGTTTCCGCAGCAGTAAGCTTTCGTATAATTCCTTTTTTACTTGCAATACGAGTAGCTCCAATAGCCAATATCATTGTAAGCACAATCGGTAAGGCTTCAGGTACAGCCCCTACAGCTACAGCCGAAGAAAGCAAAAGCATTGGCACCACTGACTCTCCTCTCAATATTCCTAAAAACAATATTCCTAAAACTACAATTATGACTACGCCAAATATGAGCCAAGCAAGTTTATTAACTCCTCGTTGAAGCGGAGTCTCAACTCTGTTTATCTTAGAGACGATACCTGCAATCTTGCCAATCTCGGTAGAGTTACCAGTGGCAAAGACTACCGCAGATGCGTAACCTTCTACTACTAAAGTACCTGCGTGGGCGATATTTTTCTGATCTGCGACTCCTGTAGTAAGCCCCAGTACTTCTTCACTTTTTTCAATAGGCAAAGACTCACCCGTTAAAATAGCTTCATCTACTCTAAAATTATTAAAACTCAAAATGCGAGCATCTGCAGGTATACGAGTTCCGTAAGAAAGCTTTATAATATCTCCGGGAACAAGTAGAGCAGAGTCTATCTCTTCTTCTTTTCCATCACGAATAACTCGGGCTCGGTCTTTAATATAAGTAGAGAGTTTCGAAAGTGTAGTTTCAGCATTGTACTCATGATAAAAACCGATCGAAATATTCAAAAACACTGCAAAGAGGATAACACCTGTATCTACCCACTCCCCTAAACTACCTGAGAGTAACCCTGCCCCCAATAAAAGAAATATTAACGGACTACGAAATTGTTTTATAAGAATATTAAAAACGCTTTTCTTTTCTTTTGAATGAAATACATTACTACCAAACTTACGCAAGCGAGTCTTTGCTTCAGCCAGAGAAAGTCCTTTTATACTAGTCTCTAATTTTCTAGAAACTTCTTCACCAGACAATGTCCAAGGTTGTTTAACTGATTGCATTTACTTTAAAAATACTTGAAAGACTTCACTCCAATTGTAAAAAAGTAAGGTTACCGTAAAAATGACAGTAGAGATAAACGCAGAAACAAAGCACCAAGAACAACCTTTTTTAAGAATAAAAATTTGTACAGCTATAAGATAAACCGAGAAAAGAAAAGCAGTAGACGAAAGCAAAACCATAGCGCCTAAAAGTGCAGTATGCAGAATTCCAGGTATAAAAAGAATAGCCAAGTAAAATAAAGTCACCAGGCCATAGTAAAGCATGCCAAGAATTTCAACATGGATACCGAAAAACTTTGAGTAGTCGCTGTGTACCACCGCGTGACAGTCAAAACCTACCATACAGACCAATGGGTGCTCTTCGGACTTCTTGTGCTTGTTAACATGTCGTGCCACCAAGAAACCCGCCAAACCGAGTGTAAAAAGCGCCAACCTAACTAACATATCTTCTGGAAATATCATAAAGACATTTTACCAGCTATCGAGTAAAAAAACAAAAAATGCTTGCCCCCTCGCGAGGACAAGCACATTAAAAACAAAAGACCAGATCTTAACCAAAAGACTTTAGAAGTCAGGCCGGGCTTTACTCTTCCCTATGTACGCATTTTGTGCAGATTGCGGTGTATAGTTAGCTACACCTTCATTCTGCGAATGTTGTACCGGTGGAGAATGAGCAGGAAACCTCCTGGGAGGAGGAGTAGCCTTGTTGTTGTCGGAATTCCCTTTCGGAGGAGCTTTGTGATGATTCTTCTTGGACATATTACGGAAGTTATTGGTTTCGGTTTGAAAACCCAAGCAATGCAAGCTTGGTGACATTTTTTACAACTATACTACTAAAACACAAAAAAGCAAGAGCGTCTTGCTTGATACATTGTGCGCGGGAGAAGAGTTGAACTTCCATGCCCTTGCGGGCGCTACCACCTCAAGGTAGTGCGTCTACCAGTTTCGCCACCCGCGCTAATGTTATTCTTCTTTTGGAGCCTCCTCAACTTCAAGAACATCTGCTGCCTCAGCACCGAGAACTGCAGAACGGAGCTTTCGTCGAACATCTTTAACTGCCTTGGTTCGAACATAGTATAGTTTACTTCGGCGAGCTCGAGATTTCTTAGTAACTTCTATCTTATCAATCATAGGAGAAAATAATGGGAAAATTCTTTCTACGCCTACACCAGAAGCGACACGACGGACAGTGAAAGTAGAACCAGATTCTTTACCATGTTTACGAGCTAGTACAATACCTTCAAAAGCCTGAAGGCGGAATTTACCTTTTTCATCTTGAATCTTAGACCAGACTCGTACAGTATCTCCAGAAGAAAAGTCGATAGCCTTGCGAGCCTCGATGTCTACCGGACTAAATTTGATTTTACTTACATTTTTTCCGCTTGCCATAATGGAGACTACTTTATCACAAACTCCCTACAAAGGCAAACTCCCCTGGTATAGGTGCTTCGACTTTAATCACTTCCCCACCTAAACTCTTAAATTCTATGGATTTGGCATGTAGAGCTAAGCGACCTAAACCCTCGGGGCAAATATTTTTAGGAGCGTACAATTTATCGCACACAACCGGTGTATTTAAGAATTTCATATGAACTCGGATCTGGTGAGTTCGTCCAGTTTTTGGCATAACTTCAAGATAAGAAAACTTGTTGCCATCCTTGTCTTCAAATCGTTTGATCACCTTGTACTCAGTCACTGCATCTCGCATTTCTCCCCGAGCACCACGACCAGACAACCTCCTTCGAAAGTCTGACGGACTTCTACCAATGGGTTCATCCACTTTACCTTCGTCATTTTTAAGCCAGCCAGTTACTAAACAGTGATAAACTTTTTTTATTTCATGATTTTGAAACTGACTTTTTAGAAATTGATGAGCTTGTTGATTTTTGGCGAGCAAGAGAACACCTGAAGTTTCTTTATCTAATCGATGCACTATCCCCGGGCGCTTTACCTCCCCCATCATCTCTCCAACATTCTCCATTTCAGGATATTTTTTCACTGCCCAGTCTGAAATAGTTTCTTCGTTATTTTTTCCGTCAGGATGCACAGAAATACCAGAGGGTTTATCTATGGCTAAAATATTTTCATCCTCATATAAGATTTTGATTTCCATTGGTGCCTTCGGTAGGAATCGAACCTACATCAAGGCCTTAGAAGAGCCCTGTTCTATCCATTGAACTACGAAGGCATAGTTGTTAGATAACTTCCTCAATATACTACATTGACTTGGTTTTGCCAAAAAATTTAAACTATCTTTAAAACTTTAAAGTTCTATATTTTTCAGTGAGCCAGCTAGCAATTGCTTTCAACACACTTTCATCTTTAATAATCCATTGATTTTCTTTGATACGAGTTAGGCCATCACGCACTGAAGAACTTGAACGGAAATATTCAATTGCCTTTTCGGGCGAGGTTATATTTTGGTTGAAAGCACTTTGGAAAACATTAACCATATCATCATCAGAACATTCCACTACTTCTCCTAAATGATCGGAAAATCTATTTCGTAGAGTGTCGAACGCCCTATCAAGTGATAATTTAAGAGGTTCTTGTGAAGAATCAAGCAAAGGAGGATTTAATGTAGAATTAAGTCTATCTGTAAAACTCTCCAATGCTCTATCGATCTGTGTGTTTTTAGGTTTTTCCGGATTCTGTTCCATACCAAAATAATACCATAGTTCAAGTATATTTTTTAGTGCTGAGGGACTCTCCGACTACATCGGCAGGTGATTTTCCATTTGCTTCGCAAATACGGAAAATCCTTTCTCGTCCCTACGCAAGTAAAGCAGTTTCCTTGCTCATCGCTATGTGCGCGCTGAGGGACTCGAACCCCCGACATCTTCAGTGTAAATGAAGCGCTCTACCAACTGAGCTAAGCGCGCATACTTTTTAAAGTAGCATTTTTAGAGGGATGGGTCAATAACCGGAATTGGTAAAGCTAGGATTTCTTCGGAACGACCCTTGCGATCTTCAAAATACTTAAGCACACTATCTATCTTATCACTTCGGACCGATGGATTGTTAAGATTCACATCTTCCTCAGACGGAGCCGATTCTTTATTAATTCTAGAAAAATTATAAAAACCAAAGACACAAAAGAGTGTTATCAAGACAAAGGCCGAATTTAAGATAATTTTCCAATACAAGTCCGGCTTGATAGAAGAGCCGTCTTTTTTAAAATGTTTTTTTATTTTAGGTAATTGAAATTTCATACATTAAATAAAGCTAACTAATTTTATCCTAAATGTTGCATCCCACAACCCACCTACCGTTTCACTACGACCAGAAGCATTCATCTCCATCGAGACTATCTCAAGTTCATATGGAGCATTTTCGAGAAGCGATAAAAACTTGTACACTGAGGCAAAAGAACCCTCACTTTTAACTTCGATTAAAAGACCTGAACCATCTTTGGGGATGTCTATCAAGGTAACTTCTGCTTTCGCTTGTGCCTGGGCACCTAAGCTCTCGATAAGATCGAGAAATGCCACCACATCACCACTACCGACAAAATGTTTGTTGAGCTCACTTCTCTCTCCACTTTTTACTTCTAGAAAATGTTCTAAGGTTTTTACATTTTCCCGACGAAGCTCTTCTAGTTGCCACTTTTGCTCAAGTGCTATAGCATCACGGTTTTTTTTGTTGACATAAGTATGCAAAAAAACAAAAAAAGAAACTGATACGAGAAAAAATACTAAGGCGATCAATATTCTAGCTTTGGGTAATTTTATTTTCATGACTTTATGCTGGAACCAAGGTTAAGAAAAATTTAATATCTGACCCTTTAACAAAGTTTGAAATCGGTAAATCAACTCGACTAAAAGATGGGTCATTTTCCAGAGCCAAGCGGAAAATCAAGAGCTTTTCGCGTGATGGAGCCGAGCCATTGATTCGAATTTCTCTTCCTTTGGTTGTGTTTCCATAGTAAATACTATCTATTTTTATCTCAGGCATTTTTTTTAATACAATGTCGTTTATAGCTCTCTCTGAGACCATAAAAACATTACTGCGGGCGGATTGTATCAATCCTAACTTTTTATTTAAATCCTCCACCGCCGCCATAACTTCAGCTTCAACTTCTGGCACTGGTGTATTTTCTTGGATAGAGAGCTTTTGCTTAATCAAACTACTTTTGACAACCACATGGAAATAAGACGGCAAAAGCGCGGCCGAACCCACCAAGGTAGTAAATCCAACTGCAAACAAGGCTACTACTGCGACTCGCATCAAAAAGTCCCTCTTCATCTTTTTCTTTTGTTGGTTTGGAATAAGGTTAATCATTGTAAAAATCTCCGAGTGCGAGGCCTATGGCGGTCGCAAAAGAAAGGGATTGTTTAAAATCTATCGCTGGAACTTCTTTGGAACCGAGAGCGATATTCGACCAGACATTTGCAATTTCAACTTTATTTTTCATACTAACTGAAAAATAGTCAGTAAGTCCCACCAAGTTAGAATCACCACCACAAAGAATTATTTTTTTAATTGGTGGATTTTTATTCCCCTCTTCATCAGTACGAGTCTGCCAATACAAAAAATGCTTAGAAATCTCGTCGCGCAGAATCGAAACACCATTTAAAAGTACAGCGAAAGTTTCTTTATTTTCTAAGTTGCGCTGGAGTCCATACTCTTGCTTCATCTTTTCAGCTTCTTCAAATGTTATGTTAAAACTCTTCTCGATCATGTTTGTAAGCATCAACCCTCCAAAGTCGAGAGTAGAGGCAAACATGACCGTGCCCCGAGAAATAATAAAAATACCAGTTCGTTTCTCTCCAAAATCCACAATCATATAAGTATCCTTATCCCCTTTTTTCACTACAGACCTAGCGATCGCTTGAGCTTCAAGCTCGAAAGAATGAACAACAATAGAAGAATTTTTAAAAATTGAAAGATAACTTTCTATAATATTGCCTGGAATAGCTGCCACCTGGAGCTCCAACTCTTTTTCAGTTTCTTTAATTATCTCATAGTCAAAGATAGCTTCCTCGGCTTTGATCGGTATATGTTCTTCGAGTGCAAGCTCGATACCTTCCCTTATATCCTTTAACCCATCTTTCGCGAGCGACAAACGGAACATGTACACTTGCTCTTCAGGCAAAGATACTCGCACAGACTTTATACCCTCTTCTTTTTTTAAAGTAGCTAGTACATCTTCCATGCCTTTTACATCAACGATCTTGCCACTCTCGATAATACCTTTAGCGATTTTCCGTTCACCATAGTGACCCAGAGTTATTCCTTTTTTAGTAGTCAAAAACTGCACGAATTTTGCAGATTCATCTGAAATATCCAAGCCGAAAGACGGCATCTCTAAATATTCCGGGGTGGGAAAAAGTCTACTATGAGAATTTCGAAACATACCTACATATTATACCTGGGTATGCATGTAAAACAAAATTATTTTGCGGTAGTACCAGCTGGAATATCGCCATTTGGCTCAAGTAGAGAAAATTTTCCATCTTCCGTAGAGACTGCGAGAATCATTCCCTGACTTTCTAACCCCCTTATTACTCGAGGCTCTAAGTTTGCAACAAACATACATTTTTTTCCTATCAGGGCTTCGATCTCTGGGAAAAATAAAGCAATCCCAGAAACTATCTGCCGCGGAGTCTCTTCCGCCATATCCACCGTCAATCGTAAAAGTTTATCCGTATCCGGGACTTTTTCAACAGTTAAAATCTTACCCACCCTAAGCTCTACTTTTTTAAAATCTTCTATAGTTATCATAGATTTATGTTGGTTTACTTGTAAATTATTCTAAGGTTACTCTTGTGACTTACTTCTCCGATCCAAATATCTCTGAAGTATCAAAGCTGCGGCACTTGC
>JACCDN010993554.1_pt1 | contig 11443 bp, 10 predicted proteins | sample 7441691 | NCBI WGS metagenome assembly JACCDN01 (sample SAMN15323439, study PRJNA562643) | freshwater metagenome | isolation source: river surface water | place: USA:Blue River Watershed | collected 2017-08-16
CAATTTAGAGCAGCCGACAAGGTATCTCATACAAAGTTGGCTAGGGCTTCAAAAGAGGCCAACAAACGTCAGACCATCGCCGAGCGCAAGGCTGCGGAACTACTATCGCCTTCAAAGAAGAGCGGGGAGAAGAACTAATGTCTCGTTTTAGTGATTTCGGAAACGACCTTTACACCGGAGCTCGTTCAATCAACGTAGTCGGAAAGCGCAAGACTTGGTATTCAATCAGCGCTGTTCTTTTGGCGGTTTTCTTGGCATTCTCACTCGTCAAGGGCTTTAATTTTGGTATCGAATTTCGCGGCGGCTCAGAGTTTCGAGTTGCAGGTGTTACCCAGACATCTCAACAACTTGCAGTAGATGCTGTGAAGTCAGTTGTTCCAGAGCAGAATCCTCTGGTCTCTAACGTTGGTACCGATAGCATCCGTGTGCAAACCGAACAACTAAGTGACCTTGAATCTGAAGACGTTCGCGTAGCTTTGGCTACTGCTTATGGTGTCAACAGTTCAGACGTCGCGAGTTCATACATCGGTGCTAACTGGGGTGCAGATGTAACCTCAAAGGCGTTGACCGGACTTATTGTCTTTATCGCTTTGGCTGCTGTTTTGATGGCGCTCTACTTTAGAACCCTGAAGATGTCAGTTGCAGCGATTGTGGCGCTGCTTCACGACCTCGTCATTACTGCGGGTGTTTATGCACTGACCGGCTTCGAGGTTACCCCTGCAGCGGTAATCGGTTTCTTGACGATTTTGGGTTACTCGCTTTATGACACAGTCGTGGTCTTCGACAAGATTCGTGAGAACACCTTGGATGTAGAGCACAGCGAGACCACAACCTTCGCACAGCAGGTTAACTACGCTGTGAACCAAACCTTGGTTCGTTCAATCAACACAACTGTGGTTGGCGTGTTGCCAGTGGCTTCGATCTTGTTTATTGGCGCTGCTTTGCTTGGTGCCGGAACACTTCGCGACATCGCGCTGGCCTTGTTCATCGGTATGCTCATCGGCACGTATTCAACCATTTTCATTGCAGCACCGCTTTACAGCCAGCTACGTGAAAAAGAGCCTCGTTTCAGCAGGGTGAAAGCGGCCTAGGTCGGTTCGAATTGCTAGTCTTTCATTAGAGAGAGGCAATAATGAGCGACGCTACACCTACCGGTTCGATTGCGACTCTTCGTAGTCGCATTCCAAAGTTTTTTTCCAAGAGCGGGCCTTATGCCAGCGAAATGGCAGAGATTCTGCGCTTGGCCCGCGCCAATCATCCGCGATCTGATCTTTCAATAATCGATCGTGCTTTCGAGGTAGCAGAGCTTGCTCACAGACCTCAGGTTCGCAAGTCTGGCGAGCCCTACATCACACATCCGCTTGCTGTAACTCACATTTTGGCCGAGTTGGGCATTGGCCCAGTTACCCTCGCTGCAGCATTGCTGCATGACACGGTTGAGGATACCGACTACACGCTTGAGCAACTGACAAAAGATTTCGGCCCAGAGGTCGCAATGCTTGTAGACGGAGTCACCAAACTAGACAAAGTAAAGTTTGGTGATCACGCTCAGGCCGAGACCGTTCGCAAAATGGTCGTTGCGATGTCTAAAGACATTCGAGTGTTGGTAATTAAGCTTGCTGACCGACTTCACAACGCCCGCACCTGGGGTTTTGTGCCAGCAGAGTCAGCTCGTCGTAAGGCTCAGGAAACACTAGAAATTTACGCGCCACTCGCTCATCGACTTGGAATCAACACCATCAAGTGGGAGCTAGAGGACATTTCATTCAGCGTCCTTTACCCAAAGGTGTACGAAGAAATCGTCAACCTGGTGAAGCAACGGACTCCAAAACGAGCGGAGTTCATCGAATCGGTCATCGGGTCTATCGAAGAGGATCTTCGCGACGCAAAAATCAAGGGAAAAGTTGCCGGCAGGCCTAAGCAGTATTACTCGATCTATCAAAAGATGGTGGTTCGCGGTCGCGAATTTGATGACATCTATGACCTCGTAGGAATTCGTGTACTCGTCAATGAGATTCGTGATTGCTATGCAGTTCTGGGTTCTATTCACGCGCGTTGGAACCCTATTCCAGGCCGTTTCAAAGATTACATCGCGATGCCGAAGTTCAATTTGTACCAGTCATTGCACACGACAGTTATGGGGCCACAGGGGCGACCAGTTGAGATTCAAATTCGTACTCACGAAATGCACCAGCGTGCTGAATACGGTGTAGCAGCACACTGGAAGTACAAAGAGCAGATCGGTAAATCAGAAGTTACTTCAGATGAAGATCTAGCTTGGCTAAAGCACTTGACCGACTGGCAAGCTGAGACTCAAGACCCGTCTGAGTTTCTTGATTCTCTCCGTTTTGAAATTGGCGCCAAAGAGGTTTACGTCTTTACCCCGAAGGGTCGTGTAATCGGCCTTGCCGGGGGAGCCACGCCTGTAGATTTCGCCTACGCCGTTCACACCGAGGTTGGTCATCGAACGATGGGCGCCAAGGTGAACGGTCGTCTGGTACCACTCGAAACACCATTGGTATCTGGTGACGTAATCGAGATCTTTACTTCTAAATCTCCAGATGCTGGTCCTAGCCAAGACTGGTTGAACTTCGTCAAATCACCACGGGCCAGGGCAAAAATCAAGCAATGGTTTGCGGTTGGTCGCCGAGACGAGGCCATTGAGTCTGGTCGCGAGCAGCTTGCCAAGGCAATGCGAAAGCAAAATCTTCCACTGCAAAGACTTATGGCTGCCGATGAACTAGTGAAGCTTGCTGGCGAGCTTAGATATTCCGGTGTTGAGGCGCTATATGCAGCAATCGGCGACAGTCAAATCTCAGCCCAGTCAGTAGTTGAGAAGCTAACGGCTGCAGTTTCTGATTCTGATCAAGAGGATCAGGAATTTACCCTTCCTGCTGCTCCGAGGAGCATCAACAGACAACGTTCGAACGACGCAGGTGTTCTAGTAAAGGGCGACTCGGATGTCTTGGTAAAGCTAGCTCGCTGTTGCACTCCCGTGCCTGGTGACAGCATCCTAGGGTTTGTCACTAGAGGAAGCGGAGTGTCGGTTCACCGAAACGATTGTAAAAATGTTGAGCACTTACTGCTTGAGCCTGAGCGAATCATGGAAGTTTCTTGGGCGCCGACATCAAAGACTCTTTTCTTGGTTCAAATTCAAATTGAGGCGTTGGATCGTTCGGGTCTACTTTCGGATGTCACTCGTGTGCTGTCAGAGCACCACGTAAACATTTTGTCGGCTTCCGTTTCAACCAGAAGCGACAGGGTTGCACTGAGCCGCTTCGTGTTTGAGATGGGTGATGCTGCCGTGCTTGAACACCTTTTGAATGCGGTTCGACGCATTGAAGCTGTCTACGACGTTTATCGAGTTTCAAGCTAAAAAAAGGGAGCCTTACGGCTCCCTTTTCACATCTGTGGGTGTGAGTTTTACTTCATTGAAGCTACGACGACATCTAGCCAAGCCTTGCGCGCATTTAGAGCCTCTGTTGCCTTTTCGGTGGCTTTACTATCTTTCTTAGCTTTTGCTGCAGACAGATCCGCCTCTAGTTTGGCAATAGATTCCTCAAGTTGAGCGATGACGCCGTTTGAACGATCGATTGCGGCTGGGTCGGTCTTCCGCCAGTGATCTTCTTCAGCCTTGCGAACCGAATGCTCGATAGCGCGGAGTTTATCCTCCGTCTCACGGAGCTTGTCCTTTGGAACGCGGCCAGCCTTCTCCCAACGCTGCTGAATTGCCAACAACTGCTTTTTGGCAGTGGCCAGGTCTTTCTGCGGGTCAATCAATGCAGCGTCTTTCAAGATCGCTAGCTTGGCTTCTAAGTTCTGATTTTGTTCAGCTGACTCAACAACCACTTCTGAAGCTCGGGCTGCGAAGATGGCATCGCCGGCAGCCTTGAAGCGAGACCAAAGCGCATCGTCTGATTTTCCTGGGGTGCGTCCGCTGCTCTTCCAAGCATCTAAAAGCTTGCGATAATCAGCCGTTGCTTCGGCACCGCGCGACACCAAAGCCTCTGCCTGTGCAACGATTTCATTCTTCGCACTTCGAGCCTGTTTGTTTGTTGCATCCAGTGAAGCGAAATACTGGCGCTTTGCGGCGTCGAATTTAGTGCGTGCAGCTGAAAAACGCTTCCAAAGTGCATCGGCGTCGCTCTTAGGGACCTTTGGGCCCGATTTTTGAACGGCCTGCCACCTGTCAAACAGTGCCGCCATCTCTGCAGCAGAATTCTTCCACTGAGTTTTAGTGGCATCTTGGTTGCTGATGGTTTCGGCCTGGGCAACAATTGCTTCGCGTTCTGCCAGAGATTTCTGGGCAGCCTCTTTGATTTGCTCGGATTTCTCTGAGGTCAGGGCGCCAATCTTCTCATCAAGGTTAGAAACACGGCGTCGGAGGTCTGCGATATCACCAACGGCAGCTGGCTCAACCAATTCCTGAGCTAGCTTTGCTGCAGCCTTTTGAAGGCCAGCTGCATCGAGCTTTCCGGCAACACGCTGTTCTAGAAGGCGCACCTGAGCATTTAGATCACTGAACTTGCGCTCAAAATATGCAAGTGCCTCTTCGGGGGAGACACCAGGATACTGTCCGACCTTGCGCTCCTGCCCGGCCTCGATTACGAAGACATTGTTGTCGGCATCGACACGACCGAAGGTATTGCTTGTAGACATGTGAACTCCTGAGATTACCTTGTTGTAAGTGCTATTTTACGGTGATTGATTTGATTACGGCCGCTGTCTTTGGCGCACCATCGGTTCCATCACCTGAAACACCGTCTGCAGCGATGTTGCTAATAGTTTCGAGGCCAGAGGTGATTCTTCCGAGCACCGTGTAGCCACCCGCTGAGTCAGACGGAATTGGGCTGTCTTTGTACACGATAAAGAACTGGCTACCCATGCTCGAACCATTCCCACCTTGGCGAGCCATAGCTATTGTGCCAGCAGGGTAAATGTCGTCGGCGGGAGCGTTCTCAATCGGACCCCAACTGTAGCCAGGGCCTCCGGTTCCATCTCCGTTTGGATCGCCACACTGCAACACGTAGATTCCATCAGTAACCAAGCGGTGGCAGTTGTTGTTCATGTAGAAGCCAGACTGAGACAGCGCAACGAAATTAGCCGTTGCCTGTGGGGCATTTACGCCATCCAAGGTGATACCAAGGGTTGAGTCGTTGATGTAGATTGCACCGGCCCAAGAGCGATTTTCGGCCACTGAAATTGCAGGCACGCTTCCTGGTTTTTCAGCCAAGTTGGAATTTGGGCTACCTGGACCAAACGCGAAGTAGGAAATCTGCAAGGCGAGAGCAACCAAGATGGCGCCAGCGCTGAACAAAACTGCTTTTCGGTTATCTTGTTTTCGCTTAGCAACCAGAGCGTTTTGCTGGTCTACTCGAAGCTGGTATTCAGTTAACCGTCGCTTTTCTGCGGCTCGAAATTTTGACAAATCCTTGTTATTCGGCATTGGTTTCCTCCGTGAACGAGTCTAGGCGAGCACCTCTTCACATTTTCGATAGCCTTAAGACATGTCGCAAAACTCGCTCTATTCCGGCACTATGCCGCTTGCGGCGAGAATGCGCCCAAATACCTTGGATGAGGTCCTCGGTCAGGCGCATCTGCTTGGCCCGGGGCAGCCGCTGACCAATCTAGCTTCGAAAGCCGTACCGGGCGAGGCTTTGAGCGCTTCCTCGGTAATTCTTTGGGGCCCTCCTGGAATTGGTAAAACAACTCTGGCCCAGTTGGTTGCGAGGCTGAGTGGACGAAGGTTTGTTGAACTTAGCGCTATCACCGCTGGCGTCAAAGATGTGCGTGAAGTTATGGAGAAGGCGCGTAATGACCGTGATTTATACGGAGTTAGCACGATTCTTTTTCTGGATGAGATTCACCGCTTCTCGAAGGCCCAACAAGACGCACTTCTACCAGGCGTTGAAAGCGGTTGGATAATTCTTATTGCGGCAACTACAGAGAACCCGTCTTTTTCAATAATTGCACCACTTCTTTCGCGTTCCATACTTTTAACTCTCAAACCGCTTTCAGACGAGCACATCGTTGCCTTGATCGAACGCGCACTCAGCGACATCCGTGGTCTCAATTCGGTGGTTTCGAGCACAGAAGAAGTTAATAGTCAGATTGCCGTTCTTGCTGCCGGAGATGCTCGACGCGCACTTACCTTGCTTGAAGCTGCTGCCACTATCGCCTTGGCTGGCGCCCCAGAAAGTACTACGCCTGAGCTTTCACTTGATCTGGTTTCAAAGGCCATGGATAAAGCGGTTGCGCGATATGACAAAAACGGCGATCAGCATTACGACGTTATTAGTGCTTTCATAAAATCTGTGCGTGGTTCTGACGCCGACGCGGCTATTCATTACCTAGCGAGAATGATTTCAGCAGGGGAGGACCCACGGTTTATCGCTCGCAGATTGATTATTCTCGCTGCCGAAGATATTGGGCTGGCCGATCCTCAAGCACTGCCACTCGCTGTTGCCGCTGGCGAGGCAGTCTCGATGATAGGGATGCCCGAAGGCAGAATTCCCTTGGCCGAGGCCACCATTTATCTTGCGATGGCACCGAAATCAAACACCGCTTACAACGCCATCAATAGCGCTATCGCCGACGTAGACAATGGTCTTATCGGTGACGTACCGAACCCGCTGCGTAGCTCGAACTACTCGGGCGCCGGCAAAGTGGGCGCAGGTATTGGCTATGTTTACCCTCACGACAGTTCAACTGCAGTCGTCGAGCAGGAATATTTGCCAGCAAAGGTTGCCAAGCGTCGGTACTTCCTTCCCAGAGAAATAGGCGCTGAGCGCGAACTGGTTGAACGCTGGGCCCGTTTAAGGGCCATAATTCGAGGACCAAAAGCCTAAAGTGGGTTCTTTACCTCTCACCAAGTCGCTGATAGGCTTGAGAGGTTGCCGACTGGAATGCTCGAACGCGGCTGTACGAGCTTTCGTCACGGTGCGACCACTGAATAGCCAAGTGGTCCGTGGCAAAGGATTCATTCCCAGAATCCGTTTTGTGAACATTTACCGCTATTAAAAGGATCCTCGGATCCATTGAAAGGAACACGTGTCAAAAACTACACGTACCCGCAGCAAGACTCGTTTGTCTCGCGCACTGGGCATTGCCCTAACCCCAAAAGCTGCTAAGTACCTTGAGAAGCGTCCATACGCTCCAGGTGAGCACGGACGCACCAAGAAGAAAGCTGACAGCGACTACGCCGTTCGTCTTCGCGAGAAGCAGCGTCTACGCGCTCAGTACGGCATCCGTGAGGCACAGCTTCGCAAGACCTTCCAGGAGGCTAAGCGCGCTGAGGGTCTAACTGGTGAAAACCTAGTAGAGCTTCTAGAGATGCGCCTCGACGCCGTCGTGCTACGTGCCGGCTTCGCTCGTACCATTGCTCAGGCTCGTCAAATGGTTGTGCACCGCCACATCCTTGTAAATGGTGAGCGCGTTGACCGCCCATCTTTCCGCGTAAAGCCAGGCCAGCTAGTACACGTACACGCTAAGTCTGAGGGCGCAGAGCCTTTCCAGGTTGCTGCTGCTGGCGGACACGTTGACGTCTTGCCTCCAGTTCCTGGTTACCTTGACGTTCAGCTAGACAAGCTGCACGCGACCCTAGTTCGTCGTCCAAAGCGCGCTGAAGTTCCAGTTACCTGTGAAGTTCAGCTCGTTGTTGAGTACTACGCAGCCCGCTAAATAAGCAAACTTAGGAGTTCAGATGAGCGGTGGAGAAATCGCAGGATTGATCTTTGCAGGTGGATTCGTTCTACTAGTAATTTTCACTGCAGTGCCTCTTCTAAAGCTTGGTCGCGTGCTCGATGAGACTCGGACTTCAATCCGTGACCTCAACGAGACCGTGTCTCCACTGCTCTCTGAACTCACTGAGACAGTTAGTTCTGCCAATAAACAACTAGCGAAAATTGACATCATCACTGAAAACGTGGCCGAAGTGAGCTCAAATGTGAGCTCGCTCGTTGCTGTGTTTTCTGCAACACTCGGCTCACCACTTGTAAAGATCGCTGGCCTAACTAAGGGTCTGCGATCTACTCTGCTAGGCAAAAAGAAGTAGGTTTCGTCATGAAGAAGTTGTTCTGGTTCGCTGTAGGTGCAGCCGCAGGTCTTGCTGCTGCAAAGCAGATTCAAGAAAACCCAAAGGTCGCTGCTGTCGTTGATGACTATGCCAAAAAAGCACGCGAATTTGGTGCAGCAATGTCTGAGGGCTTTACCGAGCGCTCGTCTGAGCTAGCCGCCGAGCGTAAGGCTCCAGCAAAAGTTTCAACCAAGTCGGCCTCGAAGCCGACCGCAAAATAACGTGCAGACGGCTGAGATCCGTCAGCGCTGGCTTGATTTTTTCGAGCGCAACGGACACACCGTTGTTCCTTCAGCTTCTCTGATTAGCGAAGACCCGTCGCTCTTATTCACCGTTGCCGGCATGGTGCCCTTTATTCCGTACATGAGCGGTTTAGTTCCTGCACCATTCGATCGTGCAACTAGCGTTCAAAAGTGCGTTCGCACACTGGACATTGAAGAAGTCGGAAAAACAACCCGTCACGGCACTTTCTTTCAAATGAACGGTAATTTCTCGTTTGGAGATTATTTCAAACGTGAAGCCATCGCCTATGCCTGGGAGTTCCTCACTGGTTCACTCGACTCTGGATGCCTAGGTTTAGATCCTCAACTTCTTTGGGTTACCGTCTTCGAGAATGACGATGAGTCGATCGCTATATGGCGTGAAGTTGCCGACATTCCGATGGAGCGAATTCAGCGCCGCGGAATGAAAGACAACTACTGGTCTACCGGGCAGCCTGGTCCGGCTGGCCCATGCTCCGAAATCTATTACGACCGCGGCCCTGCATACGGGCGTGAAGGTGGCCCCGAGGCTGACGAAGACCGATACATCGAGATCTGGAACCTTGTCTTCATGCAGTTTGAACGCGGAGAGGGAACTGGTAAGGATTCGTTCGAAATCCTTCGAGAGCTGCCTAAGAAAAACATTGACACTGGGATGGGTCTCGAACGCGTTGCATTCTTGATGCAAGGCGTTGAGAATCTATACGAAATCGACCAAGTTCGTCCGGTTCTAGATGCTGCTGCCACCCTTTCGAAGAAAACCTACGGAGCCTCCGTAGAAGATGATGTTCGGCTTCGAGTCGTCGCAGATCATGTTCGTTCAGCTTTGATGCTGATCGGCGATGGCGTTACTCCGGCAAATGACGGCCGCGGCTACGTCCTGCGTCGACTATTGCGGCGAACTGTGCGCGCGATGAGATTGCTAGGCGTTGAGGCGCCCACCTTTGCTCAACTATTTCCGGTGTCTAAGAACGCAATGATGGCTGCCTATCCAGAATTGGATAGAGACTTTGATCGTATTCTTCGCACTGCACTCGCTGAAGAAGAAACCTTCTTGCGCACGCTTTCTGCGGGAACAGTTTTCTTGGACGAGGCACTCGCCGAGGTCAAAGCAACCGGATCTAAGCAACTCGCTGGTGACGCTGCCTTCTTGCTGCACGACACCTACGGTTTTCCAATCGACCTAACTCTCGAAGTTGCCGAAGAAGCTGGTTTGACAGTAGATCGAGACGGCTTCAAAGCTCTAATGGCAGAGCAACGCGATCGAGCCAAGGCTGACGCAAGAGAAAAGAAATTAGGCGGCACCGACCTCTCTGTTTATTCAGCATTCCGCGCCTTGGGTGTCACCAAATTTACTGGCTACGAGGAACTCTCGACAGATTCGAAGGTACTTGGCCTAATCGTTGATGGCGCAGACTCCCAGGCTGCGTCAGTCGGGCAAATCGTTGAAGTTATCTTGAGTGAAACATCTTTCTACGCTGAATCTGGCGGCCAGGATTCCGACGCGGGTTTCATCCTTGGAGATGGACTAAAGCTCGAAGTTCTTGACGTTCAGAAACCGGTAAAAGGCCTAATTAGCCACAAGGTGCTAGTGCGTGAGGGTGAAGTAACGGTAGGGCAACGCGTTAGCACGTCGGTCGACGCCGACTGGCGCATCGGCGCTTGCCAGGCTCACTCTGGAACCCACGTGGTTCACGCCGCGCTTCGCCAGGTTCTTGGCCCAGATGCACTCCAAAGTGGTTCTTATAACAAGCCTGGTTACCTTCGTCTTGACTTCTCTTGGAATCAAGCACTTAGCCTTGAAACCAGAAGCGAGATTGAAGAGGTTACCAACCTTGCGATCCGCGGGGATTTGGCGGTAAGCGCACAGCACATGAGCCTGCCTGAGGCCCGGGAATTCGGCGCTGTGGCATTGTTTGGTGAGACCTACGATGAAAGTGTTCGCGTCATTCAAATCGGCGGCCCTTGGTCACGAGAGCTTTGTGGTGGTACTCACGTTTCTAGAAGCTCCCAAATTGGGCTAATCGCACTAACCGGTGAATCATCAGTTGGCTCAGGTTCTCGACGCCTTGAGGCGTTGGTAGGCATCGAGGCATTCCGAAGCCTTGCAGCCGAGCGTGCGCTGGTTACCCGAATGACTGAGGCGCTAAAGGCACCGAAGGAGCTTGTTGAAGAGCGTCTTGCCAGCACCATCGAGGAACTTAAAAACGCCCAGCGCAAACTATCTGCACTTCAAAACGCATCATTGGCCACTCGAGTTCCAGAGTTGATCTCAGCGGCAAAGATTGTGAAGGGTCTACGCCTTATTTCGCAGAACCTAGGTGCGCTAGAGTCTGTCGATGATCTACGTGGTCTTGTTTCGAACACTCGTGAAAGAGCTGGAGTGGATCCTGTTGTCGTTGCGCTCTTCGCTGTGATTGCTGACAAGCCAATGCTTGTTGTGGCAACCAACGATGCAGCGCGCTCTTCAGGTGCAAAGGCTGGGCAGCTGGTTCGCGTTGCCAGTTCAATTCTTGGCGGTGGCGGCGGCGGTAAAGATGACATCGCGCAGGGTGGCGGCAGCGACTCAGCCAAAATCTCGGATGCTATCGAAGCCCTAACCGAGGCAATCTAGTACCAATGAGAACTGGGCGTCGCCTAGCGATCGATGTCGGCAAGGTCAGAATCGGCCTTGCGGTTTCGGATCTTCACGGAATTCTCGCTTCAGGGTTATCCACTGTGACTCGCTCAAAAGATACAGAAACAACAATCCAGGCAATCATGCGTGAAATCGAAGATTTCGAAATAATCGAGGCTTACGTTGGCCTGCCGGTTAGCATGCGGGGAACTGAAACTGCCTCAACTAGCGACGCCCTCCTGATTGCAAGCGAATTGGCAAAGACTCTGAACTGCAGTGTGAGGCTAATTGACGAGCGATTGAGTACGGTTGCTGCGAGCCGCGCCCTGATTAGTTCCGGCCGAAACTCAAAGAATTCAAGGTCAATCGTCGATCAGGTAGCAGCTACCGTTATCTTGGAACAAGCGCTTTCAATCGAGAAGAGTCAATCACGCGCCCCAGGTCAGCTTTTGGAGGATTATGATGCCGAATAAGTTCCTGAGGCGTCGGGTG
>JACCDN010158534.1_pt1 | contig 11442 bp, 10 predicted proteins | sample 7441691 | NCBI WGS metagenome assembly JACCDN01 (sample SAMN15323439, study PRJNA562643) | freshwater metagenome | isolation source: river surface water | place: USA:Blue River Watershed | collected 2017-08-16
GGATGATTTTGCGGCGATGATGCGCCAGATGCAAGAGCAGATTCAGAAACAATTTCAACAGCTTGGAATTAATCCAGCTGGATTTAGCCATGACTGGATCCAGCGACACAGTGTTGAAGGAGTTGCAAGTCATGCCCCAGTCTTGGCCTTGGGTGTGAGCGGTCACCACGGTCACGCCGGTGGTGAAGCAGCTCATTGCGTCTTTGATGTTCACGCCGTGCTTTCAGAATTATTTTTATACAAACGCCAATGCGTCTTGTGCGGCCACACGACCTTCGTCGGTGGGGATGACCCACACCTCGATGGCGCTATTGTCGGCGTGAATCGAAGCCACGCTGTCGCCTGTGGCCTTTGCGTTGCGTGCAGCGTCGATATGCACACCCAAGTAAGCCAAAGCATCGCCCACTTGTTGGCGCAACACCGCATCGTGCTCGCCAATGCCGCCCGTGAAGGCCAGCACATCCAGGCCACCGATGCAGGCGCTCAAAGCACCCACTTCACGCACCACACGGTGGGCAAATAAATCGGTGGCAAAGCGAGCCGCGTCTGAAGACGAAGCGCGCAAGGTGCGCATGTCAGCGCTCTCGCCCGACACACCCAGCAACCCGCTTTGTTTGTAGAGCAGTTTTTGAATTGCGTCGTGACCCCAACCCTGCTCCATCAAATACAACAACACCCCGGGATCAAGCGCACCACTGCGCGTGCCCATCATCAAGCCATCGAGTGCGGAGAAGCCCATGGTGGTGGCGCGGCTTTGATGAGCTGTAGTGGCACACACGCTCGCGCCATTGCCCAAGTGGGCCATCACCACACGCCCTGCCGAGCGCGGCACCTCGCGCTGCAATACTTGGCTCACGTATTGGTAAGACAACCCATGAAAACCATAGCGACGCACGCCTTGCTCTGTGAGCTTTTTATCAATCGCGAACGTGGTTTCAAGTGGCGACAAGGTGCGGTGAAACGCCGTGTCAAAACACGCCACTTGCGGCACATCGGGGAACGATTCTGCGAACGCGCTGATGCCCGCCAAGTTGTGTGGTTGGTGCAAGGGTGCCAATGCATTGAGCGTGGCGAGTTGCGCCATCACTTCAGGCGTGACGCGCACGCTGTTGCTGTAGAACGCACCGCCATGCACCACACGATGCGCAATGGCCTGCACACGCAAATGCGCAAAGCGTGAGGCCAGCAAAGCTTTGAGTGTGTTAAGTGCAGCATCGAACACGTCTTGCGCGGGCTGCACCGCCACGTCGGCAGATTCTTTCGCTTGGCCTGTGGCGCAGAAACTGATGCGCGGATGACCAGACGGCGCTAAGCCTTCGATGTTGCGCGTGACTTCAGCTTCACCAATCGCACCACTGTTGATGGGGTACAGCGCAAACTTGAGGCTAGACGAGCCCGCATTGACCGAGAGGATGCTCATGCGGGATGTGTGCGATAGTGATGCGCAATGAGCTTGGCCAACAAGGCCGACGCACTGCGGGTGGCGGCGGTGTCAGCACGGCTGGTGAGCGCAATCGGCACGCGTGCACCCAACACCACGCCCGAGCCAGACGCACCAGCCAAATACTCGAGCTGCTTGGCCATCATGTTGCCCGACTCCAAATCTGGCGCCACCAAGATGTCGGCCTGGCCCGCCACCGCAGAGGCAATGTGTTTGATCTCCGCTGCGTGGCTAGACACCGCGTTGTCAAACGCGAGTGGGCCATCGAGCAAGCCACCTTTGATTTGCCCACGGTCGGCCATCTTGCACAAGGCAGCCGCATCCAATGTGGAAGGGATGTTGGGGTTCACGGTTTCAACCGCCGAGAGAATGGCCACCTTTGGTGTGGCCACGCCCATGATTTGGGCAAACAAAATCGCGTTTTGCACAATGTCGGCCTTCTCGGCCAAGGTGGGCGCAATGTTGAGCGCGGCATCGGTGATGTACAGCGGTTTGGGATACATGGGCGCTTCAAAGCGAAACACGTGTGACATGCGTCGGCCTGTGCGCAAACCTTTTTGCGACACCACGGCATGAATCAACTCATCGGTGTGCAAGCTGCCCTTCATCAAAGCTTCTAGCTTCTTGTCAGCAGCCATTTGTGCGGCCATCTCAGCAGCATCGTGGCTGTGCGCCACATCAATCACTTCGATGCCGGTCAAATCAATGCCAGCTTCTGCGGCCACAGCGCGTAGTTTTTTCTCTGGCGCAATCAACACCGCTTGAATCAAGCCTGCATGATGCGCGTCCATGGCGCCTTGCAAAGAATCGGCATCGCACGGGTGCACCACACCACAACGCACGGGGTCGAGATGCGCGCCCAACGTCAATAAATTTGCGTGGCGTTGTTCGGGATCAAACAAGCTGATGTGCGGCGCGTGGATGCGCGGCATGCGCAACTTTTCGCTTGGGGCCATCACTTTGGCCACACCGTAGAGCACGCGTTCGCCTTTTTGGTTGACCAACAAGCAGTCCAGTTCAATGGTCTTTTTATCGTCTTGTTTGGCTGTGCAAGTGACAGTCACGTTGAGCGTGTCACCGATTCGCACAGGGCGGCTGAAGTGCAGGTTTTGCTCCAAGTAAATCGTGCCTGGGCCTGGAAACACCGTACCTAACACGGTGCTGATCAGCGAGCCACCCCACATGCCATGACCAATCACGCCATGAAACAACGTGGCGTTGGCATAGGTGGGATCTAGGTGCGCTGGGTTGGTATCACCCGACACAGCGGCAAAAGCTTGGATGTCCGCCAGCGTGAGTGTGCGCACCATGCGTGCAGCTTGGCCCACGACGATGTCATCGTAGGGGTAGTTTTCAAGCCACTCGTTGTTGGGGTCGTTGGTGGTATCGGTGATGTCGTTCATGGGTGTCTTCAATTCACGGCATGGCTGCCGGCATCTACATAAATGGTTTGGCCTGTCATGCCGCTGGCGGCATCGGTGCACAAGAAGGTGCTGAGGTTGGCAATTTCTTCCAGCGTCACCAGGCGACCCAGCGGCGCTTTGGCAATGTTGTTTTGCATGAGGGCATCAAAGGCTTCAATGCCAGACGCGGCACGCGTGAGGATGGGCCCAGGCGACACGGCATACACACGCACGCCTTGAGGCCCCAACTCCAAAGCCATGTAGCGCACCAATGATTCGAGTGCAGCTTTGACAGGCCCCATCAAGCCATAGTGCGGCACGGCTTCGTCAGCACCCAAATAAGACATGGTGACCATGCTGCCGCCTTGTGTCATGTGCGGTGCACACAACTTCGCAAGCGTGGCAAACGAGTGGCACGACACTTCCATCGCGCGTGCAAAACCGGCGCTGGAGCTGTCAATCACACGGCCATGCAAATCGGCCAACGGCGCCCAAGCGATGGAGTGAATCACAAAGTCCAAACGCCCCAGTTTGGCTGCGACATAAGCCACCAGTTTTTCCAACTCTTCAGGCGTTTCGATGTTGCAGGTTTGCAAGTCCATCCCCAGCGACTGGGTGAGTGGCTCCACAAATGGGCGCGCTTTGTCGTTCAAACATGAGGCCACGAGTTCTGCGCCCATGGCCTGCGCTTGACGCGCACAACCCCATGCAATGCTGTGCTCGTTAGCCAAGCCCAGCACCAAACCTTTTTTGCCTTTGAGATCAAAGGCAGACATCGTGTTCATAAAAATTCCTCAAAACCGCCAGCGGGCTCAAAACGGCCCGCCACAAAACGTAAACGGGTGGGACCGCGCATGGCACGCTGTGTCACCGAATGACGCACATCACCGGGATAGCACAGGGTGCGCACACCCTCGTCATCAAACGGCTCGGGCAAGATCACCGGTGGTGTTTGTTGTTTGGCACAGTTCAACACACTGGCCGTACAGGTGTGTGACAGCAAAGACACCAAGGTCATGATTTGCGGTGGCGCCAGCGGCAAACCGCCTGCCCAATAGCGGTCCAAAGCCTCGCGCGGGCTGAGCCACACGCTGTCGATGGCTTCGATGTTGTCGTGAATGGGATGCTGCCCTGAGGGCAACACCGCCATGAAGAAACGGGTGTCAAAACGTTTGTTGGTCACCGAGGGCTGCACAGGCGTGATCCAACGCGACCAAGGCGCCAAGTGCTGCGTGTCCACACGCAAACCTGCACGTTGCAACACCTCGCCAAAGGATTGGCCACCATGAAGCGCTTGTTGCCATTGCTGGCGTTGCGCAGCGTCGTGCGCCAAAGAGTCATGCAAGCGGGCGTACAACACGCCACACTCTTCCAGCACTTCCCTAACCGCCGCCACATACAAACCAGCGGCGGTGTGTTCGGGTAACTCGGGCTCACCCAAGGCACTGTGCAGCGCTTGCGGCGACACATCGAGATGGGCATGCAAATCAGGCGCGCAATCGGCGTCATCTAACTTACCACCCGGAAAAACATAAGCGCCACCCAACACAGCCGAGGCCATGTGGCGGCGCAACAAAAAGACTTCAAGGCCTTTTTCGGGGTCATCACGTAACAACACCACCGTGGCCGAAGCCCGCGGTGGTGTTGTGATGACTTCGCTGTTGAGTTGCATGAACCTCAGCGATGAATCAACAAATTACTTGCTTGGGTAAGCCAAGTCAACGCGGCGGTTTTGTGCCCAAGCGGCTTCGTCATGGCCTGCAGCCAAAGGCTTTTCGCTACCGAAGCTGACGGGTTCAACTTGACCGTCTTTCACGCCGTAGGCTTTCAAGCCACGCACCACAGCTTCAGCACGCTTTTGGCCCAAAGCCAAGTTGTACTCGCGGCCACCGCGCTCGTCGGCATTGCCTTCGGCACGAATTTTCAAAGCTGGGTTAGCAGCCAAGTATTTACCCTGACGCTCAACCACTGCAGTTTGGTTGGCTTTGATGTCGAACTTGTCGAAGTCAAAGTACACGCTGCGCTCTTTAGAGATCAGGCTGTTGGGGTTCAAGTGATCGGCAGCCACAGAAGCCACAGAAGAAGATGCTTTGGCATCTGACACGTTGTCCAGCTTGGTCGAGCTGCAAGCCGACAACAAGGCGACTGACACGATAGAAAGAAGAGCAAAAAGGCGTTTGGACATGAGAGCTTTCATTTTTAAAATTAACCGGAGGATTTTAACGGATGGGTTTTTACGATCGAAGTGTTGTTTTTTTTGACACTGTTGAAAATTCTTTTACAAATCAACAACATAGGCAATCTTCTTAATTTTGATTCTTTTAAATATTATCTATACGGATAAAAGTATTCAATTCAACGCATAAAAGCCAATTTGGCCCCTATTTACCAGCCAAATGGCGCATTGACTGGCTGAACGAGACCCATGTAAATTCCATTCCCCGCTAGAAATTTCGGGTGGTTCTCACAATGCAGCACAGCCTCTGTGCGAAGGATAAAAAGATGTCAACATTCAAAATTTTGGTCACCAGTCAAAAAGGTGGCGTCGGCAAAAGCACCGTTTCAGCCAACTTGGCCGCCTATTTGCGCCGCCAAGGCCAAACGGTCACCTTGATTGACTTTGACACACACGGATCCTCCAGCACTTGGTTAACGCGCGCACCCAATATCGGTGTGGTGGTGCAACACCATGTCTTACCTTTGGACCAAGGCGGCAATCGTCCGATCTTGGATGCGCGTCTGCACTTGCGTCGCGCCGCCAGCAGCACTGAGGTGGTCATTTGTGACCTGACTTGGACCGACTCCATCGCGGGCGAGTTGATGTTTGAATACGACTTGGTCATCGTGCCGACGTCCGTGTCTGAAATTGAAATGGCCGCCACCGCTGGTTTCCTGAGCCGCCACCGCTGGGTGTTTGACTCTGCCATTCACACGCCCCCCACACTGTTGGTGTGCCCCACACGTGTGCAACCTGAACAACTGCAAAGTGATGTGTTCTCTAAGCAGCGCTTCCCTGTCAGCTTCATGCTCGCCCCCCCTGTGCTGGAAGCCCAATCGGCCCGCGAAATGTTTGAGCGTGGTTACTTGATGGACTTGCAAGACGCTTGCGGCGCATCCTTCAATGAATTTGGTAAATCCGTGTGTGCAGCGCGCGAAATGCGCGAATCCGCCCAAGGCATGCGTCAAACCAACAACTCACGCATGACGACCCCCACACCGCGCACAGCAGGTATGCCAAACGCAGCCTCAGCGGGAGTGCGGCGCAACAATTCGCTGGCAAACTCGACTACGCTGTCGAGTCAATATTCCATCTTGGGGCGCCACCGTATGCAAAAAGTTCGACCAGAAGACATCGCCAACAAATCCGCCCCTCATGCGGGTGCACAACCGGCCACACAAATTGCATCCATGGGCATTCCACAATTCCTCAAACGCATGTCTATGGGCGTGATGAGTAAATGAGCACCGAACCACAATTCTTGTCCTTCAAAGGACTCAAGCAGTACACGCCTGAAGACGGGTGGGGGCAAGTCAATGCAATTTTGCAATCCCACACGCAGCAACCATCGGCACCTGCACAGCCTTCGCATCCGCCTCAACAACAGCACACAGCAGTGCCAGAAAACGTCCCCACGTTGACGGAAACCCCCGAGGCCAGCGACAACACATCACCCATGTTCGATCCACTCATCCATGAGTTGTTTGAACAATTGCGCGTCCCACCAAGCGACGAGCTCACACAAACATGGCGCACCATCGCGGCTGAAGTGAATTTGCTCACCCAGCGCATGGCTTTGCAACGCGAGTTGCAAGAGCGCTTACAAAAGCTTGATCAAGATTTGCTCGATTTGCGCGGCACGATCTTGTCGCACCTCGCAGATGTGCAGCATGCGGCGGATCAACAACTGTCCTCCGCGCGCTTACGCGCCGAAGTCTCGGCGTTGGCGCAATCCAAACTCGCAGCCAAGCTGACCCACAAACGATAAACACCATCCAAGCCAAAGGAGCGCCTCGCATGCTGGACAAACTCAATCAGATTTATCCAGTGCGCTACACAGCGTTCATGGCCTCGGTGGTTTTGCTGATCTTCACACTGCTTGGTGCAGGTGTGATGGGGCTGAGTGGTTGGTGGCCCGCGCTGTTTTTATGTCTCAGCGTCATCGGCCTGTACGACTTGCAGCAATCGCACCATGCGATCTTGCGCAACTACCCCATCATTGGGCATTTGCGCTTCATGCTCGAAACCATTCGACCTGAAATTCGCCAATACTTTTTAGAGTCAGAAACCGAGGCTTCGCCTTTCTCGCGGGCTCAACGCACCTTGGTCTACTCACGGGCCAAGGGCGCTTCTGACAAACGACCTTTCGGCACACAACTGGACGTGCGCGCCATTGGCTATGAGTGGATCAACCATTCCATCGCCCCCACCAAGCTATCCGGTCACGACTTCCGCGTGAAAATCGGCGGCAAAGATTGCACACAGCCCTACGACATCAGCCTGTTCAATGTCTCGGCCATGAGCTTTGGCGCACTGAGCGCCAATGCCATCCAAGCCTTGAACTTAGGCGCCAAACTGGGCGGCTTTGCGCATGACACGGGCGAAGGCTCGATCTCGCGTCACCACCGCGCCAATGGCGGCGATTTGATTTGGGAAATCGGCTCTGGCTACTTTGGTTGCCGCGATGAGCAAGGGCATTTCAGCCCCGAGCACTTCACAGAGAACGTGCGATCACCGCAAGTGAAGATGGTGGAAATCAAACTCAGCCAAGGTGCTAAACCTGGACATGGCGGCGTGTTACCCGGCCCCAAGGTCACAGAAGAAATCGCAGAAGCACGCGGCGTGATGGTGGGCCAAGACTGCGTGTCTCCCGCCACCCACAGCAGTTTCACCACCCCTTTGGAATTGATGGCCTTCATCCAACAGCTGCGTACCTTGAGCGAAGGCAAGCCTGTGGGTATCAAACTGTGTATTGGTCATCCTTGGGAATGGTTTGCCATTGTCAAAGCGATGTTGGACAGCGGCATTCAGCCCGATTTCATCGTGGTCGATGGCGCCGAAGGTGGCACAGGCGCCGCGCCGCTTGAGTTCTCAGACCACATGGGCATGCCCTTGCAAGAAGCGCTGCGTTTGGTACACAACACCTTGGTTGGCGCAGGTTTGCGTGATGCCATTCGCGTCGGTGCCAGTGGAAAAATCGTGAGCGCCTTTGACATGGCGCGCACTTTGGCACTGGGTGCCGATTGGTGCAACAGCGCGCGCGGGTTCATGTTTGCACTGGGCTGCATCCAAGCCCAAACCTGTCACACCGGCAATTGCCCCACCGGGGTCACCACCCAAGACCCCACACGCCAAATGGCACTGGTCGTGCCCAGCAAAGCCGAGCGCGTGCACAACTTCCACACACACACACTGGAAGCCTTGCAAGAATTGATGGAAGCCTCAGGCTTGCAAACGCCGCATGACTTCACACCGCGCCACATCATGCGCCGTGTGAGCGAAACCCAAACACTGCATTTGTCTGACTTGGTAGACACCATCGCACCCAACGCTTTGTTGCAAAACGATGTGAGTGCTTTGCCTGCGGTGTTCAGCGATTGGCCGCTCAGCAGTGCCAAGAGCTTTGCGGTCCAGCCCGGATAAATCACCCCCAAACGAAAAAGGCGACCTTCAGGTCGCCTTTTTTATTCATACCCCGAAGATCACTCTTGGACGCGTGGGTATTGGATGGGTTTCTCACGCACGACAACGGGTTGAGGTGCAGCCGCGGCAGCTGATGCTGCACGGGCTTTCTCTGCAGCGCGTTCAGCGGCTGCCGCCTTCTCTGCGGCAGCCTTTTCAGCTGCGGCTTTGGCGGCACGGGCTGCTGCAACTCTTTCCGCGGCAGCGCGTTCAGCGGCAATTTGGTCTGCAGATTTCTCTTGCTTCTCAGGTTGCATGCGCATGGCAACGGCGCGCTCAGCAGCCGCTTTTTGCTGTGCCAAGCGCTCAGCCGCAGAAGCTTTTTCAGAGGCAGCCGCCGCCTTTTGTGCGTCTGCCGCAGCCTTTTGGGCATCGCCCGCAGCTTTGGCTGATTGCGCGGCTTTGTCTGCCGCTTTTTGTGCATCACCTGCAGCGACCGCCGCTTTGTCGATGGTTTTCTCAATGTTCTTGAGAGCCGCCGCTTCTGCTGCTGTTTGCGTGCGTTCACGCACTTGCACAGCCGCATTCAAGTCTGATTTGATTTTTTGAATTTCAGTCAGCAACACTTGCGTGCTCGGTCCTTGTGGCGCGGCAGGTGCGGGTGGTTGGACACGCGCAGACGCTTTTTCGGCCACAGACTGCAACTTCGAGTCAAACGACTGGAGCTTGCTTTCCAAACCCGTCAACTGCTTTTGCATGTCCTTGAATTTGAGGTCGCTGGACTTGTTGGCTTCCACCGCCACCACCGCAGGCATGGCAGCCATGCTCTTGCCGATTTCTTCCAAGCGTTTGGCCACTTGGGTTTGGGTGGTGATGACTTCTTCTTGCTTCTCCGTAATCTCAGAGAAATCAGAGTTGGTTTTACCGATCGCCGTCAGGCTGGCATCCACCTCAATCACACGCTTGGCCATGGCGTAGACCATGGTGTCGAGCTCTTTGATGGACTTAGTCATCTTCAATGTGATGGCAAAGAAAATACCCATTGCAATCAACAAACACGCGCAGAACGCGCCCAACATGATGCGTGAATGCATCACATTGCGACGGTTGTTTTCTTGAATTTTGGACACCACAGCGCGCATGGTGGCGCTGACGTCAGCCGCAATAGAAGCCGAACGTGTAGAGACCTCAGCGGAGTCCAGCACCACCGATGTCAGCTCTTCAATTTGACGTGCCACCTCGTTGGTGTCTAGCGATTGAGACGCGATTTCGGTCAAGCGATCCGCAGTTGCCTCAACATCAACGATGGCTTCTTCAGGCGCGACCACCTCTTCTGCAGTTTTCTGTTCTTCAGCCATGTTCAAGCCTTTGTTGTCTTGTTTCGTTCATCAAGCCGGTCTAGGCGGGCATTGAGTGTGTGTATGTCGTCGGTGAGCCTGCCCATGCGGACATGTAGATCTTCAACCCATGTATCGGCTTGAACTGGCGTATCTTGAATGGCTTCTGCGGACGCGGGGCTCTCGGACACCTCAGCTGCATGCGCAATTAGGGCGGCCTCTACAGGCGTTTCAACGGATGCCACAGGTTTTTCAGGGCCAGCCCCCACCAGCGCTTGACCTGGAGCGTCATCGACCAGCTCAGTCAGCGTGGGCACTTGCGACAACGCTTCAGCCGTCAGGCCTTCCGCATCTGGGGGCAAATCAGGCACAGAAATTTGGGGCAATGACTCAGGTTGATAACCCGGCTCAAACGGCGGCGCCTCAGGATGAATACCTTCAGGCGTTGGCGCGTCGGTGGGGCTGGATTGGTCGTGTTCTTGGCTCATAAGGCGCGTTCCTAGCTAGGCGTCAGGACTTCGTAAATTGGGTTTTCATCGACTTGGTGCTACGCAACCAGCCTTTGGCCAGCAATGGGCTGGACTGCATGAACGTATCGGCTTGAGTCTTGGTTTCAAAAGGCCCAGCCACCAAAATGAAATAGCGCTTGCCTGTGTCTTTGTGGCGCGCACGCATGATGCGGGCCTTGGCATAAACCGCATTGCTGCGCTGGAAACTGCGCATCTCATCTTGCGTGTCCATCGCGGCCAGTTGGACCACATAACCATTGGCGGGCAATTGGTTGACCCATGCCTCATCTGAATTGGCCTCTGGTTTGGCTTCCGCTTTTGCCTCAACCTTGTCAGCAGGCTTCTTTGCCTTCGGCTCGGCCGATGCGACAGCGGCGGGTTCAGAAGCCACCACCGCAGCGGGCACAGCCGACACAGCCACAGCACTGGCCGCAGAGGCCACTTCGTCAGCTTGGCTCGCCACGCGTGCGGCCTCACTGGCGACGGACGCTGCCAGCTCTGCAGCAGCCAAGGCCTCGGCACTCGCGGCTGCGGCCGCAGCACTGGCCGCTTCATCAGGGGCAGCCACGGCGGGTGTACCGCGCAGCAGATATTTCTTCAACAGCTCAGCCTCTTCCAGCACCAAATCTTTGTACATGAAGCCAAACGTAGCCAGCGACAGAAGCAAAACCAACAGCACCCAGCCTGCATACGATTTGCGGACGGGCCGTTTGAACAGGTCCACATCGGCGGATGCCGCTGTTGCGCCAGCCAAAGGCGCTGGCGAACTCAAGGTGGGTTCACGTGAAGCATCGAGGGGCGACGCCACCGAGGCAGGTGCGACCACTGGAGAAGCCGGCGGTACGAAAGCAGGTGCCACTGGCGGCACTTGAGGGGAAACTGGAGGCGGTGTAAACGCCGGCAAAGGCTCAGCCTCTAGCTGGGGCTCTTGCTTTTTGCCAAAGCCTGGCACGCGCCAAGCCGTTTTGGTGGGGAGGTTGAGCAGCTTAGACACAGGCGTCACTTCATCGCTGAGCGTGGGTGGCTCTGGCAAGAAAGAAGGCTCAATCAAGGTGGGTTCAGGATCGGGTGTCGTAGCGACCCAATCGGTTAATTTTTGCTTGGCTTCACCTGCTTCGGTTTCAACTTCCCA
>JACCDN010182228.1_pt1 | contig 11442 bp, 8 predicted proteins | sample 7441691 | NCBI WGS metagenome assembly JACCDN01 (sample SAMN15323439, study PRJNA562643) | freshwater metagenome | isolation source: river surface water | place: USA:Blue River Watershed | collected 2017-08-16
CCCCATTCCATCCTCTGAAAAAAGTAATGGAATTTTCAGAATGATCCAAGACACGATCAACAATCAAATTAAAACAATTTGTTTGGAATCGGCCGAAGCCAATGCTGAGAAAGGAAGTAATAAGCAAAAAATTGGTGATTTCTATGCTTCTGGAATGGATTCTATTACAATAGACAAGTTAGGTATTTCTCCGTTAAAAAACGAATTGACTAAGATTGAGTCTATAAAAGATGTAAAAGACTTACTCCAAACCTTTGCGTTTTTTCATACACAAGGAGCTGCGCCTGCGTTTAATTTTTATGTAGGACAAGATGACAAAATAAGCTCTAAAAACGCATTGTTTTTATCGCAAGGCGGATTGGGATTGGGTCAACGCAGTTATTATTTTGATACCGATGCCGAAACCAAAAAGATTCGTGATGCGTATGTAAAGCACATGGCTAAAATATTTTTATTAGCTGGTGACAAACAACAGATAGCTAACGAAAATGCAGCTTTAGTCATGAAAATGGAAACCGAATTAGCTAAAAATTCAAGAAAAATTGAAGACTTACGTGATCCAATCAAAAATTATAACAAAATGACTGTTTCACAATTGAATAGTTTGACACCAAATATGGATTGGAAATCAATATTTATTCACTTGCACATCAAAAATGCTGATTCTGTCATTGTAGGACAACCCGAATTTTATAAAGGTTTGAATGCTTCGTTAAAAAATTACAGCATTGCGCAATGGAAAATATATTTGAAATGGGATGTGTTGAACACCTATGCAGGTTATTTGAGTAAAGATTTTGAAAAGCAAAATTTCTATTTCTTTAGCACCGTCATGAATGGAGTGAAAGAACAAAAACCTCGTTGGAAAAGAATAGTGGAACAAACAGATGGTGCGTTAGGTGAGTTGATCGGTCAAGTTTATGTTGATGAGTATTTACCAAAAGGGACCAAAGAAAAACTACTTGAAATTGGAAACAATGTTCGTGACGTCTATGCAGAACGTATCAAAATGCTGGATTGGATGAGCGATGAAACAAAAGTTAAGGCACTTAATAAGTTGAGCAAAATTGTTATGAAAGTGGGGTACCCTGATAAATGGAAGGATTTAAGCTCGATCAAGATTGATAAAAAATCCTATTTATTAAACATCCGTTCTGTGAACCAATGGAATTATAATTTCATGGCCTCTAAATTTGGAAAACCCGTTGACAGATCGGAATGGGGCATGTACCCACAAACCTACAACGCTTATTACAGCCCAAGCAACAATGAAATTTGTGTTCCTGCATGCAATATTATCGTTCCTGGATTTGAAGGTAGAATGCCCGATGATGCAGTTTTATATGGAATCATTGGAGGTTCCACTTTTGGACACGAAATCACGCACGGGTTTGATGATCAGGGAAGTCAATACGATGAAAAAGGAAACTTGAATAATTGGTGGACCAAAGAAGATTATGCGAAATTCAAATCAAGAACAAAATTGATCGTAGACCAATTCAATTCGTATCAAATTGTGGGAGGAAAACATGTTAATGGAGAGGCTACCCAAGGTGAAAACATTGCCGATCTAGGTGGTGTAATCATGGGGTTTGAAGCGTTTAAGAAAACAAAACAATTCAAGAACAAGGAATTAATAAGTGGATTAACTCCGCAAAAAAGATATTTCTTATCCTATGGTTATGCTTGGATGGTAAATGCAACTAAAGAAGCCTTGTCACAACAAGTGATGATGGATGTTCATTCACCAGCACAATTTAGAATAAACGGACCGCTATCTAATTATCCTGAATTTTACAAAGCATTTGACATAAAGGAAAACAGTAAAATGAAACAACCCGATAAATCAAGGGTTCAAATTTGGTAATAAAAAGGAGTGCGAAAGCACTCCTTTTTATTTTTAATAACTGCCATTCAGCAATGCACCACCAATGGGAGCTTTTGCTTCGATGCCTAATTTTTTCATCATTTCGTAGGTTGTACACACAGCAGCTGAAGTAACCGGAATTCCACATTCTGCCTGAATGATATCAATGGCTTCCAAAGAAGGCATTTGCACACATGCCGAAACAACCAATACATCAACGTCTGTCAAATCCAATTGTTTGTAAATTTCAATTAGATTCAAAGGGTTTTGAGCCGCTACTTCTAAGTTGTCCGGAATTTCTAAGGCAATGCTATCTTTAACTTTAATCCCTTGATGCTCGATATAATCGACTACTTTGTCTGTTAACGGTCGCATATAAGGCGTAATAATCGAAATTTGTTTCGCTCCCAACACATGTAAACCATTGATCAAGGCACCTGCCGAAGTGACAATAGGAGTAGGGAAGTCGTTGGCAACGGTTTCTTGGTGTAAATTCACTTCTGAAACACAATGATAACCGCGCCCCATGCTCATAATGGCTACCAAGCAAGCATATCCCATAACGTCAACATGCGCATCCGATAATTCTTGAGCACATTTCAAACTCATGGCATCCATGGCTTCCAATTCTTCTTTGGTTACTTTTTTCATGCGCATTCTACTGCTGTGAAACGTAAATCGTTCGGGTAAAATGGTTTCGCGTGATCGAAAAAGAGCGGGTATTTCCGTCTCCATCGTTACGTTGGAAGAAGGTACTATTTGTCCTATTCTATATTTTCTCATAGTTATTATATCTCTTTAACCGTATTCACAATCGTTCCAATACCTTCTACAGCGGCTTCTACCACATCTCCATTGTGCAACCATTCTTGAGGATCGCGACCTGCACCAACACCTGCTGGAGTTCCTGTTGCAATGATATCACCTGGTTCTAAAGTAAATACGATGCTCAAATCTTCAATCAAATCATTGATGTTGAACAACATGAATTTTGTGTTGGAATTTTGTTTTTCAACTCCATTTACTTTTAAAGTCAGATTCAAGTTGTGAGGGTTTTCAATTTCGTCCCTTGTAACCAAAACCGGTCCCATAGGAGCAAAAGTATCTTGACCTTTCGAAACAATCCATTGACCTTCTCGACGACAATCACGTGCAGAAACATCATTGATCACGGTGTAACCAAAAACATAATCCATTGCATCTTCTTTCGCTACATATTTTCCTTTTTTGGAAATTACAACAGCCAATTCACATTCCCAATCCAATTGTGACGTCAATTTTGTGTTTTTGATGATTTCGGTATTTGTAGCCGTTACCGTGGTTGGTGGTTTAGAAAAAATAATAGGTTTTGTCGGTAATTTACCTGTGGTATCTAATGTTCGAGCACTTTCTGCCACATGTTCGGTGTAGTTCAAACCAATGCCGACAATATTTTTACGTGGTTTCTCGATGGGTGCTAAGAAAGTAACTTCGTTCATTTCATAAGCAATTTCTTCAAAGAAATTTTCAGGAGTTTCTGCTATCATTTCTGTAATTTCAGCAATGATTTCAAATCCCATATCAATTAAGTCCAGCATATCGTTTGGAAGTGGAAAATTGGATATTTCACCAAAATCTTCCATATCGATCACTTGTTTGTTATGTATAAATCCCAAACGGGGTTCTGTGTCTTGTGTTTTGTAAGTAAGTAGTTTCATTTTTAATATTTAGTATGAAAAATTGCTACATAAATTAGAAGCAACCTTTTTATTGATTTTTGAATTTGCTATTATTATTGAACTTGTTGATGTCCATTATTTTCTGTTAGTTCTCTTCCTTGATACAATCCCAAACTTTCAATAACTGGTAAATCGTTGAATTGAAACAAGCAAGCGTCTTCGGTATCGGATGCGTTGTGGTGTTCGTGCCAAGCCCAACTCGGAATACAGAAAATATCTCTTTCTTTCCAATCAAATCGTTGTCCGTTGATGATAGAATATCCTTTTCCTTTGGCACATTGGTAAACAATTGAACCGGTATGTTTGTGTGCTTTTCCTTTGAAGCCAGCAGGTAATAATTGCATTGCAGCACCCATGGTTTGCATTACATGGCCACCCGTTAACGGATTCGAATATTGCATAAAAATACCATCAAACGGATTGACATCATTTACTTTTTGAACTTCTAATAAAGCAGGATATACATTTGTCCACGAATATTTGAATAGGGGCGAATACGGCTTGTCCCAATTTTTGTCAGCAGGTATCAATCCGGCGCAACCATACGTTATGGGTGAATAGTTAATCGGTTGTACCAATGCCTGCTTTCCGTCATAAACCGCATAATCATTGGCTTCCAAAGCATTAACCAACGGAATATCCAATCCATCTTGCCAGATACAAGTTTTTCCGCCTTCTTCTACGCCATGTTCGTGCCAAGTCGAATTAGGAGTGATGACAAAATCATTCACTTCCAACATGATTTTATTGCCATCAACCACGGTGTAGCCTTTTTCACCTTCCATGATAAAACGAAGGGCAGAAGCACGATGGCGGTGTGCAGAAGTACTTTCACCCGGACGTGTAACTTGAATTCCGGTGTATAACCAACCCACAGCTGCCGAAACATCTTTTCGTTTGTCGTTTACCAAATAAACCACACGTCTTCCAGCTTGTTCTGGCGTTACTAGTTCGGATGATTTTAAAACTAAATCGCGTAAATCAGCATATTTCCAAAGCATGGGTACAGAAGAGGAACGAGGTTCCCAAGGTTCAATATCATTGGCAACGGTCCAAAGTGCACCCGCACCAAGTGTTTCAAGCTCTTTATAATACGCAACCAATTCGGGTGAATCTTGCACCCTTGCGCGTCCAATTACGTCGTCTGAAAAGTTATTTTTTTCCATAATTAGTTGTTCCTATCTCTTATTAAAGTCTTCGTGATTATCAATAAATGTGATATTTCGTGTGGGAGCTGTGTTTACACGTAAATCGAAAATATCAAATCGGTTGTAATGTCCTAAAATATCATGCATTTGTTTTGGTTGGATGCATTTTTCTAAGTCAATATCAGCATATACAATGCCTTCATCATCAATTAGCGGTGTACCCATTACGGTACCATTCGGACCAATAAAGCCTGAGAATGCAGAGCTTTTTCTGTCCAATAATTCGTCTACATTGGGCACATCGGCACGTAACGCATCTTTGATTTCTTGAGAAACCGTAGAACACGAGACAATGGTAAATAATTTTCCTTCGAACGAATGCGCAGCTGCACGAATTTTGATTGCTTCCGCCATATCGTAATCGGGAGGAGCTACGGGTAATTAAATATAATTAGCAATGTGTATCAATTCACCTTGTGAAAGCAAGGTAAAACGAGCTAACGTATTCGTATTTTCGCCACAGGCTAAGGTTCCGATTGGTCCAATTTCTGTATCATATACTTTTAACGAAGAACCATCACCTGAAGTCCACGTGAGTTTTTCGGCCCAAGTTGGCACTAACTTTCGATGTTTACCGATGATCACACCTTTGTTATCGATGATTAAATTGGTGTTGTAAATTTCACCATAACTAGTGCCACGTTCGTTGATACCTATCACAACATGTAGGTCATTGTCTTTTGCAGCTTGACATAATTTCTTGATTTCTGGACCCGCAACATCCACCGAATTTTTATAGAGTTCCTCGTACCATTTACTCCCTTGAACAGGTGTCATGATCCAATTCCAATAGGGATATCCTGAAATAAATACTTCTGGGAAAGCAATAAGTTTAGCACCATTCGAATGGGCTTCTTTGATGAACGAAATAGCTTTGTCAACTGTTTTTTCTACATTAAGAAATACAGGTGAGGTTTGAACAGTGGCCGCTTTGAATTTTTTGAATTCCATAGTTTCTAATTACGAATTTAAAATTACAAATTATGAATGAATCGCTAATGCATCGAAACTCATAATTGGTAACTCATATTTTTTTTCTTCATTCCTTCAGTGAAAGAAGAGCTAGTATTTATTTTATTTGCACGTTGATTTGTATTCTTCGATTAATTTTACAAATGGACTGGATGCTTTCTCCAAATATATTTTATCAATACTAAAGAATTTCTCATTTTTATTTAAATCTGAATCATTAATCTGATCTATTTCTGATTCATATTCTAAATCAGAAGACATAAATCTACTGTATTCCCATTTATCGTTTACCAATATGTTGTCTAAAAACGCGGGGCAATCATTGAAAATATATTTCAAAACATTTCCTAAATAGGCGTCATTTAATTTTTCCTTAAAGATGTTTCTTTTATACCCATAAATTTGGAAAGCAATGTTATGCTCTTTATTACCAATATAAGTCAATGTACCTAAAAGTTTTTGTCTTTTAGTAATGTACTCGTCTTTCCGGGATTTATATTTAACAGTTTTGAGGTAGATATTTCGTTGGTATAAACTGATCACATCATCTTTAACCAAGGGCAACCAAGCTGTTCTAGAAGATTTAACAAGTGAATTGTTTTCATCTAAAACTTTGATATTCATCAAATCATACGTTTCTTCAAACTGATTTTCATAAAATATTTTTACACGTTTGAGCCCTTTTTGAGACATATTGATCACATTTGCTGAAAGCGAGGGTTTAAATTCAAAACTGTTGTCATCAAGATTGAAGGCTCTTTCAATGGAACTATCCACCATGTCTTCAAAATCATACGATCTATTCTCTACAAAAAAAGCAATGAAACCCGTAATAATTTTCCCATCTGTATAAGTTATCTCACATTTATTAAAAATTTTAGCGTGATCAAGATCATCCGCTTGAGCAAATGACGTTGAATAAGTCACCATTAAAAATAAGATTCGAAATAAATTATTTTTCATAATTGGTAATTCATAATTGGTACTTCAAAATTTTATTTTTCATTTCTTCAGTGAAAGGTTCGGCTTTGATGCCGCTACGTTCTTGATTAAACGCTACATTTACTAAGGTAACTTCGCCTTCTAATACGGTGCTCGCCGTTTCATTTACAAAAACAAAACCACAAACAATCGAAGAATTTTTTAATTCCTTTACCCAAAGTTTTTTGGTTAAAATTTCTCCCAATCGGGCAGCATTTTTAAATTGGACTTTTAAATCAACTGTAGGAATACCATTGGTTTCATGCATTTTTGAAAACGGTCGGTCTAAGGCTTCTTCAAACCAATCTTCAACCAAACAGTTTAGCATTTCTAAAAATCTTGGATAAAATACAATACCTGCATAATCTACATGTTGGAAACGTACTTTCTCTTGTTTGTTAAATGAACTCATTGTATTTATTTTAATTTAAATCGTTGAATTTTACCCGTCTCTGTTTTGGGTAAATTTTCCACAAAATTTATTACTCTTGGATATTTGTAGGGAGCCGCTACTTCCTTGAACCAATGCTGAATATGAATTTTCATTGCATCTGTAGCTTTAGTTATATCATGCAATACAATATGTGCACAAACCAACATGCCACGCTCATCATCGGGTAAGCCAACTACCGCACATTCCCATATATCTTCGTGGGTTAAAAGTACGGATTCTACTTCAATTGCTGCAATATTATAACCTGAAGATATTATCATATCATCGCCACGAGCTACAAAATGAAAATAACCTTCTTCATCTTGACGGAAAATATCACCCGTAATGTTCCATCCTCTTTCTACGTATTCGCGTTGTTTTTCTTCCCGATTTAAGTACTTACAGCCCGTAATTCCGCGAACTGCCAACCTTCCTGACTCGTTGCGAGGTAATTCGTTTCCTTCCTTGTCAATGATTTTGGCTTCGTATCCTGTGATGGCTTTTCCCGTTGCGCCGGGTTTCATGTTTTCTTCGTTGGAAGAAATAAAGATGTGCAACATTTCGGTAGCGCCAATACCATCAATAATTTTTAAACCTGTAGCATCGTACCAATCTTGCCAAACCTTCAACGGCAGCGTTTCGCCCGCCGAAACACATTTGCGCAAACTCAAAATATTGTATTCTTGAATCTTTGTTGTAATCACGCGCCATGCCGTTGGTGCCGTAAAACAGATCGTAATTTTATGATCTTGAATGGCTGTTAAGACTGCATCAGGACTCGGTTTTTCGATTAAAAATGTGGATGCACCAAAATACATCGGAAACAGTACCAAACCTCCCAAACCAAAGGTGAATCCAATGGGCGGACTTCCAGTAAAAATATCCGCCGGAGTGGGTTGGAGGGAGTAGTTGGGGAATGCTTCGCAAATATTTAAAATGTCTTTGTGGTAATGTGCCGTCATTTTAGGCAAACCTGTGGTTCCAGAAGTAAATCCAATCAACGCTACATCATCTGATTTGGAAGTATAATTGTCGAATGTTTTGGGTTTGGATGCCATTAAATTTTCTAAATCAGAATTTCTGTAAAAACAAGTATTCTTTAGAAAGGTAGCTTGAATCAAATGCATTTCTTCATCCAAATCCTGATCACAAAGGGCATGTGAAATTTCGGCACATTCAATAATTGTGTTCAATTCTTTGGAACGAAGCAAGGGCATAGTTGCTACTACAATTCCGCCCGCTTTTAAAACCGCAAACCAACAAGCAACCATCATGGGATTATTCGCCGAACGCAACAACACGCGATTTCCCGATTGCAAACCTAAATCATCTACTAAAACATGGGCAATTTGATTGGCTTTTTCGAATAAATCTTGATACGTCCACGTTTCTTCAAAGGTTCGAATGCAAATGCTGTTTCCACGACCTTCACGAATGTGGCTATCCAACAATCGATCAACGCAATTTAGCATATCAATTTCGTATTCACCCTTAAAATAATTGGGTTGTAAGTCGATGCTTGGTAATAAATTGTGAGCGAAATTATCTTTATAATGATTCATATTAAAATTCCAAATTATTTGAATGTATTGAGATTTGGTATTTGCTTTTTGATTTTTGTTATTTATAATTTATTACTTTTAGGTTTCAACGCTTTTTTCATTCCTTCTGCTTGTTTTCTTTCCGAGGCTTTTAACGGATACAAATGGGAAACGCCCATTTTATAAGGATTCGGAATGTCATTCGTTTGAAATTGTTCGTACGCTTGGGCATTTCGTACAAAATTTGCATCCAACAATAAAGGTCGGCCCAACGCCACTAAATCGGCTCTTACGTTCAAAATAATGGTATTGATTTGGTCAATGTCTTGGATGGATCCTGCGGTGATGGTTGGAATGTGTACGGTATTTCTCACCACATCTGAAAAGGGAGTTTGCCACATTCTACCCGTGATGGGTTTTTGATGCGCCACCGTGTTACCTGTTGAAACATTAATAATATCAGCCCCTGCTTTTTTAAATGCTTCAGAAATCACCAATACATCGTGCTCTGAGATCCCGTTTTCTGCCCAATCGGTGGCTGATATTCGAACTGAAATAGGCTTCTCATGAGGGAATACTTCACGGATGGCTGCAAAAACTTCTAACGGATATTTCATTCGGTTTTCAATTCCGCCACCAAATTCATCGGTACGAATATTAGTCAACGGTGATAAGAAAGAAGCCAATAAAAAGCCATGATGCGCTTGTAATTCGATCATGTCAAAACCTGCTTCTGTAGCATTTTTAGCTGCTTGTGTGAATTGATTTTTAACCAATTGCATATCTTCCAAAGTCATTTCTTTTGGACAATCAGAATTTTCATTAAAAGGAATAGCAGAAGCTGAAAGCAACTCCCATTTGTTACCTTGAAATTGTTCCTCCCAAGGAATTTTGAAACAGCCTTTTCTTCCTGAATGCCCCAATTGAATTCCTATTTTTGTTGGGGTATATTGGTGAATAAAATCAGTAATTCGCTTCCAAGCATTTACTTGGCTTTCGCTATAAATACCTGCGCATCCTTGGGTGATTCTTCCCGTTTCTGATACAGCGGTCATTTCGGTCAAAATCAATCCAACACCACCCACAGCTCTCGAAGTGTAATGCTGAAAATGCCAATCGTTCACCAATCCGTTTTCGGCCACATATTGTCCCATGGATGCCATTACGATTCGGTTTTGCAGTTCTAAATTTCTCAACCTAAAACTTGAAAAAGCTGCCGATTGATTTTTGCTATTGACATTGCAATTGTCATTGAACTCTTCCAACACTTTATCTGTAAACGATGCATCTCTTAAACGTAGATTTTCATACGTTACTTTTTTAGAGCGCGTCATGCATCCAAATGCAAATTGTTGAAACGAATGTTGCATGTGACGATCCATGTTTTCAAACCAATCCAAAGAAACAATGGCAGCATACTGGATCATTTCTACTGTATTTCTTCTGGTTTTTTCGTATTGTTCAAATGCAGCTTGCACATTGGTTGGATGCGCAATCACTGCATCGGATAAACCAATTGCAGAATCCATTGCTAATTTGGTACCCGAGCCAATAGAGTAGTGGGCTGTAGCTTTGGCATCACCTAATAATACAATATTGTTGTGGCACCATTTTTCATTCGTTACATGGGGAAACTGACGCCAATGTGATTTGTTTGAAATCAATGCATGACCATCTAATTCTTCAGCAAAAATTTCTTTAATTTTTGCCATGGTGTCGGCTTCATTAGTTACTTCAAAACCGTGTTTTTGCCAAGTTTCATCGCTGCACTCAAATATCCACGTACTCATTCCTTCCTCATATTGATAGGAATGCGCTACAATGGTTCCGTGTGGCGTACTTCTAAAGAAATATGTAAAGGCATCTAACGGTTTTGTAGAACCTAGCCAAACAAATCGGTTCTTTTTTAACTCAATTTTGGTTCCGAATTCCTTTTGATAGGTAGTTCGAATGGCACTCCCAATTCCATCAGAGGCAATAATAAAATCAGAGTCGGAAAATTGCGATAAATCCTCTACATTTTGTTCGAAATGCAAATTGACGCCTTCTTCCAGGCAGCGTTGTTGTAGTAATTGTAACAACGTTTTTCGGGAACAACCGCAAAAACCATTTCCGGCAATACTCACTTCTTCACTATCACGAGCCACGATAATGTCGTCCCAGTAAGCAAACTTGCTTCGAATCAATTCATAGGATTGCATGTCGCGTTTTAGGAATTCACCCAAAGTTTCATCAGAAAACACAACCCCAAAACCAAAACTATCGTCGGGTCTGTTGCGTTCGTAAATATCAATTTGGCAATGTGGCATTGCTTTTTTGGTTAATATCGAAAAGTAAAGTCCGCCCGGACCGCCACCTATGATTGTTATTTTCATATTTTATGGGTAATTAACAAGGGGTAATTGACAATTGATTTATCTTTTAATTGAGAATATTTCTCCTAATTTGCTGTAATTGGATCCTGCTAGCCGTGCAACAGGTTTGTATTTTTCTAAATTTATTTTATGATTTTCCATTAAAATGGAATCGTCGATATGCATAGCAATAATTTTTCCGATGATGATACAAGCTCCACCATTTTGATGGTTCTCAATAAAATAATGATGTACCATCTCGCATTCAAATTGCACCAAACTCTCTTTTACGCGTTTGGGTTTGATGTAGATAGCATCTATTGGAGTCACGTTTGCCAATTCAAACTCGTTAACATCCGCTGCAACAG
>JACCDN011235988.1_pt1 | contig 11442 bp, 14 predicted proteins | sample 7441691 | NCBI WGS metagenome assembly JACCDN01 (sample SAMN15323439, study PRJNA562643) | freshwater metagenome | isolation source: river surface water | place: USA:Blue River Watershed | collected 2017-08-16
AAGCCTTGATTCTCATGGTCTCGAGCGAGCACCGCACCGGAAAGCGTAGCATGCATACGGTGACGGAGCGGAGCGCAGAACGAGGTCATGAGAATCAAGGGTTAGTAGAAATTGCGGATGATTCTAAAGACGGATCTGGGTTTAAAGCGCGCCAAATAGCCCGAATTCTTTTAGACACTGTTGTTATACTTATTTTATTAATTTTATAATGTCTGATCACAAGCTTCAGCCGGTTCGCGGCACCAAAGATCTTTTTGGTGATGAGATAAAAACCTTTAATCACATTGTTAATATCGCTAGAAAAAGAGGTGAGTTTTCTGGCTTTGAAGAATTGCAAACTCCAATTTTTGAATTTAGCGAAGTTTTTGAGCGTAATCTCGGCGAAACTTCCGACATTGTTTCTAAAGAAGTTTATAAATTTCCAGATCGCGGCGACAACATGTTGACTTTGCGCCCTGAATTCACCGCTGGTGTTGTTCGTGCCTTTGTTTCAAATGGTGAATTGCAACAAGTTTTACCAAAAAAATTCTTTTCTTACGGTCAGATTTTTCGTTATGATCGCCCACAAAAAGGTCGTCAGCGTCAATTTAACCAAATTAATTTTGAAGTTTTTGGCGAAGATAATTTTTATTGCGACGTTGAATCAATTCTGCTTGCAGCTTCTATTCTAAAGGATTTGGGAGTTTTAGATAAAACAGTTTTAGAAATAAACTCTTTGGGATGTCCACAAACTAAAGCCAAATATGAAGAAGCTTTAACGGCATATTTCACAAAATTTAAAAATGATTTATCGCCCGATTCACAAGTTCGGCTCGAGAAAAATCCTTTGAGAATACTTGATTCAAAAGATCCTCAAGACATTGAATTACTTGCTGAGGCACCAGAAATTTCTAAGTTTTTTTCCGACGAAGCTAAAGAAAGATTTGATTCAGTGTTAAAGATGCTGACAAAATTCAATGTGAAATATCGCGTTAATCAACGTTTGGTGCGCGGGTTGGATTATTACACCTCAACAGTTTTTGAATTTGTGATGAATCACGAAGGAGCGCAAAACACAGTTCTTGCGGGCGGTCGTTATGACGGTTTAGTTGAAAAAATGAGTGGCAAAAATATCCCAGCTTTTGGTTTTGCTGCGGGCGTTGAGCGTTTGATGATTTTAGCAAAATTAGAATTGCCAAAAACTCGTCCAATTGCAGTTAATTATGTTTCTGAAAAAGAAAAATCCTACGCTTTCGAATTGGCGCAAAAGCTTAGAAATGCTGGTTTAAATGTTGAATTTGTTTTGGACGGAAATTTTAAAAAACAAATGAAGCGCGCTTCGCAAAATAATTCTCGTTTTGTGGTAATTGTTGGTGAAAGCGAAATGCAAAATGGTGAAGTTTCAGTGAAGGATTTTGACAATGCAACTGAGCAAAAAGTGAAGCAAGAATTGCTGTTTCATTACCTTGAGGGTAAATTCTAAAAATGATTAAGCAGCTTTTTCAATTTAAAAATTTTGAAAAAAACTTTCGCTTTTTTGTGCCATTTTCTCTGGCGTGTTTTTTGTCTTTTTTAGCTTTTGCAATTCCGGCAATTCTTAATTCTCCCATCGATTATCAGCAAGGAAATGCTGTAAAAATAATGTATGTACATGTTCCGGCGGCTTGGATGGCGCTTTTGGTTTACACATTAATGGCAATTTTCAACCTTTCGGGCTTTGTGTGGAAAAATCCGTTTTTTTATTTAATCGCCAAATCAATAGCGGCAATTGGTTGTGTATTTACTTTAATCACTCTTGTGACGGGCAGTATCTGGGGGAAACCAATTTGGGGAACTTGGTGGGTTTGGGACGCGCGCCTAACTTCAATGTTAATTTTATTTTTCCTTTATCTTGGTTACATAATTTTACTCGATTCTTTTGATGACCGCGAGAAGGGTGAAAAAATCGCGGCGATCATCTCAATTGTTGGTTTTATTAATGTTCCAATCATAAAATTTTCAGTTGAATATTGGAATTCTCTGCACCAACCAGCCAGCATTTTGCGCTCTGGTGGCGTGGCAATTGACCCTGCAATGCTAAAGCCATTGCTTTTGATGTTTGGAGTTTATTTTTCTTATTTCGTATTTTTATCTCTTCTTCGTGTAAAAACCGAATTACTCAAAAAGAAATCTCAAAGAAATTAATTTATGACTTACGTTGTGACCGACAATTGTGTAAAATGTAAATACACTGACTGTGTTTCGGTTTGTCCTGTCGATTGTTTTTATGAAGGCGAAAACATGTTGGTGATTGATCCAGAAGCTTGTATTGATTGCGGCGTTTGTGTTCCAGAATGTCCAGCTGAGGCGATTTTTCCTGAAACTCCAGAGCTTATTGAGTGGGTGGAAATCAATCGTAAATACACTAAAGAATGGCCAGTGATTACAAAACGCAAAGATGCGCCAGCTGATGCTAAAGATTTTGATGGAATGAAAGATAAATTTAAAAAATTTTTCGATCCGCGTCCAGCAAAGCAGGAGAATAAATAATGAATCTTGCAAAAAACAGAGAAGCAATTCGCAACTTGCCAAAACCAAAAGCTGTAATTTTTGATTGGGACAACACCTTGGTTGACACTTGGCCACTGATTCAAGATGCCATTGACAAAACAATGGTAGCAATGGGTTTGGAGCCTTGGGGATTGGAAAAAGTGCGCGACAATGTTCATAAATCAATGCGCGAATCTTTTCCAGAAATTTTTGGTAAAGATTGGCAAAAGGCGGGCGAAATTTACAAAAATGCTTACCGCTCAACTCATTTAGAAAAAATTCAACTTTTACCCAATTCTTTAGAGCTAATTAATCAGCTCAAAAAGAGCAGAATTTTGCAATTTGTGGTTAGTAATAAAATAGGGGTCACTTTGCGCAAAGAGGTAATAAAAATTGGCGTTGAAAAAGAGTTTTTTTCTTTGGTTGGGGCTGGAGATGCATCTTTTGACAAGCCTAGCAAAGACCCAATTGATTTGGCTTTGATGGGATCTGGCCTGAATCCGCAAAAAGATGAAATTTGGCTTGTTGGAGACACAATTGCTGACGTTGAATGTGCTTATAATTCTGGCTGTAGAGCAATAGTTTTTGGTGATGAAGAAGGCAGAGTTTCAAAAACTATTTCACCAGAAATAATGGAAAAAGGCTTTAAAGAAAGTGGAGTTTTACCGTTTTATTTTGATCACGCAGAATTAGCTAAATTAATTTTAGCTTAATCATCTCGGCTTTAATTTTTGCTTTTGCTGCGTCAGAAGGAGTGACTAGAGGCAGACGTGTTTCTGGGCTGCAAAGACCCATTAAGCTAGCAGCATATTTTACTGGAATTGGATTGGTTTCGCAAAACATTACGTCGTGCAAAGCGGTGAGCTGATCCTGAATTTTTAAGGCAGTTTTGTAGTCACCTTTTTCTGTCGCTTTTTGTAGGTTGCTAACAAGTTTTGGTGCGATGTTAGAGGTGACGGAAATAACCCCATTTCCACCCATTGCATTATATCCAACTGCAGTCACGTCTTCACCAGAAAGAAAAGAGAATTTTTTTGTAATTGCTAAACGCATTGTGGCAACTCGCGCTAAATCGCCAGTTGCATCTTTAATGCCAACGACATTTTTTAGCTCAGAAAGGCGAGCCAGATTTTGATCAGAAATGTTAATTACAGAGCGCCCTGGAACGTTGTAAATATAAAGAGGAATGCCGCATTTATCTAAAGCTTTGTAATGCTGATAAATTCCTTCAGCGGTTGGTTTGTTGTAATAAGGGGCAACTATTAAACAAGAATCTGCACCAACTTTTTTAGCGTGTTTAGTCATTTCAACTGCTTCATCAGTTGAATTAGAGCCAGTTCCTGCCATGATTTTTACGCGACCATTGGCAATTTTAACGCACAGCTCAATTACTAAATTATGTTCTTTGTGTGATAGGGTTGGAGACTCGCCAGTTGTGCCGCAAGGAACTATTCCTGAAACGCCATTTTTAATCTGAAACTCTACTAGTTTTTCTAAAGATTTTTCGTCGATTTTATTATTTTTAAACGGCGTGACTAATGCGGTATAAGTTTCGGCGATCATAGGATATTTTGAATTGATTTTTGTTGCGTAGGGTGGATATTTTCTAAATCGAGATTTCAACAACATATTCCTTAAATTCAATTAACAAATGGATTCTTCTCAAACTCTAACGCAGGCAGTGCAAATCGTTGCAACTCCAGAGATAATTTCTGCGCAATATTTTCCAGTTTTGCTTTTTCTAATTGTGGCAATTGGCTTGTCTTGCGCAATTTTAGTGATTCCTTTTTTACTAAATAAAAGAACCAACGATTCAGAAAAATTATCACAATATGAGTGTGGGTTTGAAGGCGAGGGCAGAGTTCGTAACGAGTTTGACGTTCAGTTTTATTTGGTTGCGATTCTGTTTATTATTTTTGATTTAGAGGTTGCTTTCCTTTTTCCTTGGGCGGTTTCTTTGGGAAAAATCGGTGTATTTGGTTTTTGGTCAATGATGTCTTTCTTAACACTTCTTACCATCGGTTTCATTTACGAATGGAAACGCGGTGCGCTTGAGTGGAAATAGGACAGCTTTACTGTCGTAAAAAATAAATTTTAAAAAATGCTTAGTTCAAATTTTAGCCCTCTAAATCAAGACGCGATTTTAAATCAGACTGCTGAAGACATTAACAATCGCGGTTTTGTGACGGCGAAAATTGACGAATTAGTTAATTGGGCGCGCACAGGTTCTTTGTGGCCAATGACTTTTGGTCTTGCTTGTTGTGCGGTTGAAATGATGCAGGCTGCAGCGAGCCGTTACGATCTTGATCGCTTTGGTTTAATTTTTCGTCCAAGTCCGCGTCAGTCTGATGTGATGATTGTTGCGGGAACTTTAACCAATAAAATGGCTCCAGCACTGCGTAAAGTTTACGATCAGATGGCTGAACCGCGTTACGTAATTTCAATGGGAAGTTGTGCAAATGGTGGCGGTTATTACCACTATTCTTATTCCGTGGTTAGAGGTTGTGACCGTATTGTTCCGGTTGATGTTTATGTTCCGGGATGCCCTCCAACAGCTGAGGCTTTGCTTTACGGAGTTTTGTTGCTGCAAAGAAAAATCAAAAGAACTGGAAGATTTAAAAGATAAATATTTAGCACATGAAAAACCTTCAAGACCAAGCTACCTACATCAAAGAGAATTTTTCTGGCATCACAATTGCTGAGCCGATTTCTTACGATAATTTAATAATTTACGTTGAGCCAAAAAAAATCACCGAGTTTTTAACTTTTTTGCGCGACGATAAAAACCTTTCTTTTAAAACTTTGCTCGATGTTTTTGGGGCAGATCTTTTGGGAATTAGAGAGCCGCGTTTTGAGGTGATTTACAATCTGTTGAGCTACAAATTAAACAATCGCATTACTGTTAAAGTTGCTTTAAATGAAGGTGAAGAAGTCTTGACTGCGGTTCCAGTTTTTAGTGCGGCTGGATGGTTTGAGCGTGAAGCTTTCGACATGTATGGAATTGTATTTATAGGGCACCCTGATTTGCGCCGAATTTTAACCGATTATGGTTTTGAAGGTCATCCTTTGCGCAAAGATTTTCCGCTTACCGGCTACAAAGAAGTGCGTTATTGCGAAGAGCAGAAAAAAGTTATTTACGAACCAGTAAAATTAATGCAGGAATTCCGTAATTTTGATTTTGAAATGCCTTGGGAAGGCACTCAATATGCGGTTTCTAAAGATAAAAACAACTAACTCAGTTTTTTATGAACGGTATTTTTAGCAGAGTTGAAGCCTCTTTTAAAGCGGCAATGAGAGGTGAAGAGTCTACAACCGTTCTAATAAAAAAATGGGGAATTCCCGCTTTTTTAATAAGCTTCTTTGTTGTTGATGAGTTAGTGATGTATTTCGATCAGAAAGTTTTTGATGTTTCTCTTTCAGCTTTGACGACGCTGTATTTTATTTGGCACATTTATGTTCTAAAAAAATGTTCGCCAAAAAAACCAAAATTAACAAAAGAAGAAAAAGCTATTCTTAAGCGTCAGGCACGCAAAGATCTCGGCAAAAAGATTCTGCGCAAATTATTGTTGCAAGAGCCAATTTCTGAGTGGAATCCGGTTAAGGTTACGATAATTTTAGATGTGTTGTTCATTACCCAGTTCTTGGGTTATATTTTTGGGTAAGTAGACACTGTTAGCTAATTATTTTTTGATGATAAAATTTGCTCGAACTTCTTGAGAGATTTTTGTAAGAGTTTTTAATCGGGTTCATTTCTCTAAGTGGTTGATTTTACTGCTCAAAAGTTAATTTTCCGCCCCGGGGCGGAAAATTCAAAAAAGCCTAAGTTTTCTCCAAAAAGACAAAGCTAATTTATCCATTTTCAGAAAGAAAATATCCTGCTAAATAAAGCGAGCCGCAAACTAAAACCATTGATGGTTTTTTCTGATTTTTTTGAAGCGCGGCTTTTTTTAAAGCCTCTTCCAAACTTTTTGCAGCTTGAGTTGGTATTAAAAGTTTTTCAGAAATTTCTTGAATGTTTTTCGCCTGTCTAGATTTGCTTTCGTCGGGTATTTCAATGGCAATTAACTCATCAATTTTTGGTGCGAGTTTTTTTAAAAAACCAACGCAATCTTTATCTTCAAGCATTGAAAAAATCAGAATTATTTTTGTAGATTGTTGAGCTTTGATGAATTCAAGAATTGTTGAAGCGCCTTGAATATTATGGCTTCCATCTAGGTAAAGTTCAAAATTTTCTGGTAGAATTTTAAAGAATTTTCCGGAGGTAATTTTTTGCAAACGCGCTGGCCAAAAAGTTTTTTGTATTGCGTTTTTTAAATGATTTTCGGTGACGTTGAATTTTTTCTGAGAAAGTGCTGCAGCAATTGCAAGAGAAGCGTTTTCAATTTGATGTTTTCCGGTAAGTGAAGGCAACGGCAAGGCGATTTTTTTGCCAAATCCTTCAAATAAGAATCCATTTTTTGTTGCTTTTGTTTTCCAATCGCGACCAAAAATTTGGATTTTTGAATCAAGGTTAAAAGCTTGATTTTCAATGGTTTTTAGGGCGAATAATTTTTGCTTTCCAACAAAAACAGGGCAGTTTTTTTTGATGATTCCCGCTTTTTCAAAAGCAATTTTCCCCAAAGTATTTCCTAAAAAATCTGTGTGATCGAAAGCAATTGGCGTGATTATTGAACATAAAACTTCTGGCACAACGTTGGTAGCATCAAGCCTGCCGCCCATTCCAACTTCAAGCAAGAGTAAATCTGCTTTTACACGACTAAAAGCCAAAAATGCAGCGACGGTAACTCCTTCAAAAAAAGTGACTTCAATTTTTGGGTGAATTTCAGCAGCAGTTTTGCATTCATTTAAAATTTCATTCAAAAATTCATCAGAAATTTCAACTCCAGCCAAAGTAATTCTTTCGTTAAAATTAACTAAATGCGGCGAAGTGTAAGTGTGAATTTTTAAACCAGATTCCGCAAAAATACTGCGTAAAAAAGACAGAGTAGAGCCTTTTCCATTAGTGCCTGCAATATGAATTGTTGGAGGAAGTTTTAGGTGTGGATTGTCTAATCTTTCAAGAAGTTGATAAGCTCGAGACAGCCCCAAATTAATGTTACGATAACCTGAAGGACTTGGCCAAAATGGAAATTTCATTTTAAGGGCGCTTCTTTAAGAAAATTTGGTAAGTGCGGTGAAAATGGTAATTAAACTCGGCGCCGAGAATGAAAATTAAACTGATTAAATAGAAGAACATTAATGAAATCATCATGCCGGCGAGCGATCCGTAAACAAGATTAAATTGGTGAAAATTGTTTAAATAAATTGAAAAAAGTTTTTCAACAGAAAGCCACAAAGCCACGGTTAATATTGATCCTGGAACTGTTTGGGTAATTTTTTGTTTAGCATTTGGAAGTGCAAAATAAAGCAGTGATGTGGTGCAGGTTAGTAAGATAAAAATTGCAAAGTGACGTATGTACAGAAAATCAAAATCAACGTAAAATTTAAAGATAGATTCTGTATTTATTCCCTCAAAAAAAGATGGAATAACAACAAAAACAAAAATTCCAACAATGATGGCAAAGACGATTACGAAGAATTCAGCAATACTAATGAGTCTTCGTAGAATGTATGGTGGCGGAAAAGCAACGCGATAGGCGCGATTTAAAATTGTGCGACATCCTTCAACCGAAGAAGATGCTGTCCAAATAACCCCAAGAATGGCAATTGTTAAAAAACTTTGCGGTGGCGCGGAGGTAATTTCTTCGATGCGCGGATTTAAAGCTTCCGACATTTCTTCTGGGGCGGCTGAGATAATTAAATGCACAAATTGAGCGCCAATTTCTGATGCGCCAAAAAAACCGATTATTGAAATAAGTAAAATTAAAAATGGAAAAAGTGACAGCAAGCTTAGAAAAGCTAAATATCCAGCGTGCTCTATGCCATCTTGCCTGATTGTATCTACAATCGAAAGTCGAAGAATTTTAATAGGAAGAACTAAATATTTGCGAAAGTGATATTCGGGTTTCGAGCGTTTATTTTGAGGCATTTATTAAAGATCCTTTTTAAAGAAAAAGCCGTCCAAAATAAATTTTTCACGCGAGAAAATTCTTTGAGATTCAAGTCTTTTTGTTTCCAAATTGCCGATAATATTTTGGCAGCCAAAAGTGACAGCCTGCCATTCAACCCAGCGCATGAGCATTTTGCCAACGCCGATGCCGCGTTTTTTGCGATCAATCATGAAATCTTCAATTTCAATTGCTTTGCCGTAATGCAGTTTTCTGATAACTCTAACGCCAACAACGCCAATGCATCGACCATTTTCAACGTTAGGATCTTCAAAAACTCCCGCCATTTTGTAGCCGCGTTGCATCATGTTTAAAATGTCTTCGATGTAGGTGTCTTTGTTTAAATTTTCGTAAATTTGCGCTAAGACCTCGAAGCTTTGAGAAATTTCTTCGCGAGATTGAAGTTCTTTTATTTGCATTTTATTTTTTATCTTTTGATATTGCTTGTAGAGTCGCTTGTGGCAAGCTTTTAAGCGGTTTGAAGAAAATCCAAAAAATATCTTTATTCATCAATCTCAAATTTCAAATGAAAACTCCAAAAACGGAAAAAAAATCTCCTGAAAAAAGCAAAATTAAAAAAGTTGTTTTGGCTTATTCGGGTGGTCTTGACACCTCAGTAATTTTAAAATGGCTGCAAGAAAATTACGGCTGCGAAGTGATCACTTTCACTGCTGATTTAGGGCAGGGCGAAGAGCTTGAACCTGCTCGCGCCAAGGCAAAAAAAATGGGTGTGAAGCAAATTTTTATTGAAGATCTGCGCGAAGAATTTGTGCGCGATTACGTGTTTCCAATGTTTCGCGCTAACACTTTGTATGAAGGTGTTTACTTGCTTGGCACTTCAATTGCGCGTCCATTGATTGCGAAAAAACAAATCGAAATCGCCAAAAAATTAGGCGCTGACGCAGTGTGCCACGGCGCTACTGGCAAGGGAAATGACCAAGTTCGTTTTGAACTTTCTTACTACGCCAACAAGCCCGACATCAAAATTATCGCGCCTTGGAGAGAGTGGGATTTAAACTCACGCACCAAGTTGATTGCCTACGCCGACAAGCACGGCATTCCTGTTTCTAAAGACAAACGCGGCGAATCGCCTTATTCGGTTGATGCGAATTTGTTGCACACTTCAAGTGAAGGAAAAGTTTTGGAAGACCCGTCGCAAGCGGCTCCAGAATATGTTTATCAAAGAACTGTAAGCCCAGAAAAAGCGCCAGATAAGGCGACGCTAATTGACATCGAATTCAAAAAAGGTGACCCGATTGCCATCAACGGCAAAAAAATGTCGCCTGCTGAAATTTTAACAAAACTCAACGAACTAGGCGGCAAAAACGGAATTGGCAGATTGGATTTAGTTGAAAACCGATTCGTTGGCATGAAATCACGCGGCGTTTACGAAACACCAGGTGGCACGATTTTGTTGGTTGCCCACCGCGCAATTGAGTCAATCACTTTGGATCGCGAAGCAGCGCATTTGAAAGACGAGTTAATGCCGAAATATGCGAGCTTGATTTACAACGGATTTTGGTTTTCACCTGAGCGCGAAATGCTGCAAGCCTTGATCGACAAGAGCCAAGAAAATGTTGAAGGTTCTGTGACGCTAAAACTTTACAAAGGCAGCGCGACTGTAGTTTCAAGAAAATCCGTAAAAAGCCTGTACTCTGAAGCCCACGTCACTTTTGAGGAAGACGCAGTTTACGACCAAAAAGACGCGGCAGGCTTCATCAAACTAAATGCGTTACGTTTGCGAATCGGCGCAAGAGCCAACGCAAAAACCAGCACCAAAGGCAAAAAATAATCCTCGATCAAAAGCCCTCTTTTTAAAAAGAGGGTGGTCGAACGAAGTGAGACCGGGTGATTAATGCGCAGCTCTCAGAAAAAAAACCAAATCTCGCGCAAAAATCACCCGTCTCAATCGCTAAGGCGATTGATCCACCCTCTTTTTCAAAGAGGGCTTAGGCAGAAATGCCAGCTGCAGGGCGGGGTTTATAACTCCGTCCTTCCGTTCAGACAAAAAATTAAATCATGGTTAAAAACTCAGAAATTACGAAGTGGATTAGTATTGCTGACAGGGATTACATTGCTGCGCGCTTCTTGATTTTGAATGATCTTGTTGTTCAGGGTGCATTTTTATCGAATACTGCGATTGAAAAATATTTAAAGGCTATTTGTGTTGCTAAGGATATCAGTTTTAAAGAGATTCGACACGACACTCCAAAACTTTATGATAAAGTTTCTAAAGCGATCTCAAGAGATCTGGAAATAAATCAGAAATACCTAGATCTCATTTATAAATGTTACGAAGGAAGATATTTTGATAAATTGAAGCCGGGCAAAAATATAGCTTTCTCGGCTATAAAAATGTTGGTTGAGTTGGATTATTCTGTTTTCCAGCTTAGGGGTGGTTTTGATTTGAAAAAAGATTTGCTTCTATAGGCTAGCAAAAAATCCAATGATGTAAAATTAACAAATAATAACTGCTATTTTGGCTTGTCAGATAGGAGATCTTTGTTGGGTAAAAAAAGTCGCGCTTATGAATTAAGAGTTTTGGATTCGGGAGACATTCTTGAATGTTATTATGAAATTGACGATGTTGATACAAAAGATTTTGACTCGATTGGTCTTAATTTTAACCAAGCCACAATCTAGCGCAGGAAGGTCTTTGTAAGCCTGTCCTCACGCTTAGTTCAAACTTAAACAAGAAATGAACTTGTGAACCGGCTTACAAACCCAGCCCAGCAGCAGGATCAAAAGCCCTCTTTGAAAAAGAGGGTGGTCGAACGAAGTGAGACCGGGTGATTGATGCGCAGCTCTCTCAGAAAAAAAAACCAAATCTCGTGCAAAAATCACCCGTCTCAATCGCTAAAGCGATTGATCCACCCTCTTTTTCAAA
>JACCDN010971486.1_pt1 | contig 11438 bp, 6 predicted proteins | sample 7441691 | NCBI WGS metagenome assembly JACCDN01 (sample SAMN15323439, study PRJNA562643) | freshwater metagenome | isolation source: river surface water | place: USA:Blue River Watershed | collected 2017-08-16
CTTTAGATAATTAAGATGACTGTGACTCACTATGCAACTCCTTGTAAAACTTAGCGAACAAAAAATAGATTATATATCTTGTTCACTAATTGTACGAATGTTGCATTTGAAAATTGAATCTAGAAGCCTTCCCTTATACTCGAAAACTTGTATACTACTTCTGGTTAACGGCGTCTTTTAATTTTTGACCAGCCTTGAAGCTTATTGCATTGCTTGCTGGAATGTCTATAACTTTACCTGTTGCTGGATTGCGGCCTTTGCGAGCTGCGCGTTTTTTTACAGAGAAGCTTGCAAATCCTGGCAATGCAATTGAGTCACCTTTCGCCAATAATTCCGTCAATAAATCAAGTACCGCATGCAATGCAACTTCCGCATCTTTTTTGGTGAGGCTTGCTTTGTTACTTATTAAACCAATAAGCTCTTTTTTATTCATTTTTCAATCCTTATTGTTTTTATTGGATTTGAGTATATCGCCTTTAGATAGCGCGGTAAATCACCGAGTTTTATCAATCAGTTCTTTGTTGACAAATAAAAACAATTCTTTGTATTTTATTTGTAATCTCAAATCTAGGTTGAGTGATTAGAACCAGCCATGATTCGTGTGTGTTGCCTATTGTTATTTTTGGAATAATGGATGTAAAATGCAAACCACTTTTAAAATGAGTTGATATAAACTAGTTTTGTTATCAGCAACCTAATTTACATTAAACTCATTTTCTTGTGTATTGAGGGGCTATAAAAAAGCATGATGTCAGAAATATTAAATTTAAGATCATTAATCAAGTATGCATCCGATACTTATGGAGAAAAAACTTATCTTTTTTCAGAAAATAATTTATTTGAAAATATTACCTTCGATTCATTAGAAAAATTTACAGTTAGATTCAATTCATATTGTGAAAACAACCATATAAGTATTGGTGAAAAAATAGCCATAATGCTGCCAAATAGTCCTCTGTTTGTATTGTTATTGATTTCGACAATCGCTACTGGAAGAATTCTAATTCCGATTAATCCTAAATTTGGAGACATAGAATTATCACATGTAATTAATCTAACCAAACCAAAATTAATTATCCATAATAAAAAAGCGTATGATAAATTAAAAAATTTTCAATGCGATAAGAAAATCATTGATTCTGACAAAGACTTCTTCAAAGAAATTAATAAATTAGACAACAACCCATCTTACTCTCATGCCCACATTAATAATAACGACACTGCAGAAATTGTTTTCACCTCAGGTTCGACCGGTACTCCCAAAGGAGTAGTGATTACTCAAGGAAACCTCATTGCGAATATACTTGGAATAAGCGAACGTCTAAATCCAAGTATGCACGATATTTTTCTTACACTAACCCCGTTGTATCACAATAGCGGTCAATTTTTCTCCACATTTGTCCCCTTGGTTTCAGGAAGCTCTTGTACAATTGTAAAACCGGAACTCGCTTTAGCCAATTTTTGGCATTACATTGAAAAATATAAAATTAATTGGACCTTAACCATGCCAACGCATATTAATTTTTTATTACAACAAAACAAAGAAATAACTAACTGCTCTCTAAAAGGAATAGTAGTTGGTGGCGCACCATTAAGTGTGGCAGCTCAGAAACAATTTGAAAAGAAATTTAATGTTAACATCCTTAAAACCTATGGATTAACAGAAACTTGTTCTTTCTCAACCTGCGATTTCCCTAACAAAAATCAACAGGCATTGGGCGCGTCGGGCAAACCATTATCAACGAATATGATAAAAATAGTCAAATCAAAAAAATTTATTGACGAACCCTTTGTTACCGGAGAAATTTGGATTAAAGGTAGTAATGTAGTTCAGAGCTACTTAGACAACAAAAAAGAAACTACTAAGAAATTCATAAATGGTTGGTTAGCCACTGGCGACCTTGGGTATATAGATAAAGAACACAATGTTTATGTTATTGATAGAATTGACAATATGATTATTGTTAATGGCGAAAATGTTTATCCTTCTGAAATAGAAAACTTACTCTCTCTATTAAATGGAATAAAACAAGGTGTAGTTACAAGTATCCCTAATGAAATTATGGGAAATGAGCTCGTTCTTATATACGAAGGTTTAGAGTTTAATACATTACTTGTTAATGAATGGATAGCAGTATTACAGAAAAAAATAGCCTCTTATAAAATTCCAATGCGCTATGTCAACGTTACGGAATTTGGATTAAACACGATACCCAAATCAGAAAACGGAAAAATTCTTAGAGAAAAAATAAAAAAACTAGCACATACTTATTTGATTAAAGAGGTTCAAGAATCGAATTAAGCCGAATCTCTGACCGGGTTAATTCAGCAATACAGTAGTCTATTGCACTGTTTGCTATGATAACATTAGGATCAATCAAAACTTGTTGATGGTAATCACATTGACCAATAGCTAATGGCAACTCAGTACAACCTAATATTGTATGGTGTACATCCTTATATCTGATATTATTTAATGCTTCAATAATAAGATCTTTAGGTGTATTATTAATATCGATAAATTTTTCATTTAATCCAGAGTTTCTATATATCAGGTTTAGTAATTTAATTTGATCGCCCTCGACCATATTGCAATCTGGATTCATTTTAAAGCCGGCTTTAATTGCATAAATAGCTTGATGAGCTTTATTTAAGTAATCTTCGTCACCAGAAATCACTTCCAAATTATATTCAGCGAATACTCTAGAGTAAATTTTAGATTTATGTGCTCCTAATGTAGAAATAACACCTATTTTTTTTACACCAGAATAAGTGTGTAAACAATACTTTGCTGTCTCTTCGATCATATTAAGAACTTTTATCGAAATGAAATTTTGGATATCATTTAAAAAAGCATGCGCTGTATTACATGCAATAATTAAAACATTTGCCCCCATGTGTTCCAGCTGTAATGCCCTTTTAATATATATATCCAAAATATTTCTATCATTTTCGTTTATTGCGGTACTTCTGTCAGGTATTTGGCAATCATTATTAACAATAACTCCAAAATGCTCTTGATCTCTTGTTATGTGAAGTCTTTGTTTTATAAATTTTGATATTTTAAACTGTATATCAATAGCTGCATCAGGGCCGGCACCACCCAAAATACCAATAACTGGCCATTTTCTAGAAACCATTTTAATAACCCTTAGAATAAATATTTGAAGAAATATTCAACACTTATATATCAGAGTATTCGATTATATTTGACAGTTTTTTTGTTTTATCTAAATACATTTCTAATCCAAACATCAATACTTTTATACACTGCTCTATTTTTTCTTTAGGATAACCGCATGGGAGCCTGATTGATTTTTTATCAGACATAACATAGTTACTGGATGTAGCAAGTACTAACTTGTGTTCGGCCAACATATAATCAGCAAAATCATCAATATTTACAACTGGAAATTGAGCATAAAATTGTGTGCCGCCATTAGGATTATTTATTTTAATTTTATCATTTAAAAATAGAAGAGATTTAATAGAATCTCTCCCATTTTTCACACCGTTAATGATTTCTTCATTGCCTCTTTCAATGATTTTTGAGCATAGCTCTTGTGTAATGGGGCTAATACAAACACATTCATCTTCCAATTGCTTTACCAACGATTTGATATTATTCGCATGAGAAACTATCCAACCGATTCTTAAACCTGGTACAGCCCAATTTTTGCTTACAGAATTTATTGTAAATACTCTCTCCCAAATAGAAGAAAATAAGAAAGGATTAAAGTTTCTATAGTCCACAAATACAAAATCATCATAGACCAAATCAACAACGAGGCGAGCAGATGTATTCTCTATAAAATTTACCAATATTTTCATATAAGAAAATGAATATATTTTTCCAGTAGGGTTGTTAGGCGTATTGATATAAATCAGTGCGCTATCTGCATGCTGGGTCAAAAAACCCGTCAACTCATCATCAGTAAGATTATCTGGAATATAAATAATGTGATATCCATTACATTTGAGCAACTCCGCAATACTTGCAAATATAGGTGCTTGGCATAACACTTTGCTACCCTGTCCGCGCACTATTTGAAAAATTAGCGATAACGCATGCATTCCACCATGGGTAACCATTATATTTTCATAATAGGCTTCTAACTGATACCTTCTATATTCTCTTTCAAGAATCAATTGAATAAGTTGGGTTGTACCTTGGCTAGAACAGTAATTGAGCGCTTTTGTATTATCGATACAAATTTTACTGATATCATCTTTACGATAAGGGACATTCTCAACTAAGTATAATGGTTCAGATATAAATCTTTCGGCATAGTTAATTCTCTGTTGCAAAAATGATAGTTTGTCATCCTTAGAAACTTTAAACATTATTAGACCTCAGTAAATATCCAATTTCAAGCTTAGTTGAGTCAATGCAATTATCTGGATAATCTTTCGCTAGAACTCTTAAACCGCATTCTTCAAATAAACCGGTCCAGTATGCATCCGTCTCTAATTTTTGATTAGTAAAATAATGTAAAAGATAGTAAGGGTTATAATATGCTTCTGAAAGGCCATGACGCATTACCTCTGGTTTACTAATTTGATTATCTACTTCAATAATAACTATATCTATATTCGAAAATCTTTGAGTGATTGATTTTAAAAAGTTCTTAACTTCATGCTCACCCGATTGTCCTAATATTTCGTGAAGTACAAAACTGATAATGACAAGATCTGGTTCAATCTCTGTATTGGAAAAAAAATCAATTGCAGTTTTGTTAAATAATTGAATCCTATCTTGAAATCCACTTGCACGAACTAACGTCTGTGCTTCTAAGAAACCACCATTGTCTGGTTCTACACCAATAGCATTGATATTTGGAAAATAACGACAAAATTCAACTAAATACTGAGCATTGCCACACCCTATATCTAAAGCTAATTGATAATTATTATCTGAAAATGATAGTAATTTTTTAGTCAATGGTAGCGCATCATATTGACTAATTGCACAACTTCCAATACCAACATACTTTGCATCACGCGTTGCAGACCCTGAATCCTTTGATAAGCAAGTTCCTATCTGTAAAAAAGTTCTCCCATAGCCTCCAATCAACATTTCATACCAACCTCTGTAGGCTGAGAAACTTTTTCCAAACTCGGTTAGTCGTACTCCTGCGTCATCGAGTTCAACAAGATTTTCATTAACACAGTACAACAAAAAACCTGTAATTTTTTCAAGATCTAATCTTAAAGTCGAAGACAATTCTTCTATAGTAGTAGAGTTGTTATTAATTTGATCATAAACACCTGTTTCAAATAAATGAAAAATAGCACTTGCCAATACAAAAAACCTTATAGGTTGTATTGCTTTAATTAAATCGATTTCGAAATTTTTGGTACTCATATTTTCTCCAACATGTTTAATTTAGTTATATCACATTGTTTGTATTTTAATTTGTCATGTGCTGATCGTTGATAAGAATCAACAGATTTAATATTAGCGCCTATATCGATAAACCTTTTGATTAGAAACTCATCTTTTTTCTCGATAGAAAAATGTAAATAAGCATCTAATAGATTTAAATTAGGATCCTTTAAAATTTGATTTGATTTTTCATATAAAACATCTTGTAAAACATCGGCAACATAGCGAACATATCTACTATCAAATATTTCATGATGTAATCCAGAGACACTATAAATCTCTAAGTTTCTACCAATTATCTCACCCCAACCTTGAAATACATCATTTGCTCTAAATGGAATAGTAAATTCATCTCCTTTGGCTTTTATCAAAACTACTCTCCCTTCATATACTGAGGAGACATAATTTCTTAAAAGCTCCACACACCGCTCGGATTCATTAATAATCATATCAGCTTCATTTGACGTTTCTTCTATCCCCAAGTCCAATAACACTTCTTTTTGTTCTGCATCAGTCAAATTTCTAATAATGTTTTTAGGGTAGTTTGTTGAATCAAACAAAATAACTATCTCAACCTCTTGCTTTTGCTTCTTAAGCTGTTGAGCCATTTCCAATGCAACAGTACCCCCAAATGACCACCCACCTAAAATATAAGGACCACTATCTTGAATACTTTGTATTATTTTAATATAACAAGCAGCCATTTTTTCGATAGAACCAAAAGATTCTTCTGGGTTATTTAACCCAGGATCATTAACTGCATAAATAGGTTGATTATCTAAATAATAAGATAGACTCGTATAAGAATATGCTAGACCAAACGCAGTATGAATCAAAAAAATAGGCTTACGCGTACCTATTTCTGTTATTGGCAATAAGATGTCAGACTTATCATTCGTAAAATTGCTACTCAGTACTGATGCAGTCGATGCTACTGTTGGGTACTTATATATATTTCCTACTGGATATTTTAAATTAAACTCTTTTTGAATCGTTGCTATTAACTTAATTGCTATAATCGAGTTACCCCCTATTTCAAAAAAGTTATCAAATACACCCACTCTAGGAATTTTAAGAATATTTTCCCAAATACGAGTTAATTTATACTCATTTGCATTACGAGGTGAAACATAGGCCTCTTTTAATAGTGTTACTTCATCTTCATAGTTTTGTAACTTATTTAAATCAAGCTTCCCATTCGATAAGATTGGAAAATTTTCAAGTACAATAAAAGATACGGGTACCATATAATAAGGAAGATTTTCTTTCGCAAAATTTGGAATGCTTTTTAATATACCAGATTGTATAGCGTTATTATCTTCACTTAATAACATGTATGCGATTAATTTATTATCGTTTGTTTGATTTTTTGAGACGACAACACATCGTTTAATCGCTTGGTGTGCCATTAATGAGGTTTCTATTTCATTTAAATCAACACGAAAACCATTAATTTTAATTTGACGATCATTTCTTCCTAAAATTTCAATATCATCATTTATAAATCTTGCCAAATCCCCGGTTTTATATAATCGCTCTTTAGTCTGCCCAGAACCAATATGAATAAATTTTTCTTCAGTAAATTGATGATTATTTAAATATCCGCTTGCTAATGCCGCTCCGCTTATATACAAATTTCCAACTAATCCTTTCGGTACAGGATTCAAGTACTTATCAAGAATAAAGACAAAGGTTTTATCAATAATATATGATCTAATTTTTATCTTATTCTTTTCATCTAAGAAAAGTTTATTATAAATGACGGATGTTGCTTCCGTAGATCCATATCTATTGACTAATGTTAAAAAAGGTAACGTTTCCAACGTTCGCAGTACAAGATCTTCTGAAAATTTTTCACCACTCACTTCTAAATGATAAATTTTATTAAAATGCTTAGTTATGCTGTCCTCATAAGTATCAAATAATGCTCTTAGCAAAGTAGGAACCATGTTGAGTCTGGTGATTTCATACCTATCTAAATATACGCTCAAATCATCAGGCTCTATCGTGGTTGCAAACGAGGGTATGACAAGCGGTACACCGGCAAGCAAAGGAGCAAAAATTTCTCCCACCGAATCCACAAAGGCAACATTTGCTAATGTTATACATGTCTCATTAGAACGTTTAGGAAATGTTTTCCACCACCATTGTATGCGATTTACGATACTAGAATGCTTACAGATCACACCCTTAGCAAGTCCAGTCGAGCCTGAGGTATATATAATACAAGCTGTATCTAGGCATATTTTTTGTTCTATTCTTTGATTATTTTCTTGTAAAATATAAGCCCAATGTTCTTTCAAACTAATATTTAAGCAAAATTCTTTCGTTGAACCTTGTTGGTCATTCGAAAAAATAAAAAATTTAGCTTTTGCATCCGTTAGTATATTCTCCACTCGCTGTGCTGGAGATCGGGTATCCATAGGAAGATACGTTGCACCTGCTTTCAAAACACCTATGATTAAGATGACGAACTGAATACTTGGGTTCATAGAAATGGCAATTATATCGCCACTCTCACATCCCAGTTTTATCAAATAATTGGCAAACTGATTTGATTGCTCATTAATACTTTGAAATGAATAGTTATTTTCCTCAAAAATAATAGCAGTATCTTGAGGTGTTTTTAACGCTTGTTCCTCAAATAAGTTATGAATAAATTTACCATCTAAGTTATCAGTAAATATATGCGTATTATTCTTAACTAAACAGTCAGGGACTAAAGAAACACGACATACTAATTTATCATCATTAATCAATTGGGTTAACAAATACTCGTAACATTGAATAATAATTCCTATTGTTTTTTCTTCAAATAAATCTGATGAATAATTAGCCTTAATTGTTAATCCGTTAGCTGTTTCTAGGCAAAAAAGAGATACATCAAACTTTGAAAATTTATCATCAATCTCAATAAAGCTTGTTTCTAAACCTGCAAAACCTACATCCTCATAACTAGTATGCAACGTAAATAATGTTTGAAATACTGGATGAATATTTGCTTCTCGATTGACTCCAAGTTTCGAAACCAGTTCATCAAAATGCACATTTTGATTGCTATAACCTTGAATTAAATTATCTCGGGTCTCTATCAAAAATGTATCAAAAGTTTTATCCTCGGTTATGAAAGATCTTAAGGGAATAACATTCACAAAAAAACCAATTAAATGCTCTACTTCAGGTATCAAACGATTTGCAGAAGGATATCCTATCACAATATCATCCTCTCCTGAAATTCTATGGAGCAATAATTGAAATACTGAAATTAAAAAAGTAAATAAGGTTACTCGTTTATTTTGACAATAATCTTTTATCCTTTTTAAGGCTTCTATAGAAATCATTGTCTTACAACTATGACCCAAGTATGTTAAAGATAATGGTCTCGACCTGTCTGTTAATATAGGTAAAAAATTGGGTGCGCCATTCAAATAATTTAGCCAATACTGAGTTTCATGGCTTTCTCTGCTACTGTCTTTTCGTTGTAGGCGAGCATAATCAAAATACTGCATCGATAGAACAGGCAAATTAGGCTTTATTTTAATCAGACATGATGTATAACAAGAAGTTAATTCATTATAAAATATATCAAGCGACCATTCATCTGAGATAACATGATGCATTGTAGTAACAAGAATATGTTCCCCAGGATTTATAACTAATAACTGCATTCTAATTAAATGATCTTGAGATAAATTGAATTCTTTCATTGCTAATGATTGAATATAAACACCATCTACGTCCATATATTTACAGTCAACAATTTCAATTCGAAAATTTTTTTCATCCAAAATATTACCAATAAACTCACCCTCTATTTGTATAATAGACAACCGTAACACTTCATGACGCTTCAGCACGATCTGAAAAGCCTCTGTTAAAGACTCAATTGATATGTCCCCAAGAATCTTTAGTGCACCGGCTATATTAAAAATAGATTTCTCAGGTAATACTTCATTTAAAAAGCATAATCTTTTCTGAGAAGCTGATAAAACTCTCTTGGAATCCATTTATATACTCTCTTTCTCTATTAGTGTATCCAGAATAACCCCTTCTTTAATCGATATATTTTGAATAAAATCGCTGAATTTAGGATAATCAAAAATACTCGTCATTGGTACACTCTGTTGCAATTCATGGTGTATTCTAAATATTAGTTTCATAACCAATATTGAATTTCCGCCCAAATCGAAGAAATTATCATGTAACCCAACCTGCTCTATCCCTAGAACATTGGCCCATATCTCACTCAGCTTCTGCTCAACCTCAGTCACGGGCGCCACATACTCATTCGTATTTAACCGTGTTTCTCTATCAGGTTTAGGTAAACTCTTCCTATCCACCTTACCATTTGGAGTTAATGGCAATCGCTCTAATTTCACAAAATGTGATGGCAACATATAATCAGGTACTTGACTGCGTAAGTACAATAATACTTCTTTGCTCAGCGCTTCATCTGCAATATCTAACCACTCAGAATTCACCACCAAATACGCCACCAATTCCTTTTCTTTACTAATATCATCCCTCAAAATAACAACCGCTTCCTTGATCCCAGAAAACTTATTCAGTACCGCCTCTATCTCTCCTATTTCAATTCGAAAACCTCGAACCTTTACCTGATTATCTATCCGACCAATATATACAATACCACCATCTTCCAAACGTTTGACCAAATCCCCTGTCTTATACAAACGCTCTCCAACTTCATAAGGATTCGATATAAACCTCTGCTCAGTTAACTCCGCTTTATTCAAATACCCACGTCCTACCCCAGCACCACTGATATGTAACTCCCCTACCACGCCAGGTGGAACCAGCTTTAAATTCTCATCCAATACATAAAATCGTGTATTCGCTATCGGAAGTCCGATTGAAATATGCTCCGAATTTCGCACCTTGCTCAATCCAGACCATATCGTTGTCTCTGTCGGCCCATACAAATTGATAATCTCATCTCGAATAGATAAGAGCTTCTCTGCCAATGAACTACTTAAGGCCTCTCCTCCGCATAATATCTTAAGCGCTAGTTTAGGCTTCCAACCAGTACTCAACAATAACTGCCAATTTGAGGGTGTCCCCTGTACGACACTCACACCTTCTTCATCTATCACTCCCCCCAAACGATTTCCATCGCTTGCTATCTCTTTATCTATCAATACCAATTTACTACCCGTTATCAATGGCAAATACATCTCAAGACCTGATATATCAAAGGATATCGAGGTTAATCCTATAAATACGTCTTTCTCTGTTATCTCAAGAAGCTCCTGCATACTCCTTAAAAAATTCAACACATTCCTATGCTCTATCATCACCCCTTTGGGTAATCCTGTTGAACCAGATGTATAGATAACATAAGCCAAATCACTTGCTTTCTTTGTACATGAAATATCTCTTGAATTTGACATCGAATCCATCGATATCTCATCAATACATACAATATCATGCGAAAATGTCTTAAATATCTCTCTATGCTTTGACTCCGTTAGTAACCACTTCCCGCCACAATCTTGCATAATGTAGTTCAATCTTTGCTCTGGATAATTAGGGTCAAGCGGCACATATACCCCCCCTATTTTCATCGTAGCCAACAGCGTGACAATTAAATCTATCCCTCGGTTTAAACATACCCCAACCATATCCCCAGATCTAATACCTAAGCCGGTTAAATAATGGGCTAGCTTATTTGCTCTACTGCTTAACTCCGAGTAACTCAATGCCTCTTCTCTATATCCTAAGGCTATCAACTCTGGTGTCTTCTTAACCTGCTCTTCTATCAGCTCAATCACACTATTCTTTTCAGAATACCTTACTGTCGCGCCGTTCCACTCGCTCAGTAAGCGTGCTTCCTCCTTTGAACTCATAATCTTATATGTGCCTATCTCTTTTTCAGGATATGCCACCACCTCTTCTAATAAATTGATGAAATGATTCCCTAATCTCTCTATCGTGCTGGCATTAAATAAATCCGTCGCGTACTCAAATCCTAACCGTAAACCCTCTTCTCCTTCATACCCCTCTTGTACCCATAACGTTAAATCAAACTTGGAAA
>JACCDN010342231.1_pt1 | contig 11436 bp, 9 predicted proteins | sample 7441691 | NCBI WGS metagenome assembly JACCDN01 (sample SAMN15323439, study PRJNA562643) | freshwater metagenome | isolation source: river surface water | place: USA:Blue River Watershed | collected 2017-08-16
AAACCTTCTGATCCGTAGTCAGATGCTCTATTCAGTTGAGCTACGCAGCCATTACCCTAAGGGGTTGCAAATATAATCTCTAAAAGATTAACGGCAAAAAAGGAATGCTTTTTTATTCAAAATTATAGTCCATAAAGGCCTGCAGCGATTGATTCTGCTAGTTTTTTAGGCAATAACCATACAAAAAAGGCACCCAGTTGATTAATAAAGCCGGTAATTACTTCGGGTTTCTTGTCAAATAATGCAGTTACTGCAATTTTCGCCACAGCTTCTGGTGTCATATTTACTTTTTCGGCTGTTTTAAGCGCTTTTTCGCCAACATCGGCTCTATTGGCAAAGTTGGTGTCGGTAGAGCCAGGGCTAACCGCTGTAACGGATACACCTGTGTTTTTGAGCTCATGACGGAGACCTCTGCTAAAACTTAAAACAAAAGATTTTGATGCTGCGTATACCGATAAACCGGGTACTGCTTGGTATGCTGCCGAGCTCGCAACATTTAAAATATAAGCAGGTGCATTTTTGGTAAGCATAGGAAGTAGTGTCGACGTTAATGAAACAGGCACTTCCATATTAACACGCATCATTTCTATATGCGCTTCGGCACTATATTTTGTAAAAGGGCCACTTAGTCCATAACCCGCATTGTTAACGAGTATGCCCACATTATAATTGTTGGCCGTAATCCAGTCCATTAAAATTTGTGTAGCACCCAATTTACCTAAATCTAAAGCAAGATAATGTGCAGCTATACCATAAGTAGTTGAAAGGGTAGTTGCGTGTTCTTGTAAAGACTTTTCATCTCTTGCTACTAAAAGTACAGGATACTTTCTTTTAGCAAGTTCAGTGGCAATACATTTACCAATGCCTTTGCCTCCGCCAGTAATTAATGCAAATGGCATCATGATATGTAAAAATTAGTGGTGAACCTTACCCGTAAATCTATGGTAGAAAGGTGTTTTGCTGTTTTCGTCTTTTGGTTTGTATTTACCAGTAACAATAGGAACATACATTACACGGCGTCTGCTAGCTTCACCAAAATTAGGTGATTGCTTTACACGGTGCCATAAACGGCCATCATGTACCGATAAATCACCAGCGTTGATATTAAAACCAACTTCGCGAGGATCGTCGTTATTGTCTAAGAAATACTTTTTACCAAAGAGTAATTTAAACATGCCTTGTGTATGTGTACCAGGTATTACCCTGAGTCCACCATTATCAAAAGGACAAGTGTCTAAATGAATACCAACGTTTAGCATTGGCATGATTTTTTGACCCATAAATAAATCGCGAGGACTATCAGTGTGCCAACCCATTTGTGTAAACGTACTATTTGGGGTATTGATATAGTTATTGATTACCAACCCATCTTTTTCATTTTCTGCAACACGTCCTTCGTAAGGATGTAAAAATGCAGTTAATGCTTGTAAGCGTTGGTCTGCTAATAATTGTTGTAAAGGCTCACTGTGTAATGAGCTAAAGCATAAGCGTTGAATGGTGGTGTTGCCTTTATCGTCTTTGCCAAACTTTAAAGGGATACCGTTTACTTTTTCTTTTTTCTCTGCTATCCACTGCGCTTCCAATCTTTGTTGCTCTGCTATATAAGTTGCTACCTGTTCTTTTGGTAAAAAATTTCTAAAAACAATCACGCCATGTTCCTTAAAAAAGGCCAATTGCTCTTCTGTAACAGCATCTCCCAGTTCAAAACTGCTGTCCCATATTTTCATGCTTACTGTACTCATGTATAAGTATGACTTTTGCGTTAAGGAATGATTATTAAATTGTTACTAGTCATTTGACTATGAACGTACAAAGGTAAACATTCCTTTAAAAAAAAGCTAGTTTTTTGGCCGCTAAATAGATAAAATAAGTAAAAATAAAGGCGGCAATTACATCAATACTGTAATGGATATGCTGTATAAGTACCAGTAAACCAATCAAAAAGGAGGCCGTAAGCGCAATTATTTTGTCCCATTTAGCCTCTAAACACAAAAAAAATAAGAACATATTGCCCGTATGACCCGAATAAAACAGGTCTTTTGTGATAAAAATGCCATTTCCTCCATAGGCAATATTGGCTATTGGGTCTTTTAAGGTAATAATTCCGGCTGGCGGATTAAGCGGTAGAAGGCTAATGGTTAATATACGGGCTAAACACATTAAAATAAAACCGTATGCAATTAGTAAAAAAAGCCTAGGGTTATGATAAATACGGTAAAAAACCAACACAACCACGCTCCAAATAATCACAAAAGTTGGGATCGAAACGTCGATGGCCGGAATAGCGTCAAGTACATAATCCTGTAACACCATACCTTCTCTTTTTTCGATAAATGCAAAAAAAGTAGGGAGTGCAATTAAAATAATGGCTACCAAAAGCAGGGCTATGATGGTTTTATTTCTAAAACGAGGCTCTTGCCATGCTTCAGACCATGATATGGTTTTTGTTAATAATGCCATCTCACAAATGCTTCAATAGCTGCATATTTAGTTTGACCTAAAGCGGCATACAATTGTGCGGTGTTGGCATTGCGTGTTTCAGCTCTTTGCCAAAATTCGCGCATATCAGACCCCTGGAATGGAACACTGTCTTTTTGTGATTGATGTATAAAAATGCCAAAGCGTTTTTTAATAACCTGATCAGGACTCATTGGAATGGCCATTTCAATGTCGGCGATATCCCACTCTTGCCAAGCGCCTTTGTATAACCAAACCCAACAATCTTTAACCCAAGCATCACCAGCAGCTTTTAAACGGCGCATGCTTTCAAATACAACGTCTAAACAAACTTTATGCGTACCGTGTGGATCGGCTAAATCGCCAGCGCAATAAATTTGATGTGGTTGAATTTTTCGTAAGAGTTCCATGGTTTGTAATACATCTTCTTCACCCATTGGATTCTTTTCTATTTTACCAGTTTCATAAAAAGGTAAATTTTGGAAATGATATTGATGTTCTTTTAAACCCACATATCTACAAGTTGCTTTAGCCTCACACTGTCTGATAAGACCTTTGATAGCTCTAATTTCTGGAGAATCTAAACCACCTTTTTGTTTCGTAGCAATATAATTACGCGCAGCTTGTAAAATTTCTTGACTCTTTTTATTGTCGATACCAAATAGGTCTTCGAAACCAACAGCAAAGTCTAAAAAGCGTGTTACAAACTCGTCAGATACGGCAATATTTCCACTGGTTTGGTAGGCCACATGTACTTCGTTGCCCTGATCATGTAAACGCATAAACGTTCCACCCATACTAATAATATCATCATCGGGGTGAGGTGAAAATATCAAACATTTTTTTGGATATGGATTGCTTCTTTCTGGATGTGCAGGAATCACCGCGTTGGGTTTTCCAGCAGGCCAACCCGTTAAGCTATCCCTTAACATATAAAAGACTTCTAAATTAATTTCGTACGCATCACTTTTTTCTACAAGTAAATCAGCTAAACCGTTTTCGTTATAGTCTTTAGCAGTTAGGCTTAATACTTCTTTACCAAGTTTTAATGAGAGTTCAATAACAGCACGCTTCATTAATTTTTTATCCCATACACAGTTACCCGTTAACCACGGCGATTTAATGCGTGTTAGTGATTCAGAAACCGTACTGTCAATAATAAAAGTACAATTAGCATGCTCTTGTAAAATGCTCGCAGGTACCTGTTCTGTTACATCACCTTCGGTAGCTTTAGTAATAATTTCACCTTTGTTGCCAAATGCTAAAAGTAAAATACGTTTCGATTGCATGATGGTACCTATGCCCATGGTAACCGCAAGACGAGGCACTTTTGATAAATGCGAAAACTCGTAAGCATTGGCAAGTCTTGTGTTATTGGCAAGGTTTACAAGTCTGGTTTTTGATATGATACTTGAACCAGGTTCGTTAAAACCAATATGTCCATTACCTCCAATACCTAAAATTTGTAAATCAATACCGCCAGCATCTACAATGGCTGCGTCATATTCGGCGCAGTATTTTTTAATATCATCTTTAGGCCAATTACCACTTGGGATATGGATGTTTTTAGGATCTATATCGATATGGTTAAACAAATGATGATGCATAAAGCTCCAATAACTTTGTGGTGCATCTTTTTCTATTGGAAAATATTCGTCTAAATTAAACGTAACTACATTTTTAAAACTCAGTCCTTCTTCTTTGTGCAGTCTTACAAGCTCTTGGTATAATTTAATTGGGGTAGAGCCCGTTGCTAAGCCAAGTACACAGGCTTTGCCTTCTGCTGCTTTTTCTTTAATAAGTGCAGCTATTTCCTGTGCCACAAATGCAGACCCTTCTTTAGGTGAAGGAAATATCTGAACCGGAACTTTTTCAAATGCGTCTATCATATCTTCTCGTTATTGCTTAAATACTAGTTATTCTCTGGGTTAAAATAAGCTTTGCTGTAGTTGATTTTAAAATTATCGTAGCGCTTAAACTCATGTAATAATTTCTTTTCAAAACTAGGCCAGCTCTTATTTTCTTTGCTGCTCCATAATACTTCACTTAATGCGCTCATACGTGGGAATACCATGTATTCTGCTTTAGCGGTATTGCTAATGTACTCAGTCCAAACATTTGCTTGTGCGCCTAATACATATTTGTAATCGGCAGGATTCATTTCTTTAGGAAGTGGATCGTAGCTATATACTTTTTGAACAGTGGTGTAGCCGCCAATGGTAACAGAATCTTCTTTTTTATTTTGTTGGTGGTCAAAATACATCCATCCACCAGGAGTCATAATTACGTTGTGTTTTTCTTTGGCAGCTTCGATACCCCCTTTTTCACCACGCCAGCTCATGACTGTTGCGTTAGGAGCGAGGCCACCTTCTAAAATTTCGTCCCATCCAATAATTTGGCGACCCTTGCTGTTTAAATATTTTTCGATGCGGCCAATAAAATAACTTTGTAAACCGTGCTCATCTTTTAAGCCTTTTTCTTTAATTAGCTTTTGGCAAAATTCAGATCTTTTCCAAGATTCTTTAGGGCACTCATCTCCACCAATATGAATATAGGTAGAAGGAAATAAGGCCATTACTTCATCTAATACGTTTTGTAAAAATGTAAAAGTGTTTTCGGTAGGTGTAAATACATCATCAAATACACCCCATGTTTCTTGCACAATTTTAGTACCTGGCTTTTTTAAAGCCTCAAGTGTTGCTGCACTATGCATGGTAGGGATGGCAGGAGTTGATTCCTGAGGGAAACAACTTAGTTCAGGATATGCAGCAATAGCAGCACTTGCGTGGCCTGGCATTTCTATTTCAGGAATGATGGTCACAAATCTATCAGCAGCGTATTTTACAATTTCTTTGATTTGAGCTTGGGTATAAAATCCACCATATTTTGTATTGCTACTTCCTTTGCCAGGGTAACGACCAACAATAGTTGCATTACGGTAACCACCTACAGTGGTTAATTTTGGATATTTTTTAATTTCAATTCTCCAACCTTGGTCTTCGGTTAAATGCCAATGAAAAGTATTTAATTTATACATGGCAATAAAGTCGATATACTTTTTAACAAAGTCCATACCTAAAAAATGGCGGCCTTCATCTAAGTGCATGCCTCTATAAACAAATCTTGGTTGGTCCAAAATGCTTACCGCAGGGATATTTAAGGTAGCTGATTTTTGAATCGGCAATAATTGTATCAGTGATTGTACACCATAAAACACACCCTCTTCGTTGGCACCGTTAATTGCAACACCGTTATTAGAAGATTCTAAAGTATACGTGCCTTTAACAGCATCTTTATTGGTATTAACGAGGCTAATGGCATTTTTTGCACCTGTGCCTACTGTTACTTTTAATTGAAAGCCATAAAACTGTTGCAAATACTTATTTAAAAAGTTAGCCGCTTTTTGCTGCCCGGCAGTTTTAATTTGAAGTGGCGTTGTTGCTGAAATACTAAATGAGCCTTCTTTTGTTTTTAAACTAGTAGGCTGCGGAATAATACTCACTTCTTGTGCGCTTGCAATCATGCAAACGAGAAGGGTAATGGCTGTAAATACTTTTTTCATAGGGTATGCAATTAATGATTCTCTAAAATAAAAAAGATTCCTCGTTTTGAGGAATCTTTTAGGTATTAATATTAATATTTTGTCATTATTTGACTGTTGTGAGCTTAATTACGTTGGTTGGTAAGTGGTCGGCAATTGGGGTACTACCGGTATTAACTACTACGTCGCCTTCTTTTACAAATCCACGCTCTTTTAAAATGTTAATTTGGTCGGTAACAATATCATCTAAACTTTCTTCTTCGGCGTAGTAAAATGCACGTACACCCCAGCTTAAACTTAATTGATTTACTAGTGATCTTTCTTTGGTGAAAATAAATAGTGGAGAAGAAGGTCTAAAGCTGCTCAGCATAAAACCAGTGTAGCCGCTTTGTGTCATACCCACAAGTGCATGTGCATTTACATCTTCGGAAATTTTACAAGCGTTGTAACAAACGGCATCACTGTAAAATGATGGAGATTGTGGTTGTGGTTTTAAATCTTCAGAACGGTTGTAGCGGTATTCTGTTTTTTCCACTTCTCTAATAATCTTACACATGGTTTCAACTACAAGCGCTGGGTGGTTACCAGCAGCGGTTTCACCAGAAAGCATAACAGCGTCTGCACCTTCTAGTACCGCGTTGGCAACGTCCGTAATTTCACTTCTGTTAGGCTTTACGCGGTCTATCATGCTCTCCATCATTTGGGTTGCCACAATAACTGGTTTACCTCTATGGATACATTTTCTAATGAGTTCTTTTTGAATCAGTGGAATACGCTCTACAGGAAGTTCTACACCTAAGTCGCCACGTGCCACCATAATCGCATCAGATGCTAAAATGATTTCTCTGATATTGGTTAATGCTTCAGGCATTTCAATTTTAGCAATGATTTTAGACTTACTGTTATTTTTATTTAAGATGTCGCGTAACATTTCAATGTCGGCAACTCTTTTAACAAAGCTTAGTGCTACCCAGTCTAACTCTTCTTTGATCATGAAGTCTAAATCTGCTAGATCTTTTTCTGTTAAGGCAGGTAAAGAAATTTTAGTGTCTGGTAAATTCAATCCTTTTTTAGAAGAAATAATACCACCAAGTGTAACGGTAACTTTAACGTCGTTATTAGGTTCTACCGATAACACTTTGACTTCTATTTTACCATCATCAATCATAATGGTATTGCCTACAACTACATCACCAGCAAGGTTAGGGTAGGAGACATAAATTTTTTCGTGGGTACCAATACATTTTTCGTTGGTAAGGGTAAGGATGTCTCCAACTTTTGCATCTAATGCATTGTTTTCAATTTCTCCAACTCTTAATTTAGGACCTTGTAAGTCGCCTAAAATAGCAATATTGTAAGGCTCTGTTTTATTTATTTTTCGGATGTTGTCAATGATATTTTTTTTGTCTTCGTGACTGCCATGTGAAAAGTTTAAACGGAAAACGTTTACACCTGCTTTAACAAGTGCCAATAACTGTTCGTAAGAATCACAAGCAGGACCTACAGTTGCAACAATTTTTGTGCGGTGATCCATGTGCGCAAGACCCGCTTGCTTATCCATGTTTCGGTGTAGGTATTTCTCTAAATTTTTTGACATAATCTACTATTACTTAATGGGGGTTTGTTTACAAGATTAACTAGCTAATATTTTTACAATTTTAAACCAGTCTTGAGATATTTTTTGTTTTGCTTTAACAGCGTTGTCAAGTGGGGTGTAATGTACTTTGTTGTTTACAATACCTACCATTACGTTGTTGCGACCTTCTATTAAACATTCAACAGCATGAAAGCCCATACGGCTTGCTATTAAACGGTCTAAACAGCTTGGCGCACCACCACGTTGGATATGTCCTAAAATACAAATTCTGATGTCGGCGTTTGGTAAACGTGTTTTCATAATAGCGCCAATTTCGTTGGCACCACCATGTTCATCACCTTCTGCCACCACTACTAAATTCACTAATTTTTTACGCTTTTCTTTTTCAGTTAAAGACGCAATTAGTTCTTCAATATCTGTTTTTGTTTCAGGGATCAAAATATTTTCGGCACCTGTTGCAATACCACTATGTAGTGCAATGTAACCAGCGTCTCTACCCATCACTTCCACCACAAAAAGGCGGTCGTGCGCATCTGCAGTATCTCTAATTTTATCAATCGCTTCTACGGCTGTGTTTACGGCTGTATCAAATCCAATGGTAAAATCAGTGCCTGCAATGTCTTTATCTATGGTACCCGGAAGTCCAATGCAAGGGATATCAAATTCGTTGCTAAATTTTTGTGCGCCTTTAAAGCTTCCATCTCCACCAATAACGACTAGGCCATTGATGCCAAATTTTTTAAGATTGTCGTAGGCTTTTTTACGGCCTTCTGGTTCAAAAAAGGCAGCACTACGGGCTGTTTTTAAAATGGTACCACCACGCTGAATAATATTGGCCACGGATTTTGAATCCATTTTAAATATATCACCTTCCACCATACCGTTGTAACCTCTAACAATACCATATACTTCAATGCCATGGTATAAAGCGGTTCTCACAACGGCTCTAACAGCTGCGTTCATACCAGGAGCATCTCCACCAGAAGTTAATACACCAATTTTTGTTACTTTTTTAGTAGCCATTTTATCTGCTTTAATATTGGCCTTATCAAACTGGGCCTCAGTTGTATATGGGTGTGTCTAACGAACACGAGATACGAAAATAAGCAATTGAAACCGTTTTTACAATTCAATACATGTTGCGTTAAAAATGTGTAAACTTGTAAGATGAAAGTACTTGTTACTGGCGCTAATGGATTTACTGGACAGCATTTGGTTAAGACCCTTGTTAATAAAGGGTTTGAGGTTTTTGCCACAAGTCGGAATGCGTCTCGGTTACCTTCATATAGTAATTTAACTTACTATAATATTGAACTAACAGATGTTAGGAATGTTGAAAATTTGTTTGATTTAACAAAGCCTAATGCAGTTATTCACACTGCAGCCATGAGTAAGCCAGACGAGTGTGCTGTTAACCCTGACCTTTGTACCGCCAACAACATTACGGCTACCCAGCACTTATTAGATGCTGCAACCAAAGTGGGCACCAACCATTTAGTATACCTCAGCACCGATTTTATATTTGGGGAGGGTGGCCCCCACGCCGAAGATGAATCTCCTGCGCCACTTAATTTATATGGTGCTTCTAAGTTGGAGGCAGAGCAAATGGTTGTTGCTTCAAATATTACAAATACCGTTATTAGACCTGTTTTTATGTACGGCCCCGTTTGGGAAAACCTAAGGCCCAGTTTTATTCAGTGGGTTGCAGGAAAGTTGCAAAATGGAGAATCTATTAAAGTTGTAACCGATCAGGCCAGGACACCCACCTATATTGGAGACTTGTGTTGGGGGATCCAAAAAATTATAAATGATCAAGTGCCAGGCATATTTCATTTAGCTGGAAAAGATATTGTATCGCCTTACGATATGGCAGTAGCAGTAGCAAAGCATTTGAACCTTCCTTTAGATTTAATTGAACCCGTAACAGCAAGTACTTTTCCGGAGCCTGTTAAAAGGGCACAACGCTCTGGTTTAAAAATTGACAAGGCGGTTAGTGTTTTAGGATATGCGCCACACTCTTTTGCAGAAGCTCTTCAAAAATGTTTTGTATGAAAAAAATAAATTACGCTGTCATTTTTTTTGCAGTTACAGTTGCACATTTGTTTTGTATTTATATGGACTGGCCGCAACAGCGCATGTATACTAAGTTCATTTTAGTACCCATTTTAATGTGGTATTTGTATACATCACCAGCAGGTGAAAATCCTTTAAAAGGCATGTGGCGCGCCTATTTGGGCTTATTTTTTTCGTGGGTAGGTGATGTGTTGTTAATAGGCGAGGGGCCTAACTTTTTTTTATCAGGCATGATTGCTTTTATTACAGCACACGTTTATTATAGTTTATTTTTTATACAAACGGTGCCTGTAAAAAAAGAAACGGCGGGTGTGTTTTATAAAACGCTTATTGGTTTAAGTGTAGTTTGTGGTGTGCTATTTTTATTTCTTCGAAATGCATTAGGTGCTTATCAAATTCCCATATTACTGTACATGTTATTTATTTCGATGATGGCCTCACTAGCGGTTCATACAACAACCAATATCCAGTATAAAAAATTTGCACTACAAACATTTGTACCCGGTGCTTTATTATTTGTAACCAGTGATGCACTCCTTGCCACCAATAAATTTTATGCGCATTTGCCTGTTTTAGATTTGGCCGTCATGCTTACCTATGCTGGTGCTCAATATTTTTTAACCAAAGGATTTATCAGCATAAAAAAAGTCTCGCACCCATAATAGATGCGAGACTTTTTATGTTGTAAGGTTATTGTATTAGTAACCCATTCCGCCCATATCAGGTGCGCCATGAGAATGGCCAGCAGCTGCTTCAGGTTTTGGTTTGTCTGCAATTACACACTCTGTTGTTAACAACATAGCAGCGATAGATGCAGCGTTTTCTAATGCAACACGTGTTACTTTAGTTGGATCAATTACACCCGCTTTAAATAGGTTTTCGTAAACCTCTGTGCGTGCATTGAAACCAAAGTCACCCTTGCCTTCTTTAATTTTTTGTACTACAATTGAACCTTCAATACCGCTATTGATAACGATTTGACGAAGTGGCTCTTCGATTGCTCTTTTTACGATTTGGATACCAGTTGCTTCATCTTCGTTAGCACCTTTTAGTTTTTCTAAACTTTCTACTGCACGGATATAAGCAACACCACCACCAGGTACAATACCTTCTTCAACAGCAGCTCTCGTTGCGTGAAGCGCATCGTCTACGCGGTCTTTCTTTTCTTTCATTTCAACTTCGGTAGCAGCACCTACATATAATACTGCAACACCGCCACTTAACTTAGCTAAACGCTCTTGTAATTTTTCGCGGTCGTAATCAGAAGTTGTGTTTTCGATTTGTGCTTTAATTTGGTTTACACGAGCAGTGATATCTGCTTTTTTACCTTTACCACCAACAATAACCGTATTGTCTTTGTCGATTGTAACAGAAGAAGCTTGACCTAAATAAGTTAAGTCTGCATTTTCTAATTTAAATCCTTGCTCTTCGCTGATAACTGTACCTGCAGTTAAGATCGCAATATCAGTTAACATTTCTTTACGACGGTCACCAAAACCAGGCGCTTTAACAGCAGCCACTTTAATGGTACCACGTAATTTATTTACCACAAGTGTAGCTAGTGCTTCACCTTCTAAATCTTCTGCAATGATCACTAAAGGACGACCGCTTTGAGCTACTTTCTCCAAAATATGAAGAATATCTTTCATTGCAGAAATCTTTTTGTCATAAATTAAGATGTATGGATTTTGAATTTCTGCTTCCATTTTTTCGCTGTTTGTAACGAAGTATGGAGAGATATATCCACGATCAAATTGCATACCTTCTA
>JACCDN011241294.1_pt1 | contig 11436 bp, 10 predicted proteins | sample 7441691 | NCBI WGS metagenome assembly JACCDN01 (sample SAMN15323439, study PRJNA562643) | freshwater metagenome | isolation source: river surface water | place: USA:Blue River Watershed | collected 2017-08-16
AAATCTCTGGCAATGGCTTCCACAATCCCTTTAAATCCTGACATCTCTTCCTCCTTTCTTGTGAGTTGGTTCAGGATTCTTCTATCATATTATCTTCTTCTCGTCAAAACTGATGGGTGATAAGCATCAGGAGCCATCAATCTTTTATCCATATTACTTGTATTTTATGAGTCAATTCATTAAATTTTGGTAAATTTAGAGGGATAATTTATGAGGAGAGATCATTTGAGGGAAAAAGCTTTTATTTTCAATAGAGTAGGAATGGATCGAGGTTCAAATACGTATACCTGAAAGGGTCGCCTTTGTCATAAGCCCCTTGACGGTTTAAAGGGGAAGAGATAAAAATTAAAGTACATTGTGGCGGGTGTAGCTCAGTTGGTTAGAGCGCCAGGTTGTGGTTCTGGAAGTCGCCGGTTCGATCCCGGTCACTCGCCCCATGTATTTCTTTAGATGGCTTCCTTCTCAAGATAATTTTTTCTGCTTTGCAGTGTTAGCCCGTTCCCGGAGTTCAACGTCAATATAACGGTCGGTAATAGCGCCTGAGCTGTGGCCAGCATCGTCACGTACATGCTCCCTTGGGCGATGTTTGACATCTTCTGATATCCCTGTATGCCGTAACCAGTGAACAGTAGCAACACGCAGGCCATTTGCTTCTTCCTGTTTGCCCTCAGATTCCAGCGCATCTGCTGCCTGGTCAAAACAATTCTGGACGAGATGGCGGATGGGGCCATCATGGGTAATAGGCTTGTTAGGGTTTCTAAGATGGGGAATAAGAGGCGTTTTTTCATTGAGAGAGGGAAGGGGGGATAGCTTCAGGTACTTTTCACGATAGTGTTGTAATGCGCCCAGTACAGCGTCACTTACGGCAATTTGTCTGGCTTTATTGCCTTTTCCTATCGTTTTAAACCACCAATAACCTTCGGCATCCTTAAAAAAATCACCCATTGTCGGCGTCCACCGTGGGCTTGCAGCAAGTTCGGAGATGCGCAAGTACATACCAAACAGACAAGAAAGAATAAAAACGGTTCTTTCATGGGAGGGGTTTTGGACAGCTTTCTCTTTAGCAACGTTAATGACGGTTTCCCATTGTTTATTCGAGAGGCGCCGGATAACCTGGGTCTTTGCTTCTTTTTGCAAGAATTTACTTTTTTGCCGGATTAAAACAAAAGGATTGGCCTGGATAACTTGTTCTTGCAAAAGGTAATTATAAAAACTGCTTAAGATCCCAAACATGACTTTCAAGGCTGGTTGAGAGAATTGGTACTTGCTTTTATCACGTTCAACCCCGGCTTTATGGTCTTTTTTGCTAACGTGGGCTTCAAAGGGGCGCCATTCAGGATTTGGAATTTTTTCGCCATGAAGTTTATTAAATCGAACCTCTTTCTTAAGGCTCATCCAGCGTTTAGGGGGTTTTAAACAGAACTCGATAAACGCTTCAATATCTTCACGCTTGTGCTTCAGGACAGATTGATGGCGCACAAACCAGCTCCATTGAAGAAGGCGCTCCAGATCCCGCCTGTAAGCTCCAAAGGTATCCGTGCTACCCCGATAGCTGTATAAGAAATTCAAAGCCATTTGGTAGTCTTTAGCGGCGAATGGCGGTACATCTGTTTTTGTGCGCGCAAAACAGTGATTTAACCATTGAGAGATAACCTGGCCAGGCTTTTCATTCGCATAGATTTCTTTATATTGATCAAGAACATCTGAAAATGTGTCAAAGACAGGTGTCGGGATGTAAGGTTTGTTTGACATTCTAATCACATTTATCTATAAGTTAGTAAACAATATTACCGTACTTTTAAGAGATTAGCAACCACAAATCCATACCTCACCGTTTTCAATTGAGTACGCTGCATTCTCCTATACAAAGACGGACGAAACTATTTTTTCTTCGACGATTTTTTGTGATTGAATATAAAGATTTTGTTAAATTGATTATCCAGCTCTTCATTCATCATACTCGTGTACTTTTCGCAGTTTTTTCTAGAATTAAGATCTATATCTCCATAAATATCTCTAAATATTTTTATCATATCTTCTTTATTATTCGGGTCTTTGGCTTTTAAAATCATTTTTTTTACTCTATCTTTAAGATCTTGGAAAGATTGTTGTATCTGTTCCATTATCGGCTCATAATCCTTTGCAGATTTATATTTATCTGTATAATGTTGGGGTTGAGAGGGTATATTTTTAATTTTACTATAAGTCTGCGTAATTAGGGCGTTACAGTTTTGTTTGGTTATCTGTAAGAGGCTATCGCTGATTTTTTCTAAAAACAAAGCATCCTGTGGTGTTTGTCTATCTATTTTTGATTCTGCTCTTTCAGAAACCTTAGGAGAAGAAGATGGATTTGCAGACGCAGATACCGGCGATCTTACCGGTGGTTTTGGCTGGTGAGCTACATTTTTAGTTGATTGGCCGACATTCCCTTGACCTGCCTGGACGCTTGCGCTTGGGGTAGGTTGTTGCCCATCGGATTGCGCAGGAGGTTGCGCTACCGAAGACCCGCAAGTTCCGGGACAATCGATTTCGCACTGTGAACGTGTATGTATGTTATTGCAAAAAACTTGCTTACACTCCGCTGCGCATTTTTCTGGCGGTATTTTCGCATAAGTTATTGTGTGTGCGCATAACAAACTCGCCGTTACCAGAAGTAATTTTCTTACGGACATACTCTATCTCCCAAAAATAACATTCTTACTTATATTATGAGGTTAATATAAAAATGTTAAATTTTTACTAAGGACGGAAATGGTGGATTTCTTATCTTTTTTCCGTTAATGTCTTTCATACCACAAATGGGGATGGAAGCTAATCCATCGTTCGGGTTTTTAGAAATTAAAAAAAAGAAGCGGATCCTTACCGGAAGGGAGGTTCATCAAAGCCGCGGAGTTTGCGGGAATGAAGCTGGTCAACGCCTTGCGAACGGAGCAACCGGATGGCTTCAAGGCCAATGCGCAAGTGCTGGTTGACCCGTTCATTGTAAAAGTTATTCGCCATTCCCCGCAATTTGATTTCCCCGTGAATGGGTTTATCCGATATGCACAGAAGGGTTCCATAAGGAACCCGGAAGCGGAAGCCATTCGCAGCCACCGTCGCTGATTCCATATCAAGAGCGACGGCGCGGCTTTGGCGGAACCTCTCATAAAGCTCATCCGACCGCAATTCCCAATTCCGGTTATCTGTTGTGACGACTGTGCCAGTGCGTATCCCGATCTTCAGGTCTTTCTTATCGAGGGCAATATTTTCAACGGCATGCTGGAGCGCCACTTGAACTTCCGCAATGGGCGGTACCGGTATCCATTTAGGCAAATCCTGGTTCAGCACGTTATCCTCCCGAACGTAACCATGCGCCAGTATATAATCCCCTAAAGCCTGGGTTGAGCGCAGTCCAGCGCAATGTCCCAGCATCAACCAGCAATGGGGGCGCAACACAGCCAAATGATCTGTAATGGTTTTCGCATTCGTGGGGCCGACGCCAATATTAATAAAGGTAACGCCCATACCATTTTTTTGCTTGAGATGATAGGCTGGCATTTGAGGGAGGTTTCTGGGCAGGGTCACCTCATGCTCCCCCCGTTGATAAATGACATTGCCGGGAATGACAAGCGCCTCATATTTTGTAGGGTTCTTGAGTTGTTCCAAGCCAAATGCCACAAATTCATCAACATAACGCTGATAGTTGGTCAGCAGGACAAACCCTTGAAAATGGTCTGGAGACGTTCCCGTATAGTGGTGCAGGCGGTGTAAGGAATAGTCCACACGTTCCCCGCTGAACATCGAAACGGGTTTAATGCCCGTTATTCCCGGGCGGTATGTACAATTTGCAATGTCGTCGTTTACCCGGGTTAAATCAGGCAAAGCGAATCCTGTTTGCAATTGCCAGAGTTGTCCCATATCGAACGCCCGCGGGTCGAGTTGCGCTGGCGTATGGTCTATGGCAAAGGGAAGAGGAATTGGCCAATTGCTTGTCCCTACGTACACAGGAACTTTGTGACGGTCTATCAAGAGGCTGATTTGATCATGGTAGTATCGCCTAAAGATATCTGGCCGCGTTACCGTGCCTCCATAAATACCGGCTTCGACAACAACGCCATAGGACAAGCGGGCATCCAGGTTCAAATCCTTAGGGGTGACTTGTATGCCAACATACGGGTAGGTGGCTTCTGCCAGTAAGGACTCGGGTACGTCTTCCCCTTTCAGTAGCCGCGTAAAAGCATCATGAATTAATGCGCTGTTTTTATTGTAAATATCTTCGATGGCCTTTACGGCCCGGGAAGCATCCTTGTATGCTACAACGTCTGTAACGCCTGGAAACAGGTTTTTATTAGTCGCGGTATTATGGTCGATTGTTGACATTCTCACCTGCTCCACATGGTTAGCTATTGTTTCTTATTCTTTAGGTTCCATCCACTGTAGTCGCGTATAGGTTCCGCTTAAGAAAAAGCGTCATTGTTTATGCTCAATAAAATTACATACTTTGTTCTTGTATGTTTACAAAACTGGATGCAACCTGATATACTCATTATTTTATTAAATCTCTTTTAATGAATATCCCTCTCATTTCAAGTCCTCTAACCCTAACAAGTTACAGGCAAAATCGCGGCTTGTAAAAGGACGAAGGTCATCGGCTGATTCCCCAATTCCGATAGCATGAATAGGCAAGCCAAATTTTCGAGCCAGAGAAACGACGACGCCGCCGCGGGCCGTTCCGTCAAGTTTCGTAATAATAAGGCCAGTTAAGCCAATAATTTCTTTGAAGCTTTCAACCTGGCTATGGGCATTTTGACCTGTTGTTCCATCTAAAATTAACACCGTGCTATGGGGGGCTGTTTCATCGACCTTAGCAAGTACGCGCTGGATTTTTTTTAATTCTTCCATCAGGTGCGCTTTATTTTGAAGACGCCCGGCGGTATCGATCAGGAGAACGTCCGCGTCTGTTTGTTGAGCGTGGACAAGGGCATCATAAACAAGTCCCGCCGCATCTGCGCCTGGCTCGCCAGAAATAACAGGAACCCCTAACCGTTGCCCCCAAATTTGTAATTGTTCAACAGCGGCGGCCCTGAACGTATCCCCTGCGGCCATCATGACGGATAAACCCTGGTCTTGCCATTGCTTGGCCAGTTTTCCCAAGGTTGTCGTTTTCCCGCTGCCATTTACGCCGACGACCAAAACAACGTGGGGGTTCCGGGTTTGATCAAGGAGGAGGGGTTGGGCAACCGGAGCTAAGATTACCTCAATCGCGCTTGCCAGAAAAGCTTTGACTTCTTCCAGGGTCACATCCTGGTTGAGCCGCTGTTTGGCCAGGTCTTTTGTTAAGGAGGCTGCCGTTTCCGTTCCCAAATCACTGGTGATGAGCAAGTCTTCCAGCTCATCCAAAGTCGCTTGGTCCAGTTTCCGGGCCACAAAAATGGTCTTTAACCCACCGCCCAAACGGTCAGAAGACCGCTTCAATCCTTGTTTCAGGCGTGACCACCACCCCTCTTTTTCTTCCTCAAGTGATTCTGCCGCCTTATTCATTCCATTTCTTTTCCCGTTAACCCGTCAGCTGTGGCTTTGATAACTTCCGTCCTGATAATGGATCCTATGGTAAATTCCCGGGGTGTTTCAAGGTGAATCGGGGCAAAATGATCTGTTTTGCCGCGCACACTCGTTCCAGCATTGGTTTTGAGGCTGGATTCAACAAGAAAATGGGTTTTTTGGCCAACGCAAGATTGGTAAAACCTGTGCAAAGCTTCTTTTCCCTTTTGACGTAAGGTTGCTGCCCGCTTCTTAATTACGGAACCAGGTACGGAAGGCATGCGGCTGGCCGGTGTACCTGGGCGTGAAGAATAGGGGAAAACATGCAAATACGTTAAACCACAGTCATCGATGCTACGTAAGGTATTCTCAAACATGTCATCGGTTTCTGTGGGGAAACCAGCAATCAAGTCGGCTCCAAAAACAACATCCGGACGCAAAGTACGCGCTTTTTTACAAAAAGCAATGGCGTCATTGCGGGAATGCCGACGCTTCATGCGCTTTAGAATCATATCATCTCCGGCTTGCAGACTTATGTGGAGGTGGGGCAGCAAACGGGGTTCCTGCTCAATGAGGCGCCAAAGGTCATCATCTATCTCAACGGGGTCCAGGGAAGACAGACGTAAACGCCCCAATTCTGGCACAAGGGCTAAAAGGCGCCGCATCATTTGGCCTAAGGTTGGCTGCCCCGGCAGGTCAGCGCCGTAGGCTGTGATATCCACGCCTGTCATGACAATTTCCTGGTAACCCGCCCCAGCAAGCTTACGCGCTTGCGCCACAATTTCTCCCACCGCAACACTGCGTGAATTGCCCCGGCCATAAGGAATGGCGCAAAACGTACAGCGATGGTCACACCCGTTCTGGATTTGCACAAAAGCCCGCGCTTTACCTTCAAATCCAGACACCAGGTGCCCTGCTGTTTCCCGGACGGCCATAATATCATTGACCAGAACCCGTTCGTGGTCTGTGTCTTTCAAGTAGCTCGACAATTTCATTTTTTCGTCATTACCAACGATACGGCTGACTTCCGCCATATCCGCATAGGAGGATGGATTAATCTGGGATGCGCATCCTGTTACGATAATCTCCGCATCTGGCTGTTCCCGGCGTAAACGGCGAATGGTTTGCTTCGCTTGCCGTTCCGCTTCCGCCGTTACAGCGCACGTATTAATGATGATTGATTTTGTTAACCCGGCTTGATGAGCTAAGTCTTTCATAACCTGGGATTCATAAGTGTTAAGGCGGCACCCGAACGTAATCACGACAGGGCTGTTCTCCTGAAGCGCTGATTCTTGTGGATGCATTTGACTGTCCGGCATGGCTTATTTTAATTTCTTCATTAGACTATACGAGAACGAGAAGCTCATGATATGTCAACCTCCCTATTCTTACTTAAATCACATCCTTCTTCAAAAGGCAAATAAAAGCCAGACAGTGACGCCCGCCTCTCCATCCGTTATTTTTAACAATGCATTGAGAAATAAAAAAATAGTTTATATTTTGGAATCGTTCCTCACCAAAGACAAGGATTCTAAGATAATAGATCGGCGCTTTCCGTTGGCCTATCCAGCACATTAGATAATTCCATCAAATTCGGTGTTTGACAGATCAACATACCCCCAACCAATTCGCTCAACTTGGGTCTTTGCGTCGCTCGGCGCCTTGGCAGCCGTTCCTCTAAAATAACAAAGAGATAAGCCATTTTTTCGCAGATATATTTCAAAGAAAATTTTTAAAAACAATAACTTATATGCTTTTCTAGTACGTCATTTCCAGCTCTCCCAGCTTCTCATCTTTTCCTGTATCGCAACCTTCGAGAGCCGCTACCAGAAATCTTCCCACGGTGAATTGCGCAGCTTCTAACTCCCTATTCCAAATCCCCTCATCATGTCCTAGCTGCTCAGGTCGTACAACTTGCTTAGGTATTTCATTGGGCGGAACTTTCTCAAAAAGAGCTTTTACTCTTGCTTTAACGGGAATCGCCGTAAAAGTTATTGGTTTCTTTTTTACTTTGATATATCTTACCGACATGGGAACCTCTATTTGAACGGGTTGGTTCCCTACTTTCCTAAGTTAATCCTGTAATTTCAATAAAATTCTTACTTACGCAGCAGGTCTTATGGCCTCATTTTCATAAATTTTTCTCTTCATCTTCCGTTAACTTATCCATAATTATAATAAAAGTAGGAACAATTTTTGCGCCAACGTTGTCCGGTAAACCGCCATAAGGGGAATTGCATCAAATGCAAAAAACAGGTAGGAAAAGAGAAACAATGACCAACACCCCCTGGACATGTCAAGGAAATGGGATATCCTAAAACAAGGATAAGAATGAATGGCGACCCAATTACGGACTTTAAACACAGTTGAGAGTCCTTATGATGAAGAGGTTTCGATGAGTCAAAAAAACCAGTCTGCGCCTGAGCTGATCAAATGCTATGAGCAAATGCTCCTTATCCGTCGTTTTGAAGAACGGGCCGGCCAGCTCTATGGTATGGGGCTTATCGGAGGGTTTTGTCACCTTTATATCGGCCAGGAAGCCGTCATCGTGGGCTTACAGGGGTGCGTCCAGCCTCAAGATACGGTAATTACAGGCTATCGGGACCATGGCCATATGCTGGCGTGTGGTATGGATCCCAAGGGCGTCATGGCGGAATTAACGGGGCGTGCATCCGGTTATTCCCGGGGCAAAGGAGGATCCATGCACATGTTCAGCCGCGAAAAAAACTTTTTCGGTGGACATGGCATCGTCGGGTCCCAGGTTTCCCTCGGAACAGGAATGGCTTTTGCCCATAAATACAAGCAAGACAAGGGAGTTTGCATGACCTATATGGGTGATGGGGGCATCAACCAGGGCCAAGTTTATGAATCATTCAATATGGCGGCTTTATGGAAGCTGCCAGTCGTTTATATCGTTGAAGACAACGGGTATGCCATGGGAACGTCCGTTGCGCGTGGTTCGGCCAGTGGCGCATTTCACAAGAGAGGGGAAGCTTACGGCATTCCTGGACGGGTTATTGATGGCATGGACTTATTCGCTGTTCAAGAAGCCGGCGCCTGGGCTTTGGATTATGCACGCAAAGGAAATGGCCCTGCCCTTCTTCATGTGAAAACATACCGTTACCGGGGACACTCTATGTCGGATCCGGCTAACTACCGCACAAAGGAAGAAGTTGAAAAGGTGCGTCACGAGCATGATCCGATCGAAACCTTCCGCCAGCATATTTTAAGTAAAAAGGTTGCCACGGAAGATGCTCTTAAAAGGGTTGAAAAGCAGGTAAAAGATAGTGTGGCAGCAGCTGCCGCTTTCGCGCAAGAATCACCTGAACCGGAAGCTGCTGAGTTATATACGGACGTATTGATCTAAGGAACGTACCCATGACACAAACATTAACGGTTCGGGAAGCCCTGCGGGATGCCATGGCGGAAGAGATGCGCCGGGACGCCAACGTCTTTTTGATCGGGGAAGAAGTTGCCCAATACCATGGCGCTTATAAAGTTAGCCAGGGTTTATGGGAAGAATTTGGCGACAAGCGCGTTGTCGATACGCCCATCACGGAGCATGGCTTTGCCGGTCTTGGCGTTGGCGCCGCTTTCATGGGACTAAAGCCTATTGTTGAATTTATGACTTTTAATTTCTCCATGCAAGCCATTGACCAGATCATTAATTCCGCCGCAAAAACTCTCTATATGTCAGGCGGACAAATGGGTTGCCCGATCGTTTTTCGGGGGCCAAACGGGGCTGCAGCACGGGTAGGCGCCCAACATTCCCAATGTTTTGCCAGCTGGTACGCCCATTGCCCTGGCCTTAAAGTTGTTTCTCCCTATTCGGCAGCCGATGCGAAAGGATTGCTTAAATCCGCGATTCGGGACCCCAACCCGGTCATTTTTTTGGAAAATGAGTTGATATATGGCCGGAGCTTTGATGTTCCAACAGATGAAGACTACCTCATTCCCCTTGGGAAAGCAGCGGTCGTACGCCCGGGAAAGGACGTCACCATCACAGCTTTTTCCATTACAGTCGGGTATGCCCTGGCAGCGGCGGAACGCCTGGCGGAACAAGGCATTGACGCAGAAGTCATTGATTTACGCACCATTCGCCCTCTGGACCTCGAAACCATCGTGCGGTCCGTTCAAACGACAAACCGGCTGGTGAGCGTGGAAGAAGGCTGGCCTTTTGCCGGTATCGGTTCGGAAATCTGCACCATGATTTGCGAAGAAGCTTTCGATTTTCTGGACGCCCCTCCTGCCCGGGTTACCGCCGAAGATGTCCCCTTGCCTTATGCTGCAAATTTAGAGAAACTAGCCTTACCAAGTGTTGAGAAAATTATGAGCGCAGTGAAGAGCGCGTGTTATAAATAATTACCTTTCCCCTCGCAATGGCAAAATAGTGGGATAGGGTAAAAGCAAGTGAACTAAGAGTATACTGTTAAATTTAAGGAATCCAGCTTATGCCCATTACAATCCTTATGCCTGCCCTCAGCCCGACCATGACCGAAGGGAACCTTGTCAAATGGCTAAAAAAAGAAGGCGACTCCATTAAAGCTGGCGATATTATTGCTGAAATTGAAACAGATAAAGCGACAATGGAAGTCGAAGCGGTGGATGAAGGGACTTTGGGACGGATTACAGTTCCTGCAGGAACAGAAAAAATTTCCGTTAATACAGTCATTGCCCTTCTTTTAGAGGAAGGCGAAGATGCAGCAGCCCTGGAGCAAGCAACTGTTTCTTATCCTGAAAAAAGTAAAGAGGCCCCTACGCAGCCTCCTGCGGCTCTTTCCCCTACAACCGCCCCCTCCCCTTCCCAACAGACGGCAAGGGGAGGCGATCGTGTTTTTGCAAGCCCTCTCGCCCGCCGTCTGGCGGAACAGACGAACGTTGATCTGCAAACCATCTCTGGCAGTGGCCCCCATGGGCGCGTCATTAAATTTGATGTGGAGAATGCGGCAAAAACGCCTGCTAAAACAACCAGCCCTGTTTACGCGGAATCCAGCTATTTTGACACCCCCCTCAATAACATACGCAAAATAACAGCAAAACGGTTGACTGAATCAAAACAGGAAATCCCTCATTTTTACCTGACAGTGGATTGTACGCTGGATACTCTCTTGCAATTGCGGTCAGATCTCAATGACCGTATGGAGCCAGAGAAGCTTTCCGTTAATGATTTTATTATCCGCGCCGTGTCGTTGTCGTTAATTAAGGTACCCGAAGCCAATGTCTCCTGGCAAGAAACAAGCTTACGTCAATACCAGTCTGCCGATATCGCTGTTGCCGTCGCCATTCCAGGGGGTCTGGTAACCCCGATTATCCGTTCCGCCCACCATAAAACTTTAAAGGAACTTTCCCGTGAAATGAAATCTTTGGCCGCAAAAGCCAGGGCCGGTAAGTTAGCCCCTGAAGAATTCCAGGGGGGAACCTTCACCATTTCCAACCTTGGCATGTATGGCATTAAACACTTCAGCGCCATCATTAACCCCCCCCAGGCTTGTATTTTGGCAGTTGGCATGGGTGAACAGCGCCCCATCATCCGTAATGGGCAAATTCAGGCCGCCATGCAAATGACGTGCACCTTGTCTGTTGACCACCGCGCTGTTGATGGCGCCGCTGGTTCTACTTTCCTGACCACCTTTAAGGAATTCATCGAAGACCCCTTAAGGCTCCTGGTGTAGGATTGCAAGCTCCTCACGCCCAATGTTTCCGCCATATATTTTACGATCAACTGAGAGAAAAACTTTTGTTTCTCTGTACGCTCTCTGTCCCTAAAGTTTGCTCCACACAGGGATAGAACAGCAATTCCCGCTGAGCAAAAAAAACCTTGATATGGCTTGATCCTAAAAAATATTTTTCGCACACCTTATGGATTGAAAAAGAGATAATTTTGTGTAAACTGACGATGAGATGGATTTTATCCCT